>OGNF01000447.1_pt1 | contig 45520 bp, 41 predicted proteins | sample 1573321 | NCBI WGS metagenome assembly OGNF01 (sample SAMEA2581911, study PRJEB24529) | metagenome | biome: Human gut stool | place: China | collected 2011 | reverse complement strand
CCAGGTTCTTATTCTCTCCTGCAATCTGCTGCTCTATCTCCAACATTCCGTGGGCCTGCTCGACGGGAGATAATGGGCGGTCCGGTTTTGCGGGAGCCTGCTTCTTGCGGGTATCTACCAGCGTATACTGATACCCTTTTTGCTTCCACCTGTTGTGAGCCTCAGGCAAAGGCACATGGCCGTCGAAGCCGCCGCCGCTCATATATACGCGCCACGGGGTACCGGGGCGCTGTGCGGCCCATGCCTGTATGCCGCCGGCCGCTTTCGCCTCTGCTGCCGAGACCAGAATATCCTTGCCGCCACGGCGCAACTTAAACGACATATAGCTGTCCGATGGCTGCGGCTTCAACGCCTTAGCCCCCTGATTGGCAGCCTCAACGGTTTTGGAAATCATCGACTGACCTATGGCTGCAAGATTCCGGGCCACCTTGCCGATACTCGCAGTTGCCGCAGGAGCTTCCAGACGCTGCATGAACTCATTGTATGTAGCGCCTACGTCGTATCCATTCTCTTTCAGCAGGTCGTAAACCTTCTGACGATTGCGAGTGTTTTCATTGCCGTAAAAGCCTTTTTGAAAAGTCTCGTAATCCTGTTCGTAGTCATTTGCGGCCAGCGTGTCATATATCTTGCGTACCTTGGTGGTGTCAAATTGATATGCCATGATGTCGAATTGTTGAATGTTGATGAATTGAGCGGTGTCAATATTTTTTGTTTATGCCCCGAGCTTAAGCGAAGATAGTAGGAAATCAGAGCTTAAGATCGGACGCAAATCCTTTCTCCTGCGGCTTCTTTCTGCCCTTCGGTACGGACTTATATCCTATTTGTCGCTTTGTTTTACTCCTACTCTCCCCGACTTTTATGCCGCCTGTCAAATTATCCGTTACGGTTTCTACCTCTTGATAAATTGGCTGATAAGTATTGGAGGCTATTGCGCCTTGTTTGGCAGCCGCTGCCGAGTGGACATATACCTTGTTGTCATTCTCGTCATAATACCAGTATTCTGCCGCCTTGCCGCCGCCTTTGCTTCCGCCGCCGCTGCCTCTTACCGGCTGATTGTTTTTATTGATTTTCGACTGCCACAAAGGTCCTGCATATTGAAGCTCTACCTCTTTCAGTCGCGCTGCATACTCCTGGGCGCTGATTTTGCCCAACATATACTGGTTATGAAATTCTGCTTTGATCGCATCACGTTCCGCCTTCGCCTGCTCGCGATTTTCTTTCGCCTCACGGTACTTGTCCTCGACGTCCTCGCGGTCAAGCGCGTGCTCCGTCTTCCAGGTGTTGAATGCCTGGTCGCGGTCGGCATCCTTGAGCTTGGCGATGTTCATCGCGTAGTTGAAATACTCCTGGTCCTTCGCCTCCCTTTCCGCCTTTTCCCTGTCGAAGCGGGCCCGCGCCCGTGCTGACATGCTCGCGTTGCTGTCGGTAAACACAGGTGCGTAGTTGTGCGCAGCAACTATATTGGCTATTGACCTTACGGCATCGCTGACACCGCTGACTATGCCCTCGGCCCGTTGGCGCCTGCGAATCTTTTCCAGTTCTTCCTTGGATAGCGGCTCGACCTCGTGCATCTTGTTTTCATAATACCGAATAAGGTCATCGTAGTTGCTGACCTTCAGTTCGTCCGGCAACTTGTGGCCACCCGATGCTGCATCTTCATCACTGACCTGCTGACCTGCGTCGGCCGGTGTTGTCTGCGACTTGCTGTCATAGTCCGGGGACTGAATGACCTTCTGCCCTGCATGCGGAGCGCCGGCTATGTCCGGAGATATGGCAGGCGGCACTGATGCAGTGCGCAGCTTCGGCGGTTGCTGAGGTTGCGCGGGCGTTGTTGTCGGCTGCTGCTGTGTAGCTGTCGAGGCAGCTGTGGTGCCTGCTGCCGCCTGCTGTTTCTGCTCCGCCGCCGGAACTGTGGATGGCAGAATTGAAGGGCCTCCCAAAACAGTTGAGCGGGTGTCGATGATTGGCTGCTTACCTATTGGGTCATTTACCATAGTAAGGGATATTTAGAAATTTCCGGCCATATCTGCGCCGGCCTGCGCCATACCTAATGCCATCTGCTGCACATTGGCTGCCTTTGCCTGCTCCATACCGTTCAGCTGGTTGTTGAGATTCTGCTTCGTGGCAAGATACTGCTGCTCGATGGCATCCTTGCGGCGCTCGCCTGCCGCAGCTATCTGAGATGTGGCATCCGCGAGTGCCTCGTTATTTGCCGCTTTGGCAGCGGCCACCGCATCCTCCGTGCCTCCCATGACAGCCTGCGTGCCCGCCGCCGCGCGGTTGCGCTGCCGGATGTTCTCGTTAGTCATCGTGAGAATGCGCTGAGCGTCTGCCCGCTGTGTCACGTCCTCGTTATAGCGTCTGTCGTACCACGACTGGTTTTCGCGCTGCTGCTGCTGCAAATTGCGCTTGACCTTCTTCATGGCCTTGGATGCTGAAATGCCGCCGAAGATTGCACCTCCGATGCCTAATGCTCCGCCTATTGCGCTGCCTAAAATGCCCATATTGTCAAGTTATCCAGAAGTTATTACCGATGGCAAAGTTAATGCCGTAACTTTGCTGCAAACGTTAACTTATTAGTCACTGCAATGGCACATGGATTTAAATCGGGCGGTAGGCAAAAGGGGACTCCTAACAAGCCGAATCCCCTGAAAGAGGCTCTGAGGGCACATTCCGCTGCCTATTTTGAGCCAAAACTCCAGGCAGATATGGATGGTACGCCGCGCAAAATAAAGCTGCGCACAAAGGATGGCGAAGTCTACGACACTATCGTGTTGGCGGACGCCGACGGCAAGCCGGCCCTCATGTCTGACTTTGATGTCGATATGATGCTGATGAAGCCGGAGGAGAGGGCCGCGATTCAAGAGAAGCTGCTTCGTTATCATACTCCGCAGATGCAGTCAGTGTCTGCCGAAGTATCGTTGAGCGGCGACATCACCGCCACCATAGAGCAACGCCTGCAAGCACTCGCTTCCGACAACAGCTGACGGCGCTCTGGATTTCTAAAAGATTCTGTAAATAGAAAGAGGACACTTCACCTGGCGTCCTCTTTTTCTGCGGCTCATGGTTCCTTTATTCGATTTTTTATCTAAGTGTCTGATATTTCGCGAGTTGTAGAAATTACTTCCGAAGTTATTGCCATTCCTTCCTCATTAATTGCCATTCCTTCCGAATTATTCCGAAGTTATAGCCATTCTTTCCGAATTATTACGTAGGAAAGGGGATTCCTTCGGAAGAAAAGGGGATAACTTCGGAAAACTTCCCGTAAAAGAAAAAGAAAATAAAAATAAAAAGAAAGAAAAAAGAAAGAAAAAATTCGCTGCGTTGTTGTCGCGCGCACACACGCGTACGCGAGGGGGACGGTTTTCAGCCATGCGGAGTCCTGAGAGAAAAAGAAAAAGTTGCGCGAAAAAGAAAAAGAGCCGCGCCGGTTGAGGCGTGACCCAAAAGATAAAGTTTGGAAGAGGGGGCTGCGAATTATCTTTGCCATTGAAATTTCAAATCAAGCAGTCATGACATTCTCAGAAGCAAAAAACATAGTCGGCATATCTGGCGTGAAAATCAAATCATCATCCTTCCGTTATTCGGAACTCTACGTTCTTGTCGAAAGAGCCGCTGCCTTGGAGAATGGCGTACTTGCAATTGTCGTGGTGGACGGCACTCTCAATTTCTCGGAAATTACTACGCTGGCAGCGAAAGGAGGCCGCTTCGTGTCGTTTGACCTTGCCGGGCATTAAAACCCGTTGCCCCTCTGGTGCTTGTCAACACAGACCTTGCCGTTGTCGCAGTTGACAATCTTGAACTGTACCATCGAGCGTGACTCAATGCTTGGTCAAAATATTTTCGGGATGCGCGTTATTGCCGCCTGCTTGTGTTTATCCAGAATCTTTGCGTAGATCTGCGTTGACTCGATGGACTTGTGCCCCATGAGCTTTGACAGAGTGTAGAGGTCAACACCGGCATCGAGCATCATGATGGCAAACGAATGCCGGGCGCAGTGGAACGTTATGTGCTTGTTGATACCGGCTGATTTCACCCACGCCGCTATGCCCACCCTCGCTTGCTGTATGGCTCCGAGTCCGGCAAACACCTTTGCGTTGTCCGCTCCTCGCTCGCCCATCAGGTCCGCCGCCTGGTCGTTGATGTCGAGATACTCCTGGCTGCGCGTTTTCTGCTGCTTGAAGACGATGCGGTGGACGTCTCCAACTTTCTGCACTTCGCGCCACGTCAGCTTCACCACGTCAGACCACCGCAGCCCGGTGAGGCACGAGAAGAAGAAGGCCCGGCCCAGCGCCTCCGACGGTGCCGGCACCTTGGCGAGCCTGCGCATCTCCTCCACGGTCAGGAACTCGCGGTCGGACTCCGGCTCCTTGAACCGCTCCACGCTCAGCGAGGGATTGCGGGCCAGCACTCCGTCCTTGACGGCGACGTTGAACAGCGAGCAGACCTTCTGAAACATCAACGCCTTCGTGCCCTGCGCGATCGGCTTGGGCCTCACATCGCGCTTGCGGTCGTCGATGTCCCACTGCATGGCCTTGAAGTCGAGATAATCCCGGAAGCCCTGCACCCATCGAGGGGTGATGTCGGCAATTCTCAGCCGCGTGTTCGGTTCATAGCGCACCAGGTGGGCGCGGCAGTTCTCCCACGAGGTCTTGGTCGTGCCGTCCTTGCGGTCGATGATCACCTGCAGGTAATCGTAAAACAACACGTCCTTCGTCACCGGCGACTCGATGCCGAACTTCACCTGCTGAAGCTCCACGATGCGCTGCGCCTTGATGCTCTCCGCCAGTGCGAGAGTCTCGCGGTTCCTCGCCCTGTCTTCCTTGGTCCGCTCCGGGACGAGGTAGAGATTGAGATATTCATGCTTGCGCAAGCCTCCGGCGGTCATGTCGAGGAACAGCGCTGTGTTGCCGTTGCTGCGCTCGCGGCGGCGCAGGTAGACGAGTTCTTTTGTTTTCTTCTTGGCCATTGTCAGACTTCCATTGTTTTTGTTGCGCTTGTTGCGCGTCTTTTGTTGCGCAACAGAATCGCAACGTAGATATACACAAGAGATACACACGGGATACACAAAATTTGGTCAACCCGATATAATGTAAAACGGTTGATTTTCGGTAAATCATGTGTGCCGTATGTGTATATCGTGTGTGTCCCGTGGCGCACCCTAAAATTCGCAAAAGAAATGGAAGCGGATGTGGGGGAAGTCGTTCTGGGCCATCTGCAGGACGTAGTTGGAGTCGGCCAGGAAGACGTCGCGGCCCTCCTTGTCGGTAGCCATGTACTGCTGCTTGCGGCGCTTGAAGGCGGCAAGCTGTTCTTCGTCGTCGCTCTCTATCCAGCAGGCTTTGTAGAGGCTGATGGGTTCCCAGCGGCACTGGGCGCCATACTCGTGCAGCAGACGGTATTGTATTACCTCGAACTGCAGCTGGCCGACGGTGCCTATGATCTTGCGGCCGTTGAAGGCGGAGGTGAAGAGCTGCGCCACGCCCTCGTCCATGAGCTGGCGGATGCCTTTGTCGAGCTGCTTGGCTTTCATGGGGTCGGCGTTCTCGATGTACTTGAACATCTCCGGCGAGAAGCTGGGCAGCCCCTTGAAATGGAGGTTCTCGCCGGAGGTCAGTGTGTCGCCGATTTTAAAGTTGCCGGTGTCGGGGAGGCCGACGATGTCGCCGGGCCACGCCTCGTCGACGATGCTCTTTTTCTGGGCCATGAAGGCGGTGGGGGCGGAGAAGCGCATCTGCTTGCCCTGGCCGACGTGGTGGTAATATACGTTGCGCTCGAAGCGGCCGGAGCAGACTTTGACGAAGGCTATGCAGGAGCGGTGGTTGGGGTCCATGTTGGCGTGGATCTTGAACACGAAGCCGGAGAAGGGCTGTTCCCTGGGGTCGACTACGCGCTCCACGGCCTGGATGGGCCGCGGCTCGGGGGCTATCTGCACGAAGCAGTCGAGGAGTTCCTTGACGCCGAAGGTGTTGAGGGCAGAGCCGAAGAAGACGGGTGCGAGCTCGCCGCGCAGGTATGCCTCCTTGTCGAAGTCGGGGTAGACGCCTTCGATGAGCTCCAGGTCTTCGCGGAGCTTGGCGGCATCTTCCTTGCCGACGCGTGCGTCGACCTCGGGGGAGTTGACGTCGGCGATCTCCACGCGTTCGGTGACGGTCTGCTTGTTGGGTGTGAAGAGGTCGAGGCCGTGCTCGTAGATGTTATATACTCCTTTGAAGCGTGCGCCCATGTTGATGGGCCAGGAGAGGGGGCGGACGGCGATGTGGAGTTCGGTCTCGAGCTCGTCGAGGATGTCGAAGGGGTCGCGGCCCTCGCGGTCCATCTTGTTGACGAAGATGATGACCGGGGTGTTGCGCATGCGGCAGACCTCCATAAGGCGCCGTGTCTGGGTCTCCACGCCCTTGGCGGCGTCGATGACGATGATTACCGAATCGACGGCGGTGAGGGTGCGGAAGGTATCCTCTGCGAAGTCCTGGTGGCCCGGCGTGTCGAGGATATTGATTTTATACGGGCCATAGTCGAAGCCCATGACCGAGGTGGCCACGGAGATGCCGCGCTGTTTCTCAATCTCCATCCAGTCGGAGGTGGCGGTCTTCTTTATCTTGTTGCTCTTCACGGCTCCGGCCACATGGATGGCTCCGCCGTAGAGGAGCAGTTTCTCGGTCAGAGTTGTCTTGCCGGCGTCCGGGTGAGAGATTATGGCAAAGGTGCGCCGGCGGGATATTTCGTCTTTGATTTCGGGTGTCATGATGAAAGGTGCGAGTGGGATGAGGGTCATGCGCTGCGGAGAAGAGAGGGGGTGAAGCCACCAGCAGGCGCCAATTCAGAGTAATGGCACAGCCTGCGGGATTTCAGGAGTCGGCGTCTTCCTTGAATAATGAGCCGGCGCGGTCTTCGTTGTAATACTTGGCGAGCAGGGCCAGGAAATGGGAGATGTGGCCGGTGGCCTCGAGGGTCTCTTTGCTGACCTCCTTTGCCTGGAGGCGGAGCATGAGCAGGCCGTAGAGGGCGGTGAAGCAGGTCTCGAGCTCACCGGCGCGGTTGTCGCCGGCCTTGGCACGCAGTTCGACGATGTAGGGGAGCACGCGGTAGAATTCCTGGCTGTAGGCATTGAAGCGCGGGTCGGCCATTAGGCGTGAGTGGAGGTCGCTGAGCTCGGTCAGGGTGTTGCGGTTGATCTGCAGGTGGCCGCTGTGCTCCACGCCCTCGCGGCGCATCATGTCGATCAGCGACTCGTACCACTGGTACAGGTCGCGTCGCTGCTGGTCGCTGAGGTCGGTGTATTGATCTATTATGTTCTTGTCGATATTGTCCATGTCCAGGCCGTTGGCGCGGATAAGGTCTTCTATCTGCCACATGTAGAGCAGGTATTCGGCTATGTTCTCTTTCTTTCGTTGGCTTGCTGTAAACATTTCTGCAAAGTTAATAATTTTAGTTGAGTTAATAATACAACCAAGCGGAGACGAGGATTGTTGAAAAGGGGAAAGACACGTTATATGGAAACTATCGTTATCATAGGAGGGGGATTCGCGGGCCTCAATTTGTTGAAGAGGCTGAAGCGTGGGCGCTATCGCATTCGGCTGGTGGACCGCAACAACTACCATTACTTTCCGCCCCTGTTCTACCAGGTGGCGTCGTCGGGCCTTGACGCCAGCAATATCGCTTTTCCGCTGCGGCGGGAGCTGAAGAAGCGGCACGACGTTACGTATCACATGGGGCACGTCAAGAACATCGACCTGGAGGCGAAGACGGTGACGACCAGCTACGAGACGCTTCGGTACGACAAGCTCGTGCTGGCTTGCGGCTCCACCAACAACTACTTCGGCATGGAGGGTATGGACCGGCTGACGTTCGGGATGAAGAGCGTGAGCGAGGCCATCCGTCTGCGCGACGAGATCCTGGATCGCCTGGAGCGCGGCGCCATCTGCAAGGACGTTGAACGGCGCAGGCAGCTGTTGAGCTTCGTGGTAGTCGGTGGCGGACCTGCCGGGGTGGAAATAGCCGGGGCCCTGGGAGAGATGAAGAAATACGTGGTGCCGCGAGAGTACCCGGAAATTGACCCTAAGGAGGTCAGTCTCAGGCTCGTGGAGGGCAGCGGTTCGCTTCTGTCTGCCATGGGTGAGAAGTCGGGCCGCAAGGCCATGCAGTACCTGCGCGAGCTGGAGTGCGAGGTGTGTCTCAATACCACTGTCAGGCAATACGGCGAGGACAAGATGCTGCTGTTCGGCGACGGCCGCGAGGAATATTGCGAGACCGTGGTCTGGACGGCCGGAGTGCGCGGCGTGCCGCTGCCTGGCTTCGACCCGTCAGTGACCGGGCGCAACGGGCGCATACTCGTCGACAGCCGGATGCGTGTGGAGGGTATGACGGACGTCTACGCCATCGGCGACATCGCCGAGATGAGATGCGAGGAGTACCCGAAGGGGCATCCGCAGGTGGCGCAGGTGGCCATCCAGATGGGGCGCACCTTGGCGCACAACCTCAACGAGCCGGAGAAGGCCCAGGACTTCCGATACCGCGACAAGGGCTCCATGGCCACCGTGGGCCGCAACCGCGCCGTGGTGGTGATGAAACATGCTTTCATGGACGGATACTTTGCCTGGCTGGCGTGGATGTGCATCCATCTCATATCGCTGCTGGATATGCGCAATCGGATCATGGTGCTGATAAACTGGGTATGGAACTATCTTACCTACGCCACCTCCCTGAGGCTGCTGATTCGTCCCGTCAGGTATCCGGAGCGGAAACACTGGGGGAATTAACAGACCCGTGTCGAGCTGAAGCTCGACGGCAATTGCAGGGTAATAGATTCGTCTGCCCGGGGCGTCAACTCTTAACTCTCAACTAAAATTATTAACTTTGCAAAGAAAATAAACAGCTATGAAAAAGAAAATGATACTGGGTGGACTCTGCTCCATCCTGCTGCTCGGGGGCACATCCTGCTCTCTAATACAGAAAAGTGAGCAGAAGAGCGAGGCCGTGCAGCTCGAGGTGCCCAAGGACCGCAAGCCGGTGGTGGCTGTGCGTCCGTCGGCCACGTACACACCCGAGGAGCTGAAGCAGGGCGTCATCAAGGGCGACTGGGCCATTGAGCAGGTCAACGGCAAGACTGCGGTAGGGGAGACGGCTCCATACATCAAGTTCGAGCCGGTGCAGGGCCGTGTCTATGGCAACAACGGCTGCAACACCATCAACGGCAGCTACAAGTACTCGGCCGCCGACCACACTCTCGGCTTTTCACAGCTCATAACCACTCTCATGGCCTGCGGCATGACCGGCATCACTGATGCCGAAATCAACGCCGCTCTCAGCACCGTGCGCACATATACCCTGGAAGATAAGGGGCAGCAGTACTGGCTCTACCTCCAGGACGGTGCCGGCAAGACCGTCCTGGCGCTCATGCACCAGAACTTCGACTTTCTCAACGGCACCTGGCTGGTGCAGAGCATAAAGGAGAAGGTCATCAACAAGGGTAGCCGACAGCTCGTGCCCGACATGAAGCTCGTCATCGACGTGCCCGAGGGTAAGGTGCACGGCAACACCGGCTGCAACATCCTCAACGGCGACTTCACCGTGGACATGGACCGCCCCAACAGCATCTCGTTCGAGAACATGGCCACCACTCGCATGGCCTGCCCGCCCGACAACAACTACGAGACGGACCTGCTCGTGGCACTGGAGGAGGCAACCACCGCACACGCCGTAGATTCTAAGACAGTCGAGCTGCTCAACAGCCAGAAACAGGTGATAATGGTGCTCGTGCGCACTACCGACACCACCGCTAAATGAGCTCGAAGGATAAGCTGACATACATCTACCACGACGGCTTTGTGCTCGACACGCCCGAGGCCGCCGTGGTGTTCGACTACTGGAAGGACCCGGAGGCCGCAGACCCTCGCTTTCTCAAGGAGCTGGACCCGCGTAAGCCGCTCTATGTGCTGGTGACGCACCACCACAAGGACCATTTCAATCCCGAAATTTTCCAGTGGTCGGACCAGTTCGAGGAGACACACTACATTCTCAGTCGCGACACTTACCGCGCCGCCCGGCACTTCTTCACCCCCGGCTCGCTCTACAAGGGTCTTAAGCGGGTGAACCCGGAGAAAGTCTCGGATCTGGCACCCGGCGACGTCTATGCCGACGACCGCATCTCCATCCGCGCCTTCGGCTCCACAGACCTTGGCAACAGCTACATGGTGGAGGTCGATGGCAAGAGGGTGTTCCATGCCGGAGACCTAAACGCCTGGGTGTGGAAGGATGACTCCACTCAGCAGGAGATTGACGAGGCGATGGCGCATTACGATAAGGTGCTCGACACAATCAGCTCCGTCACCGACAGCTTCGACCTGGCCATGTTCCCTGCCGACCCGCGTCTGGGCACTGATTTCTGGACCGGCGCATATGTGTTCGTGCGACGCTTCGACGTGGGCATCTTCGTGCCGATGCACTTCACCCTGGCCGAGCAGCCGGACAGCCAGCTCGACTACATAGCCCAGGCCACCGACTTCCGTGCATACGCCAACCCCGACAGGGGCCGGTACGTTGCACTGACCACACCGGGTGCCTCATTGGAATTTTAAATCTTACTCTTTGAATGTTTCACGGCGCGTCCGCTTGGGATACCAGCCCTTGCGGACGCGTTCGCGCTGTTCGCGCACTTCGAGGATGGACCAGAAGCAGCTGCAGGCTGTGACTCCCAGGATGGCCGACCAGAAGACGCTCGTGCTGAGTATGGTGGCTACGGTGCATGCTACGCCGCCGATGGCGAAGATCCAGTTGCTTTTCTGGCCCAGGTAATATTCTCCCTTGATTACCAGGGGGTGGAAGAGGCCGATTATGAGGAAGGTGCAGAGGCCGATGGCGATGCCCAGCAACCCGTGCGAGTTCAGGAATTCAGTCATTTATGATGGATGGGTGCGCCGCGGAGAAGAGAGTGGGGCGAAGCCACCTCGCGGACGTCAAATTCTAAGGAAATAGTTATGGCTGATCGATGTAGCGGTTCAGGATTGGCTGATAGGCGTCGATGCGGCGGTCGCGGAGGAAGGGCCACCAGCGGCGCACCTGCTCGCTGCGGCCGAGATCGACGTCTACCAGGGGGGATTCGGCGTCGATGCCGGCGCGGTAGAGCCATTCGCCCTGCGGGCCGGCCACGAAGCTGTTGCCCCAGAAGGTGATGCCGGCGGTGGCGCCGCTCGGGTCGGGCTCGTAACCGCATCGGTTGACTGTCACCACTGGCAGGCCGTTGGCCACGGCATGGCCGCGTTGCACGGTCTGCCAGGCGTCGAGCTGACGCTGCTGCTCTTCGTGGGTGTCGTTGCTCTCCCATCCGATGGCGGTGGGGTAGATGAGCAGGTCGGCGCCGCCCATGGCCATAAGGCGTGCGGCCTCCGGATACCACTGGTCCCAGCACACGAGCACGCCGAGCTTGCCCACGCTCGTCTGTATGGGTCTGAAGCCGAGGTCGCCGGGGGCGAAGTAGAATTTCTCGTAATAGGCCGGGTCGTCGGGGATGTGCATCTTGCGGTACATCCCGGCCAGTGAGCCGTCGGAGTCGTGCACCAGGGCAGTGTTGTGGTACAGACCCGGGGCGCGGCGTTCGAAGTGGCTGCTGACCAGCACTACGCCGGCCGAGGCGGCGAGCTCTGAGTAGTAGTCGGCGGCGGGACCGTCGAGCGGCACGGCCAGGTCGAAGGTGTCGACGTCCTCCGTCTGGCAGAAGTAGGGGCCGTCGTGGAGTTCGCTGAGGACGACGAGGCGGGCGCCGAGGGCGGCGAGTTCGTGCACCTCCTGGCTGATGGCCGAACGGTTGGCCCAGACGGTGGGCAGGTTGGCGCGTTGCACCAGGCCCACTTTGAGTATGTTGTCTTCCAAGGCTTGAAAGTTTTTTGTTAATATGTGGGCAGCTGCATGGTGGCGCAGTGCAGGGAGCCGTGCTGTCGCAGGTATGCGCGGCAGTCTACCGGCACCGGGATGTGTCCGGGAAAGACGCTGTGCAGGGTGCGCACCGCCAGCTCGTCCTTCATAGGCTGGGCGTATGTGGGCACGAAGATGTGCGTGGGGGTGATGAGGTAGTTGGCATAGGTGGCGGGCAGGCGCGAGCCGTCGTCGTCATACACCGGGTCGGGCAACGGTAGCTCCACGAGGTTGAAAGGATGCCCCTCGGCGGTGCGGAACGACCGCAGCTGCCGGGCCATGAGACGCAGCTCCTCGCCCTGGGCGCCCTGCTCCCCGCCGTCGCTTATATATAATAATGTGTCGTGGGGAGCCATACGTGCCAGCGTGTCGATATGGCTGTCGGTGTCGTCGCCTTCCAGCGCGCCGAAGTCGAGCCAGAGCACGTGGTCGGCGCCGAGGTATTGGTGGAGCAGGTCGTTGAGCTCGGCCTTGCCCTTGCCGCCGTTGCGGTTGGGTGAGCAGAGACAGCGCGTGGTGGTAAGGATGGTGCCTAATCCGTCGGTGTCGATGGAGCCCCCTTCGAGGATGAAGTCGCGGCAGTTGCGCACGTCCGTCAGCACGCCCCCCTCTTCGAGCCGGAGGGTGACGAGGTTGTCGCGGTCGGCGGCGAATTTGAGACCCCAGGCGTTGAAGCCGAAGTCGAGTAGACGGAGGGTGCCGTCGGAGCGGCGTACCGTCAGCGGGCCGTAGTCGCGTGTCCAGGTGTCGTTGTATTCCACCTCGACGGTCTGAAGCAGCGGATGTGCGGGCAGTTCGCCCCGGTGGTGCGGCGGCACGAGCAGCAGCACCCTCTGCTCGGCGCCAAGCATGGCACGCACGAGGCGCAGGCATTGGTCCTGCGCCTGGCCGAGCATGTATGCCCAGTCGGTGTGTTCGGCAGGCAGTGACATCAGCATCTTGCAAGGACGCTCCCATTCCGCCTCCAGGCGGTAGCGGCCCGAGGCGTTATAGGTCTTCATCTTCGCTGAAAATGTCCCAGCCGCCTTCGCGGCGTTCATTGCGTTCGCGGCCATATTCCAGGAACCCGTGGCGCTCCGTGGTGTCGTGTTCCGAACACCATCGCCGGTATGCGCGGTGCATGTCAGCATCGTCGAGGAGCATGCGCTTGAAGTCGCTTTCGGCCATGTCGAGGCTCCCGGCCTGGTCGAGGATGGAGTCGAAAAGCTCTGTGATGTTATCCATATACGCCACAAAGATATATATAATTCCCGTGCATACCAAATATACCGTAAAAAATCACTACCTTTGCGGTCGAGATGAAAATTAGCCTTAAGGTCGAGAAAGTCTCGACTCGCCCCGATACCGATGCGGAGTTCGCCGCCGCCAAGGCCGAGTGCCGCGAGCTGTTCGTACGCAAGATGGCCGACTACGGCACGTCCTGGCGCGTGATGCGTCCCTCTTCCCTCACCGACCAGATCTACATCAAGGCGCGGCGCGTGCGTTCCCTGCAGGAGAAGCACGAGGCCCGAGTGCCCGAAGGACAGGAGGATTCCTTCATTGGCATGGTCAACTACTCCGTCATGGCCCTGATACAGCTTCATATGCCCGGTAGCGACGACCTCGCCCCGTCCGAGGCCGAACGCCTATACGATGAGATGCTCGACCGCGCCACCGCCCTCATGGCCGACAAGAACCACGACTATGACGAGGCCTGGCGCCTCATGCGCGTCAGCTCCATCACCGACATCATCCTCCAGAAGCTCCACCGCATCAAGGAAATCGAGGACCATGCCGGGCGCACCTGCGTCAGCGAGGGCGTGGAAGGCGGATACATGGACATCGTCAACTACTCCCTGTTCGCCCTGATACTCCTTCACGAGCAGCCACGGGCATGAAAGGGGAGAGGAGCTACATCGCCATAGCCACTGCCGTGGTGGGTTGGCTGCTGCGCATTGCTGTCGGCGCCACCTTTATCTTCTCCGGCTTCAGCAAGGCCGTGGACCCCTACGGCACGTTCTACAAGATAGGCGACTATGTGGCCGCCTGGGGCTGGCACCTGCCCGACAACATCGTGCTCACGGGCGCCTTCGGGCTCTTCAGCCTGGAGTTCGCCCTGGGCCTTATGCTGTTGTTAGGCTGCTTCCGTCGCGCCGCCGCCATAGCCTCGCTGGTGGTGATGGCTTTCATGCTCCCCCTGTCGCTGTGGTTGGCGCTGGCCGACCCCGTGGCCGACTGCGGCTGCTTCGGAGACGCCCTGGTCATCTCCAATTGGTCCACCTTCTGGAAGAACGTCATGCTCACCCTCGGCTGCATCTGGCTGGTGCGCGACAATACTCGCCTGCACTGGCTCGTGACGCCCGCCCTGCAATGGGTGTCGCTGACCCTGTCTATCGCCTATCCCGTCTGTCTCGGACTGACAGGCTACCTCATCCAGCCACCCGTCGACTTCCGCCCATATAAGGTCGGCGGCCCACTCGTGGAGGTCGGTGACGACAGCTCCGACCAGGAGAACGTGAAACTCATCTACAAAGGCCCCGACGGCAAGGAAGAGTCCTTCTCCGTGGATGCCGAGCTGCCTTCAGAGGAAGACGGGTGGACCTTCGTCCGCCAGGAGAAGTCGGCGCCAGCCAGGCCGGTCAGCCGTTCCCGTGCCCTGCGCATATACGAGGGCGACGAGGACGTCACCTCCGACGTCGTCCGTCCTGACACCCGGCAGCTCGTGCTCTTCATGCCCTCCCTGAGCGATATCAACGTGCGCGACACCTGGCCCATCAACTCACTCTACGCCTATTGCCGCGACTATGACATCGACATGTTCGCCGTGGCCGCAGCCAGTCCCGAGGCCGTCGAGGCCTGGCAGGACATCTCTTTGGCCGAGTATCCGGTCTACACCGCCGAGGACACCTCCATCAAGGAGGTGGTGCGCGGCAACCCGGCGCTCGTCTTCCTGGAAAGCGGACGGATTACGTGGAAGCAGACCCTCGAGGCCACCGACGTCGACGCCCTCCGCGCGGACGTCCTTTCTCCCCGGCACCAGAACATAGAGTCGGTCGCCCTGCCCGTGCGCCAGTACATGAACCGTGCCACCCTGCTGCTCGTGCTGCTCCAGGCTATCCTCGTCGGCTTCTCATTCATACCCGTGGCCTGGCGACACTGTCGCAAACCGTCCAAAAAGGAAAGCCAATCTGCCGACGCCGACGTCAGGAAGCACGGCTGAGGATTGTAGGGACTCACGGGCCGTGCGGCCCTGTATCTCAACTTTTTTTCGTAATTTTGCATTCGGAAAAATACCAGCATCATGGACGTAAACAGCATAGCTCCCGGCGTATCCTACGTGGGTGTCGACGACCGGCAGAAAATCTTCTTCGAGAACCTCTGGCCCATCCCGCGTGGCGTCAGCTATAACTCCTACCTGGTGGAAGGATCCGAAAAGACGGCTCTCATTGACGGTGTGGAGAACACCGAGATCTCCGGCCTGGTGGCACACATCCGCGCCCGCGAGACTGGCGCCGCGCTGCATTATCTCGTCGTCAACCACATGGAGCCCGACCACAGCGGTGCCATCCCCGCACTGCTCCGCATCTTCCCCGAGCTCAGGATTGTAGGCAACCGCAACACCCTGGAGATGTGCGCCGGCTTCTACCACACCCCAGCCGAACGCATGATGGAAATCAAGGACGGACAGACCATCGACCTCGGCGGAAAGACCCTCCAGTTCCATACCACCCCCATGGTGCACTGGCCAGAGACCATGATGACGTGGCTGGCCGAGGACGGCATCCTATTCTCCGGCGACGCTTTCGGAGGCTTCGGCACCCTCAACGGCTCGCCCCTCGACACCGGCCGCGACGTGCGGCCATTCTTCGACGAGATCTACCGCTATTACGGTGCCATAGTGGCCAAGTACGGCCGCTTTGTCCAGGCGGCCCTGAAGAAGGTCGGAGGCTTGCCCATAAAGACAATCTGCCCCACCCACAGCCTCGTCTGGCGCGAGCACGTCCCGGAGGTCATCGACCTCTACAGCCGCCTCAGCTCCTGGACGCCAGAGAAGGGCACTGTCATTGTCTACGCCACCATGTACGGCAACACCTCCTCCATGGCCGAGTACCTCGGCCAAAAAATGGCCTCCGTGTCCGACGCGCCCGTAAAGATACACCGCGCCACCTACCAGGGCATGGCCGACATCCTGGCCGACTGCGTGCGCTACGAGAACATCATCATCGGCACCCCCACCTACTCCATGGAGCTCTTCCCCGTTATCGAGGCGCTGATGCGCGCGCTGACGGTGCGCGAGGTCAAGAACAAGAAGCTGGCAGTGTTCAGCTCCTACGCCTGGGCCCCGGGAGCAGCCATGCGCCGCTTCGACGAGTACGCCGCCCTGATGAAGACACCCATCCTGGCCCGCGCCGAGATGCGACAGCACCGTCTGGACGACTGCAAGCCCGCCCTCGACGCCATCGTCGACGCCCTTAGTTAAAGGTTAGAGTCTATAGTCGAGAATTGCCATACTGCCGTTCTCAACCCTCAATTACATGGCCGAGGAGCATCCGCTGCAACCCTTCCTGCCGCACGAGGCACACATACTGATGTGCGGAACTTTCCCGCCCCCGCGCAAGCGCTGGAGCATGGAGTTCTATTACCCCAACTACATCAACGATATGTGGAGGGTCTTCGGTCTGGTCTTCTTCGGCGACAAGGATTACTTCGTCGACGCCGTCAACCGCACCTTCCGCCTATCCGAGCTCAAGGCCTTCCTGACAGAGCGCGGAATCGCCTTGAGCGACACCGGCGGCGAGGTGGAGCGCTTGCGCGGCAACGCCTCCGACAAGTTCCTAAACATCACCCGTCCCTTTCCGCTGGCCGAACTGCTTGAGCAGCTGCCACTGTGCACTGACCTGGCCACCACCGGTGAGAAGGCAGCCTCCATAGTCGCCGCTCTCACCGGCACTGACGTGCCCAAGGTAGGGGAGTACGTCGAAGTCGAGGTGAAGATGCCCGACGGCACCATGCGCCCCCTCCGCCACTGGCGCATGCCTTCGACTTCCCGTGCCTACCCGTTGCCGCTCGCTAAGAAAGCCGAGCTCTACGCCCGGCTCCTTAAGCGTCAATAAGCAAATTCCTTAGCAATTGCCACCGAGCATCAGCTCGGTGTTCCCACAATCGCCGGCTGGTTGGTCTCGGCGAACTTGGTGGCGAACACTTCTATCCGGGAGGCCAGCTCTGCCGTCTCCTTGATGAAATGGAACAGCTCCACGGCCGGGCGCAGGTAAGGCTCGTCCTCGGCCTGTTGCGGCGTGGCGTACGTTTGCATGGCGTGGGCTATGTCGGCCTCCGCCTCCTCCTCTGTCACACCCTTCTCGTGGCTGAGCATGTGCCGCAGCTCGTGCAGGTTGTCCGTCGAGGCGAAGAGCTGCACTGCGCTCACGAACGCGAAGCTATCTTCCAACAGGTCGGGCCACAGCGACAGGTCCACGCTCTGCTGCATCGTGTCGAGCGACAGCGAGATATGGTTGGCGCACTGCAGCAGCCCGTCCACCGCCGGTCGGTGCGTATGGTCGATGGGCAGCTGCGAGGGCCGGAACATGTCGCACATATCGCCGAAAGTGAACTCGGGATTGAACTCCCCGCCGCCGTGGCGTCGGCCGTATGGCGTCGTCACCGCCCAGCACCAGGCCAGGAAGAGGTTCATTTTATGCAGCAGGATGGGGATGTTGCGCAGCAGCTTGTCGGTCTCCATGGCGCGGTGCACTTTCATCTGCTTCTCTTTTTCGGTCTCCACGTCGATCTCGCTCTTCATCGAGCCCACGGCGTTGAGGAAGAAACCGATGGTCAGCATACCGCACATCACCTCTATTGCTGTCAGGGCCTGCGCCCCGCCATGTGCCGGGGTGTAATCGCCGAAACCGAGGGTGGTGATGGTGACGATGCTGTAGTAGAGCCACGAGCCGTAGTCCAAGCCTCCGCCGTCGGGAATGCGGAATTGCCCGTCGGGGAGCCAGTAATAGAGGAGTGCGAAGACAGGCATCAGCGCCAGGTAGATGCAGATCCACACCAGTGGCCTAACGTTGCTCAGAACGTGGAAGAAATGTCGGCAGCGGTCAGAAAAGGACATAGCGTGTGTTAGTTAATGTATAAGGTACATTAATAACACCCTGTCCGTGCTAATGGTTGCGGGGCGCGAAGCGGAGGCGTCCGCGTATGGCGGCGGTGCGTTCGGTGGTGATGGCCATGTCGTACTCCTGTCCGTTGCGGCTCAGTTCCACGCGGCCCGTCTCGCCGTAGTAACACTCGTGCATGAAGGCTATCTCGAAGCGTTCCAGGCGGTTGCGGTCGAACTGTTCCAGGCTGAAGCGGTTCAGCAGCAGCTGTATGTAGCGCAGTGTGTTGACGTGGCGGTAGTAGTCGATGTCGGAGTAGACGAATCGGTATTCGTGTACCTGCGGGTCCACGAGCGGGCGCGGACGGCTTTGGCGGGCGATGGGGCAGGGACGGTCGCTGACAAGCCCGTATGGCAGGTCGAGGTGCTCCAGGCCCACATTGGTGTGCTTCTCCAGATCCATCACCATCCACACCGAGCGGGCATAGCCCATGGTGCGTCCCTCGACGTCCTGCACCTCGAAGCAGCGCTCCGAGAAGTGGCGGTTCCACCCCTCCACCCACGTCACGATGGAGTAGTCGGTGAGCGCCGGAGGATACTGCTGCATCTCGATGGTGAGGCGAGCCAGCACCCACCCGCTCCCAGGCATGGCGGCATTGCCGATGCCCAGCGAGTCCGCGTGAGCCGTGGCCACCTCGATGAGATTTCCCGCCAGGCTCAGCAGCGAGAGCTCCCGCTGAGCGTCGCACTCGGCCGCAGAGCAGTGGAATTTCTGCGTCAGTTCATTTTCCATACCGCGAAATTACAATTTTTTTCTTAATTTTGCACTCTGAAAAAGCTGGAAGCTGAGAGAGGGCAGGCACTTCCCTCAGGCCTGCACGGCGAGGTTACTCTCAGCCCTCACCTCTTGGCTTTTGCTCTAAACTCTAAACTAAAATACTACAGACATATGGCAACCAAGCCCTTTCACTACCAGGAGCCCTTTCCCCTGGGCCCGGACAAGACAAAATACCGACTGCTGACGGACAAGTACGTGCGTGTCGAGAACTGGAACGGCCATGAGATGCTGGTCGTCGACCCCGAGGCACTCACCGTCCTCGCCGAGGCAGCCACACACGACAACTCCTTCTTGCTCCGTCGCGAGCACAACGAGATGGTGGCTAAGATTCTCTCAGACCCCGAGGCCAGCGACAACGACCGCTTCGTGGCCCTTACCATGCTCCGCAACGCCGACGTCAGCGCCAAGGGCATACTGCCCATGTGCCAGGACACCGGCACCGCCATCTGCGCCGGATACAAGGGACAGCACGTATGGACAGGCTGCAACGACGAGGAGAAGATCGCACGCGGCATCTACAACACTTACACCGAGAATAACCTCCGCTACTCGCAGAACGCCCCGCTGAGCATGTATGAGGAGGTAAACACCGGCTGCAACCTCCCCGCCCAGATTGAGATCCACGCCGAAGAGGGTAGCGAGTACAAGTTCCTCTTCGTGGCCAAGGGCGGCGGCTCGGCCAACAAGACATACCTCTACCAGGAGACCAAGGCCCTGCTCAATCCCGAGAAGCTCGTGCCCTTCCTGGTCGAGAAGATGAAGACCCTGGGCACCGCCGCCTGCCCGCCCTATCACATCGCGTTCGTCATCGGAGGCACCAGCGCCGAGATGAACCTGGCCACCGTCAAGAAGGCCAGCGCCAAGTACTACGACGAGCTTCCCACCACCGGCAACGAGTATGGCCGCGCCTTCCGCGACGTAGAGCTGGAGAAGCAGCTCCTCGAGGCAGCACAGTGCATCGGTCTGGGCGCACAGTTCGGCGGCAAGTACTTCGCCCACGACATCCGCGTCATCCGCCTGCCCCGCCACGGTGCATCCCTGCCAGTCGGCATGGGCGTGAGCTGCTCCGCCGACCGCAACATCAAGGCCAAGATCAATAAGGAGGGCCTCTGGCTTGAGGAGATGGACAACAACCCCGCCGAGCTCATCCCCGCCGAGATGCGTCAGGCACACGAGGGAGAGGTGGTCAAGATCGATCTCAACCGCCCCATGAAGGAAGTGCTCGAGGAGCTGGACAAGTATCCCGTCAGCACCCGCCTGTCGCTCCGCGGCACCATCATCGTGGGCCGCGACATCGCACACGCCAAGATCAAGGAGCGCCTCGACGCCGGCGAGCCTATGCCCGACTACCTCAAGAACCATCCTATCTACTACGCCGGCCCCGCCAAGAAGCCCGAGGACATGCCCAGCGGCTCCTTCGGCCCCACCACGGCAGGCCGCATGGACCCCTACGTCGACCAGTTCCAGGCCGCCGGCGGCTCCATGATCATGATCGCCAAGGGCAACCGCAGCCAGCAGGTCACCGACGCCTGCCAAAAGCACGGCGGCTTCTATCTCGGCTCCATCGGCGGTGCCGCCGCAATCCTCGCACAGAACTCCATCAAGAACGTCGAGCTTCTCGAATACCCCGAGCTCGGCATGGAGGCTATCTGGAAGATCGAAGTCGAGGACTTCCCCGCCTTCATCCTTGTCGACAACAAAGGCAACGACTTCTTCAAGCAGCTCAAGCCTCGCTGCGCCGCCTGCGGCCTCAAGTAACGGCATTTGAACTGCAAGAGCAAACATACACTATATTCCGCGCTGGCAGCGGGAGCCCTCGTCTGGCTCCTGCTGCTTGCCGCGTGCTCTCCAGTCAGGCACGTGCCACAGGGCCAGTATCTGCTTGACAAGGTCTCCGTCACACTGCCCGACAGCGTCCGCCGCACCTCCGCGCTCAACCCCGAAGTGCTACAGACCTACGTCCGCCAGCTCCCCAACCACAAGCTTCTCTGGAAAGTCAAGATGCAGCTCGGCATATACAATATGTCGGGCCACGACTCCTCGCTCTGGTACAACCGCCTGCTGCGCAATCTCGGCGAGGCGCCTGTCATATACGACTCTACCCTCACCCTCCAGTCAGAGATGCAGATAGAGCGCTCACTGCGCAACCAGGGCTACCTCCACGCTACCGTCCGGGCCGACACCATCTTCAACGCCCGCAAGAGAAAAGTCAGGGTCGACTACCGCGTTGACCCCGGACCACGCTACCGCGTGCAGACGGTCGATTACGAGTTTGCCGACACCGCCTTGCGTCCTGTGGTGATGGGCGACACCGCCAGCTGGCCCATACAGCCCGGATCGCCGCTCGACCTCAACGCCCTCGACGCACAGCGCACCCTCATCGCCGACAACCTCCGCAATCGCGGCTACTTCTCTTTCCTCCGCAACTTCATCACCTTCACCGCCGACACCACCGCTGGGTCTACCGCCGTCGCCCTCACCATGCGCGTCGCCCCGCCCCCCGGAGGCGCCGAACGCGACACCCTCGGCCTCGACATGTCCCGTCCCTGGTTCGTGCGCAACGTCACCTTCGTCACCGACTACGAGCCCGTGCGCGGCACCACCTCCGCACCCTCCGAGCGCGACTCAGTGCATATCGACGGCTACGGAATCATCTACGGTCGCGACCACTATCTGCGCCCCAACGTCCTGATAGAAAATTGCTTTGTGCGCCCAGGCCACCGCTGGTCCGCCCGGGCCATCGACAACACCTACCAGGCCCTGCAGCGCCTCCAGATCCTCAAGTTCGTCAACGTCCAGAGCGTACCCGTCGGCATGGAAATCGACGGTAAGCAGTGGGTCGACGTCTACGTCCTGCTCACCCCTGGCAAGAGCCAGACAATCGCGCTCGAAGTCGAAGGCACCAACTCCGAGGGAGATCTCGGCGTGGCTGCCTCCGTCTCCTACTCCCACCGCAACATCGGCCGCGGTTCCGAGACATTCACCACCAAGCTCAGAGGCGCGTACGAGAGCCTCAGCGGCAAGCCCGAAGGCTTCATCCACAATCGGTACATGGAGTACAGCCTCGACCTCGGCCTCTCCTTCCCCAAGTTCAAGGCCCCCTTCCTCAGCGAGAGTTTCAAGCGCCGCATCAATGCCACCACCGAGCTCAACATCGCCCTCAGCTACCAGGAGCGCCCCGAGTATACCCGCGTCATCGCCAACGCCGGATGGGCATACAAGTGGGTGGAGCGCCGGCACCGCACCAGCCACCTCTTCACACCTCTCGACATCGACTACGTCTACCTGCCCAAGTCCACAATCAACTTCATCGACGACATCGCCCCCAACAACCCGCTGCTCCGCTACAGCTACGAGGACCACTTCATCATGCGCCTCGGCTACAGCTTCTACCACACCAATAAGCTTCCGGAGGCCCCGTCGCCATATCTGCAGGTACGGCAGAAGAACATCTTCACAATCCGCGCCAAGGGGGAGACGGCCGGCAACCTCCTGTTCGCCATCTCCTCCATTGCCAGCCACCGCAACTTCCACCAGGACCCCTACAAGGTTTTCGGCATACACTACTCGCAGTATGTCAAGGTCGAGGGCGACTACTCGTTGACGCACATCTTCGACCGTCGCAACTCCCTGGCCTTCCATGCCGCTTTCGGCATCGCCATACCCTACGGCAACTCCCGCGTTGTCCCCTTCGAGAAGCGTTTCTACGGCGGGGGCGCCAACGGCGTCCGCGGCTGGGACGTCCGCACACTCGGCCCAGGCTCATACCGCAGCCGAAACCTCGTCACCGACTTCATGAACCAATGCGGTGACATCAACATGCTCGCCAGCGTGGAATACCGAGCCAAGCTCTTCTGGGTGCTCGAACTCGGAGCATTCATAGACGCCGGTAACATCTGGACGATCCACAACTACGAGAACCAGCCCGGAGGAATGTTCCACTTCAATACGTTCTACAAGCAGATAGCGGCCAGCTACGGCCTCGGTCTGCGCATGGACTTCACCTACTTCCTGCTCCGCTTCGACCTGGGCATGAAGGCCCACAATCCTGCGGAGGGAGCCGAGCCCTGGCCCCTCATCCACCCACGCTGGGGACGCGACCGCTCTTTCCACTTCTCCGTGGGTTATCCTTTCTAATCTGAAAAAGCTATGAAAAAACTTGTCATCTTCGACCTGGACGGCACCCTGCTCAACACCATCACCGACCTCGGCAACTCCGTCAACTACGCCCTGGAGCAGATGGGGTATCCCACCCACTCCATGACCTCCTTCCGCTTCATGGTCGGCAACGGAGTGCGCAAGCTCATACAGCGTGCCCAGGTCGATGCCGACGAGGAGACCGTAGACAAGCTCCTCGAATACTTTCGAGAGCACTACGACCAGCACGACTGCGACCAGACAGAGCCATACAAAGGCATCCCCGAGCTGTTGCGCGAGCTGGTGGACCGCGGCATCAACGTGGCCGTGGCAAGCAACAAGTACCAGTCCGCCGTGGAGAAGATCATCCGCCACTACTTCCCTGACATTCCCTTCGTGGCCGTGTGCGGGCAGACAGAGGGACGTCCCACCAAGCCCGACCCATCCATCATCTTCAGCATCCTCAACGCCTGCCCCACACCCAAGGCCGACGTGCTCATGGTGGGAGATTCGGCCGTGGACATGGAGACCGCCTACCGTGCCGGCGTGGAATGCGTGGGCGTCACCTGGGGCTTCCGGCCTGTCAGCGAGCTCCGCAAGGCTTACGCCGACCACATCGCCTCCCTCCCCTCCGACATCCTCAACCGCCTCAACGACCCCTTCTGAGTGGCAATTCTTCCTGCGGACATACCCGCCTGTAAGCGCCTCTGGAAAGAGACCTTCGGCGACACCGACTCTTACATCGACCGCGTCTTCCGCAACTGGGTCGCTCCTGCCTTTTCCGCCTGCACCCACGACGAGAGGGGAGAGGTGTCGGCCATGCTCTGCGCTCACGTCTTCGGCTTCACCGGTAACTACTTCGGCCTCTACCTGCACGGCCTCGCCACACGGCCCGACTGCCGCCGCCAGGGCCTCATGACCCACCTCATCCGCAACGCCATCGACCGAGCACTTAAGGCCCGCTTAGACTTCCTCTTCCTGATCCCCGCCTCGCAGTCCCTGCGCGCATGGTATGCCACCCTCGGTTTCACCGATACCGCACCACGCTACTGGCTCTCGCCCGACGCCACTCCCGACCAGATCTCGCAAGTGGAATCGCCCCTGATGAAGATACGGAAGAGCCTTGTGGCGCCGCGCCTCGATCCGCACCACCCGCAGCTCCACGCCATCCGCGCCCAGCTGTCGCTGGAGAAAGACGAGGAGGCTGTCTCCATGGTCCATTCCGCCGAAGACGCCGCTGCCGTGCTGGAAGATATGGCAGAGAGCGGCGAACCCCCTCGCCAGTACCTCTACCCCTCGCAGATAGCCGCCGCCGACCCTGCCTCCCTCCGTTCCGAGCCATACGGCATGGCCTACCTCCTCTTCCCCCTCTTGCCCCCCGAATCCATCCACTTCCTCTACCTCATGGACTGACCATCGTCTTTAGCAACAGAGCCTTAACAAAGAGATAAGTCAAAACAAATTCAATAAGAAAAAGGGCACGCACGAACTGGTGCGCACCCTTTGCTTTTTCTTGCTTCCGTGACGTCTAATTTGCCATGAAGTAGCTCTCGGAGCTCATGCCCGGCAGTACCATGCAGGTACGGGCGAATTGCCTGACAAACTCGAGCGCTGACGGCCGGGGACTTTTCCGGCACACGCCCGTTGCGGTGGCGTCGAGGACAGCTGTTGCGGAATCCTTTGTCATAGGCAGCAGAGATTAATTGTTAGCCATTGGTGTCGGGAACCACGTTCCCGACATCTATATAACGCCCTTGTGCTTGCCTTATTGCCTGCTGACGCAAAAATACGCATTACGCCCTCTCGACGCGCAGATATGCCGGGAGGACAGTTATGAATCAGGCTCTTAACGTGAGTTAGGGATTTGATTTTCGTTGTTTTACATCTCTCACTATCATAACGATACCTATAGCAACGAAAAGCAAAATGCCAACAGATTTTATAATGTAGGGTGTGCTTAGAAAATTATCGTCCTTAGAAAGTAATCTGAGAACGGCTGCTGCGCAGATAATTACAATGTATTTGAGGTATTGCATTACTATATTACTCTGTGGAATCTATGACGATAAAGCAAATCTCTCCAAAGTGTTCCTTTCCAACTTCTTCTCCCTTGAGAATTGCCGGCATGGCAATGATACCCTTTGATTCAAGAATATCAAGCAAGTCCCACATCACTTCATGATAGAATATAATTTGTCCCAATTTGAGTGAAGCAATATTGTGAGTCTTACTCCAAGATACACAATGACTCTTCACTGCATTGCTTAAATTTGTTGTGATCGCCTTACATAGAAGGTCGATGGTGTCATTATTATTGCGATGGATTATTGGGATCAGGATGTTGCCATTGTCATCCGTAAGTCCCCAGCCGGCAATGGATTGTATAACCTCCTTGTTGTCAATTCGATTGCCTTGCGTCTGCATCACTTCCTTTGCAAAGGATATCATTTTTTTTGAGCTAAGCCAATATCCCAAATTGTCAGTCCAATTCTGATACAATGGCCCGTATCCGTTAGTTCCGATTTTGTCATGCTGTCGGCTCTCATACATTGCCCAATAGGCTCCCGACCATGTTCCGTGGTCCTCACAACTAAGGGGTGATGACAGGTATTCATCGCCCCACATATACCCATCAAGAAGATACGAAAAAACAAGACTGTAAGTCTGTTTGGAGTATCCGACTTTATTAAAAGCGGAAATTAGTTCTTTGATTTTCGGCTCAATTATAGGGAAAATGCTGTCTGCAAATTCTTTTGATTCTTGTCGAATTTTTTGTGTTTTGCTCTTTCCGAAAATATGCATCTTCGTTGAATATACATCGTTATTGTACGTCAACAAATCTCCGACTTCAAGCAACCGGAGTTGGCTTTTGTTGTATTTGATTCCAAGTGAATCAAGTTTAGCCGTAGTTCCCGGCTGCGCAAATGCACATAATATATCCCAATTATTGTCCGTGAGATATTCGCTCGGATGATAATTGTTATAAGAGCAGAATGCCGAAAGGTCGAAAGATTTATAGGGTCGTCCAATAATCGAATCCTGGGTTTGGGCGATTAAAAGCATTGGCAAAAATGTCAAGTACAATGTAAGAAAGAATTTCATTTGTGCCATAAGATTTTGAAGTGTTGGTATTCAGGCACAAAATTACTAATAATTTCCGGAATATAGGCAATGTCAGCGTGTCTTTTCAGGGCGGCTGATACTCAACCGCGTGTGGGGCTATGCCAGCTTCGCTGACTCCGAGGCTCTCAACGTGCAGACCCCGCAGGTGCGGGGTCTGCTGCCCGCCACCTCCGTCTCCATCGTCAACATCAAGAAGCGCGGCTACGTTCTCCAGGTTGCTTTGGCGTGACGTACCCATCACGTACCGCATCAGGCTTTCGGCTTGACCCGTTTTAGCTCGCCCAGCATGGGCGAACTAAAACGAGGGGCTTCGGAGTGATTCCGAAGCCCCTCGGGAGTAGGTGGAGCATACCAGACTCGAACTGGTCACCTCTTGACTGCCAGTCAAACGCTCTAGCCAGATGAGCTAATGCCCCAACTTTGCAGTGTCAATTTCTCTTTGACGATGCAAAGTTACGCACTTTCTCCGACATGGCCAAATATTTCAGCAAAAAAATTGCATCTTTTCTCAAAGTTTTTCTAACTCGTTATAATATAGGTATATACGAGGACGGGTGGTGGGCGAGAAAATTAGGGCGACTGGATGAGGTTTCCCATGTAGAAATTATCGGAAATATGTGGGCGGACGAAAATCGGGGCAGCCGCACACGGACGGCTGCCCCGTAGGGTAGGGTAAAAATGCGCAGGGTGACTGCAGGCGGGTCAGACGCTGAGGGCTATCTCTTTCTCGGAGGCGATGCGGCGCAGGTTAAGCACGGCGTAGCGCATGCGGCCCAGGGCAGTGTTGATGCTCACGCGGGTCTCTTCGGCGATTTCCTTGAAGGACATGTTGCGGTAGAAGCGCATCGTGAGCACTTCGCGCTGTGGCTCGGGGAGGTACTTGATGAGTCTGCGCACGTCTTCGAGCAGCTGGCGGCTGATGATCTCCTCCTCGATGGTGGCCTCGGAGAGTTCCTTGCGGTTGAGTACGTCGGCCTCGGCCACGTCGCTGCTCTGCAGGTTCTCGGCCTTGGTCTGGCGGTAGTAGTCGATGATGAGGTTATGCGCGATGCGGGTTATCCAGGCGGGGAACTTGCCGTTTTCGGTGTAGCGTCCCTGCCGGATTGTGAGGATGGCCTTGACAAAGGTGTCCTGGAAGATGTCGTTGGCGACGTCCTCGTTCTTGACGGTGCGGATAATGTATGCGAACACTTTGTCGCTGTACTTGCGTAGCAGCTGGTCGAAAGCGTCGTTGTCTCCTTGCGCATAAGCCTTGACCAACTCGGCGTCGGTCATGCTTTTTGTTTTTACCATTCTTGTTCCTATACTTTTGTTGGGTAGAGGTCAGTCGATAGGCAATATGGGTTTAGTTCGTAATTGGGGTGGTTGGGTTTTATTGTTTTTCCGAATGTAAAATTACAAAATTTTTCGGCTCCGTGCAACAGGAAATGGCTTAAAATTTAGTATCTCTTGTTAAGAAGCTGAAAATTCGGCTCTTACCCAGGAGCCGTCTTCAGCGTAACCGAGGTGTCGGAGGCCTTGTTTCCGGGCTGCCTGGCGGATGATGTCGAGGTCGGGGAGATAGAAGCCGCTGCATACGAACCGTCCGCCTGGTTTGAGGGCGCGGGCGTAGGCTGCGATGTCGGTGGTGATGATGTTGCGGTTGATGTTGGCCAGCAGCAGGTCGGCTTGGGGGATGTGGGGAAGCTGGGAGGCGTCGCCGCAGATGAGGTGTGGCGTGACGGCGTTGAGGCGGGCGTTGTCGCAGGCGTTGTCGTAGGCGTCGGGGTCTATCTCGATGCCGTGGACGTCGGTGGCGCCGAGCATGCAGGCGAGGATGGCGAGGATGCCGGTGCCGGTACCCATGTCGGTGACGGTCAGTCCGGTCATGTCGTGCGTCAGCATGTATTCCATCATGAGGCGGGTGGTGGAGTGGTGGCCGGTGCCGAAGGCCATGCGGGGGTCGACGATGATCTGGTAGCGGGCGTCGGGGACGTCGGTGTGGAAGGAGCTGCGCACCACTACCTGATCGCCGACGACGATGGGCTGGAAGTAGTGTTTCTCCCATTCGTGGTTCCAGTCCTGGCCTTCTACGATGGTGTTGTCGGCCTGGAGGGTGACGCCGGGGGCAGGGAAGTCGGCGAGCAGTGCGGTGAGGGCGTCGTCGTCGAACTGGTCCTGGAGTATGTAGGCGGTGAGAATAGGCTCTTCGGTGGTGAATGACTCGTAGCCGATGTCGCCGAGCAGGGCGGCGGCGAAGTCGGCGATGTCCTGGCTCCAGGGGGTGATGCGGAGGGTGGTGCTGACGTAATCCTTCATGGTGCAAAGTTACGAAAAAAAGTTGAGAATGGAGAGTCGTGGCTGAGGGTGCCCGTAGCCATGCCGCTGTCACTGCCGCCCGCTTTGGCGTGGCGGTGTTGAGAAAAAAGCCCCGCGGCACGGGGCTGCAGGGTAGGGGGGTGCGTAGAGGGGGCAGGGTGGGCTATTTCTTGTTCTTGCGGAAGAAGTTGACGAGCTTGCGGCCGGAGCGGAAGAGGGCGAAGCCGATGCCGAAGAGGTCGGCGTATGACATTAGCTTCAGGCCGGTGTCGGCGAGGCTGAACAGGCCGGTGCCTTTGGGCATGATGGCGGTCTTGCGCAGGGAAGTGGTGTCGTTGAGGAGTTTCTCTTTGAGAAGCTCCATGCGTATCTGTGTCAGGAGGCGCTGCTGGCGCAGTTCGCCTATGGTGTAGCCACGGAAGTTCTCGCGGCGGTGGGGCGGCACGATGGGTGAGGTGGACTTCTTGTCTGCCATGGCTGTGGTTTATTTGTCGGTTTTGGGTTTGCGGTCAAAGAGGATTCGAGTGAGCAGGCGGCTGATGGGGGTGAGTATCAGGGGCTTGCGCAGCAGTACGAGCAGCAGGCATAAGACGAAGAATATGCCGGCGGTGCTGAGGTAGGCCAGCGCTGGGCACATGAAGAGCTTGAAGAGCTCGGCGCAGCTGAAGCCGAGGAATATGAGGATGAAGGCGAAGGCGAACAGGCAGACGATGCCTATGACGAGCATGCCGCTGAGGAGGGTGAACTTCTCGGCTGCGGTGAACTTGGCGTATTCCACGGCCACGGAGAAGAAGCGCATGGCCTCGTCGCGAATGGTCTTGATTTCGTCGAGTAGCTTGGATTTCATGAGGCGGGAATATTAAGTAAGGAGGGCACGGGGGCGATGGAAGCTCCCGGTGCCCTCCTGTGGTTCTGGCAGGATATGCTGCTGTGTTATTTCTCTACGCTGGCGGATAGTTCGGCCACGAGTTCGTCTACTTCGCGGTCGCAGACCTTGATGCCCTTGCGGCGCAGAATCTCGCGGATTTTCTCGCGTACGTCCTCGCCCTTTGCGGGTGCGAAGAGTAGGGCGGCGGAGCAGCCTACGATGGCGCCTCCGAGGAAGGCGTAGAGCAGATTGAGTGATTTCATGTTCTATGTCTTATGTGAGGGGTTTTACTTGTGTTGTCGGCGCCGGTGTCAGATCTGCTTCTCGAGCTGGTCCTCGATTTCCTCGGCGAGCTCTTCCATCTTGTTGCACTTGAGGTTGATGCCCTTTTTCTTGAGGATCTCGATGATGTTGCGGCGGGTCTCGTTGCCCTTGTGGGGGGCTACCAGGAGGCCTACTGCTGCGCCGGCGATGGCGCCGCCTATTACGGCGGAGATTACGTGAATCGGCTTCATAGTGTGTATGTTTCTTGTGTGTTCTTGCTTGTTTACCTTATAACGCAAAAAACGCGCCAAGTGTTTTAACACTATTTGATTTTTTGTCAGAATTTGAATCCCATGGAGAGTACCACCTGGTGGTTGGCCGAGGTGACGCGTGCCGATGGACAGGCGGCGGGTTCGGCGATGTCGGTGGGGAAGGGATGATATTCGCTCCGGCGGTTCTTGTAGACGTAGGCCAGGTCGGTGTAGAAGCCCTTGTGGTGGAATCCGATGCCGCCGGTTATGTAGTAGGTGCGGTCGTCGAGGGTGTAGTCGAGGCGGGCGCCGTCGGTGAAGACTTCCTCTTTGTTGTCGAAGACGTCGCTTTTTACGGGTGCACGCATCAGGGAGTAGCCGGCGCGCAGTGAGACGTTGTTGCTGACGCGGGCCTCGGCGCCGACGCGCAGGGTCGACGTGGACTGGTACATGTTCTTGATGTCGTCGTTGGTGTAGGTGAAGGAATCGTAGCCGCCGTTGAGCCAGTTGTCGTCGTACTTGTCGGTGAAGTGACAGTAGCGGTAGTTGGCCCACTCGTAGTCGGCGGAGATGATGAAGCGGTTGGCGATGACTCCGGCCATGGAGGCGATGAGGCGCCAGGGGGTGCGGAAGCGGTAGTCGTAGACGGCGTCGTAGCCGCCGTTGGTGTAGTGGATCTCCTCGCCGCGGTGGTTGCCGTAGATGGAGCTTGTGGCGCCGAGGTACGACTGCTCGAGGTCGTACCAGGTTGGGGTGTGCATGGCAAAGCCGATGCGCAGCTGCGGCACGGGGCGCACTATGAAGCCGAGCTTGTAGTTGAAGCCGGTGCCGGTGACTCTGTAGCGGCTCTGCAGCTGGATGTCGGAGGTGGTCTGCTCCACCTCGTCGTTGCTGTTGGCCACGTAGGCGCCTGTCATCTGCTCGCCCCAGAGGGAATTGCGCTCGTAGGAGAAGTCGACGATGCCGAAGTCCATGCCCCAGTAGAAGACGTTGGAGACGTTGCCGCCCAGGGCGATGTTGTATTCGTCCATGGCCCCCTTGTCGACGACGCGGAAGTAACCGGAGCCGGTGGTGCCTGCACCGAACTGGCCGTCCCAGTGGGCCTTGCCGTCTTCCTGGCGGGCGTTGATGAAGTATGAGTCGTAGCCGAGGATGGTGGCCCAGGGTGCCTGGAGTCCGCCGTCGGTGGGGTTGTAGGGGTCGAAGCTGCCGTTGCCGGCCACGTCGCCGACGTTGACGCCGCTGCCGTTGGCCAGGGCTGCGATATAGTTGGTGACGGAGGTGCCGAGGCGGGGCACGCTGCCGCGGAAGCGGCGGTTGAACGACGAGGTCTTGTTGTAGGTGAAGCCGAGGTTGATGTTGCGCAGGACTCCGGAGTTGTGGATGCTGAACACGCAGCCTATGTTGTTGAGGTAGAATGGCGTTTTGTCCCACTTGGTGGCCACGCCCTGGCTAATGGCCTTGCTCTGCTGGGCGTCGAGGTCGATGGTGAATCCGATTTCGTTCTGGCGGTATACGCCGATGCCGCCGGGGTTCTGGCTGAGGGTGGAGAGGTCGCCGCCGAGGGCGCCGAAGGCTCCGCCCATGGACATGAAGCGGGCGGTGCCCTTGAGGTCGGGCTGGGCGAACTGGTAGGCGTCCATGGCCGACTGGGCGCTCATCAGCGCCGGGAAGGCAAGGGTGGCCAGTGTGAGTAAGGATTTTTTCATATTGTCAGGTGTTTTTTGTTCGGAAAAGTGGAAGGGTGAAGGCCTTGCCGGGCGCAGTAGCCTTCACCCTGTAAGTTGTTACGGAATTAGCGTCGGCCGCCTCCTCCGCGGCTTCCGCCGCCTCCTCCGCGGCTTCCGCCGCTAAAGCCGCCGGTGGAGCGGGAGGGGCTGCTGGGACGCGAATAGCTGCTTGAGCCGGAGCGGGATGGTGTGCTGGGGCGCGAGTAGCTGCCTGAGTTGGAGCGGGAGGGAGTGCTCGGGCGCGAGTATCTGTTGTTGGAATTGCTGTTGCTGGGGCGCGAGTAGCTGTTGGAACTCGGGCGCGTGGTGGTCGACGGACGCGAGTAGCGGTCGGTGGTGACGGTGCCGGTGGTACTGGTGCCGGGACGCACGGTGGTGGCGGCATTGCCGGTGCTGGAGCCGGGACGGGCCGTCACGGTGCTGGAGCCGGATGCCTCGGGACGCACTGTTGTGGACGAGCCGGGACGTGCGGTCGCTGTGCCCATGCCACTGGCGCCGGGACGCACGGTGACGGTGTTGCCGTTGCCTGGACGGTTGTTGCCGCCGGGGCGGTACTCGTGATCGGCGGTGTTGCCGGGTCGTGCCGTGGCTGTGCCGCTGACGCCGGGACGGGTGGTTGTGACGTAGCCGTTGTTGCCGGGACGGTAGTTGCCGCCGCCTATGCCTCCGCCCGCGCCGGGACGGCTGTCTGGCCGGTGGCTGGCTGTGGGGCGGCTCGGACGGGTGCTGGAGGCCCAGCCGGGACGCACGTAGCCGTTGCCGTGCATGTTCGGGCGCCAGTTGTGGGCGTAGTTATAGCGCGGGCCGTGCCATCCCCAGCCCCAGCCCCCGGAGGGAATCCATCCCCAGCCGGCGTTCCATCCGTACCAGTATCCCGGTCCAGCCCAGCCGTAGTTCCAGGGGGCCCAGGGGCGGTACCAGGTGTTCCATCCCCATCCCCAGGAGGGTCCCCATCCCCAGGGCCAGTCGTAGTCAAGTCCCCAGCCCCACGGCGAGATGTTGATCGACAGGTAGGGGGTGGAGCAGTAGGAGGGCAGGAAGTAGGGGGTGCTGCCGGTGTAGATGACGTTGACGTTGCCCTTCGAGCCGTTGAGCACCTCGTCGAGCTCGGCCTGGTTGTTGACCACGATGGTGGGGTTGTAGTACTGCTGTATCTGCTGGGTGTAGACGTAGTCGGGTGCTGCCGAGGCGGCCGCGCCGATGGTATCGACGGGGGTGCCGTAGTAGGCCTCCCCGCGGCGGTTGTATGCGTCGATGTCGACGGCCGACATGTCGGGAACGTAGTGCGTGCCCGGCTTCGACGTGCCTTTCTTGTTGGTACGGGGCGTAACCGTGTTCTTCGGCTCCTGGTAGTAGATGTCGTCGTACTCCTGGGCGAAGCCCATGCCTGCTGCCCCGAGCAGCATGGAGAACAATAGGTACCTCGTTTTCATTTTTAGTTTTCTTTTAATTGTTTGACAACCGCAGGGAGCCTGCGGTTTAATGTGCTAAATTACAATGTTTGCTCGGGATGGACAAATATTTAACACATTTTATTATACAACGACGTCTGAATGGGTTTTGTTACAGTCGGGAACGGGAAATATAGGAATAAAAAAGGAGCAGCACACGTGCACTGCTCCGAGTATGGTTCCATCAGGGGTGGCCGTTTTAGAGAATGTTGGCGAGCTTGCCCTCCAGGTCGGAGAGCCTTACCAGGCCGACGCTGCGGTCCTTGAGTTCTCCGTCGCGGAAGAAGAGGACGGTGGGGATGTTGCGGATGCCGAACTCGGTGGGGAGGTCGCCGTCCTCGTCGACGTTGAACTTGCCGACCAGGGCCTTGTCGGCATACTTGTCGGCCAGCTGCTCGACCACGGGGCCGAGCTTGATGCACGGGCCGCACCAGGTGGCCCAGAAATCGATTACTACGGGTTTGCCCGACTGGATGGCTTCGCGGGCGGAAGCGTCGTTGAAATGTTCAAGCATACTATGTGTGTTTTTTCTATTAACGGTTATGCTGTTATTTGGTTCGTACGGTATATTGGATTCCGAGGTCGTCGAGGGTGTGGAGCAGGGCGCGGGAGAGGAGGCACTTCTTGCGCGAGCGCAGGCGTATGGTGGCGTTGTGCTCCAGGTCCTGGAGGGTGAGGACGAGGTCGACGGGCTTGACGTACTGGGGCTTCTGCTTGTCCTCTGCGGCGGCCTCGGCGGCTCGGCGGGCGTGGTCGCGGTCGTGGACCTGTCCCTCGAGGACGCCGAGGAGCTGGCCGCTGTCCATGGCCGGCAGGCTGACGCAAAGCTCGTTGGCGACGCTGTTGCCCAGGTCGGCCAGGTGCTCCACTTTCTCGATCTGCAGGTCGTAGTTGCCGGGGCGGAAGGGCTGCTCCACCAGGGTGGTGGTGACGCGGATCTTGGAGCCGGCGGTGGCGTAGGGCAAGAAGGTCTGGTAGTTCTTGCCGAACAGGCGCACGGTGGCGGCGCCGCTGAAGTCTTCCATCGTCAGCACGCCGTAGGGCTTGCCCTTGGCCGTCATCTTTGTCTCGAAGCCGGTGACGAGGCCTCCGAAAGTCACCTTCTCGCCCGGTGTGCAACGGTCCTTGATCTCGGCGCAGGGAGTGTTGCAGCCGTAGGTGAGCTCCAGGTAGTAGCTGTCGAGGGGGTGGGCCGAGAGGTACATGGTCACGACCTTCTTCTCCTCCTCGAGGAGCTTGAGGTCGCTCAGGGGCTCGTACTTGGGCGGGGTGGGGCGGGCAGTCTCGATGGGAACGATGTCGGCGAACAGCGACGCCTGAGAGTTGTTGCGGTCGGCCTGCATGCGCTGGCCGTATTTAATTAATGTGTCGGCGTAGGAGCTGTTGCCGTCGGGGGCGAGGTAAAGGTCGCGACGGTCGCCGAAGCAGTCGATGGCCCCGGCCTTGGCCAGGTTCTCGAGGGCGCTGCGGTTGACGGCTCCGCCGCCCACGCGCTCCACGAAGTCGTAGATGTCGGTGTAAGGGCCGTTCTCCTTGCGCTCTTTGATGATGACGGCCGTGGCGTTGGCGCCGAAGCCCTTGATGGCGCCCAGGCCGAAGCGGATCTCGCCCTTGGCGTTGACGGTGAAGCGCTCCAGCGACTCGTTGATGTCGGGGCCGAGCACGGTGATGCCCATGGCCCGGCACTCGTCCATGTAGTGGCTAAGCTTGGCGGGGTTGTCGAAGTTGCGGCTGAGCACGCCGGCCATGTACTCGGCGGGGTAGTTGGCCTTGAGGTAGGCGGTCTGGTAGGCCACCCAGGAGTAGCAGGTGGCGTGGCTCTTGTTGAAGGCGTACTTGGCGAATTCTGTCCAGTCGCTCCAGATTTTCTCCAGCACCTCGGCCTTGTGTCCGTTTTTCTGTCCCTGGTCCATGAACTTGACCTTGAGCTTCATCATCTGGTCGATCTTCTTCTTGCCCATGGCCTTGCGGAGCTTGTCGCTCTCGCCGCGGGTGAAGTTGGCCAGCAGTCGGCTCAGGAGCATGACCTGCTCCTGGTAGACGGTGATGCCGTAGGTCTCGGCCAGGTACTTCTCCATGATGGGGATGTCGTAGACGATTGGCTCGTCGCCGTGCTTGCGGCGGATGAACTGGGGGATGTAGGCCATGGGCCCCGGGCGGTAGAGGGCGTTCATGGCTATGAGGTCTTCGAACTTGGTGGGGTGCAGGTCGCGCAGCGACGACTGCATGCCGGCCGACTCGAACTGGAAAGTGGCGGTGGTGCGTCCCTGGCAGTAGAGCTCGAAGGTCTTGGCGTCGTCGAGTGGTATCTTCTCGATGTCGAGGTCGATGCCGCGCGTCTGCTTGATGTTGGCCAGGGCGTCCATGATGATGCTGAGCGTGCGCAGGCCCAGGAAGTCCATCTTGATCATGCCGGTCTCCTCGATGACGGAGCCCTCGTACTGGGTGACGATTACCGTCTCGCCGTCGGTGTCCTTGGCGGTGGAGACTGGCACCCAGTCGGTGATGGGGTCGCGGCCGATGATGACGCCGCAGGCATGCACGCCGGTGTTGCGCTTGTTGCCCTCCAGACGCTCGGCGAAGTGGAGCACCTCGGGCACGAGCGGATTGGGGTTCTGGAGCTCCTGGCGCATCTCCGGGTTGTACTTCAGGCAGTTGGTGATGTTGATCTTGGGTTCCTTGCCGTTGACCTCGGGCAGGTGATCGGGCACCAGCTTGGCCAGGCGGTTGCTCTCCGGCAGCGGCAGGTCCATGACCTTGGCCACGTCCTTGATTACCTGCTTGGTGGCCATGGTGGTGTAGGTGATGATGTGGGCCACCTTGTCGGCGCCGTACTTGTCGGTGACGTACTTGAGCACGCGGTAGCGGCCGTCGTCGTCGAAGTCAACGTCGATATCGGGCAGCGAGATGCGGTCCGGGTTGAGGAAACGCTCGAACAGCAGGTCATACTTCAGCGGGTCTATGTTGGTGATTCCCAGGCAGTAAGCCACTACCGAGCCGGCGGCCGATCCACGGCCCGGGCCGATGCTCACGCCGAGCTTGTTGCGCCCGGTGTTGATGAAGTCCTGCACGATGAGGAAGTAGCCGGGGAAGCCCATCGTCTTCATGATGTGGAGCTCGAAGGTGATGCGCTCCTTGACTTCGTCGCTGAGCGGGGTGGGGTAGTGCGTCTCGGCGCCCTCCCAGGCGAGCTTGGCCAGGTAGTCGGCCTCGAGCTTGATGCGGTAGAGGCGGTCGTAGCCGCCCAGGCCGGCGACCTTCTTCTGCGCCTCCTCCTCGCTGAGCACGACGTTGTGGTTCTCGTCCCGGGTGAACTCGTCGAAGAGCTCCTGCTCGGTGATGCGCTGCCGGTACTCGGCCTCGGTGCCGAACTCGGCGGGGATGTCGAACACGGGCATGACTGGCGCGTGGTCGATGCTGTAGGTCTCCACCTTGTCGAGAATCTCCATGGTGGTGTCAAGCGCCTCGGGCAGGTCGGCGAAGATGTCGGTCATCTCCTGCTGCGACTTGAACCACTCCTGCTTGGTGTAGTGCAGGCGGTCCGGGTCGGTGTAGTTCTTCTGCATGGATACGCAGGTGAGGCAGTCATGGGCGTCGGCGTCGGACTCCTCGGTGAAATGGACGTCGTTGGTGGCCACGAGCTTGATGCCGTGCTTGCGGGCCAGGTCGATGAGGACCTTGTTGACTTCCTGCTGCTTGGGGTACGTCTCGCGGTTGCCGTTCGGCTTGTCGGTCTTATGGCGCTGGAGTTCGAGGTAGTAGTCGTCGCCGAAAGTGTCGCGGTACCAGCGCACGCGCTCGTCGGCCTCCTGCATCTGGCCGTGCAAGATGAACTGGGGCACTTCTCCGCCCAGGCAGGCGGAGAGGATGATGAGGCCCTCGCGGTGTGCGGCCAGGGCGTCGCGGTCCGTGCGCGGGTGATAGTAGTAACCCTCGGTCCAGGCCTGGCTCACGAGCTTGACGAGGTTATGGTAGCCTTTTTCGTTTTTTGCCAGCACGATGAGGTGTTCGCCGTTGTCGCGCTTGTCGGAGCGGTCGGTCAGGGAGTTGTGGGCCACATACATCTCGCATCCGAGAATGGGCTTGAGCTTGTGGTCGTCGTCGAGGTCGCCGTTGACCTTCTTGACGGTATTGTAGAACTCCTTGATGCCGAACATGTTGCCATGGTCGGTGAGGGCGAGTCCCTTCATGCCGAGCTTGGCGGCCCGTTTGACCAGTCCCCCGATGGAGGCCTGGCCGTCGAGCAGCGAATATTGCGAGTGCACGTGCAGGTGCGTGAATTGCCTTGGGTCCATATCACCACAAAGGTAGCCCTTTTTTCTCGAATAGGCAAACCCCTCCCGCGAATAAATCTGCGGACAAAAATGCGGGGACGAACCTGACTCAAAGGTCTCTTGTTGTTATGGATGGCAAACCGTGGTGATTGTCAAAGTGCCGAAGCCGCCGCAGTCATTGGTATGTTGCCAAATTTTGCTAACACGGAATTACCGTCTTTAGCTATCCAATGCTGTTTCTGAGTGCATAATCCTCTTAGGATTATACGGCTGATAACGAAAAAGGGCGTGACTGGCCGGGTTATTCTTCGGGAAGGATGGTCAAAGCCCAGTCAGGGAGGTCGTCAATATATTGTTTAGTAAGGTCGCCATTGTTTAGCCTGAATAAGAGCCGAGCTTCCGCATCCTCAATGGAGTTGTCGTATACATAGAGCCTGTCAACTACTTCCGATACAATTTTGCAATTGGCTATTGATTTATCATATCGGGATATGATTTTAGGAATGGGTACATCATGGCCGCCATCCAAGACACGTTGAGCGACGCGCTTTGCATTTATTGTAGGGGACACAGTGGAAACAAAGAACAGTCGAATAAAAAATCCGGCTTCCTTTGCTCTGATGATGTAGTCAACTTTGTCGGGAGCCGACATCACGGTTTCAAAAATATGGCTTTTGTGTTCAGCGAGGCATCTTTCACGCCAATCATTACAGTAATTGGCTGCGTTCAGAATCGCATCCCGGTTGTTCCAATTGCCGAATATGTCTCTTGCCACATTATCGGGATTGATATACTCCGAATCCTCAAGCCACTCATGATGCAGAATCTTGGAAGTTACAGAAGTCTTGCCTGAACCATTCGGTCCGGCAATTACTATCAGAACCGGACGATGCTCACTTGGTGCCATTCTTAATTCTGTTAATGGTCGCTCCCCATTTTTCTTGAGCCTGCTGTGTGGCGGAGGCGATTCCGGCAGCTACACGCTCGGCTGCCCGGCGAGTGCTTTCGCGGGCATCTTCGGCGACTTCTCGCATTATCTGAGCCATGCGCTCATCTCCTGGCTCCTCCATCGACGTCAGTCGATAATTATTCATCTCAGCTTCGGACATGGTTTTTCTTTTCAACGTTTACTCTGCAAAAGTATTTTGGCAAAGTTACAAAATTTTTAAGGAACAGAGGCATCGGATGGACAGTCATTGGCCGCCCGATGCCTCTGTTATTCGAAATATGTTTTGCGACATGTTTGGTCGGTGGTGCTTTCGCGGGCATCTTCGGCGACTTCTCGCATAATCTGAGCCATGCGCTCATTTTTTTCAGACCAAAGCGATTTCAGCATGATTTTTTCAATAATCCTGGGTTGGCGGGTATCAGTTATAACGGAAAGGGGCGCGACCTGCTCAGTCGCGTCCCTTTCGATATGTTGGATTTGAGTTAGCTTATTTACTTGACTTCCTCGAAGCCTACGTCTTCGATGTCGGGCTCTCCGGGCTTATGTCCCTGTTGTGCGCCGGGGGCCTGTCCGGGCTGAGGACCCGCCTGGCCGCCTGCAGCCTGTGCGTTGGCCACGTCCTGGGCTATGGCCTGTAGGCCTTCGGTGATCTGCTTCTCGTACATGTCGAGGTCTTCGACGAGCTGGGCCTTGTGGGCCTCTTTGAGCTTGGCTATGGTGGCCTCCAGGTTAGCCTTCTTGTCGGCGGGCACCTTGTCGCCCCATTCGGCGAGCTGGCGTTCGGCCTGGAAGATGATGCCGTCGGCGCGGTTGAGCTTGTCGGCGCGTTCCTTGGCCTTGCGGTCTGCATCTTCGTTGGCCTTGGCCTCGTTGCGCATACGCTCGATTTCGGCGTCGGTGAGGCCGCTGCTGGCCTCGATGCGGATGCTCTGCTCCTTGCCGGTCTTCTTATCCTTGGCGGTAACGTTGAGGATGCCGTTGGCGTCTACCTCGAAGGTAACTTCAATCTGAGGTATGCCGCGCGGTGCCGGCTCGATGCCGCCGAGGTTGAACTCGCCCAGCAGCTTGTCGTCGGCTGCCATGGGACGCTCGCCCTGGAAGACGCGTACTGTAACTTCGGGCTGATTGTCGACCGCGGTGGAGAAGGTCTCGCTCTTGCGGGTAGGTATGGTGGTGTTGGCCTCGATGAGCTTTGTCATGACGCCGCCGAGGGTCTCGATGCCGATGCTCAGGGGCACCACGTCGAGCAGAAGCACATCCTTTACGTCGCCGCTGAGCACGCCGCCCTGGATGGCTGCGCCGATGGCCACTACCTCGTCGGGGTTGACGCCCTTGTTGGGTTCCTTGCCGAAGACTTCCTTGACCTTGGCCTGGATGGCGGGAATACGGGTGGAGCCGCCCACCAGGATTACTTCGTCGATCTGCGATGCGCTCAGACCTGCATCCTTGAGGGCCTGCTGGCAGGGGGGCACTACGGCCTCGATGAGCTTGTGGCAGAGAGCCTCGAACTTGGCTCGGGTGAGGGTCTTGACCAGGTGCTTGGGACCTGTCTGGTCGGCGGTGATGTAGGGGAGGTTGATCTCGGTGGAGGTGGAGGAGCTGAGTTCGATCTTGGCCTTCTCGGCGGCCTCCTTGAGGCGCTGCATGGCCATCGGGTCCTGGCGGAGGTCCATGTTGTACTCGGCCTTGAACTCGTCGGCCAGCCAGTCGATGATTACGTGGTCGAAGTCGTCGCCGCCCAGGTGGGTGTCGCCGTTGGTGGACTTGACCTCGAAGACGCCGTCGCCGAGTTCGAGGATGGAGATATCGAATGTGCCGCCGCCGAGGTCGAAGACGGCTATCTTCTGCTCCTTGGTGGACTTGTCGAGGCCGTATGCGAGGGCGGCCGCGGTGGGCTCGTTGACGATACGGCGTACCTTGAGGCCTGCAATCTCGCCGGCCTCCTTGGTGGCCTGGCGCTGGGAGTCGTCGAAGTATGCGGGCACTGTGATGACGGCCTCGGTGACCTGCTGGCCGAGGTAGTCCTCGGCGGTCTTCTTCATCTTCTGCAGGATCATGGCGGAGATTTCCTGGGGCGTGTAGTCGCGGCCGTCAATCTCCACCTTGGGCATATCGTTTTGGCATACGACCTTGTAGGGCACACGCTTGATCTCGTCCTCCACCTGGCCGCACTTCTCGCCCATGAAGCGCTTGATGGAGTATATGGTGCGGGTGGGGTTGGTGATGGCCTGACGCTTGGCGGGGTCGCCCACCTTGCGCTCGCCGCCGTCGACGAATGCCACTACCGACGGGGTCGTGTTCCTGCCCTCGTTGTTGGGGATTACTACCGGTTCCTTGCCTTCGAGTACGGCCACACAGGAGTTGGTCGTGCCGAGGTCTATACCAATAATCTTAGACATAGTATTGTAAGTTTTTAGTTTCTGCGTTATGTGAATCTCATGCTCATGGGTCGGATAATGGGGTGTCGTTCCTCATGGCTTTACCATATTAACAAATAATGCGCGAAATGTATCAGGCACGTTATGAAATTTTAAGGAATATGGGTTAAAAACCTGCAATCAAGCGAATTAAATACAGGAGGGCGCCCGGAGGCGCCCCCTTGGCAGTGGCTGACAGCGACGGCACATTTTGTGCCAGTCGCCTCTCGTATGCACCAGGGTGCATACGTTGTGGCGGAGGTGTTGTGAGTGCGTTCCTGCAAGCGGACGCTACTTGAGGATGCCGGAGCCGACGCCGCTCTGCTGGCCGGCCTCGTTGCCCTGCTTTATCTTCTTGCCGTAGCCGAAGGTGTAGGTGGCCGACAGGGCTATCGAAGCGTGGTAGCCGGTGCCGAACTCCCATTGGTCGTAGTCGTAGTGGGCGCTGTGCATGATGCCGTGGTTGCCGCGCCAGTTCCAGCGGGCGAAGTTGTGGGCCGTCAGGCGCACGTTCCAGGCCGGGTTTGACCATCCGGCCGATAGGTAGTAGTAGTCCTTGGACTTCATCCAGGTGCCCACCATGCAGCCGTCGGCGTAGGCGCCGGCCGAGCGGTACTGGGCGCCGAAGTTCCAGGCGCCGGCGTAGTAGTTGACGCGCACCGAATAGTGGAACGACGACTTGGTCCAGCTGTAGGGGGCGCCGTTGTGGGCCGCGTATTCGTATAGGTAGACGTTGGCCTGGAGCTTGCCTCCGAGCTGGCGGGTGCCGAGGTTGACGCCGAAGTTGCCCTGGGCATAACCGGCTACGGGCTGGCGGATGATGCGCAGGATGCCGTCGGAGTGCGCCTCGTAGTCGTAGACGTAGCGGTCGTCGACAATCCAGCCGTAGGCATAGACGGCGATGGAGTATTTGTTGTTGGGGAAGAAGGAGTAGGTGATGCCGGGGTCGTAGCTCTTGTAGGGCACCAGTGCGGGGTTGCCGGTGTAGCTGAACAGGGGGTTGCTCTGCACCACGGCGGCGCTGCGGTAGCTCGACGACGGCACGGAGCGCATGTGGTGGAACTCCAGGCTGATGCGGTGCCTGCGCAGGAAGGAGTATTGCAGCGAGAGGTCGAACCAGGGGGTGGAGTTATGTTCCTTGACCTTGTCGGCGCGGTCGGCCCATTCGTAGGAGGAGCGGTCGTAGAGGAGGCCGAAGCCGGCGTGGCCGTAGAAGTTTCCAGCGGAGATGCTGTAACCGGCGCCGGGGCCGAAGCGGTAGGTGCGGGCGTGGTCGCTCACGTCCGAAGTGCCCCGGTAGCGGGTGTTGTTGGCGGTGACGATGGCCTGGCCGTAGATGTCGAGCTGTCCGGCGCGGCCGAAGTCGTGGCTGTAGGTGAGCGTGGCCTTGAACTGGTGCGAGTTGTCGCGGGCGCCGTTGAGGTACTGACCCACGTTCTGCTCTGTGTAATCGGAGGCGGAGTTGGTGTGCGAGTAGCTGTAGTAGGGACTGACGTTGAGGGAATTGCCCTTGGGCAGCGAGAAGTTCCAGTAGCCGGAATAGGTGAGGGAGTTGACGCGGTTGCTCGAGGTGGATGTGTAGGGGTTCTCGGAGAACTCGGCGGGGATGTAGCTCACGCGGCCTGAGGTGCGGTTGACTGGGGTGTGGTCGAAGTCGGCCGCCAGCAGGTTGCTCATCGTCACCTTGTCGGTGGAGTAGAGGGCGCGGAAGGTGGTCCAGTAGTCGTTGTTCTTGTACTTGGCCGAGGTGGTCTCGCTCAGTCGCTCGAACACCTTATCGGGTGTGTGGTGCCGGGGCAGCCGGAAAGTCTCGGTGAGCTCGGAGCCGGTGTGCGGGGTGTTGGTGTAGGAGCCGCCGGCCGCCAGGTCGTAGGTCATACGCTTGTACTGGAGCTTGGCGAAGGCGTTGAGGCGCCCGTTGTTGGCGATGAACTGCTCCAGGCCGTAGAGCTTGACGTAGCCGCCGTACTCGTAGCGCTGCATGATGAAGTTGACGACGTGCTGGTTGTTCTGGAAGCGCGGGTCGGATGGGAAGTCGAGATATTCGACGTTGCGGACGTCGGCCATGCGCATGCCCTCGATGTCCTGCCGGGTGGCTGGGAGGTAGTCGATGTAGATGGCCACGGGATTTCCTGCGGCGGTGAGCACGGTGCTTTCGTCGTCGATGCGTATCTGGGGTATGGACATTCGGCCGAGCAGGTCGGTGGCGGTCTGGGCGGCGTTCTTCTGGCGGGTGGTTGGGGTGTAGACGGTCCTGCGGGCGTCGGTGCGTGTGAGGTCTCCTTCTACCACCACTTCCTCCAGTTGTTTGGTCCTGGCGGTGTCGGGAGTTTCCGTGGCGGCCATGGCCGTCAGCGGCAGCAATAGCACGATGGGCAGTGTGAGCTTCTTCATGATTTTATGTTTTCGGTGTTGCAAAATTACTTAAAAATTCTGTTTTGCAAGCATTTTTGGTGTAATATTTTCGGGGGGGTAACTAACTGCAACCCAATGAGTTATGTAGTAAAAAATGCCGCAGCGGTTTTTTCCGTTGCGGCATTTTTCATTGTGGCGGACGTACCGGTGTTTGTCCCTACAGTTAGCTACTACCTTCCGGCGGCCTTGGAGGAGTCTACGTTGGCGTCGGAGTTGACGAGCTTGTTGACGCTTCGCTTCTGGCGTCCCCACTGCAGGTTCCAGCTCACGGTGATGTAGGGGATGCGCATGTCCATGCGCATATGCTGCTCGTTGCGGTTCCAGCGGTTGAGCGAGCGTGAGCCCTGGTCGTAGCGTCCCACGGGCATGATGCATCCCGCGCCGAACTGCCAGTTCTTCCAGTTATAGTTCAGCTCGATGATGTTGATGTCCTCGCCGTAGGAGATGGTCTCGCCCCAGAGGTCGCGCTGCGCTCTCTGGTATGAAGCCTGCAAGGTAAACCCCCAATGGCTGACCTGCACGGAGGCGTCGCCGCTCCAGCAGTGGTTGTAGAGCTTGTAGCCGGTGCCCTTCATGCGCTCGGCACGGTACTGGATGGTGCCGGAGAGCATGAGCCAGTCGGGGATGACCTCCACCTGCGGCGACAGCCAGAAGCTGATGTTCTGCAGGCCGCCGTCAGTGTTCTCGTAGCTGGTGACGAGCCGGTCGCCGTCCCAGTAGCGGTAGGGGGCGATGGCGTCGGGGCTGGTGAAGGCCCGGATGCCGAAGCTGGCGTAGGTGCGCGGCAGCGAGAAGGTGTAGCGCAGCGTGAGCATGTAGGAGTTGGAGGTCTTGAGGTCGGGGTTGCCGACCTGCCACTGGAAGCCGTCGAGCTGCTGCGGGGCGACGTTGGTCTGCGCAAGAGTCGGCGCCGACTGCCATGAGGTGAAGCTCAGCCGCAGGTTGTGGTTCCGGTTGGGGGAATAGGTGACGGTGGCCTGCGGACGCACGTTCCAGCTGTGGCGTCCCTTGCCGCTCTCGCGGAAGAGGTAGTCGATGTACTGTGCGCCCACTCCGGCGGTGGCGGTGAAGCGACCTAAGCGCTGGAAGTACTCGGCGAAGACGTACGCCTTGTCCTGCCGTTGATGGAAGATCTCGCCGCCGAGGTTGCGGTACTCTGAGCGGTTGCGGTTGGCGGTGTAGGATGCTCCGGCGGTGAAGCGCGAGCGGCTCCAGTTCTTGATGTAGTCAACCTCCAGGCCGTATGCCTGGTTGCGGTCGCGGATGTAGGTGTGGACGTCCGTCAGCGGCTCGGTGAGGCCCGCTCTCCTCTCCACGTAGTCGGAGTAGGAGTGTCCGTTGAAGAGCGATGCGCGGAAGTCGACCACGAGAGTCTGGCGGTGGGCGAAGTGCTGTTCCCAGTAGGCGCTGAACGCAGGTGTGGTGCCTTTGCTGCCCTGTGTGTCGCTGAGGTCGATGTCCGGCGAGCCGTCGTCGAGCGACATAAGGCCGTGGTAGTGCATGCGGTCGCTGAACTTGAAGTAGGCGTCGATGCCCACATATATGATAGTGGTGTCGGGGCGGACATAGCTGTAGTTGAGCCAGCCGCCGCCGAAGGTGTTGTCGGCGCTTCCGCCAAGCGGCTTCTCGGTGCGGGCGAGCGTGGAGCCGTCGGGATAGGTGAACGTCTCGCGGTAGTCGCGGTGAATCTTCACGTCCTCGGTGAGCTTGCCGTATCCGCCTACGCTCCACTGGGAGCGGCCGACGTTGAATTTGGCGTCGGCCCGGTAGAAGCCCCAGGCCTGGGTGAGGGCCGGCTGGGCCATGAGCATGAGCGAGCCGCCGAGGGTGGGGTTGGCCACGATGACGTTGAGCACGTAGTTGGCTCCGCCGTAGCGCAGGCCGGGGTTGTCGATCCACTCGACTTTCTTTATGGTCTCGGGCAGGAGGTTGCGCAGCTCGTTGACGGTGGCCTGGCGGCCGTTGATGCGTATCTGCACGTCCTGCCCGGAGGCGGATATGGTGCCGAGGGCGTCGAGCACGCTCAGGCCGGGTATCATGAGGTTGTTGAGCAGCTGCATGCCGTTCTTGGAGTTCTCCACCGCCGACGAGGATGGCAGGTAGACGTCCATGTCGGCCTTATGCACCACTTTCGGCGCCTCTATAACCACCTCTTCCAGCTCCTTGGCAGCGGTGGTGTCCGGCAGTTCCGACTGCGCCCATGCGGAGTAGGGGAGCAGCAGGGACAGGGCCGGTACCAGTAACTTTTTCATGTCATATTCCGATTAGTTCGCTGCAAAGTTACAACCGATTTCGGCGGTTGCGAGTCTAAAAAATCCGCTTAACATTTGTTAATGCAGGAACAGGCTGGGGATTAGGGAGATGGATAAAAATAATTTTTTTGAAATGATTTTCTAATCGCTGTGGAGGCTCGTACAGGATTCGAGTTCCCGTAGCGGGGCGTTGTGTTTTCTGGTTATCCGGATGGCGAGGTGGGAGACGAGGTGGGGAGATTAGCGGAGGCCGGAGACGGGGTG
>OGNF01000443.1_pt1 | contig 45821 bp, 33 predicted proteins | sample 1573321 | NCBI WGS metagenome assembly OGNF01 (sample SAMEA2581911, study PRJEB24529) | metagenome | biome: Human gut stool | place: China | collected 2011 | reverse complement strand
TAACGAGAAAAACACAGGTTGCACAGGAGTAAAATTGCGGGTATAGTGTAATTGGTGACAGAAAAAACAGAGTAATTGTTCAGTAGGTCTGCGCATTCACTGCGCTGACCGTACGAAAACATGGGCTTGCAGGCAAAAATCCTATTGCCGAAGGCAATTTTCAATGGATTTTTGCTCGTAACTGTGAGGGTACTGAACAGTTACGTGTATTCAAATATCTGAGAATGCCCATGTGGAGTGTCCAGGCCAGACGATCCTGATAGTCGGAGGAATTCAGGCGGGCAGCCTCGTCCCAGTTGCTTAGGAAACCACATTCCACGATGACGATGGGGCTTTTGACATGAAGTAAAAGATAATAGGTATCATTGGGCTTCGCCTGGCGGCGATTATTTTCTCCAAGAACGAAATCAAATCGTTTCTGGAGAATGTCTGCCAGGCGTTTTCCTTTTTCTGAAGTTTTATAATAGAACACCTGACCGCCGTTGATCGCTTCCTCGTGATAACTGTTCTGGTGGATGCTGATGTAGAGATCAGCGTTTACATTTGTAGCGAGGTTGGTGCGGGCTTTCAGATCTGAAGTCTTCTTGCTGGATGCATTTTCACTGTTCAGGGACTTGTCGGAGTCTCTGGTCAGATACACGGAAAATCCCTGATCCGTAAGTGCCGATGCCAGCTTTGAGGCGATGGCCAGATTTATATCCTTTTCCATGATCCCATCCGGGCTGACCTTACCCGGGTCAAATCCGCCGTGTCCCGGATCGATGAGGATCGTAAATGATTTTGCCGCATCTGTGGTGTCCAAACCTTCGGTGGATGTGCGCTCATTTCCTGTATTGGTGGAAGTATCCTGCCCGGCTGTATGGTCTGCGGGACGGACTATAAATATGTAGCAGAGGATAGGAGGAAGTATTACTGCAAATATTATGGCAAATACAAGTATGTATAATTGGGTGGAAGTACGCATCGGTGATACCCGGGAAGTGTAATTACTATTTTATATGACGGCGGCGGACGTTATATGATATATGTTACCCAAATATAGCCTAAACATTTGACACACATGCAGTGCTGGGCTAAAATATGGGCGTATATGCAATAAAATATAGAAGCAACGACAAGTTATTATAGAAGAAGGTAAAGTGATGAACACTATAATTGCAAAAGCAGGAGTGAATGACGACCACATGTATGAGCAGGCGGCGGAGATACTTAAGAGAGGTGGTCTTGTAGCATTCCCGACAGAGACCGTGTATGGCCTTGGAGGAGACGCGCTGAATCCGGATGCGTCACATCGGATATATGCGGCAAAGGGCCGGCCATCGGACAATCCGCTCATAGTCCATATAGCAGAGACATCAAGCGTGTATGAACTGGCGGAGACAGTGAGTGACGACACGAAGAAGCTCATGGAAGCATTCTGGCCGGGACCACTCACCATCATACTCAACAAGAAAGAGGTCGTTCCGCACACGACCACTGGCGGACTTGATACGGTTGCCATCAGGATGCCATCACATCCGGTTGCCATGAGGCTCATAAAGGATTCGGGAGTGTATATCGCAGCTCCAAGTGCCAATCTGTCCGGACGACCATCCCCGACCACTGCGCAGCATGTGCAGCAGGATATGGACGGCAGGATAGATATGATCATCGACGGCGGGGCAGTCGGAATCGGTATAGAGTCGACGATAGTGGACATGACCGGAGACAGACCGACTATATTGCGGCCTGGATATATCACTCCGGAGATGATAAGGGATATCGTTGGCGATGTGACTATAGATCCGGCGATAACAGGTATGAACAATGCTCTGAGACCTAAGGCTCCGGGGATGAAGTATACACACTATGCTCCAAAGGGAGAACTCAGCATAGTAGAGGGCGATAGACTGGCTGCGGCTGAGAAGATAAGAAGTCTTGTTGCGGAGAAAAAGGCACAGGGATACAAGACTGCGATACTGTGTGACACTGACAATGTCAGTCTTTATGATGACGGAGTATGCGAGAACGTATACGATGCCGGAAGCAAGAAGAACGAGATAACTGTGTCTGCCGGACTGTACAGCCTGCTCAGAACCTGTGATGACATAGGTGCACAGTATATATACAGCGAGTCATTTGAGGAGGGGGACATGGGCTACGCCATCATGAACCGTCTCATCAAGGCTGCAGGACACAGGATAATAAGCTGTTAGTTAATTTCGAAAAAAATATTATATAAAAAGGAGAATCAGAACATGATAGCACTTGGATGTGACCACGGCGGATATGAGCTTATGCAGGAGGTTATAAAGCATCTTGAGGAGAGAGGCCTTGAGTACAAGAACTTTGGCTGTTACAGCACAGAGTCAGTTGACTACCCGGTATATGGACAGGCAGCAGCAAAGGCAGTAGCCTCAGGTGAGTGTGATAAGGGAATCATCATCTGCGGAACAGGAATAGGAATATCGATCTCAGCGAATAAGATAAAGGGAATCAGAGCTGCACTCTGCCACGACTGCTTCTCGGCACAGGCGACAAGAGAGCACAACGATGCAAATATGCTGGCTATGGGTGCCAGAGTCATAGGACCTGGACTTGCACTTAAGATAGTCGACATATTCCTCGACACACCATTCTCAAATGATGAGCGTCACGTAAGAAGAATCGGAATGATTGAGTAGTATCATAAGTTATGCCGTAAGGAGGACCCGCCTTTAAGGCGGGAGATTCCTTGCGAAGCACGCATGCTCCTAAAAAAAGAATCCCATGACAGTATGGTCAAGACTGTCATGGGATCTTTTTTATGCGGTTTTCGTCAAACTGCATCATTTGTTCGACATATAACCGCGTTAAAAGGAAGAAAAATGATTAATGGATAAACATAAGTATTATCAACATAGTCACATTGTACATTAACAATAAAAAAATATCAAGGGGGTTGTACAAACTTTACAAAATGTTTATTTACAATATAGCCAACTCATTATAAAATAATATTACTTGAGTTTTGACATAATAATCTAAAGTGATGCTTTGATAAAGTGTTTATGGAATTGAGTCTGCTCATAAATTTTTATAAGGGAGGAATGTTATGCTGCAGGAGACTATGAAGAAGATAACCGATGCAGAGTCTGAAGCTGACGAGATCATTCGCAAGGCCAAGGAAGAAGCCGACTATACAGTAGCTGCTGCAAAGAAGGAGGCTGCGGATATGATCGCGGCCGCAGGATCAGCTTCGAGAGAAAGCATGAAGAGTGCCGAGGGAGCCGGCAGATCTGAGGAGGAGAAGCTCACGGTGAAGGCGATGGATATTGCCACCGCTGAGATCGCACATCTCAGGGAACGTGCAGCGTCCATGGAAGGCGAGGTTACTTCCATGATCATCGCAGAGCTGGTGGGATGAAAAGTCCTGCAGGCATTTTAAGAAAGGGGGTAAATGTATGGCGGTACTTCCTATGAAGAAGATTGAGATCTGTGCCATGAAGAGGGACAGAAAAGCAATTCTTGAGAAGCTCCAGTCGCTGGGAATGGTTGAGATACAGACTGATAACGAAGAGACTGATGACTTCAGGAAGATGAGTACCACAAGCCAGAGAGCAAAGTACGAGAAGAGAGTACAGAATACAGATGAAGCCTTACAGATACTTGATAAGTATGCTCCGGAGGAGAAATCCATATTTGCCAGCCTGGAAGGACGGCAGGAGGCGTCAGAGGCTGACATTCAGGAGATCATAGCTGGAAGATGGGATTATAACCGTGAGGTTAAAAAGATCCAGGAGATCAGCAAGGACATAGCCGGCTGCGAGGCGGGGATAGTCAAATGTCAGGTGGCTATAGACGGATTGGCGCCGTGGCTGAATATGGACATACCGATCAATACCACAGGGACCGAGAAGACGGATGTGATGATCGGAACTATGCCACCGGGGCTCACGGAGACGGATATTCAGGGGTATATAAGCTCTGCGGAACCGGAGATAGCGGGATACACAGTCACTGTTGTAGGATCTGATAAGGACCAGACTTGTATGGTGGCAATAGCCATTAAAACTGTATCACAGAGGGTGGAGGAGATATTGAGATCCCATGGATTTACAAGAATTTCGTATTTCTCCAAAAGAACACCTGAACAGAAGACGGATAAGTACAGGGCGGATATAAGGGAGTTCGAACAGTGGATAGAGGACAAGAAGAATGAACTAGTATCCATGGCTGATGACAGAGACAAGCTGAGACTTCTGGCTGACTATTACCGCATAAGGGCGGATAAATATAAGGTCCTTGGAAGTATTCTCCAATCAAAGAGCACATTTGTCATATCGGGATATGTGCTGGAGAGAGACGTAGACAGGGTAGTGGCTGTACTCAATGAGAAATTTAGCCTTATGGCTGATGTATATGATGTTCCTGAGGATGAAGCGGCACCTATACAGCTTCAGAATCCGAAGATGTTCGCATCGGCGGAGGGCGTACTGGAGTCATTTGGACTTCCGGGAAAAGGTGAGATGGATCCAACCACACCGATGGCGATATTCTATATATTCCTGTTCGGACTCATGTTGTCCGATGCGGCGTATGGACTCATCATATTCCTGGCATGTTTTATTTTGATCAGGAAATTCCCGAAGATGGAGAACGGACTTCAAAAGTCCCTGCGTCTGTTCATGTACTGTGGTATATCCACACTGATATGGGGAATATTATTTGGTGGTTTTTTCGGAGACCTGATAACGGTGGTATCGAGGACGTTTTTCCACCACGAGGTGACGTTCAAGCCGGTATGGTTTGCACCGCTGGATGACCCGATGAAGCTTTTGTTATTCTCTTTGCTGTTCGGACTTATACATTTGTTCGGCGGACTGGCACTCAAGGGATATATGTGCCTGAAGAAGGGAGATGCGAAATCATTCATATGCGACGTGCTGTCGTGGTTCATGCTCATCACAGGACTTGTGCTGATGCTCATGCCGACGGAGCTGTTCGCATCCATAGCACAGATGCAGTTCAATTTCCCTGGCTGGCTTAAGAATACAAGCTACGGACTGGCGATTGTGGGAGCTGCGATCATCGTGCTCATGTCGGGAAGAGACCACAAGAATCCGGTGCTCAGACTTGCACTTGGACTGTATGACATATACAACCTGACAGGCTGGCTGTCAGATCTGCTGTCGTACTCAAGGCTTCTTGCTCTGGGACTTGCGACGGGAGTTATAGCACAGGTAATAAACCAGATGGGAAGCATGGCTGGCGATGGAATATTCGGAGCCATAGTGTTCGTCATCGTATTTATAGTAGGACATCTGTTCAACCTTGCGATCAACATGCTGGGAGCATACGTGCACACATGCCGTCTCCAGTATGTAGAGTTCTTCGGCAAATTCTACGAGGGCGGCGGCAATCCATTCAGGCCGTTCAGGGAGAATACGAAGTACGTTGATATAGTAAGTGGTACAGAAACACAGAAATAAGAAACCAATTTTAGGAGGAGAAAATATTATGACAATGGGAACGGTTTTGGCATTAGTGGGAGCTGCGCTGGCAGTAATTCTTGCAGGCATGGGATCTGCATATGGAGTAGGAGTTGCTGGTCAGGCGGCAGCAGGTGTAGTAAGTGAGGATCCAAGCAAATTCGCAAAAGTTCTTATCATCCAGCTTCTTCCGGGTACACAGGGTATCTACGGACTTCTTGTTGGATTCATAGCATTGTCCAACATAGGAATCCTTTCAGGAACACCGAAGGAGCTCACAGTAGCACAGGGACTTATGATGCTTGCAGCATGTCTTCCAATAGCGGTAGTTGGTCTTGTATCAGCAATGCACCAGGGCAAGACAGCAGTTGCAGCAGTTGGAATAGTTGTAAAGAAGCCTGATCAGTTTGGTAAGGCGATGCTTTTCCCAGCTATGGTTGAGACATATGCGATCCTTGCACTTCTGGTATCAATTCTTGCAGTAAATGGAATCAAATTATAACTTTTCGTAAGGAGGATGTACTTTATGACGGGATTGGAAACAATCGTAGAACAGATCCTTCAGGAAGCGCAGAAGGAAGCTGAAGAGATCAAAGCTCAGGCTGCCAGAAACGCGGATTCCATCATTGCAAATGCCAAAAAGACTGTGGATAAGATGAATGAGGAGACCAGAGAGAAGGTTGCCCAGGCAGAAAAGTCCGGATCATTCAGGGCAAAGTCCTCATCAGAGCTTAAGAAGAGACAGGCGATACTTGCGGCAAAGCAGTCCATAATTGGGAATATGCTGGATAAGGCATATGACGCAATGGTGGCGCTCCCGGATGAGGAGTATTTCCAGGTGATCGTCAAATGTCTGGAGAAGTCGGTACAGCCGAAAAGCGGAGAGATATGTTTCTCCGGGAAAGACAGAAAACGACTTACACCACAGACTGAGAAGCAGATAGAGCAGATAGCTGTAGCTCATGGAGGAAGCCTTAAGGTGTCCAATGGGAACTGTGATATAGATGGAGGATTTATCCTGATCTACGGAGGAATCGAGGAAAACTGTTCATTCAGAGCAATGCTGGACGCGAACAGAGAACATTTGGCAGACAAGGTAAATGAATTATTATTTGTTGATAACAGATAGCTGGAGGTAGGCAGATGGCAGACAAATATATATATGCAGTTGCCAGGATCAGGGCACTTGAGATGACGCTTATGAGTCAGGCAGTCATAGAACAGCTCGTGGCCACGGATTCCTACAAGAAGGCGGTTCAGTTCATCATAGAGAAGGGCTGGGGCGATAGTGATAAAGCCAGTATGGATGAAAATGACATACTTAGGGCGGAGACTGACAAGACGTGGGCTGCTGTGGCTGAGATGGTGGATGATATGTCCGTGTTCGATGTCATAAGACTTCCAGATCTGTATCACAACCTCAAGGCGGCGATCAAGACTGTGGTTGCCGGGGAGACTCCTGCCCATGTGTTCTTCGATAATGCCGAGATAGACGGTCAGAAGATGCTGTCCATCGTAAGTGACAAGGCGTGGGACAGACTTCCAGAACACATGAGAGACTGCGCGAGGGAGGCTTGGGACTGTATGGCACAGGCTGGAGATGGACAGATGTGCGATGCTGTGATAGACCGAGGAACACTGCTGGCGATCATGCAGGCTGCAAAGAAGGCAGATGACAGCCTGCTCAGGGATTATGCAGAGACGACGGTGGCTGTTGCAGATATCAAGATAGCGGTGAGATCCATGAAGACAGGCAAAAACAAGGATTTCATGAAGAGAGCCATGGCGGAGTGCAACACTCTGGATATTGACAGGCTGGCGACGGCTGCGGTGGCTGGCATGGAGGAGATAGAGAGATACCTTGCGGATACAGCATACGCTGGTGGGGCAGAGGCACTTTCTGAGTCGGCATCGGCATTTGAGAGATGGTGTGACAACCGTATCATAGAAACGATAAAGCCTCAGAAGTACAACCCATTTACGGTGGGACCGATAGTGGCGTACATTCTGGCGAGGCTCAACGAGATAAAGACAGTGAGGATCATATTGACATGCAAGCTGAACCAGCTTCCGGAGGAGGCTATCAGGGAAAGGGTAAGGGAGATGTATGTATAAGATAGCTGTTATGGGCGATTATGACAGTATATACGGATTTGCAACTCTGGGCCTGGATACATTCCCTGTAGATAATCTGGATTATGGGGTCACGTTGCTGAAAAGGCTGGCAGAGGACAATTATGCAGTCATATATATGACCGAGGCACTGGCTTCGGATCTCAATAAAGAGATAGACAGATACAGAGAGGTTATGAAGCCTGCGATCATTCTCATACCGGGGATATCTGGCAATACAGGGGCCGGAATAGCGGGAGTAAAGAAATCCGTTGAGCAGGCTGTAGGCTCGGATATTTTATTTAATGAAGAATAGTGGAGCATACAAATAGAAGGGAGCGTGAGCTGTTAAGTGGCTACAGGAAAGATTAAGAAGGTCGCCGGACCACTGGTCATCGCTGAGGGCATGCGTGATGCAAATATGTACGACGTGGTGCGTGTAAGTGAGAGCAGACTTATCGGCGAGATCATAGAGATGCACGGAGATCAGGCATCAGTTCAGGTATACGAGGAGACATCAGGACTTGCGCCGGGAGCACCGGTCGAGTCAACGGGAATGCCTCTGTCGGTTGAGCTGGGACCGGGACTTATAAGCAGTATATACGATGGAATCCAGAGACCGCTGGATGATATCATGAAGATATGTGGTAACAACCTGAAGCGAGGAGTTGAAGTCCCATCGCTGAAGAGAGATATCAAGTGGACATTTGTGCCGACTGCCAAGGTGGGTGATAAGGTGTCGGCAGGCGATGTGATAGGAACAGTTCAGGAGACTGTGGTCGTCACACAGAAGATCATGGTGCCTTATGGTGTGACAGGAACCATCAAAGAGATAAAGGCAGGAGAATTCACAGTTGAGGAGACTGTGTGTGTGGTTGAGACAGACAAGGGTGACAGGGAGCTGACACTCATGCAGAAGTGGCCGGTTCGTAAGGGCCGTCCATATCAGGAAAAGATACCACCGATCATGCCCCTTATCACAGGACAGAGAGTTGTAGATACATTCTTCCCTATAGCAAAGGGAGGAGTGGCTGCGGTTCCCGGACCTTTCGGAAGCGGTAAGACAGTCATCCAGCATCAGCTTGCAAAGTGGGCTGAGGCGGATATCGTTGTCTACATCGGATGCGGAGAGCGCGGAAATGAGATGACAGATGTTCTGAACGAGTTCCCAGAGCTGAAGGATCCGAAGACCGGACATTCACTCATGCAGAGAACAGTCCTCATAGCCAACACATCGGATATGCCGGTTGCGGCCAGAGAGGCATCTATATATACGGGTATAACTATAGCTGAGTATTTCCGTGATATGGGTTACTCGGTGGCACTCATGGCGGATTCCACATCGCGTTGGGCTGAGGCGCTCAGAGAGATGTCAGGACGTCTGCAGGAGATGCCTGGTGAGGAGGGTTACCCTGCTTACCTCGGTTCAAGACTTGCACAGTTCTACGAGAGAGCCGGAATGGTCAAGACTCTCGGCAGCGAGGGCAGAACCGGTGCACTGTCGGTTATCGGTGCGGTTTCTCCTCCGGGTGGTGATATTTCCGAGCCGGTTTCACAGGCAACACTTCGAATCGTCAAGGTATTCTGGGGACTGGATTCATCGCTTGCGTACAAGAGACATTTCCCTGCCATCAACTGGCTGACCTCATACTCTCTGTATGTGGACAATATGGGCAAATGGTTCGAGGAAAATGTAAATGAAAAGTTCATGGTCGACAGACAGAAGATGATGACCCTGCTTCAGGAGGAGGCAGAGCTCGATGAGATCGTTAAGATGGTAGGTATGGATGCCCTTTCAGCGGGAGACCGGCTGAAGATGGAGGCGGCGAGATCCATCAGAGAGGATTTCCTCCACCAGAACTCATTCCATGATGTGGACACATACACACCGCTTCACAAGCAGTTTCTGATGATGGAGCTCATCATGGCGTTCTACGAGGAGTCAGCGCAGGCACTGGCCGGTGGAGCAAGCATAAGAAATATTCTGAACATGCCGATCAGAGAAAAGATCGGACGATTCAAATATGTGCTTCCTGAGAATGTGGATGAAGAGTACGAGAAGATATCCAGGGAGCTTGACAAGGAGCTTCAGGAAGCTATAGAGAAGGAGGACTAAGACTATGCCAAAGGAATATAGAACTATACAGGAAGTTGCGGGTCCTCTGATGCTGGTGCACGGAGTTGAGAATGTAGCTTATGATGAGCTGGGTGAGATTGAGCTGGCGGACGGCGAGATCAGACGATGCAAGGTCCTTGAGATAAATGGTGAGGATGCCCTGGTACAGCTCTTTGAGAACTCGACAGGTATCAATCTTTCAAACAGCAAAGTAAGATTCCTTGGAAGGAGTATGGAGCTCGGCGTATCAGAAGATATGCTTGGCCGTGTATTTGACGGACTTGGAAGACCTATAGATGGCGGCCCTGAGATACTTCCTGATGAGAGAAGAGATATCAATGGTCTGCCGATGAATCCGGCTGCCAGGAACTATCCGTCTGAGTTCATTCAGACAGGTATATCAGCCATAGACGGACTGAACACACTGGTAAGAGGACAGAAGCTGCCGATATTCTCGGCTTCAGGACTTCCGCACAGCCAGCTTGCAGCACAGATAGCAAGACAGGCAAAGGTGCGCGGAACAGATGAGCCATTTGCCGTTGTATTTGCGGCTATGGGTATCACATTTGAGGAGGCAAACTTCTTCACAGAGAGCTTCAAGGAGACTGGTGCCATAGACAGAACAGTCCTCTTCATCAACCTGGCAAATGATCCTGCGGTTGAGCGTATCGCCACACCTAGAATGGCACTTACCGCCGCTGAGTATCTTGCATTTGAGAAGAACATGCACGTTCTGGTAATCCTCACGGATATCACGAACTATGCGGATGCACTTCGTGAGGTATCAGCCGCAAGAAAAGAGGTTCCGGGACGCCGTGGTTATCCTGGATACATGTACACTGACCTGGCAACTCTGTACGAGAGAGCAGGAAGACAGAAGGGCAAGAATGGAAGTATCACCATGATACCGATCCTGACCATGCCTGAGGATGACAAGACTCATCCTATACCTGACCTTACGGGATATATCACGGAGGGGCAGATCATTCTTTCAAGAGAGCTGTACAGAAAGGGAATCACACCGCCTATCGATGTACTTCCATCGCTGTCCAGACTTAAGGATAAGGGAACCGGTGAGGGCAAGACCAGAGGAGATCACGCCAGCACCATGAACCAGTTATTTGCTGCTTATTCAAGAGGAAAGGATGCCAAGGAGCTCATGACTATCCTGGGTGAGTCGGCACTTTCTGATATAGATATCATATATGCAAAGTTTGCAGAGGCATTTGAGAAGGAGTATGTATCCCAGGGGTACGGCACTGACAGAAGTATCGAGGAGACACTGGCCATCGGCTGGAAGCTTCTCTCCATTCTTCCTAGAGCCGAGCTGAAACGTATCGACGACAAGTGGCTTGACATGTATTACGGAAAGTAGTGGGCGTGGGCAATTTCGAAAGATATGGGTTGTGTTCGGCCCCTCTTGCGGCATATATTGCCAACCGGGGGTCGCTTCCGCTTATTTCGGTCTGCAGCGGTACTAAGGTGCCGCCTTCACGGCGTCACCTAAGGACCGGCGACCTCAAATTCCCCCTATTGGCAATATATGCCGCAAAGGGGGACACAATTCAGTGTATAACATTCGAAATTGCCATATGCACGTTGATTTTATAATACATGTCAGGCAACTGGAAAATATATTTGGAAGAAAGGAGAAGACGGATGGCTAATGTGGTTGTCAATCCTACACGTATGGAGCTGACAAGGCTAAAAAAGAAGCTGGTTACGGCGTCCAGAGGTCATAAGCTCCTGAAGGATAAGCGAGATGAACTGATGAGGCAGTTCCTTGACATGGCAAGAGAGAATATGGAACTGAGAAAGAAGGTTGAGGCTGGCATCAAAGCTGCCAACACCAACTTCGTAATAGCGAAGGCGGGGATGAATGAGCAGACATTGAGTACGGCGCTCATGGCTCCGAAGCAGGAGGTGCGGGTCGCTCTTGGCGACAGGAATGTAATGAGTGTTGACATTCCGGTGTACGACTATAAGACGAAAAGCGCAAATTCAAATGACATATATTCATATGGATTTGCATTTACATCCGGAGAGCTGGATGATGCAGTGAAGTCCCTCTCGGATATACTTCCTGATATGCTGAGACTGGCGGAGGTTGAGAAGTCCTGCCAGATGCTTGCAGCGGAGATAGAGAAGACCAGAAGGCGCGTAAATGCTCTTGAGCATGTCATTATCCCGGAGACCCGGGAGGGCATAAAGTATATAAGCATGAAGCTTGATGAGAATGAGCGAAGCACTCAGGTCAGACTTATGAAGGTCAAGGACATGATGCTGGAGGAGGCTCATCACTACAAAGAGCATCAGTTTGAGCATGCGCAGTAAAAAGCAGAAGTTTTGGTAAAAACCGCCCACACCCCGGATAAATAAAGGGATGTGGGCGGTTTGTGCTATTCAATGCAGTTATGTTATACTTATAGTGAAAACACTGTTGAAAAGTGTGGTAGTGCATCAGTGCGGGGGCCTAAAAACGACCACTATACATATCAGGACTAAAACATCAGTAAGTGTTGGGAAAACAAAGGAGAAATTGCATGAAAGAACATAATTATAAGATGAAAAATAACTTTGAGCAGGCAGAGGATGCAGCTTGTGAAACGCGCAGAAAAATAACATGGAATGGTATAGGTCTGCTTTCCGGAGCACAGCTTAAGTATATAGCGTTCATTTCAATGCTCATAGATCATACGAATAAGACATTGCTGTATCCGTATCTGGACGGTGGAATAATATCGGCTGTAAGTGATGTATTTGATGTCCTGGGGCGGATAGCTTTCCCGATATTCATATATATGCTGGTGGAAGGATATTTTCATACGAGAAACAAGTGGAAGTATCTTGGAATGCTGCTTATATTTGGCGTGATATCTGAGATCCCTTATGACATGTTCTCCAGTGGCGTATTCTTTGAATGGAATGCAAATAATATTATGTTTACATTGGCGATGGTGCTGGCAATGATATGGATCATAGATGTGCTGAGGAAAAAAATGGAGAAGCTTCCCAAGGCAGTATGGTTTATAGCAACGATACCGATAATTGCCATAGTGTGTCTTATATCGATGAATCTTGCGGTTGATTATGACTACCATGCCATACTTATAGGATATTTCCTGTATATATTTCATGAAAAGTCCGCAATTGCAATACCGTTCTGCTACCTGGCGATGTTCAAGGAACCGTGGGCACTGTTGGGGTTTGGACTGACTTTGACATACAATGGCAAGCGCGGCAGGCAGAATAAGCTGGTGAATTACCTGTTCTATCCGGTGCATATGCTGATACTCGGTATTATAAGGATGTGTCTTGGGCTGTGATAGATGAGAAGGAGCACGGAGGCGTTATGGAAATTGACAAAGAGCTGATGACAAAGATATATGACCTCAGGCGCAGGCTTCACGGCATTCCTGAGGCTTCGATGCATGAGACGCATACTAAGGCGGTGCTCATGTCGTTTCTCAGGGAGAATACTGACCTTGAGATCGTGGATAGAGGTGCTTGGTTTTATGCGGTGCTGAAATCTTCTTATGACAGAATAGGGGATGAAGAAAGATCGCCGATCGCGTTCAGGGCAGACATGGATGCAGTGTGTGGGCAGGATGGAAAGCCGGGACATTACTGCGGGCATGATGGACATAGCAGTATATTATGTGGGGCTGCGGCCTGGCTGTCCCGTGCAATGGAAAAATGCGGAAATACACACAGGGACGTCTATTTCATTTTCCAGCCCGGCGAGGAGATCGGTGCCGGGGCAAGGCTGTGCAGAGATCTTATAATTGAGAAGAATATAGGTGAGATTTATGGACTTCATAACATACCAGGATATCCGAGAAATCATGTGCTGACGATAGATGGAACATTTGCATGTGCATCAACGGGGCTTGAGATACATATGGCTGGTGCTGCCAGCCATGCGGCATATCCTGAGGCGGGAAAGAATCCGGGACCTGCGCTTGCCAGGCTGCTGCTGGAGGTAGAGAAGCTTACGGAGGAGTACAACCGCAGCAGGGGATTTGTCAGGATGACGCTCATCGGAATGGATATTGGAAGTGCCAATTACGGTGTGGCTGCATCAGAAGGAACGCTGCGCATGACGGTGAGGGCTGAGAGAGAAAAGATATTTGCCGGGTATGTGGATGAGATAAAGCAGATTGCACAAAATACTGCGGACGATGGGGGCTTCACCCTTGATATACAGGAGATAGAGCGGTTCCCGGCAACGGAAAATCATGCTGTGAATGTGGACAAACTGAGAAAATGTGCTGCTGACCAGAATATTGTGGTTACAGAACTTGCTGAGCCGATGAGGTGGTCGGAGGACTTCGGATACTATCTGCAGGAGACAAAGGGGGCATTCTTCGGCGTAGGTGATGGTGAGGATCATGCCCAGCTCCACACGGCGGGATTCGAGTTCCCGGATGAGATCATAGAGACAGCAGTTAAGATGTTTGTGGGGCTGGCATTGATGTAGTGCAGGTAGGAGATAATAAGTTATTTGATGTTCAAAAATGGGGTAAAGTCGTATGAAGATAAAATATGACAGACGCGTAATGCGTATAATTCTGACCACAGCGGTGGTGGTATCTGTTCCTACACTTGTAGGAATGATCTGTGGTGTGTTTTTTGATGATATTGTCAGTACATTTTGCGATGTTATGATGGTGACCAGCGTTATTACATTTTCCCCTATGGTTGGTTTGTGGCTTGCCTGCCTGGACGCATGGCTATACCTGAGAGAACTGGTCAAGGCCGGATATGAGGTTCCAGATGACAGAAGGAAATATAATTGTGTGCTGGAAAATCTGCCGAGAGAACGAGAAGATTATTGCATCGTTGATGGAAGGGACTGGGATAGCGTGATATCAGCATGTATCACGGCTGCATGTGCACTCTGTTTTGCGGTGGTGGTAATAAAGTATTATGTAGGGTGGTGGCGCTGGCTCCCCGGAGTGTCGATTCCTGGAATATGCCTGTGTATTGTTGTTGTATTCTGGGTGGCTGGGGCAGTTGTATATTATAGACAGTCTGACAATAGAAGATATAGAGGAAGGCTTGAACCAGTCGATGACAGAAAGATAAGAACCTATCTGTTTAAGAAGATAATGACTGTACTTTTGGCTGGCTTTGTATCCGTGATTTTTGATCTGGCTATGTTTTCTGCGGCTGGTTACATGGCTAAAGCGCAGGTGGAGGCGGATGTTGAGAAGGTGAGATACGAGGTCGCTGGTATCAGCGATGTATCTCGTGACGGTCAAGATGGAACATACCAGCCAGGAGAGATAGACACGGACAAGCTGGGCATAGATTTTCGGATGAAAGACGGACATCTTGAATGGCAGTCAGAGCACGGGCAGATGAAGCTTACGTATGTATATACATGGAAATATGGGAAAACGGAAAGAAGTATCATCAGATGATTTTTGCGTAAACTTGTGCCTGTTCAGGCATAAAATCCCTCTCGTAGAACATAATAATAACAAGTTGTAAAAGGGATGTGTGTGGAGGTTCGACATGACAAAAGCGGCAAAGATATATCTGGTGGTTCTCATATGGCTGTCAGCGCTGGTGCAGCTGGCGGTACTTCTGATCTAGAATTTATTAACTGTTATCTGAATAGCGATTCGGATTTGATGGATTCAGTAAAATGTGACTGCCTCTTGAGTCATTCCGGAATTGTTCAGAATGAAATAACAGGTAACGACCTGTTTTGTTAAAGAATTAAATGAAAATATATATCATTACCAATGATTATATGTTAGAATAAATCGACTTTGTTTCAAATTGCAGGGATGCAGCCGCGAATATGCGGAATGTTTGGAGACAGGGTCGATTTTTCTGCATAAAATGCAGGATGATCTTCATGGATTTTGGGAAAAATAGGAAGTCTGTTAGCTATTTTACCCTGGATACCGTGCCTTAAAATGTATCTCGACATGGAGAGGCAGGTGGATAGGGCTACTAACCGTGATCCATGCCATCACCCGGTATCATAAAGGGGTTTTTTCTTAACATGTTTTTGATTCCCCGACAGTATGAGGGCAAGATAAAGTTGTGCTCATGCGAGGAGAGCTATCAGATAGGCTTTTCGTTATTTGCTCCCCGGGCTGGTGAGATATACAGCAGTGATACATGGAGCGTGGATTTGTTGTTCGCTGACGGCGGGGCGGTCGCTCTTGTCGTCCATTTGGAATGGCAGATGACAAATGCGCTTTGTTGGGGCACTGTAAGTAAGTGACGGAGTATGTCACGATACTTAAGGAGGAAATAAATGGAAAAAAACAACAATAATTCCAACAATATCATTGAATTGAAAAACATTGTCAAGACCTATGACAATGGATTCACAGCAGTTGACGGCTTTAACCTCGAAGTGAAGAGAGGCGAGTTCGTCACGTTCTTAGGCCCTTCAGGCTGCGGAAAAACCACGACACTTAGAATGATAGCAGGATTCGAGATTCCTACTTCAGGAGAGATATTACTGAATGGACAGGATATCAGCAAGCTTCCACCAAATAAGAGACCTATCAACACGGTCTTTCAGAGGTATGCGCTGTTCCCACATCTGAATATCTTTGACAACATAGCATTTGGCCTCAAGCTCAAGAAGCTTCCTAAGGCAGAGATCGTGAAGAAGGTCAAGAAGGTCCTTGAGATGGTTGACCTTGAGGGCTTTGAGGACAGAAAAGTCGCCACGCTTTCGGGTGGACAGCAGCAGAGAATAGCTATAGCGAGAGCTCTTGTCAATGAGCCAGAGATACTTCTTCTGGATGAGCCTCTTGGCGCACTGGATCTCAAGATGAGAAAAGAGATGCAGATAGAGCTTAAGGGAATGCATGACAGGCTGGGAATCACTTTTATCTATGTAACACACGACCAGGAGGAAGCACTCACCATGTCAGACAAGATAGTTGTAATGAGCGAGGGTGAGATACAGCAGATAGGAACTCCTGAGGATATATATAATGAGCCGAAGAACGCATTTGTTGCGGATTTCATAGGCGAGAGCAACATCTTTAACGGAATCATGACGGGCAAGTTTAAGGTAAGATTCTGTGGTGCAGAATTTGTCTGTCTGGATGACGTGGAGATTGGAACGAAGGTGGACGCCGTAGTAAGACCGGAGGATGTGATGATCACTACACCTGAACAAGGCGCTGTAAAGGGCGTTGTGACCTCCGTGGTATTTAAGGGCGTTCATTATGAGATCACCGTTGAGTCTGGAAGGAATGAGATAGTTATACAGACCACAAAGTCTGCCAAGGTTGGAGATAAGGTTGGTCTCAATGTTGAACCTGATGGAATCCACATCATGATATCGGAGACTGCAATCAACAAGATTGAGAGCTCGGTCAACAGAAACTACGCACTTGGTGTATTTGACGGTAAGGTATCATGCGACCTCACGGAGATCGTTCCGGGTTCAGCCATGAAGGATGGCGTGCTGGTGGATGCAAATGGTGAGGCGATAGACCGTGAGAAGATCAAGGTAATAGTATCTATACTTCCAGAGGATATCGACATGAGTGATGACGAGGAAGCTGGTATACTCTGCGGACATATCATCAATCTTATATATAAGGGAGACCACTACAGCTATGTGGTGAGAACTGACAATGAGGAGGACTTTATCGTGGATGACGAGGACCTGTGGAACATGGATGACAGAGTCAGCCTGATAATTCCAGAGGACAAGATGAAGTTTTCACTTAAAAGGTAGATGGAGGGATGAACATGAACGGCTTACGTTTTTCAAGAAAACAGCTGGGCATCCCATACGCATTATTTCTCATATGCTTTGTAGTTGCACCACTGTTTGTAATTATTTATTATGCCTTCACCAACGGCGAGGGCAGGTTTACATTTGACAATCTGACGGGATTCTTTACCAGCCCGAACACCATAGGTACTCTGGCATACAGCTTTTTGCTTGCCATAGTGACTACTCTGGTGTGTCTGCTGCTGGCATATCCGATCGCATATATACTTGCGAGAAGTGAGATGAAAAGGAAATCGGTCATTGTCATGATGTTCGTGCTTCCGATGTGGATCAACTTCACACTGAGGATCACAGCACTCAAGGAGGTACTCACGGTTATGGAGGGCAATCTAGCATTCCACCCGTTTCTCAATTCGGTTATAGGAATGACATATGATTTCCTGCCATTTATGATACTTCCTATATACACAACCATATTGAAGCTTGATGGCAGCCTTATGGAGGCCGCTGTGGATCTTGGGGCAAATAGCTTCCAGACATTTGTCAAGGTCACACTTCCGCTCACCGTTCCGGGAATCGTCAGCGGAATAGTTATGGTATTTTTACCATCGATGACTAACTATGTTGTGCTTGACATGCTTTACAACAGCACATACATCATGGGTAGTCTGATAGGAAGCTACTTCTCAGCATACAACTGGAACGGCGGTTCCATGATAGCACTCGTCCTTCTTGTGATAATACTTGTATTCACACTTGTGACAAACAAGTACACGGATGACGACGGTGGAAGCAGAGGAGGTGCGTTGTTATAATGAAGAAATGGTCTAAGATTATATTTATATGCATTATGCTGCTTCTCATATATATGCCTATACTGATACTGGCTGTGTACAGCTTTACGACATCGGCGAATATAGGAAGCATCCATGGTTGGTCGCTCCACAATTATGTGACTCTGTTCACAAAAGATGAGCTGAGGTCAATGATTGTTGGAACTGTTCTCCTGGCTACCGGTTCAGCATTGATAGCAACCATTCTAGGAACACTCGGTGCTATAGGTGCTTTTTATTCAAAAAAATGGGCTTCAGCATCGATAAATGCCATGAATGAGGTGCCTGTTGTAAATGCAGATGTTGTGACAGGTTTCTCTATATGTATACTGCTCATAGTTGCATTCGGCATGAGCAAGGACAGCTATGTTCCGCTTGTCATCGGCCATGTGGTTTTGTCGGCACCTTTCGTATATCTGTCGGTAGTGCCAAAGCTCAAGCAGATGGACAGCAGTCTGTATGAGGCTGCGTTAGATCTGGGAGCTACACCTTTCCAGGGACTCACAAAGGTAGTGATACCTCAGATACTTCCGGGTATTATCTCGGGATTTGCGCTGGCTGTTACACTGTCACTGGATGATTACTTCATCGCGACATACACCAAGCCTGCGACATTTGACACCATAAGTACTTACGTTGTAAATGCGACAAAAGGTTCACAGACTGAGATCAAGACAGCCCTGTGGGCGCTCTCAACAGTCATTTTTGCATTGGTTGTCATAATCGTTGTGGCTATGAATGTGGCCGGAAGAAAGAAGGAGGTGGAGCGATGATAAGACATAGATGTTTTGGACGTTCGATTTCCAGAAAGCTGGCGGCAGCAGTCATGGCTGTTTCATTGCTTGCCGGACAGATGCTGCCGGTAATGGCAGCGGAGGATACAGGAGATGCTGCTTCTGTCAAGAGTGACGGCGCATCTGCTACTGAAAAAGAGGTCACTCTCAGGGTGTGCAGCTGGGAAGAGTACATTGACGAGGGTGGTTGGGATGAAGACGAAGCCCTGGAACTGGACAATGGAACAACTATATTTGGTGAGAATTCCATGGTGGAGGATTTCGAGAGCTGGTATTACGAGAATTATGGTGTGAAGGTGAATGTTCAGTATTCGTGCTTCGGCACCAATGAGGATCTCTATAATATGCTGACTCTCGGCGATGTGTATGATCTTGTATGTCCTTCGGAGTACATGATCATGAAGCTTATGTCTGAGAACAAGCTTGAGCCTTTGTCTGATGGCTTTTTCGATGAGAACAACGACAAGAATTATTATATAAATGGTGTGTCGCCATATATTCGAGATACATTTGAGACGCATGAGATAAATGGAGAGACCTGGAGCAAATATGCAGCTGGCTTCATGTTTGGAATTACGGGAATTCTGTACAATCCGGAGAAGATGACTGCTGATGAGGCGGGAACATGGACAGTCCTCAACAACCCTAAGTTTTCAAAACAGATCACCATAAAAGACAATGTCAGAGATTCCTACTTCGCCGCAGTCGGAGCACTGCAGAGGGACAAGCTGATGGACACTGAATTCAGGGCTCAGGATGATTACTCAGAGCAGCTCAAGGATATCATGAACGATGTCAGTCCTGAGACTATAGCAAAGTCACAGGATCTTCTTCAGGACATAAAGGATAATGTGTATTCATTTGAGACTGACAGCGGTAAGGCAGACATGATAACAGGAAAGGTTGTTGCGAATTACCAGTGGTCAGGAGATGCAGTTTATGCCATGGATCAGGCTGAGGAGGATGGTGTGAAGCTTGACTTTGCGGTCCCTGAGGAGTGCACAAATCTGTACTTTGACGGATGGGTCATGCTGAAAAATGGAATAGACGGTGACGCTGACAGAAAGCAGGCGGCCGAGGCGTTTATCAACTTCGTGTCAAGACCTGACAATGCAGTCCGCAACATGTATTACATTGGTTATACCTCAGTCATAGCAGGTGGGGATGACGATACGGTATATTCTTATCTGGATTACACTTATGGTGCAGAGGATGACGAGGAGGATGTTGTTGATTATCCACTTGGATATTTCTTCACAGGGGACAACTCAGATCCTGACTACGTTCTCAGAGCTCCTGCGGAACAGGTCAACAGACAGCTTGGGGCTCAGTATCCGTCACAGGACGCCATAGAGAGAAGTGCGGTCATGGAGTATTTCGATGAGGATGCCACCAAGGATATCAACCAGATGTGGATCAACATCAGATGCTACAATATCAAAGATGTGCCGACATGGGCATGGTTTATTGTGGCAGCGGTGATCGGTGCACTGGCCGGAGTGATCGTATATCATAAAAGGTCAAAGAAATTTTATCTTGGGAAATAGAATAATATAAAATAAACGGCTGCCCTGATGGTATGTGGTTTTCGGTAAGAAAGGCCATATGCCATCGAGGCAGCCGTTTTAGTTTATGTGAGCGGCGAGGGAAAGGTTGTGTTGTTTCTGTGGTATTACAGCATCGAATAACCATAGCTGTTGACAATGGCTTCTATCTTCTTGCCGGCCTTACACATAGGGCACTCGTCAACGGAATAAGAAGCATAGTCGTCGATATCCTTCTTGCTGAACAGAGAGTGAACCTCGTGGCCTGCAACCTCGTCTGTAGCTGAGAAGATAGCTGATATTCCTGAGATGCTTCCACCGTAGTATTCAATACATTCGATGCTCTGCTTGATTGTCTTGCCGGTGGTTGCCGATGCAAGGAGAAGGAGAACGTTCTTGTTCTTGATCATTGGCTGAAGGTTATCACGGAATATGAGCTGGCCTGAAGAATGAACCTCAGGTGTCATGATGTATATGGTCTGGTGCTGGTTCATGGACACGATACCGTTCTCTGTGAGGGCATTTGCAAGGTAAGCACCGATAACCTCTGTTCCGTCCATGCAGACGATGGTGTCAACGATCGTTGTTGCAACATACTCTGTAGCCATGGATTTGGCAGCAGCGAGAGCCATCTTTCTTCTGCTTTTGATGGTTGTCATATCGATGTATCTGTTGATGTGGGAATGGTTAGTTGCAAAATGTCCGTCAACTACTTTGATGTCCAGTGCATTGTTATAAGACGATGTGATCTTGGTTGTCATGTTTTCCATAGTTTAAATTCTCCTTTTCTATTATTATGTTGTCTGTAAATAAAACAGTAATTTCCTAGACTATTTCCAGCACGGTGTTGACCAGCAGGTCATCCTGTTTTGGATTCATAAAACAGAATCTTATGTATTTGTTGTCAAGTCCGCCTATATCAGCACAGCTTCGTATATAAAGACCCTTTGGCATGCAGTAATCCACCACATCACCCGCGGAAATAGCATCCCTCAGGATACGGATCAGTATGAAGTTGGCGGCCGGTTTGTACAGCTTGATCGACTTGTGGGTGGACAGTGCCGAGTACACAAGGTTGCGCTCGGTTCTGATGAGCTCTCTTGATTCGGCAATGTATTTTTCGTCGGTGAACATGGCGACTCCGGCGGCCTCCACAAGCTTGCCTATCGCAAATGGCAGTCCGGTGATCTCAAGTGTTTTCTTGAGAACAGGATTCGATGTGATCATATATGCCAGCCTGAGTCCGGGAACTGCAAAAAATTTCGTTGTGTTTCGCAGCACGATAACATTCTCGTATTCCGATGTGAGAGGAATGGCAGAATTACTCTCCAGATCATCAACAAAATCCATGTATTCCTCGTCAACGACCATGGTTATGTTATTACCATCGCATATCTTGGCTATAAATTCCAAAGACTCTGCATCGATTATCTGTGATGTTGTACCATTAGGATTCGATATAAATATAATATCGATGTCCTCTGACAACTTCGATATAAAATCTGCGATGTCGAGGGTGAAATCCTCCTCCTCAGGTGTGGAGTAGTAGATTATCTCACAGCCGTTCATAGAGAGCAGCTTTTCGTAATTCTGTGCTCCAGGTGTTATCAGGATAGCTTTCTTAGGCGAGGTAAATTCGCACAGTATCTTGACAAATTCATAGGAGCTACCGCCGACGATTATGTCGTCTGTCTTTGCTCCGGAGTATGCGGATATGGCCTCCTTTAATTTCTTTGTGTTGTGATCAGGGTATACTGATAACTGACTCATGTTGTCCGCAATAGCTTTAGTAACAGATTCGGGAACTCCCAGTGGATTCATGTTAAGATCTGCACGAACAGTTTCGACCTGACTGAGGAGATTCTCTGTTTTTAGATTGATAACCCCATTTTTCATAAAAAAACCCCTTTTTCAGTTGTTTTAAGTTATTTTTCTGTATATATTGTTTAAAAAGAGACAATATTTTGTTATAATCTGAATATATGTCTTTTTGTCAATTATACCGATTGGAAGCTTCAAATACAACCACTATGAGTGATTTTTGACAAAAAGACAATAGAAATAGATACAGGAGACCAGACGATGAAGGGAATAGTTGAACAGTATGCTCGTGGTGAGTTTAAGGTTGACAGACCAGCGGTAGCCATATCAGTCAGCAAGATAGAATTGAATATCGAGGCGGGAACTGTGTATGATGGAGAGTTTACAGTGGATTCTTCAAACAGTTGTGCAGTGAAACTGATGGTATACGACAGCCGCTATATACTGGATTTCAAGAGTCACACATTTGTGGGCAGGAAGAACAGAGTCAGCTATTCATTTGACGCCCGAGGAATCGAGCAAGGCAAATCATTCAAGGGTCATATAAATATAATCACTGATGGGGGAGAGTTTATCATCCCTTATCATATAGCTATAGTCGCGCCATATATTCAGGTCGAGGGTAAGAAGCTCGAGGATCTGTTCCAGTTTGCAACATATGCAGAGGAGAACTGGGAGGATGCCATAAGGATATTCGGAAGCGAGGATTTTGTGCGCACTTTTATAGGCAGGGATGAAAAGCTTCAGAGGGTGTATGACACACTGGGAATGTCACTGTCCATAGGACAGGCCATGGAGGAATTCCTTGTGTATACACACAAGAAGAGGGCACTCACACTGTCCGTGGCTCAGAACGATCTGCTGGTTGAGATGCCATCCGAATTGGTCAGGGCATCGGTTACGATCACCAAGAATACCTGGGGCTACACGAATACCAAGATAGCATCGGACTGCGATTTCCTCATACCTGAGACCAGCGTGCTGAAGTGGAACAGCTTCGATGGCAACACATTTGACCTCAGTTTCCTCATAGATCCGCAGAAGATCCATGATGGGGAGTCATCGGGTTACATTTATATATGGAACACGTATCAGAATATGAGAATACAGGTGAGCATCAGAAAGCCTGAGGTCATCAAGATGACTCCAAAGAGCAGGCAGACGAGATTCACCATCAAGAGGGCGGAGGAGGCTCTGATCCGTGCATATATTGACTTCAGAACGGACAAGATCGATCTGAAGAAGTATATAGCGGAGACCAGGGATGCCCTGAATACCCTTATAAAATACAGACCGGAGTATGGAATGTACAGGCTGGGACTGCTTCATATGCAGATTCTGGAGGGACACACAGAATTTGTCGAGCAGGAATTCCTGAGAATAGATGCGGATGCCAATTTCACCAGCATGGAGGACATGGAGAAGTGTTATCTCAGTTACCTGAAGTCGCTTCTGCGCAGGGAGAAGTTCATCATAGACAGAACTGCTGCCATGGTCAGAGAAAGGTTTGAGGCAAATGACAAGAACAGGCTGTTCTATTTCTGGATACTGTTATTTGTGGATGTGAATTATACAGAGGACAAATGGGTTCTCTACGAGGATATACAGAAGCTGTTTAACTCAGGTGTAAACAGTCCGGTAATATACTTTGAGATATGCGACATGTTCAACAAGCAGCCTCTCATGATGAAGAAGATCGCACCGCTTGAGATCGCAGCCCTCAGATGGGGCATGAGAAATGAATTTGTCTCAGAGGATGTCATCGTGGAGTTTGTCAAGACTGCTTCGAGACAGAAGGATTTTGACGAGCAGGCATTTAAGATGCTTGAGCAGATATACGATATGAGGCATGACAGGACGACTCTGGATGCCATTTGTGGAATACTGATCAAGAATAAGATGTACGATCCGTGTTATCACAGATATTACAGTGACGCATCGGACAAGGATCTCAAGTATGTTGGTCTGAATGAATGCTTTATCAGGAGCATGGACAAAAACCACTACGATGAGATACCGGAGGCTATACTCAGATATTTCAGTTACAAGAACGTTTTGACGGACGAGGAGCTGGCGTATATATATGCAAATGTCATCATGAACAAGGAGAACCAGAAGTCGGTGTACAGGGATTTTGTCCCTGCCATTGAGCGTTTCATGGAGAAGATGATACTTCAGGGAAATGTGAGCGATGACCTGACAGTCATATACGATGAATTCCTTGATCCTGATACGGTGAAACCGGAATTTGCCACAAAGCTCATCAACATAATATTCAAGAGAAAGTTCGTGTGTGATAATGAGAATATAACACACATACTGGTATCCCACAGTGAGCTTGGCGGAGAGGTCAAGGTTCCGGTGGTTAATGGTGAGGCATATGTAGAGATAATATCGCCGTCTGCCATAGTCACACTTCTGGATGACAACGGCGGCAGATATGTGAGCACCGTACAGTACAGAATGGAGAGGATCGTAGACGAGAGGAGCTATCTGGACATTTGTCACGAGTACAGTCCAAGGGATTACAGATACCTGTTGTTCCTCTACAACGATATAGATATATTTACACACAGGGATGCAAAGGAGATAAATCTTGCCAGAGATATCGCACTCTGCCCTGAGGTGAGCTACAGGGTGAGACAGGAAGCGCTTACCCATATGGTTGAGTATTATCATGAGAATTTCGATGCGGACATTCTCGGAAAATATTTGTCCAAGATAGATCTGGATTACGTGGATCCTTCATATGCTTCCAGGATAAATACATATTATATAGCTCTGGATATGTATGAGAATGCATTTGAGGGAATGTACAGATTTGGCTATGTGGATGTGGATATAGATGAGCTGATCAAGATAGCCGAGTTTGGAATCGATGACAAGAGATACGATGAGAGCAGGCTGCTCATATCCATATGCGTGTATATATACAGGAGAGGGTACGCCGGACAGAAGATACTGTCATATCTCATCAACAATTACAACGGATCACTCGAGGAGATGGCAAATCTCTTCAAGTCGGTCAATTCAAATTACAGAAATATTGATATGCTGTCTGAGAACATACTCGCACAGATGATGTTCGCGGACGGATATATAGAGTCCATATACGATATATTTGAGGTGTACTATCGCGGCCGCAGCCGAGGCATGGTGGTGAAAGCTTTCCTCAGATATTGCGCGCACCAGTATTTTATAAAGGATCAGAAGATCCCTTCATATATAATGGAGGATCTGTACAAGGAGATCGCCAAGGGCAATATAAAGGACGAGATATCCAGAATGAGCCTGCTGTATTATTTTAGCAACCGAAGTGGACGATACACTGAGGAGCAGCAGGAATGGATCAAGGCAAATGTAAAACAGTTTATAGAATACAGCAAGATACTTCCGTTCTTCAGAAAATTTGAGTCGATCGTAAAGCTGCCAGGGGATATGAGATTCAAGACATATGTCATATTCAAGGGTGAAAGCGGAAAGCAGGTATGGGTCAGCTACAGCTTTGGCCAGGAGAGCAGCAGTATGGCAAACTACAAATCCGAGAGGATGAATGAGATAATTCCGGGAGTGTATGTTAAGGAAGTTGTCGTATTCCACGGAGAGTCGCTTGTCTACTCCATCGATGGAGTGGTTGGAACTTCAGTCGTGGTTGAGAGCGACATACTCAAAAATGAGACATTCCATAAGGATGGAAGCAGCAGCTTTGAACTTATCAATAGCATGCTGGTTAGCCAGGAGACAAGAAATGACCATGAGCTCATACAGGCAATGGACACATATCTGTACAACAGCCATTTCTTCGACGCCAATTTGATGTTGCTTTAACTTTTTGATTTTTCACAAGGAGGGGCATAATTTATGTCTGACACACAGTTATATCTGGGTCTGGATCTTGGCCCGGAATATACACAGCTTAGTTATTATAATGTTGACACGCGGGAGCCGGAATCGGTGTACCACAAGGAGGCGAGGGATACATATATGCTCCCTAACATCATGTTCTACAGCGCGTACAACAAAAAGACGGATGACGGACAGAGTGAAGCTTACAAGTTCATAGATCTGGCTGGCTGGTGTGCAGGGGCGAAGGCTTCAGCCTGCAGGTTCGAGGAAAATGGAACGGTTGTGGATCAGGTGTATGAGCGTACCCTGAGAAATGAGAATATAGAAGTTGCGGGGCGTAATTATAAGGCGGGAGATCTTCTTGTGAAGATGATGATACTGCATATAAGACAGTTTACCGAGCAGTTTGAGGGTTTTGTGATAAAGAAACTGACAGTCACAGTGGCTGACACAGATCCGCGCATCATAGCTGCAGTCAGAGGACTTAAGTCGGCACTCCGTCTGACCCATGACCAGTTTAATATAGTGAGCCATCTGGACAGTGGCCTGTGCTATATATTTGCACAGCCTGAGCCGCTCAGGAATAACAGCGTGGGACTGTTTGATTTCGGCAGGAGCGGGCTGGATTTTTACAGGATAGATATGACAAGGAAATATCCTTTGATAGTGACCGTTGAGCATGTGAACTTCCATGACAGGATGAACATGAAAAGATTTGGAAAATACCATGAGGATATGGATGAGGCATTTGCGGATATAGTTAAGGAATGTATGTCACAGGTGTTTATATCCTCTGTATTTCTCACGGGAATAGGATTTGCTGACAACTGGATGAAGCAGTCGGCGGCGGTCCTGTGTCAGGGCAGAAGGGTATTTGTTGGACAGAATATATATACAAAGGGTGCATGTTACAGATCGCTTGGCGGTGTGTACACGGAGGCGCTCAGCAGATATTTTATAGATACGGAGCAGACGGTCAAGACAAATATCGGAATAAATCTCATGGATGAGAAGAAGACGTTCTGGCCGATAGCATACGGCGGGCTTGAGTGGTTCAACACCCGCGGAAGCATAGAGGTATTCCTCGACAACACAAGAAGGATACAGATCGTATACCAGGATATACTGACTGAGGAAGAATGGCGGGAGACTGTGGAGATATACGGACTTCCGGCGAGACCAAAAAAGACGACAAAGCTGTCGATATCCGTGGAGTATTATGGTGCGGATAAGGGCGCGATAGTCATCCGTGATCTTGGATTTGGAAGTTTGTATCCTACCACAAATAAGATATACAGAAAAGAATTTGACATAGAAGCCATCAGGAGAAAGCATGCGGAGAAGCTTGAGGCAGCGCGAAGGGAAGAGGAGCTCAGGATACGCATGGGTGACACCGAGGAACTGAGAGGCGAAGATCCGGCGGTGGAGCATGGTAATGCAAAGACGGTGGAAGCCGAGCAGGAGGTACATGAAGAGCCTGTGGTATATTACGGAACAGCGTCACCTGTGGAGCCGGAGACTGTGGAAGAGCCGGATGATTTCGGAACGGAAGCAGAGGATGTTGTGGAAGAGATTGACGACGATGCGGGGGATATGACGGAGGCTGAAGAGTTAGAAGATGATGCGGTCTCTGATCCTGAGAACATTTCAGATGAAATTGATGATGACGAAACGGAATCAGTGGATGCTGCATATGAGGTAGATGATGACGAAACGGAATCAGTGGATGCTGCATATGAGGTAGATGATGACGAATCAGAATCAGATGACATTACAGACGATGCAGATGACAGCGAGACTGAGATCGACGAGTCAGAGCCGGACGATGAAGAAACCATAGATGAAGAGGATCTGGATGACGAAGATTCCGATGAGTATGAGCAGAGTGCGTTCAGCATCCCGTCATACCTCAGAGGACAGCATTTTGATCCGGGAGAGTGATACACATATGAGTGGAATTATTATTTGTAAGACAAAGACAGCGGACAATCCGTACACATTCCTCAATACGAAGATAACCATATATTCATATGAGGAGCTGTGCTACTACATATTCAACAATATGGTGCTCATAGGTAAAGACGACCTTGCGGACAGACTCAGCAACTGGCTGAGAACGGCCATAGACATGGAGGATCTTGCGGACAAGATAGACGCGCTCAATGCCAAGAATGCGTATATCCAGGATATCATGGTGGAGATACTTACATTTGGTGAGTTCTACAGCAAGGATGAAGTGAAGGAATTCATGGACGAGTGCAAGAGGATCAGGACTCTCAAGCCGTATGAGCTGGACAAGAAGAGAGCTGACAGCTACATGATGTACAAGCATTACATCAAGGCTGACGCCATATACGATGACATCATAGAGTACAAGGAGTCACATGGTGAGTACGATGAGTTCCTTGGAAATATATATCACAACAAAGGCGTTGCGCTGGCGGGCAATCTTCAGCTTGAGGAGGCAAAGGATGCTTTCATCAGAGCATTTGCGCTGAATAAGAACAATGAGTCATTGATAGAATACTTCTGTGTAATGGCGGTGACGGTGGACACGGCGACACTCCAGAGGGAGATAAGAAAGCGCGGTATGCCGGCCGGATTCCTGGACGATCTGATGAACGAGATCGCTGATTCAAAGGAGGATGTACATGAGATGTCCATATACAACAAAGTCCAGAAGGCTGTGTACAACAGAATGCACGGCGACATAGAGGACTATGACAGGCGTATGAATTCCATCCTGAGTGCACTCAAGGATCAGTTCAGAAACCAGATAGGATGACTTTGTGCTTGACGTACAGCCAGCCTATGTTGTACTATCACAATGAATAAAGAAGATATATGCAAATGCTGTGACGAAGAGGAGTAGCATGTGGAGTCAGACAGAGAGAATGGTTCGTGGGCTGTGAGACCGTTCCTGACAGAGACTTGTGAAGGTAGCTTCTGAGCTGCATGGCTGAAAGATAATTAACAAGGATAAGCCATGCCGGGGCGTTCCCGTTATAGGATAAGATGAGATACAAAACAAGGTGGTAACGCGAATATTTACTCGCCCTTCTGACAGAATGTCCGGAGAGCGGGTTTTTTTGTGCAGTGCATAGGGAATAAGAAAGCTCCGGGGTAAAAAGTCCGGTCCGGATTTATCAAACAGTAAGAAATCAGTAACAATAGAAAGGAAGAATGAGATGAAAGAGTTAGAGAAGACATATGATCCTTCCCAGATAGAGGACAGACTCTACAGAAAGTGGGAGGAGAAGAAGTATTTCCACGCAGAGGTTGACAGGAGCAAGAAGCCATTTACGATCGTAATGCCGCCTCCAAATGTAACAGGACAGCTCCACATGGGACATGCCCTGGACAATACCATGCAGGATATACTTATCAGATTCAAGAGAATGCAGGGATACTCAGCACTGTGGCAGCCTGGTACAGACCACGCAGCCATCGCAACCGAGGTCAAGGTTACAGAGAAGCTGAAGGAGCAGGGAATAGATAAGAAAGAGATCGGCCGTGAGGAGTTCTTAAAGCATGCATGGGCATGGAAGGAAGAGTACGGCAACCGTATCGTGAGCCAGCTCAAGAAGATGGGTTCATCCGCTGACTGGGACAGAGAGAGATTCACCATGGACGAGGGATGTTCCAAGGCAGTCAAGGAAGTATTTGTAAGACTGTACGAGAAGGGCTACATCTACAAGGGCTCAAGGATCATCAACTGGTGTCCTGTATGTAAGACTTCCATATCAGATGCTGAGGTTATACATGAGGAGCAGGACGGATTCTTCTGGCATATCAACTATCCTGTAGTTGGAGAGCCTGGAAGATTTGTGGAGATAGCAACCACAAGACCGGAGACACTTCTCGGAGATACAGCCGTTGCAGTAAATCCTGACGATGAGAGATACACAGATATAGTAGGAAAGATGTTGGAGCTGCCACTTACAGACAGACAGATCCCGGTTATCGCAGATCCATATGTTGACAAGGAGTTCGGAACAGGCTGTGTAAAGATCACACCTGCCCACGACCCTAACGATTTCGAGGTTGGAAAGCGTCATGGCCTCGAGGAGATAAATATACTGAACGATGATGCAACCATAAATGAGCTCGGAGGCAAGTATGCAGGCATGGACCGCTACGAGGCAAGAAAGCAGATGGTGGCAGACCTTGACGCACTGGGACTTCTCGTAAAGGTAGTTCCGCACAGCCACAACGTAGGAACACATGACAGATGTAAGACAACAGTAGAGCCAATGATCAAGCCTCAGTGGTTTGTCCGCATGAAGGAGATGGGCCAGGCAGCTCTTGACATCATCAAGACAGATGAGCTCTCATTTGTGCCTGAGCAGTTCGACAAGACATACATCCACTGGCTTGAGAATATCCGTGACTGGTGTATATCAAGACAGCTCTGGTGGGGACATAGAATACCTGCATGGTACTGTGACGAGTGCGGTGAGACCATCGTCAGCCGTGAGACTCCTACAGTATGTCCAAAGTGCGGATGCACACACCTTACACAGGATGAGGATACACTTGATACATGGTTCTCATCAGCACTGTGGCCATTTTCAACACTTGGCTGGCCGGACAAGACTCCGGAGTACGAGTATTTCTATCCTACAAGCGTGCTTGTAACAGGATACGACATCATATTCTTCTGGGTAATCCGTATGGTATTCTCAGCACTTGAGCAGACAGGCAAGAGCCCATTCAAGCATGTGCTGATCCACGGACTTGTAAGAGACGACCAGGGACGTAAGATGAGTAAGTCACTTGGAAATGGTATTGACCCGCTTGAGGTTATAGATAAGTACGGTGCAGACGCCCTTCGTCTGACACTTATAACAGGAAATGCTCCTGGAAACGACATGCGTTTCTACTGGGAGAGAGTTGAGAATTCCAGAAACTTTGCAAATAAGATCTGGAACGCAACACGTTTCATCATGATGAACATGGAGAAGGCAGATTTCACAAATGTGAAGCTGTCTGACCTGACAATAGCTGACCGCTGGATTCTGTCCAAGGTCAACACACTTGCAAAAGAGATGACAGACAACATGGAGAAGTTCGAGCTTGGTATCGCTGTATCCAAGGTATACGACTTCATCTGGGAGGAGTTCTGTGACTGGTATATCGAGATGGTTAAGCCTCGTCTCTACAACGATGAGGATGAGACAAAGGCAGCAGCACTCTGGACACTTAAGACAGTTCTGATCCAGGCACTTAAGCTTCTTCATCCATACATGCCATTCATCACAGAGGAGATCTTCTGCAACATTCAGGACGAGGAGGAGTCGATCATGATCTCCAAGTGGCCTGAGTACACAGACGAGTGGAACTTTGAGGCTGACGAGGCCGCTGTTGACACTATCAAGGCAGCAGTCCGTGCCATCAGAAACCTTCGTACAGGAATGAACGTACCACCTAGCAGAAAGGCAAAGGTATATGTCGTATCTGCAAAGGAGGACGTGAGACATATATTTGAGTCATCAAAGAGCTTCTTTGCCACACTGGGTTATGCCAGCGAGGTACACGTTCAGGAGGACAAGACAGGAATCGATGAGAATGCAGTATCAACACTGATCCACGATGCCGCTGTATACATTCCTCTTGAGGAGCTTGTGGATATCGACAAGGAGATCGAGCGACTTGAGAAGGAGGCTGCTAAGCTTGCCGGAGAGATCAAGCGTGCATCAGGAATGCTTGCAAATCCAAAGTTCGTTGACAAGGCCCCAGCCGCAAAGGTTGAGGAGGAGAAGGCAAAGCTTGCCAAGTACACTGAGATGTCTGAGCAGGTTGCCGAGCGTCTTGCACAGCTTAAGAAGTAATTATAAGGTCCCGACAGACGGAATTGGCTTTTCGCCTGCCGGGATCTTCGTTTTTATTGTGTCGATGAGACATTTCCTTCATATCATATAACAGAAGAGGTTTTTCTGTCGGTATGAAGGAGGTGGAGAAATGGGATTCACAAGTATTCCCATACGCAACATCATACGTGAAGCTGTTGCAAGGGGCGGCATAATAGTGGATGTCAGGGACCGCGATGAATTTCTGGAGGGACACATCCCCATGGCGGTAAATATTCCATTTGAGTTGATAGAAGCGAGGGAGTATACTCTTCCCAAAAGCAAATATCTGCTGGTATACTGTGCTCATGGGGTGAGCAGCATGAAGGCTGCGCTCATCATGAGCGAGGATGGATACAGAGTTATCAACACGGTGGGAGGCCTGGCGCAGTACAGAGGCCCGCTCACAAGACAGAGATAGAACAAATATACAACCCACAGAAAGGGCAGGAAATGAGTAGAGTAGAACTTATAGCTCCATGTCATTTTGGACTGGAGTCGGTACTGAAAAAAGAAATACTTGATCTTGGATACGAGATAGTCCAGGTGGAGGACGGAAGGATCACATTTGCCGGAGACGAGAGTGCGATTGCAAGGGCAAATATTTTTATAAGGACAGCCGAGCGTATCATGCTTAAATGTGGCAGCTTCAAGGCCGCCACATTTGACGAGCTGTTCGAGGGAACAAAGGCCATCGCCTGGGAGAAGTATCTGACAAGGGATGCAAAATTCTGGGTGTCCAAGGCGACATCAAACAAGAGTGCACTCTTCAGTCCATCGGATATACAGTCTATAGTCAAGAAGGCTATGGTTGAGAGATTGAAGCAGACATACAGAGTGTCATGGTTCACGGAGGATGGCGCAAGCTATCCGGTGAGAGTATTTATATTCAAGGATATAGTGACCATAGCACTTGACACGTCAGGTGTGTCACTTCACAAGAGGGGATACAGAAAGCTGGTTGGAAAGGCTCCTATATCGGAGACGCTGGCGTCCGCGCTGATCATGCTCACGCCGTGGCACAGCGACAGAGTCCTTGTAGATCCGTTCTGCGGAAGTGGAACATTTCCGATAGAGGCGGCCATGATAGGCGCACACATCGCACCGGGAATGGACAGGGAGTTCACGGCCCAGGAGTGGTCCAAGATCTGTGACAAGAAGATATGGTACAATGCGGTGGATGAGGCTCATGATCTCATAGACCGCGATGTGAAGATGAACATACAGGGATATGATCTGGATGGCGATATGGTGAAGTGTGCCATGGAGAATGCCAGGGCAGCAGGAGTGGAGCAGCACATCCATTTTCAGCAGAGGGATGTGAAGGATCTGAGAAATCCGAAGAAGTATGGATTTATAATCACAAATCCACCTTACGGAGAGAGACTTGAGGAGAAGGAGGCTCTGCCTGAGCTGTACAGGACCATCGGCGAGAGCTATAGGAGTCTTGATGACTGGTCAATGTTCCTCATCACATCGTATACGGATGCGGAGAAGTATATCGGCAGAAAGGCCGACAGAAACCGCAAGATATACAACGGAATGATAAAATCATATTTCTATCAGTTTATGGGACCGAAGCCGCCTAAACGAAGGAGAGAAGAAGCTTGAAGAAATTTGTATATATAATTCTGATCCTTGCCATAGGTGCTCTGGCGTATTACGGAACAAAGGAGCCGTCGGGACGTCTGGAGAAGAACGAGGAGGATCAACACGCAGTTTCCGGCATGTCTGAGAAGCTTGCGGGCGATTACAATGAAGCGGGACTCACACTGTATGTAAATGGCAGTGAGGTGGAAGAGGACGAGTACAAGCCGTATGTAAGCAATAATCTTCACCTTATGATGCCGCTGAAGATGCTCAAGGATAAGATGAAGTGCACATACATAGAGTATGTGAATGGCAGTATCGTGATCAAGAGGAATGAAGGAGTCGCCAGACTGGTGCTTGATTCCCAGGATGCAGAGCTGGACGGCAAGGACGTGAAGATCGCGGATGCGCCGATAAAGAAGGATGACGAGACATTTGTCCCTATAGAGTATATAGCGGACACGCTTGACTATACATGTGAGTACAATTATGACACAGGCCGTGTATCCCTGCAGAAGGTCGGTGAGGACAGTAAGCTGCCGGCCGCCTACGACATGAGAAAAGAGGGCAGGGTCACAGAGGTCAGAGACCAGGGAGACTCGGGAACATGCTGGGCATTTGCGTCGCTGGCTGCGCTTGAGACAACTCTTATGCCGGATGAAAAGTTGCAGTTCTCTGTGGATAACATGACCATGAACAACGGATTTGGCGTTGAACAGTTTGAGGGTGGCCAGTACAGGATGAGTATTGCATATCTTGCATCCTGGAAGGGACCGGTTCTCGAGAAGGATGATCCGTACGGGGATGACAAGACGAACTCCAAGCTTAAGGCCGTGAAGCATTTGCAGGAGGCGGAGATAATTGACGACAAGAATCTGAAGGCTGTGAAAGAGGCAGTGTACACCAAGGGCGGTGTGGAGACTGCGATATACAGCGATATGATAGATGCCGACAGTAGCTCGGAGTATTACAACGAGGAGACTCATGCGTACTATTATGATGGTTCAGAGGGAATCAACCACGATGTGGTAATAGTAGGATGGGATGACAATTACAGCAAGAACAACTTTAACAAGGCACCGAAGAAAGATGGTGCTTTTATCTGTAAGAACAGTTGGGGAACCGAATTTGGCGAGGATGGATATTTCTATATATCATACTATGATGCGCATATTTGCGAGACCAGTGTTGTGTACACCAGACTTGAGGGTGCAGACAACTACGATAAGATATACCAGTCGGATAAGCTGGGCTGGGTAGGAGTCCTTGGATTTGACCAGGAGGATGCCTACTTTGCAAATGTTTACACGGCAGGCAAGAGCGAGGAGCTCAAGGCTGTGTCATTCTATGCTACTGATGCAAAGACGACATATGAAGTATATGTGGCTACAAATTTTGAGGACACTGACGATCTGGCAAATAAGAAGCTTGTCGCGTCAGGCGAGATGGAGTACGCAGGATACTACACGGTCAACCTAGATGATGTGGTCAAGCTCCCGGATGAAAAGAAATTTGCGGTCATAGTACATATAACCACGCCGGGCAGCAAATACCCGATAGCCATAGAGTATGATGCGGATTCCATGACCGACAGCTTTGACATCTCCGATGGAGAAGGCTATATAAGTCTGTATGGAAATCAGTGGTACAGTGCGGAAAAAGAGAGAAAATGTAACGTCTGCCTCAAGGCATTTACGGATAAGACAGAATAAACAGGAAGTGTATGTAAGCTGTGGGAAAGGAGAACTATTATGGATAAGCTGATATTTGCAACGGGAAATGAAGGAAAGATGAAGGAGGTCCGAATGATACTTGCTGACCTCGGATTTGAGATACAGTCCATGAAAGAGGCTGGAATCGATATAGACATAGTGGAGGACGGACAGACATTTGAGGAGAATGCTCTGATCAAGGCGAGAGCCATCAGCAAGGAGAGCGGATGTCTGGTGCTTGCGGATGACTCAGGACTTGAGGTCGATTACATGGACAAGGCGCCTGGAATATACAGCGCGAGATTCCTTGGTGAGGACACATCGTACAGGATAAAGAACCAGTACATAATAGACAAGCTGGCCGGGGTTCCAGATCCTGAGAGGACAGCAAGATTCGTGTGCGCTATAGCAGCAGTGTTCCCGGATGGAAGCGAGTACACAGAGCGGGGAACCATAGAGGGAATCATAGGCTACGAGGAGCGCGGCGAGAACGGTTTCGGGTATGACCCTATATTTTACCTTCCAGAGCTGGGCAAGACCACTGCGGAGCTTGATCCTGAGGAGAAGAACAAGATCAGTCACAGGGGAAATGCACTGAGACTGATGAAGAACGTCATCAGAGCGCACAGGGAGAGTAAGTGAGAATCAGGAATAAATAAGTTAATGATCAGTGGGATCGATGGATTCTCGTTAGGAGGAATAGATGAAAGTACTGATAATAAGTGACACTCATGGCAAGAGTAGCTGCTTAAAACAGATACACGATATAGTTGGCGACGTGGACATGCTGATACATCTCGGAGATGTTGAGGGAGATGAAAAGCTGATACATGACCTGTTTGACTGTGAGATCCACATGGTGAGGGGCAACTGCGATTACAACCCGGAGCTCCCGATATATGACGAATTCAACATCGGAGATAAGAGGGCATTTATAACGCATGGACACAGGTATGGTGTGAACAGCGGTATTTCATATCTGGAGGAGCTTATCGACACGGAAGGATATGACTTCGTAATGTATGGACACACCCACCGCCGTGACCTGACGAGCTACAAGGGTTCATATATAGTGAATCCGGGAAGTCTGGCTCTGCCGAGGGACAACCGGATTGGAACGTATATGCTGCTTGATTTTGACCAGCACGGAACGCCTTTCTTTGCGGAGAATGAGCTGCCGAGGGTAGAGTCGAATGTGTCAAGTTTTCGAAGAAAATTTGACATGTAGCATCAGCCCTGCCGAAGGTAGCTTTAAATGGCTGATGTTCCATACCGGAGGAGAAGAAGAGGAAGAAGTTTTTTGAGGATCTGTGGGGATAGAGCAGATATAAAGGTAGTATAATTGGTGCCGGGCACTTCATTGTGATGTAGGTGTCCGGCATTTTTGAGTATGGGAAGGGGGATACTTGTGGAGTTTGGCTTTTGCAGTTTGTATGGGAAAGGTGATAGGGGAATAAGCAATTTTTTTAAGGAGGCAAATAACAAGGATGTTCTGGGGCTCAGACCGATGAATAACAGGATCTCGGAGATACTGTTTCCAGAGTGTACGACACTTATGCCTAACCTTGTATATATATATTATCTCAATGCCATATATCATGTACTTAAAGAAAAAGGATCAGAGGATGATGTTGATTATTATGAAAGAATGATCAGTCATCATATAGTTGAAAAACATCGTGAGGAGTGCGAAGGAAAGGGATTCTTTGATGATGCAAAGGATCGCGCTTACAAGAAATATAAGAATAAGATGAAGATGCTGCATTATCTGGACGAAAAGTATTCGATAAATGGTGTATGCTTATTGGACATACTGAAAGAAACAGACCGATATAAATTTGTGAAAAATGTGATAGATAATGTTGAAGTTGGCTCAGATGTAGAGGATCTTACAGATTATGAAAAGGACTATATCTATAGCCCGGGGAAACTGGATGAAATAGAGAAACTGGATTATATAAGGCGGGTGTTGATGCCGGATGATGATAGAATATGCAGATATTCATATACATCAAATATTATCGCCAGTTTCCTAGCACCTGTATCAAATAAAAAAGATGTACTAAGGGAAGATTCTGTATCAAAATTATATAAAGAAGGTAAAGAGGGTAAATTCAAATATGAAAAACTTGAAGATTTACTTGAAGAGTTAAAAATAAAACCAAAGAGTAAGTATCTTTATGAATTTGAAAAAATTGACAAGTATGACAAGTATGGCGAGAGTATAGTAGGGAAAGATAATGGATTTTATATGTATGAATATCTTCGCCAGTCCCAGATATATTCTATTATCCAGTATATTGCCAAGCTCAGTTATAAATGGCTGCTGTTCAGCAGAGATGACGATAAACGTAAATCATATGAAGAAAAAATCAGATCTGAGATTGCAGTATATTTCGAGATTAGCACTGAAATAAAAGAAGAAAAAATAGAAAATTACTGGAAAAAGAAATATGAAGATTGTAAAAGTTTTATCAGTCAGGGGGAAGACGGGGATTTAGGTGAATGCTGGGATTTTATTAATAAATTAACCATAGAATTGGAGAAAGACATAAATACAAGTGATATAGAGAAAATTGCCAGTATCGTGGAGGAAAGAGAGAAACACGTGCAGGGGGCTGCGTCAAAATTAGGCACTAATCTAAGAAATATAGAAGACACAGAGGATTATATAGACACATTCAGGTGGGAGTATCGTCCTACAGAAAGTCAAAACAGATATCCGGGAACCATAACCATGTGTGTAAGCTATTATATATCAGAATTGTTTTATAATTATATAAAATGGGAGTAAATATGGAAAATATAGAGGATATATACTTATTGGACAAGCTTCGTCCACCAAAGGGATATGAAACCACGGGCGCATTGCTGTGCACATATAGTATTGATGCAAAAGCATTGTTGTCGGCACTGTTATATATGAGGGATATACCGGCAAAGGGTATGGACAGTGGTACAAGTCTGTCGATCACAGAGCGGTTGAAGATGCTGTTCGATAAAGGTATCGAGGACATGAAATGGATGGAGAAACACATAGGATTTGTATGTAATAATGGCTATGACAAAAGCTCGGCCTCCACGATGTATCAGTATACAAGACGATTTACGGCGTATTACACGATTTCGCTTGGAGAGCGCGATCACAGTTTCCATCCCAAAATGTATCTGGTGAAGTTTGAGAAAAAAGATAAGACGGCCGAGGGGGCAGATACATTGTTCCGATTGATTATAGGCAGTATGAATCTGGTGAATTCACACAACAAGGAATTTGCTGCATGTATGGAGCTTGAAGCGTACAGAGAACAGGACGTGCCTGAAACAGACAGGGACAAATATGTAAAACTGAAAGGCACAAAAGCTGATATATCAGGTGCGATAGATAGATTGCTTGGATATGAAAGAGAAAACGGCAGATCGGATAGTCCATATATCGACAACCGTAATATAGGCGAGGTAATAGAGAATCTTGCTGTGGACTCATATTACTTTAAAAAGGATGAGCTCCCGGAGATCACAGCATTTGGGGAAGCTTTCCCAGGTACAGAATTCAAAGATATGCTAAAAGGGGCAGATCACATTTTTTCACCGTTTTTATCAGAAAGTTTTCTGAGAGAATGCCCAAAGAAAACTAACATATATACTATGGAAAATGAACTGACAAAGCTGGGGTATGAACGTTGTGCTGAAAAGCAGATAGTGGAGGAGGATGATGACAAAACTGACAGCCGCCAGTTCTTTGTGTATGAGATAGAGGAGAATCAGGTAAACAGAAAACCATCAAGTTCACATTTTAAGGCATATCTGTCAGATAAAGATCAATGGGTTTATGTGGGATCACTGAATTTTTCCAACAGAGCATTTGGAAATAACAGAGAACTGGTGGTGAAGCTTCAAGATATAACGGAACAGCGGTATGACTATATAAAGACAGTTTTTCAAGAAGATTATAGACTGTATACATATAGAAAAAGACCCCAAGGCACTGAGTCTGAAGAGTATGAACTCGATATAGATAGTGAGTTTAGAAAATTGGCACTACAGATAAGCCAGATGTATGCTGTGAAATTCAGCCAAAGTGATAATTATACGCTGACCGTTTGCAGGACCGGGATTGCGACGGCGCAAGAGAAGGATAATGTCGGTGAGCTGATCACTTCGATCAATGAGGGCCTGACTACTTTTGAAAAATCTATAGCAAAGCGAAATATCCCAGAAGAAAATAAATTCATGAGGGATGAAAGTGCTGAATACGATCATATATCCGTAAAGATATGTCCTGTCGATTATCCGGAAAGAAGTGAGAATCTGCTAAAAATCACATTTGCTGATGAGATATCGGAAGATCCCAATTCTGATGTTCTGGAGACTGATATATCCTGGTCAGGACTTAACAGGAGAAAAGCAGGGCAGCAGTTTATCCTGACACTTGAATATAAGAACAAAGAATACGCTCGGGCAAACATACATATATGCTGGTGTGCTCAGACCAATGATAATGATGGAGACGAGACAGACGCGGCAGATAATCTGTTAGATGTGCAGAGAATATTGATATATGAGAAAATAGCAGGTTTGTTAAGCAGCAGAAATTATAAAGACAGCAGTATAGATAAGCCGGAGAATGACTCTGATGATTCTGGGAAACGGCTGGGCGTTAAGGAGTATGAGTGCTATATAAGAAATTGTATTCCTACGTTAGAAGAGCTGATTCAAAGATGTATAAACGAGAAGAGAAGCCTGGATTCAGTTCTAACAGGGTATAAGAATCGTGTGAAGTCCATATACGAAGTGCATGCGCTTCGAAATAAAGGTATGTCACAGGAGGAACAGGCAGAAATTGCATGTATGGATAAAAAGCTGGTCGAAAATATGATGGCGCAATTCGAATGCTTAAAAGGGGAAATTGGATATTATGGGCAAAGAAAAGACAGAAATTGAATATACAGATTATCAGAAACGTGCTATAAGAAGGATCGTTGACAGTTATATGGGAGAGTGTACCAGCGGAAGATTTCTTCTTGCAGATGAGGTGGGCCTTGGAAAGACTATTATTGCGAGGGGCGTCATCAGGTGCCTTATGTGTAAACTCCTTGAGCAGGAAATTGCCGGCAAGTCTGGAGAACAGATAAAAAACGAAGCGGATTATTATTATTTTAATGTTATTTATATATGTTCCAACACGAATATCGCCAAGCAGAATGAGGAAAAACTCGGACTTGGTAAAAATGAAGACGAGGGGTGGACGAATCGTGCCAGTTGTCTTTCGGGGAAAGAGTTCAATTCATCTAAATATGAAGTGGAATTTCAAGCGGTACTTCAAGATTATTATAAGGTATATGGAAATGATCACACATATGAATCTTTGGGCAGAGTCAATGCATTGAAGACCAGACTTAGAATATTGCCAATGACACAAAGGACATCTATCGATATAAAGGGACGGGGCAAGGTAGAAGAGAGAGAATATCTGTATAGACTGATACGGGCTTTTTCTGATGATGAAATTATTTCAGCAGAAGCAAGTCGGGGAAATGAAGATTTTGAAAAGATGATGGGTCTGTACATGACCAAGTGTAAGTGTGATGAAGAGTTTAATAAAGCATGTAATATTATCAGGGATAGCCGTAATGGTGATGAATATGAAATAGAAAACTTTTATAATACCTGGCAGATCGTAAGGAAAGGCTTTGCGGAGATCACGATGGACTGGCTGGACTGCGGGCTGGTTATTATGGATGAATTCCAAAATTTCAAGGAGATCATAGGTCAGGCTTCAGATGATGAGGAAAGTATCATAAGAAAGGTTCTGGAACAGGAGTCTGATGGGGAAGACAGAAATCCATATGTTCTGATGTTGTCTGCAACTCCATTTAGGATGTATATGAGTAAAAATGCAGATCAGGATGAGACGGATACCGATACAGCAGGCACGGAAAATGCAAGTATATATGATGTGTGCCGCTTCCTTGAAAAAGGAGGGGGAACAAATGGTATGTCTGTAATTTCAAGTTCCCTTGAGGCTTATAAGACTGCACTTGAAAAATATTCACGATCGGACAGAGAAAGCAAGGAAAATGTTCTGGAAAAGAAAAACGCCTTTGAGAGGCAGATGGGATCAGTGTTTACCAGAATGGAGAGAATCAATGTGCTACGTGAATTGAGAGAAGACTGCACAGACGCTGAAGATACTGATAAACAGGAAATCGGATGTGGTGGGATTAAAGCCCTTCTTGATTATACGAATGAGCTTGTTGAATATGATACAGGCAATGGCAGGTATCATATAGGTACAGGTACAGCGACAGCATATGCTGAGAGAATCCCATATGTTCTCTCGTTCATGAATCGAGGGAACAAACAGGCCGGCGGCGATGATGGCTATAAAATTAAACGCAATTTTGATGAAGATGTTGGCGCTGGAAAAATAAGATATAAAAATAATTCAAAATGTTATATTCTTGAAGATGATTTTAAAGATATGTCCAAAACACTAGGGGAATGGCATGGAGTTTATGAGAAGGTGTTGGAGTATATTCTGGACATAGAATCTCTGGATATCGATTCTATGCTGAAATCTGGTAAGTATAATGGCATGACAAGGGAGGATGTACTTCTGAATCATCCAGGAGCAGCCAGACTTCTGTGGGTTCCTTCTGTGGTCGGTTGGAAAGAGCTTAAAGGTGCATTTGCAGAGCACAAAAACTTTGGCAAGACCGTTATGTTCTCAGACAGAGTTGTTGTACCGAGAGCTATGGCATGGCTTATCAGCCGAGAAGTGACACGGAGACTTATCTGGTGGATATTGAAACAGGAACAGGATAAGAGTATTACGGAGAAAGAACTTCAGGATTTTCAGGAAAGTGCAAAGGACATACTAGAACAAATATTAGAACAAATACTGGGCCTGGTGGCTGGTTTCGAAGAAAATCCGGAGCGGGGTAATAGTGGTGATGAAGGTATAAAAACGGTTGAAAAGATATTTACGACATCAGAGTCAGGTATGTTTGCCGTGTGGTCTGAGATGGGACTGCCGATAAAAAGGAATAAAGAAGGTTTTGCCCTTAGGGACAGTGGAGGCACTTTACAGATGGATGTGGATAGTCTCAGACAGTCTATAAAGGATTACTGTGAAGAAGGAAAGCTTCAGTATGTATTGCAAGAGCTGGAGTATATAGGGAACGCAGCATACTTGTCAGATGGACATAATGTACATGAGGCAACAGAAATTTATATTACATTGTATGAACATACAAAAGATGGCAGACTTCAGATATCCAGGACAGGCGATAATCAGAAAAGTGCGGAAAGGCCCGTAGAGACATACTATGCGCGATGTATAGGAAGCGGTAATGACGACGATAAAGTGAATAGTATATCCAAGCTTCAGGCTGCGTTTAACTCGCCATTTGCACCATTTGTATTTGCTACGACCTCTATAGGTCAGGAGGGACTGGATTTCCATAATTATGCGGATCGAATGGTACATTTGTCTATTCCTGCCAATCCTACTGATTTTGAACAGAGGGAGGGAAGAATAAACAGGTATAATTGTCTTGCGGTGAGAAAGGCAGTTATGGAATGGTATGGCAATAAAGAGGAGACCAGGATGTGCTCTGATGATATACCAAAGCTTCTGGATAATGCATTTGAAGCGGCAAAGGCTTCGTTGTGCGAAGAAAGCAATCAGAAATTAAACTGTGGCATTATACCACACTGGCTTGTTGCCAGAAAAAAAGATGATAATAAGCTTGAGGTGGCTGGAATAAAAAGGCTGGTGCCGTATTTTTATAACTCATCCATGATGGAGAAGTATCATAATATGCTCAAGCTGCTTCAGTTGTACAGATCTGTTATTGGACAGGCGGATGCAGACGAACTGCTGGAGAGACTTATGGTCAACAAAAAAGAGGCAGATGTGCAGGAGTTATATGTAGATTTCTCTCCGTACAATGAGCGGTTGCAGAATTAAGATGACGATAGAGACTGATAGAAAAGGACAGGTAAAATGATATGAAGAAACACGATATAGTTGAAGGTGTGATAGACACATATGAGTTCCCGAACAAGGGCAGCTTTCATATGGATGACAGAAAAGTAACAGTTAAGGGTGCGATAAAAGGTCAGAAAGTGAGCTGCCGTATAACCAAGCTGAAGAAGGGCAAGGCGGACGGAAGGCTCCTTGAGGTTCTTGAGAAATCTGAGCTTGAGGATGCTTCGCCAGTGTGTTCGCATTTTGGTATGTGCGGTGGCTGCAGTTACCAGACGCTCAGCTACGAGAACCAGCTCAAGGTGAAGGAGGAGCTTGTCAAAGGCCTCCTTGACGGAGTGATAGACAGCGAGGTTCACCCTTATGAGTGGCAGGGGATACTTGCATCTCCTGTGACAAAGGGATACAGGAACAAGATGGAGTTCTCATTTGGCGATGAGTATAAGGATGGTCCGCTGGCACTGGGACTTCACAAGAAGAACAGCACGTACGACATCGTACAGATGGATGACTGCTATATAGTAAATGATGATCTGAACAAGATAGTGAAACATACTGTCCAGTTCTGCAAGGAGGCGGGACTCCCATATTACAAAAAGATGCAGCACGAGGGGCTTCTGCGCCATCTGGTTATCAGACGTTCGGCGACAAATGGCGATCTGCTGGTGAATCTGGTGACAACCACCCAGAATCTGGCGGCTCTCGACCTTGATGCATACGTGAAGGGGCTGCTGGAGCTGCCGCTTGAGGGAAAGATCGCAGGAATCCTTCATACGGAAAATAACTCCATGGCGGATGCGGTCATCAGTGACAGGACAAATCTGCTATACGGAACAGAGTATATATATGAGACTGTCCTTGGACTTCAGTTCAAGATATCGCCGTTCTCATTCTTCCAGACAAATACCAAGAGCGCTGAGAGACTCTACGACAAGGCTCGTTCGTATGTGGGTGATACAAAGGATGCTGTCATATTCGACCTCTATAGTGGAACCGGAACGATAGCCCAGCTTCTTGCGCCTGTTGCAAAGAAGGTCATCGGCGTAGAGATCGTTGAGGAAGCTGTGGAGGCTGCCCGTGTGAATGCGGAGCTCAACGGCCTTGACAACTGTGAGTTCATCGCGGGGGATGTTCTTAAGGTCATAGATGACATAGAGGAGAAGCCGGATTTCATAGTTCTTGATCCACCACGTGACGGAATCAACCCAAAGGCTCTGACAAAGATCATTAACTATGGAGTGAAGGAGCTTGTGTACATAAGCTGCAAGCCTACATCACTTGCCAGGGATCTGGTGACTCTGCAGGAGAACGGATATTTCGTGACTAAGGCATGCGCTGTCGATCAATTTCCGGGTACTGTTCATGTAGAAACAGTCTGCCTTCTGTCGAGAAAAGCTCAATAAATCAAAGGATTTTGCCATTTGGGGAATAAAATAGATGTGCGTTTCTGTTTCCGTAGAGTGATGATATAAGTGGAGGTTTACCCCAGGGGATAGGCTTGGGGGAACAGGAGATATACATTTTGGCGAAAGGATACTTTTCGCCAAAGTGATATAATGAAATTGATATTGGTATAAGAACGAAGGTGATTGGATGAAAATGTTTGAATTTACTGGATTAAGAACCCTGCATAAAGACATGATGAAAAAGGGAGAAGAGAGAGCAACATTTCCATTTGGGTTTAATGGAAAAATTTTTAGTTGTATTTTCTTGACGGATATAATTCCATACCGCTTGTATTTGACAACTTTAGGATTATATCCGGTGGTATTTGAATTGGAAATAGAGAAAGGGTATAAGGCCAAATGTTTTATTGATGATTATAAAAAATTGGTAGATTATCTTGAAATAAAATATGATCCAACGCATAAATTTGTTCCGCTAGACTTTTTTGAAGCGTTAAATAAAAGAATTCCTAAAGAATTTATGATGCGCCCAGATTATAAAGAGACATTAAAAATTGCTTCTAAAAAAAGAAAAATTGAAGAAGAAGCTAAGGTATATTTTTGTGGTTGGAGAAGGAACGCAGCGGGGCAGAATGTACGAGAGAAAAATCTTGAAAAAACGAGAAGCGCATTTGGAGATGCAAAGGCAGAAATGTGTAAAAGAAAAAATATTAGTTCCTGTTGGACAGATTGTGCCTATGAAGAAGAATTGAAAAAATTGAATGATATAATTACAATGTGATTTAGAAAAGATATACTTTTTTGTGGTTTTGGAGGCAATAAGATGACTACAGAGTTAGAGCACAAGCCGCTACTTGACGGGAATGAACCAAATGGGCCCCATTGAAAGATACGAGGAAGCAGTTAGGCAGAGATATTAGTTTAAGCGGAGGATGGATCATGAGCTTTTTAAAGTTATTACATGGTACGAAAAAAAAGAAAGATTTATTTGATATTGCCTGTGATTATGATGGCTATGACATTGTTTATGAA
>OGNF01000440.1_pt1 | contig 46027 bp, 35 predicted proteins | sample 1573321 | NCBI WGS metagenome assembly OGNF01 (sample SAMEA2581911, study PRJEB24529) | metagenome | biome: Human gut stool | place: China | collected 2011 | reverse complement strand
GGAATTGCTCGATTTCCTGTTTGTATTTATCTATTGTCCAGTCGTCAGGCACAGGAACTTTGTGACAAGCCTTTAGCGCGTACTCATAATGAGCGGCAATCATATAGAACATCTCCACTTCTTTGAGGAAATGGTTACTCTCATGTTGGTCTATCATGTCTGCCTTGGATTTATTCTTGCGCTCTCTATCCAATTTATAGAATACATTCTGGAATGTTTCTATTCTGGTTACAATCTTGGCGCAGTAATTTCGGGTTTGGTCAGCTTGTACTTTTCCGATTTTCTCCGGAGGCATGAGATTCGATGATAGCGTTTTCGATGTCTATAGAGCAAAGTTTGCTGGTTGCTTCGGCAATTCGCTTGTACAAAATTGTATCCTGTTTGGCTACCAGAGGCACTTTTATAAGCTGCCTGAGGTCTTCCAAAATCGGCACAACATCTCGTAATGTCGTAGGGTTTGGCATTTGCGGGTGTTACGTTAGAGTGTTATTAATGGTGAGAGCCAATCAAACTCAAACAGCCTTGTTGAATCATTGTGAAATTTTAGCACTCGATAACATAAACACGCGATACCCAATGATAGTTCGCATATCTATTTTTGATACGATTTTCAACCTTTATAAACCATGCATTCCAGGCAATTGTATCAAATTTGTATCAAAATTACAATTTTTAACATTTTGCGACGGGGTAAAAACAAAGAAAGAGCTAAATCTCAGCGACTTAGCTCTTTCTTTGTGTTGCCTTGGAAGGATTCGAACCCTCACAGGCGGAACCAGAATCCGACGTGCTACCATTACACCACAAGGCAAAGTTCGAAAGCGTTGTTTTGCTTTTGCGCTGCAAAGGTACGGACAATTTTTGAACTGGCAAATTTTTTTGAGCTTTTTTTGAAAAAATCTTCATTTTTGGCCTCAGAATGGGGTTCTGACATGATTTTGCCTTGAGATTGCCGAAAATCTGCGGGGAAATTCGTAACTTTGCCGCAAAATATTCACTGATGATCTTAAGGTCGCATCTGCTTAGGTTATTTCTGATGTCGCTACTGCTTGCAATGGCCGTACCGACTGTCGGCGCGCAGGAACAGTTCACGCGCGGCATCGAGCAGATATCGTTCGTGCCGAAGGGGCAGTGGATCTCGGGCGTCAGTGTCAGTTATTCGCAGTCGAATCAGGACCACTATCAGTTTCTGGTATTCGAGAACATCTCGGGCGACACGTATACTTTCAAGGTGAGCCCGATGCTGCTGTTCACGTTCAAGGACAACCTTGCGGCCGGCGGCCGCTTCTCATACCAGCGCCAGCGCGTGCGCCTGTCGACGGCCGACGTGATCCTGGGCTCTGACACGGAGTACAATCTCGACCATCTGTATTCGATTTCGCACAGCTACCATGGGGTAGGGGTGTTCCGCCAATATCTGTCGCTGGGCAATACGACCCGCTTCGGTATTTTCAACGAAGTGCAGCTGGAGCTCGGCGGAGGGCAGTCGAAACTGGTAAGCGGATCGGGCGAGGATCTCACAGGCACTTATGAGCGGAATTTCATGCTCAATGTGGGTGTGGCTCCGGGTCTGATCGTGTTCCTGAACAATTATTCGGCCCTGGAGGTGAATGTCGGCGTGCTGGGCTTCCAGTACCGTAAGACGCGCTCGACGACCGATCAGATATACGTGGCCAACCGCAGTACGTCGGCGGCCAACTTCCGCGTGAACCTCTTTTCGATCACTTTCGGAGTGACATTCTATATATGACGGGACGGATAATGACACTGGCTATGGCGATGCTGCTGACCGTTTTTTCGGCTCAGTCGCAGCGCGTCGTACGCAAGTCGGAGGCGCCGGTCGATTCGGCGCGCTACGAAAAAGTGATCGTCGACGGCGATACAGTCGATGTTGTGATTCCGGAGCGTAATTTCGGACGGTACGACCGCGGCCTCTACAATTACCTTTTCATCCCGAAGGGAAAGTGGGCCTTCGGCCTGACAGCGTCGTACGGGTCGCTCAGTACCGATGACTCGCAGATACTGTCGCTTGTCGAAAATGTCGACTTCAAGGGCAAAATCTATTCGATAAAACCTTTCCTGTCGTATTTCATCCGCAACAACCAGTCGATCGGCATCCGTTTCAACTATTCACGCGGTATAGGCGATCTGAGCAACCTTTCCGTTGATTTCGACGATGACCTGAATTTCGATCTGCGCGACGTGAGCTACTATACGATGAGCTATTCGACGTCGGTTTTTTACCGCAACTATATAGGTCTGAACCGCAGCAACCGGTTCGGGGTATTCAATGAGGTCGACGTAACCGTCGGAAGCGGCTCGACCCGTTTCAAGCGGATGTATGACGGCAAGCCCCGCGACACCAAGACTACCATAACGCAGGGAAGCATTAATTTCAGCCCCGGTGTGGCTGTGTTCATACAGGAATTCATGGCATTCAATGTGTCGTTCGGAGTGTTCGGTCTCAATTTCCGGCGTGAGCATCAGCTGACCGACGGCGTGGATGAGGGCACCCGCTTCACCTCCGGCGCGAATTTCAGGTTTAACATCTTCAACATCAACTTCGGGCTGATGGTCGTAATATAGTACATGTCAGGAAGGATCTTCAAAATATTAATTCCGCTGTGCGCGTGCGCGATTCTCGCAGCGTGCATAAAGAACGACATACCCTATCCGCGCATTCAGGCCAACTTTCTGACGTTCACCGCCACCGGCCAGGACCGCGGAACGGTAATCGACTCGATCAACCGCACCGTGACGCTCTACTTCGGCGAGGAGACCGACATACAGAATGTGAGTGTCGAGGAGTATACCCTGACTCCCGGCGCGACGGTAGTGGGTGAGACTCTAAGCGCTCCGCTTGACCTTTCGAAGCCGCAGTACGTCACGCTGCACCTCTATCAGGACTGGCAGTGGACCGTCGCAGGCGTACAGGACATCGAAAGGTATTTCACCGTGACCGGACAGGTCGGAGCATCCTACATCGACGTGCCGGGGCACCGCGTGGTGGTATACATCAATAAGAAGCAGCCTCTAAGCAAGGTATATGTCGAATCGGTCAAGCTCGGACCGACGGGCTCTGTGATTTCGCCGGCGCTTGAGGGCGAGTACGTGAATCTCTCGAAGCCGCTCGAGGTGAAGCTTCAGGAATACGGCCGCGTGACGACATGGACAATCTTCGCCGAACAGACCGACGCGGAGGTGACCACAACGCGGGCTGACGCATGGACAAACGTAGCCTGGGTCTACGGCGAGGCGCAGGCCGGCAAAAACAACGGCATTCAGTACCGTATCGAAGGCGACACGGAATGGACGACCGTGCCCGACAGTGAGGTCACGCACGACGGGGGCAACTTCCGGGCCCGAATCGTCCATCTTTCGCCGGAGACGGCTTACGAGGCACGCGCATACTCTGACGACGCTTTCGGCGAGGTTGTAAAGTTCACCACCGGATCCGTCGTTCAGGTGCCGAACACGAATCTTGACGAATGGTGGCTCAACGGCAAAGTGTGGAATCCATGGCCGGAGGGAGGCACACCGTACTGGGACACCGGCAACAAGGGCGCCACGACTCTCGGGCCGTCGAACAGCACGCCGACGGATGATACGTCGACCGGCACCGGTTGGGCGGCACGGCTTGAAACCAAGTTCGTAGGCATCGGCGCCCTGGGCAAGCTTGCCGCGGGCAATCTGTTTGTCGGTCTGTATTTCAAGACCGACGGCACAAACGGCATCCTTCACTTTGGACGCCCCTTCACCCAGAGGCCTACCAAGCTGCGTGGCTATCTGAAGTACACGTCGTCGACGATCAATTACGCATCCGATGAGTGGACGGCTCTTAAGGGGCAGCCCGATACGTGCATTGTATGGTGTGCGCTGATAGACCAGAACGAGCCGTTCGAGATCCGCACAAATCCGCGCAACCGCCAGCTTTTTGATTCAAACGGCTCATACGTAGTGGCCTACGGCAAGGTCGAGTATGGCCAGACGATCGAGAACTACATACCATTCGAGTTCGAGCTCGACTACAAGTCGACTTCGCGTGTTCCGAAATATATACTCATCACGGCTTCGGCCAGCAAATACGGCGACTACTTCACAGGGGGGACGGGCTCAGTGCTGTATCTCGACGATCTGGAGTTGCTTTATGACTACTAATGCCGATTATGTTAGCATTCAGTTACATGACAGTTACGAGTATTGACAAATTGAGAACAAATTTGTAACTTTGTGCTAACAAATATACGAATTATGGAAAAGTCATTGACAATTGATGGTATAAAGATCAATTATCGCCACGGCGGTAAGGGCGATCCTTTCATTCTGATGCACGGATGGGGCTGCGACAGCAGCGCACTTGGTCTTTTCGAACGCGTCGGACTTGAAAACCACACTGTCTACAACATAGACCTCCCCGGCTTCGGCAAGTCTGACGAACCGCTTACGCCGTGGGGTATAGAAGAATACACGCATATGCTCGAGAATTTCTGCAAGGAACTCGGCATTGTCAACCCTATAGTGCTCGGCCACTCATTCGGCGGCCGCGTAGCTCTGCTCTTTGCGTCGCGCAACAAAGTGCGTAAACTAATTCTGGTCGACGCAGCCGGAGTCAAGCCGCGCCGCTCGCTAAAATATTATCTGAAGGTATATTCGTTCAAGCTCGGCAAGTTGATCTATCCGGCATTGGTCGGCAAAGAAAAGGCGAAGGAGAAGATTGAGGCCATGCGCTCGCGCCGCGGCTCGTACGACTACAACAACTGCTCGCCTATGATGCGCCGTGTCATGGTCAACGTGGTCAACGCCGACCTTCGGAGCTGCATGAAGAAGATTGAGGCTCCGACTCTGCTTCTCTGGGGCGAGAACGATACGGCCACACCCATGCGCGACGCCCGAATCATGCTCAAACGTATCCCCGACTCGGGGCTGATATCATTTGCCGGCGCCGGGCATTTCTCATTTGTCGACAATCCCTATCAGTCAGCGGCAGCCGTGCGCCGTTTTCTGCTGCAGGGACCAAAGTAAAAGTCAGTTTATGGAATTAATACTTTACGGCATAGTCCTCGGTCTGATAGCGTCGTGTACGAGTCTGGAACTCTCGCGCGACCTGATGATGTATCAGCAGAATTCCTATCGTCCGGAGCGCTACAGGCGTTGGCTGGGCGAATCGGGCGATACCACGTCGCTGTGGCGTCTGCTCGGACTCGTGATTTTCTTTATTGCCATCTCCACGCTCTCGCACCCCTACGCCTCGGCAGCTCTCATAGGTATGTTCGGTCTGGCCATGACCTGGAATCTTGCCGTGAAGAAGTATAAAAAGCCGCTCGCGTGGACAGCCCGCGCTCGGCGCATATATTCGACCGCCCTCGTGCTGGCCGCGCTGATCGCCATCGTGTCGGTGCTGCTTTTCGCTGCGGACGCCTCGGCGGAATCGACAGTGTTTACCCTTGCGGTCGCCATCCTCGCCTGCTACTGCGGCTCGCATCTGCTGATTATGGCAGCGGGCTACCTGCTCATGCCGGTCGAAAAGGCCATCAACCGCCGCTATTACAATGACGCTGCAGCGCGCCTGGCATCCATGCCCGACCTGAAAATCGTCGGCATTACCGGCAGCTACGGCAAGACCAGCACTAAACACTACCTGTGCAGGATTCTTTCCGAGCAGTTCGACACGCTGATGACCCCCGGCAGCTACAATACCACACTGGGAGTCATCCGAACCGTGCGCGAAATGCTTAAGCCTTATAACGAGGTGTTTATCGTTGAAATGGGCGCGAAGCAGCCCGGCGACATCAAGGAGATATGCGACCTTGTGCATCCGACAGTCGGAATAGTCACGGCTGTAGGTCCGCAGCACCTCGAGTCGTTCAAGACTATAGAACGGGTGCAGTCGACCAAATTCGAACTCGTCGACTCCCTTCCGGCCGACGGTCTGGCTGTGGTGAACAATGATTTCGAGAAGATTGCCGACCGACCTGTCGACAACGTGAAGTGTCTGCGCTATGCAGTCGCATCAAAGGATGCCGACTACAGGGCGGTTGACGTGAAATACAGCTCGTCCGGCACCACTTTCACCATTGCGGGCCCCGACGGCTACTCACTGCCGCTGAGCACACGTCTGCTGGGCGAAGTGAACGTAAGCGACCTGCTTGCCGCCGCCGTCACAGCGCACAGCATGGGTGTTACTGACGCCAACATCGCGTCGGCGGTAGCCTCTATCGATCCCGTCGAGCACAGGCTCTCTGTCAAAAAGACGGCCGGCGGCATAACCATACTCGATGACGCATTCAACAGCAACCCGTTAGGCTCGCGTATGGCGCTTGAGGTGCTCGGCGCGATGGGCCCCGGACGACGCATTGTCATTACCCCCGGCATGATCGAGCTCGGTGACCGTCAGTATGAGCTGAACCGTGAATTCGGCTGCAATGTAGCCCGGCACGCCGACATCGCAATTGTCGTCGGTCACTACAACCGCGATGCTATCGTCGAAGGTATCGAGGCGGAAGGCCGCATGGGCAAGGATGCCGTCCATACCGTCGATTCATTCGCCGAAGCGCAGAAACTGCTGACGTCGTTCGTCGCCAAGGATGATGTTGTGCTGTATGAAAATGATTTACCTGACACATTTAAATAATTCGCAAAACGTGATATGAAAACTGTTGTAGGCGTGTTTTTCGGCGGCCGTTCGACTGAGCATGAGATCTCGGTGATCTCGGCCAACCAGGCAATGGCCGCCATGAATCCTGACAAGTATGAAATAGTTCCAATATATGTTTCAAAGGAGGGCCGGTGGTATACGGGGCGCGAACTGACCACCCTGTCGAACTACCGCCATCCCGAGGAGCTGCTCAAGAAGTGCACTGAAGTGTACATGCGTCCGGTGTACGGCGATTTCAACCTATACAGCGTGAAGAAGCCGATGTTCGGAAAGGATGTTGTAGCCACGCTCGATGTCGCCATCCCGGTATTTCACGGCACCAATGTGGAGGACGGCAAGTTCGAAGGGGTTCTCGAGACAATCGGCATCCCCTATGCGGGATGCAACACACTCGCTTCGGCCAACGGCATGGACAAGATAACAATGAAGATGATCCTGCGCGCCGACGGCATTCCGATAGTGGACTATGTGTGGATGACCGACCGCCAATGGACTGCCGACCGCGACGCGATGATCCGTAAGGTTGAGGACACGCTCGGATATCCGGTGATTGTGAAACCCGCCGACCTCGGCTCGAGTATCGGCATCGGAGTGGCCCATGACCGCGAGCAGCTTATATCGCGCCTCGACGATGCAGCCCGTTTCTCGCGCCGACTCATAGTCGAGCACATGGTAACCGCCCTCCGCGAAATCAACTGCTCGGTATTGGGCGATGTTGACGAGTATGAAACCTCGGTGCTTGAGGAGCCGATCAAGGCCGAGGAAATTCTTTCGTACGGCGACAAATACATGGGCGGCGGCATGCACGCGGCTCAGAAGCGCATACCGGCCGAGCTGCCCGACGATCAGGCTGCCGAGTGCCGACGTCTGGCGGGCGAGACGTTCCGCGTGCTTTCGTGCCACGGCGTCAGCCGCGTCGACCTGATCATCGACGACGATCTCGGCAAGGTCTATGTAAACGAAATCAACACGATACCCGGCTCGCTGTCGTACTATCTCTGGGAGGCAGCCGGTCTGCCTTTCGACCAGCTGATGGACCGGCTCGTGAAGCTTGCGCTGAAACGTCGTCGCGACGAGCAGGGCAAGACAACCAGCTTCTCGCAGAACATTTTCGCAATGGGTGGCGGCATGAAGGGCGGTCTGAAAAAATAATCGATCCGACATATTCAGGCGAGTGGACCGGCGGATGTCAGTCCACTCGTTTTATTGATAAAATTCATGAACATTAGTTAAACAGTATGTTTTTCGTTGTCTGTTGACGGAAAATTTTGTAACTTTGAACTACGGAGGGGCAAAATTTCATGTAATTATAGGACATCTGTGTGTTGTGGCATGGATTTTGCTTTCGTTTATGTATAATATAGTACTGTTTCAGATAGATGGATAATAAATTTTCAGATAAGTTCAAACATGTGATGACAGAGGCTCGTCAGCAGGCTCTCCGGCACAACAATCCCGTTATAGGGCCGGAGCATCTCTTCCTTGCCATTTTGTCAGACAGCGGCGGTGAGGCCTATGCCGCGCTCGACTCGATCGTCGACGGCAGCCGTCTGCCCGAAATGCTCGGAACACTCGACGAGGCAATGTTCGAGATTTCCGGCATCCGGAACCGCGACGTGACTCTCAGCGATCTCACGGCGCGCATTTCGAAACTTTCGATACTTGAAGCGCGGATGCTGAAGGACGATACAGTCGACGATCTGCATCTGCTGCTCGCAATCTTTCACAATTACGAAGTTCAGTCTATGGATTTTTTCAAGCCGTTCATCAACGCCGGCATCACCTATCAGTCGCTGCTCAAGTCGATCGCGCAGCACCGCGGCACACCTGTGGCAGGCGCCGGTTTTGCCGGTGACGATGACGAGGATGAGGGCGATCGTCCCGGAGCCGAGGATTCGCAGTCGCAGCGAATGTCGTTCGGCGCCCGCGGAAAGACCGTGTCGGGCAGCCGCAAGCAGTCAGGCACCGATACTCCGATGCTTGACAAATTCGGTCACGACATGACCAAGGCAGCCTCGGCCGGCCAGCTTGACCCTGTCGTCGGGCGTCAGACCGAGATCGAGCGTCTGGCCCAGATTCTCAGCCGCCGCAAGAAGAATAATCCTGTGCTGATTGGCGAACCGGGCGTGGGCAAGTCGGCCATAGTCGAGGGCCTGGCCCTCCGCATCATCAATCACCAGGTCCCGCGCGTGCTCTTCAACAAGCGTGTGGTCGCACTCGACATGGCGTCGCTCGTCGCCGGCACCAAATACCGCGGCGAATTCGAGGAGCGTGTCAAGACGATTCTTACCGAACTGTCGAAGAATAAGGATATCATTCTGTTCATCGACGAGATACACACTATCGTAGGCGCAGGAAATGCCCAGGGACAGATGGACGCCGCCAATATGCTGAAGCCGGCCCTTGCCCGCGGGGAGCTGCAGTGCATCGGAGCCACTACTCTCGATGAATACCGCGTCAACATAGAGAAGGACGGTGCCCTCGAACGTCGCTTCCAGAAGGTGATGGTAGAGCCTACTACGGCCGAGGAGACGGTAACGATTCTCAACAACATCAAGTCCAAATATGAGGCCCACCACAATGTAAATTATACCGAAGGAGCCATCGAGGCCTGTGTCAAGCTGACCGACCGCTATGTTTCCGACCGCAATTTCCCTGACAAGGCTATCGATGCCCTTGACGAGGCCGGCGCCCGCGCCCACATAATTAATGTAGCAGTCCCATCTGCCATCGAGGAACTTGAAGGCAAGATCGAGGACGCTACAAAGAACAAGCTTGAGGCTGCGCATTCGCAGAATTTCGAGCTCGCTGCCGTATGGCGCGACCGAGCCCAGAAACTTAACGAGGAGCTCGAATCCGCGAAGGCCGAATGGGAGAAGTCGCTTGAGGAAAACCGCGTCACGGTGGACGAGGACAAGGTCGCCGAAGTCGTGGCGATGATGACGGGAGTGCCCGTGCAGCGCGTTGCCCAGGCAGAAGGACTGCGCCTGCTCGAAATGGGGCCGACGCTCCACAAGGCTATTATCGGCCAGGATGACGCGATCGACAAGATCGCCAAGGCTATCCGCCGCAACCGCATCGGTCTGAAAGATCCCAACAAGCCCATCGGCTCGTTCATGTTTCTAGGGCCGACCGGCGTAGGCAAGACCCATCTGGCCAAGAAGCTCGCCGAATTCCTTTTCGACTCGGCCGAGACCCTGATCCGCATCGACATGAGCGAATACATGGAGAAGTTCACCGTGTCGCGTCTCGTCGGAGCGCCTCCGGGCTACGTCGGCTACGACGAGGGCGGTCAGCTCACCGAGGCCGTGCGCCGGCATCCGTATTCGGTCGTATTGCTCGACGAAATCGAGAAAGCGCATCCCGACGTGTTCAACCTGCTCCTTCAGGTTCTCGACGAAGGTCGTCTGACCGACTCGATGGGGCGCCGAATCGACTTCAAGAACGCGATCATCATCATGACCTCCAATATCGGCACCCGCCAGCTCAAGGACTTCGGTACCGGCGTAGGCTTCAATACGGGCAATGCCGAGGCGGATACCGATGCCCGTCACGGCGTCATCCGCAAGGCCCTCAACAAGGCCTTCTCGCCCGAATTCCTCAACCGTGTCGACGACATCATCATGTTCGACCAGCTTTCGCGCGAGGCCATCTTCAAGATCATCGACATCGAGATCGAGGGCTTCCGCAAGCGTCTTACCGACCTTGGCTACGCACTCGAGCTTACCGACGAGGCCAAGGATTTCATTGCCGGCAAAGGCTACGATCCGCAGTTCGGCGCCCGTCCGCTCAAGCGCGCAATTCAGAAATATCTCGAGGACGAGCTGGCCGAGCTCATCCTCTCGGCAACCCTTTTGCCGGGAAACAAGGTCATTGTCGATTACGATAAGGAGGCCGACAGGATCAAATCGACCGTCACCGAGTAAATTTCTACCAATAATAGCGAAGCATCCGACAGGTTTTAATCTGCCGGATGCTTCGTATTTCAGGGATAGTGTATTACCAGATGACGACGCGCTCCCGGGCGGGACGGAACATCGGATCGCCTTCCTGGATGCCGAAGGCACGGAAGAAAGGCTCGATGTTGCGCAGCGAAGCGTTGACGCGCCACTTGCCGAGCGAGTGGGGGTCGGTCTTGGTGCGCTTGAGGATTTCGGCCTCGCGGATATTGCCCGCCCATACGTTGGCGTAGGCGAGGTAGAAGCGCTGGTCGGGTGTGAAGCCGTCGATGACCTCACCCTGGTTGTCCTGGCCGAGCGCGTTATGGTAGGCAGTGTAGGCAACGCGCAGGCCTCCCTGGTCGGCGATATTCTCGCCGAGGGTGAAGCGTCCGTTGGCATGCACGCCGGGAGCCACTTCGATTTCATCGAACTGAGCGGCCAGGCCGTCGGCAAGTCTGGTGAAAGCTTCGGCGTCGGCCTCGGTCCACCAGTTGGAGAAGTTGCCGTCCTTGTCGAACTGACGGCCCTGGTCATCGAATCCGTGGGTCATCTCGTGACCGATAACCACTCCGATGGCGCCGTAGTTCTCGGCATCGTCGGCCTGCGGGTTGAAGTAGGGGGCCTGCAGAATGCCGGCCGGGAAGCAAATCTCGTTGGTGGTCGGGTTATAATAGGCGTTGACGGTCTGCGGCGACATGTACCAGCGGTCGCGGTCGACGGGCTTGCCATAGTCGGCGGTGTTGAGGTCGGCATTGAACTTGATGGCGGCCTGAACGTTCTGCCAGTACGACTTCGACGGGTCGATGGTCAGCGCTGAGTAGTCGCGCCATTTGTCGGGATAGCCGATCTTGACGGTGAATTTTGCGAGTTTCTCCAGAGCGCGAGCCTTGGTCTCGTCGCTCATCCAGGTCAGATTCTGTATGTGCTGCCCGAGGGCTGTCTGAAGGTTTTTCACAAGCGTGAGCATGTGTTCCTTGGCTTCGGGCGGGAAATAGCGGGCAACGTACAGCTCACCGAGAGCCTCGCCCATCATGCCGTTAGGGACGGAGAGAGCGCGCTTCCACCGCGGCGACTGCTGCTGCACACCCGACATCACCTGCGCAAGTGCAAATTCGGCGTCGACGAAGTCGTCGCTCAGATACGAAGCGGCCGACTGGAGGTACCCGGCCGTTAGATAATCGCGGATGGCCTTGTCGGAGTATGTCCCGAGAATGTCGTTCACGGCTTCGAGCGATTTGGGCTGGCCTATGATCACGGTGTCGATATCGTTGATGCCCTGCTTTGCGAAGTAGCGGCGGAGGTCGACGTTGGGGTATTTGCCGGCAAGGTCTGCCATCGACATGGGATTGTAGCTTGCAGCGGGATCGCGGAGTTCCTCGCGCGACATGGCAGCCTTTGCGAGTGCGGTCTCGATGTCGATGACATTTGCCACGAAATCATAAGCCGCGCGGTCGTCCATGCCGATGAGGTTGGCCAGGCGGTGGAGATAGTTGCGGTAGGCCATCAGCACCTTGACTGTGTTCTCGGAATTCTCGAGATAGTAGTCGCGGTCGCCGAGGCCGAGGCCGCCCTGCCCCCAGTACATGACGTTGCGGTTGGCATCCATCATGTCCGATTCGACGTAAGTACCGAAGAAACCGCTTATGCCGGGCATAGTGGCGAGCAGGTCCACAACCTGGCCGCGGGGAGTATTGGCTATAATCTGAAGGTCCTCGAAAACCGGTGCGGCGCCCTCGCGGTTGAGGCGCAAAGTGTCCATGCCGAGCGCGTAGAGGTCGGCGATCTTGCGGGCGTTTGTACCTTCGGCCTCTTTCGAGGCGTCGAGTCCGAGTACGAGATCGCGCACCTGGGTACGGTTAAGTTCGGCGAGCTGATCGAAGGTGCCGAAACGCGAAAATTCGTCAGAAAGCGGATGCGCATTCATCCAGCCGCCGCACGCGTACTGATAGAAGTCAGTGCATGGGCAAACCGACGGGTCAAGATTGGCCCGGTCGACGCCTTTGGGCGTCACAGCCGACGCTCCCAATGGCAGAATCATAGACATGGCCATAGCAGCCATAAAGTTTCTATTCATTTTACTGTAAATTTGTTTTCTACAAAATTACGAAAATTATGCCGAACGACAGGGGCTTTTACCGAAGATATTTTTCGTAGAAATCAATATATGCTTCGTTGACAAGGCGGTTGCCGCCCGGAGTGGGATAGTCGCCGGAGAAGTACCAGTCGCCGGGATGATCCGGAATGGCCTTGTGCATCCCTTCGAGCGTCTGGTACAGTATTTCGACCTGTGCGCGGGGCGGGTTCTTGCTTTCCTCTACGAGAAGACGTGCGATGCGCTCCGATATCTCCTTGTCGGTGAACGGCGCGTAGATGGCCTTGACGCAGTTGATTCGTTCGCTGTCGGGCAGTTCGCGCTGACGGAGGCATTCGCGGTATGTTTCCTCGATGACTGAGTTGCGGCCGGTCTCCTGCAGCAGGCGGATGGCGGCGTGAAAGGCGATGAACTGGCCCAGGCTCGACATATCGATGCCGTAGTAATCGGGGTAGCGTACCTGAAGCGCCGAGCTGACTATGATGATACGCTTCGGATTCAGCCGGTCGAGCTGGCGCAGAATGGATTCGCGCAGGGTGGTGCCGCGGACTATACTGTCGTCGATTACCACAAGATTGTCCTCGCCGGGACTTACCGTGCCGTAGGTCACGTCGTAGACGTGTGCGACCATGTCGTTGCGCGACTCACCTTCGGTAATGAACGTACGCATCTTTACGTCCTTGACAGCTACTTTCTCGGCGCGTATACGCCGGGCGAGAATCTGTGAGAGTCTTTCGTCGGTCAGCGTGCCGTCGGCCGCATGGCTGCGGATATCCTCAAGCTTACAGCGGTCGAGTCTGCTCTCGAGCTTCCCGAGCATACCGAAGAAAGCAGCTTCGGCCGTGTTGGGGATGTAGGAAAAGACAGTGTGCTCGACGTCGTAGCTGACCATTTTCAGCAGGTCGCCGACGAGGTTGGCACCCAGAGCCTTGCGCTCGCTGTAGATGTCGGCGTCGCTGCCTCGCGAGAAGTAGATGCGCTCGAACGAGCACTGGCGGTTGTCGCCTTCAGGGAGTATCCGGCTGAGACTTACGTCGCCGGCCTTGTTGACGATGAGCGCTTCGCCGGGACGTAGCGGCGACACCTTGTCTATGGCTACGTCGAAGCATGTCTGGATGACGGGGCGTTCCGAGGCGAGTACCACGACCTCGTCGTCGACGTAGTAGAAGGCCGGGCGTATGCCGTGGGGGTCGCGCAGGGCGAACATATCGCCCGAGCCTATGGCGCCGCACATGACATATCCGCCGTCCCACTCCGGAGCCACCGGGCCGAGCACACGGGTCAGGTCGAGTTTGTCCTCAATGGTCAGTGCCAGAGTAGGGTCCTCGAGTTTATCGCGGTATTGGCGGTAGAGACGGTGGTTTTCCTTGTCGAGCGCGAATCCGAGCTGCTCGAGCAGCATGTTGGTGTCGCTGTATATGCGCGGATGCTGGCCAGTGGCCACTACGTTGTCGAACATCTGCGATACGTTGGTCATGTTGAAATTGCCGCAAAGCATTATCGAGCGCGAGCGCCAGTTGTTGCGTCGCAGCACGGGGTGTGCGTAGCAGATGCCGCTCTTGCCGGTTGTGGAGTAGCGCAGATGTCCCATGTAGAGGTTGCCGATATAGGGTACGTACTCCTCGACTTCATTCGCACTCATCGAATTGAAATCGTGAGGTATCTCGTCGAATATACGGCCGAAGATTGTCGGGATGGCATCCTTGCCAAGAGCGCGGTCGCGGAAGATGAGCTCGTGGCCGGCCGGTGCGTGAAGCTTGATGACGCCCACGCCGGCGGCTTCCTGGCCGCGGTTGTGCTCCTTCTCCATCATCAGATAGAGCTTGTCGAGTCCGTAGCTGTATGTGCCGTATTTCCGGCGGTAGTATTCAAGTGGTTTGCGCAGCCTGATCATGGCTACGCCGCATTCGTGTTTAAGTGGTTCCATTAACGGATAAAGAGTAGTTCGCGGTATTTGGGAAGAGGCCACATTTCGTTGTCGACCATCAGCTCGAGTTTGTCGATATGTCGGCGGATGATCTCCATCGGGGGCACTACGTTATCGTGGTATGCGACGGCTTTCTCGCGCTCGTTTGTCAGCGCATTGGCTGCCTTGCGGGCGTCGATCATACGGTCGGTCTCGGTCTTGATGATGTCCATATGGTCGCTGATCTTCTCGATAGTATCGAGATCGTGCGCTACGATCTTAGCTCCTTTCACTCCGGGGAAAAGCGACTTGACTTTCACCACGTTGTCGACAAGCATCGACTGATAGCGCGTGGCGACCGGTATAATATGGTTGATGGCCAGGTCGCCGAGCACACGGGCTTCGATCTGGACTTTCTTGGCGTACATGTCCCACTTGACCTCGTTGCGGGCCTGAAGCTCGACCTCCGAGAACACGCCGGTGCGGCGGAACATTTCGACCGACGACGGACGGAGGTAAGCGTCGAAGATCTTGGGAGCCGACGTCTCGCAGTCGAGTCCGCGGGCAGCCGCCTCGGCTTTCCATTCTTCGGAGTAGCCGTTGCCGTCGAAATGGATTGCTTTCGATGACTTGATCAGGCGTCGGAGCTCCTCTAGGATGGCGTCATCGAGATTCTTGCCCTTGGCGGTTTCGGCGGTGACTTTTTCGTAGAACTTGTTGAGCTGATCGGCTACGGCGGCATTGAGCACGATCATGGAGCAGGCGCAGTTGGCCGACGAGCCCACAGCTCGAAATTCGAAGCGGTTGCCGGTGAAAGCAAACGGCGACGTGCGGTTGCGGTCAGTGTTGTCGATCAGTATCTCCGGAATCTGCGCGAGGCCGACCGATACTCCTTCTTTCTTGGCGATAGCGCTCAGCTGGGCTTTGGTCGCATTCTCGAGCTTATCGAGAATGTCGGATATGGCTTTGCCGGTGAATATCGATATGATTGCCGGAGGCGCTTCGTTGGCTCCCAACCGGTGGCAGTTCGTCGCCGACATGATCGAGGCTTTGAGCAGGCCGTTGTGGTCGTGTACGGCAGCCATCACATTAATAATAAATGTGAGGAACTGCAGATTGTCGCGGTCGGTCTTGCCGGGCGAGAAGAGCATGGCGCCGCGGTCGGTGCCGAGACTCCAGTTGTTGTGCTTGCCGGAGCCGTTGACGCCTGCAAACGGCTTTTCGTGGAGAAGCACGCGGAAGTTGTGGCGGCGTGCCACTTCGCCCATCAGAGTCATGATCAGCTGGTTGTGGTCGTTGGCCAGATTGGTTTCCTCATAGATCGGGGCAAGTTCGAACTGGTTTGGCGCCACCTCGTTGTGGCGGGTCTTGACGGGAATGCCGAGCTTGTGGGCCTCGATTTCGAGATCGAGCATGAAAGCCTCGACGCGCGAGGGTATCGATCCGAAATAATGGTCTTCGAGCTGCTGGTTCTTGGCGCTTTCGTGGCCCATGAGCGTGCGGCCGGTAAGCACCAGGTCGGGACGTGCCGAATAAAGTGCCTCGTCGACGAGGAAGTACTCCTGCTCCCAGCCGAGATACGACCGGACATGTTTGACTTCGGGATCGAAGAACCGCGCTACCTTTGTGGCGGCTACGTCGACGGCGTTGAGAGCACGCAGCAGCGGAGTTTTATAGTCGAGACTCTCGCCTGTGTATGATATGAAGATGGTGGGGATGCAGAGAGTGCCGTCGAGGATGAAGGCAGGCGAGGAAATGTCCCAGGCCGAGTAGCCGCGGGCCTCGAAGGTGTTGCGGATGCCGCCGTTGGGGAACGACGAGGCGTCGGGTTCCTGCTGTACAAGCAGCTTGCCGGAGAATTCCTCGACTACGCCGCCCTTGCCGTCGTGCTCGATGAAGGCGTCGTGCTTCTCGGCCGTACCGTCGGTGAGCGGATGAAACCAGTGGGTGTAGTGGCGCGCGCCGTTGTCTATGGCCCATCGCTTCATGCCGTCGGCAACGCTGTCAGCCAGTTCGCGGCTGATCGGTTTCTTTTCCCCGATGGCAGTGATGAGTTTGTCATAAGTGTCCTTGGGCAAGTACTCGAACATGGTCTTGCGGTTGAATACAGCTTTGGCATAGTAGGTCTGCGGGCGTTCGTCGGGGATTGCGACGTTGACAGCCTTGCGGTCGAAGGCCTCTTCTACGACCTTAAATCTCAAAGAAGTTGACATAGCGATTGTGAAAGTACAGTATAATATATGTTCAATTTCGAAATAGGAGTATGGGGCCTCGCCTGTGCGGCGCCTGTGTTTCGGCGCCCTGGCGAAGTCGGGGAATCTGCGTGAGTGAGCATAGATTTATAATGAAAATCGCGTCACAGCCACTGTGCCGACGGATATCGGCCTGCATGGCGTGTGACGCGTATTGTGTATAAGCAACCTTGTTTCCATTGGAAATTATTCGTTGCAAAGTTACGAATTTTGTAATCGTGCTGCAATAATTTTCCAATAAAAATTTAGCGCTTATTTCACATCTTCGAGAATGTAGAGTGCGCGGGGCGCGAAGGTCATTGTCGGTTCGACGGTTATAACCTCGTCGGTCAGTACGTCGCGCATTTTCGAGCCGAATGGCAGCACTTCGGCGGTCTGGTCCATGGCTACGGTGAGTTCGCCGTCGGTGCCGTTCATGATCACCACGACGCGTCGGTCGCCGTGCTTACGTTCGTAGGTGTAGAGGCCGCTGTCGGGGGCGAAATGCTTCAGACTGCCCTTGCTGATGGCGTCGTTGCCGCGGCGGTAGTGCAGGATCTTCGACATGAAGTCGTACGCTTCGTTCTGCTGTTCGCTGCGCCCCTCTCGTGAGAATACCGAAGCTGCGTCGCCGGGAAAACCGCCGGGCATGTCGAGCCGTATGTATCCGTCGCCATCGGCTTTCGAACCGTGCATCAGGATTTCGGTGCCGTAGTAGATCTGCGGAATACCGCGCGATGTGAGCAGGAATGCAACGGCCTGTTTCCACCAGCCCAGGTCGTCGGGAATCTCGAGCAGGAAACGGTCGGTGTCGTGGTTGTCGAGAAATGTCATGATGTGCGACGGGTCGGGAAACAGATAGTCAAGCGCCAGATGGTCATAAATTTTGTTCAGGCCACCACGGTTCGTAGTCGGCTGCGAGAATGCTTCGCGAGAGTTGACGCAGAATGCGAAATCCATGACTGTGGGCAGCTGAGTGTTTTTACCATGACTGACATATGAATTTTTCTGCCAGAAGGCTTCCGCGCCCTCGCTGTTGTACCAGCATTCGCCTACAATGTTGTATCCGGGATATTCTTTCTCGACAGCCATCAGCCAGCGTGCCATGCCATCGAGATCGGCGTAGGGGTGTGTGTCCATACGGATGCCGTCGATTCCTGATTCTTCGATCCACCAGATCGAATTCTGGATAAGATATGTCATCAGGTGCGGGTTGCGCTGGTTGAGATCAGGCATGGAGGGGACAAACCAGCCGTCGACTGCCTTCTTACGGTCGTATTCGCTGGCGTAGGGGTCGAATATTGTGGTAAGCCGGTGGTTTGTCTGCACATATTCGTCGGGGAAGTTGATCCAGTCATTCGACGGCTTGTCAGAGAGCCACGGATGCTCAACGCCGCAGTGGTTGAAGATCATATCCATGACGACCTTGATGCCGCGGCTGTGTGCGTCGCTGATGAATTCCGACCATTCGGCGTTAGATCCGAAGCGAGGGTCGATCCTGTAGTAGTCGGTTGTGGCGTAGCCGTGGTATGAGCCGCCGGGCATATCGTTTTCGAGTACGGGATTCACCCATACGGCAGTCACGCCGAGTGAGTCGACGTAGTCGAGATGTGCGCGCATGCCGGCTATGTCGCCCCCGTGGCGACCTGACGGGTTATCGCGGTCGTCGGTGGTGGGATTCCTGAGTTGTCGGGCCCCTGTGACCGAAGTGTCGCTGCCTTTGGCGAATCGGTCGGGCATAATCAGGTAGAGTACGTCGGATGAGTCGAAGCCGCGGTGTTCGCTCTCGGCAATTTCGCGCTTCTTAAGCTCATATCGGTATGTCTCCTTCTTCTTGCCAAGTTTAAAGTTGAACTCGAGGTTTCCGGGCTTTGCTTCCTTGCTTACATTGAGATATACGAACAGGTAGTTCGGGCTGTCAAGCCTTACGATGCTGTCAACGCTCACACCCGGATAGTCGAGTGCGACTTCGGCGGATCTTATATCGGATCCATAGAACATAAGCTGGAGCGACGGATTTTCCATGCCTGCCCACCAGTGTGGCGGATCGACGCGGTCGACTATCGATTTTGCCGATGCTCCTGTGAGCCCGGCACCGAGCAGTGCGAGTGACATTGTCAGAATTCTGAATAATTTCATGGTTGATAACTGAATAATTTACTGCGCAAAAATACGAATTATTGCGCAGTTATGCAAAGCGAAGCGGCCATAAGGGCAAAAAAACAGCAGACCTGAGGCCTGCTTGAGCTCGGTGGAGAGAATACAGGCCTAAAGTTGGGCCAGTACTTCGCGTCGCAGGGCGGCATCGTCGCAGAATATGCCGTTGTACTCAACCGTCACAGTCGAAGCATCCTGTTTCTCGACACCGCGCATCTTCATGCACAGGTGCTCTGCCTCGCATTTCACGATGACACCGCGGGCGCTGAGCGTACGGAGCACTATGTCGCAGATCTCACGGGTCAGACGTTCCTGAACCTGGAGCTTGCGTGCGCATATGTTTACCACTCGCGCGAGCTTGCTCAGGCCCACGATTGAATCGCCGGGGATATAGGCTACAGATACCTTGCCGAAGAAAGGCAGTACATGATGTTCGCAGAGGGAATAGAATTCGATATCACGCACGATCACGACCTGCGAACCTTCGTGTCTGAAAATGGCCGACTGCATTACCCGGTCGGCGTCGGAACGATAGCCCGATGTGAGGTAATACAGAGCCTTAGCCGAACGCATCGGCGTCTTGACAAGTCCCTCGCGGGCGGTGTCGTCGCCGAGCAGAGTGATGATATCCTGCATGCGCTCGGCGATCATACCGATGCGTTGCTCGTCTGTGAGTTTTTCGACTTCCTTGATGTTCAATTTATTGTCTGTTGAAGTTTGAACTGACACTTTAGTTATGGTTTATGCGGTCGCGAACGACGCGGAGCTGTGAACTGTAGCCCGGGAAGGCAGCGCGGATAGCCTGCATGGCGGCCTCGGCTTCGGAGCGGGTCTTGAAATCGCCTACTTTCACCCGCCAGTAGGGCGAGTTGAACTGGATGTAGGCGTTCAGTTCGGGAAAACGGCTGATGATCATGTTGCGCCGGGCCTGGGCAGTCTGCTTGGCCGTGCGCACATCGTTGTCGTCGAAAACAAGCACGCGGTATCCGACACGAGTTGTTGCGTGAGTTGACGTCGCGGAACCCGAATCGCTGTCCTGGCCCGACTGATCGCCGGATTGGGTGACAGGCGCGAGACGCTGCAGCAGTCCGTCGGGGCAGATCACCTGTATGCGGTCGCCCTCGCCGATATGCGCTACTATGGTAGTGTCGGCTGCGGGTTCGGCGGTCTGGGCGGCTGCTGATCCGGCCGCGAGCAGCATTGCCAAAAGGATGTGGTGCTTGATTTTCATAGAAATTTGAAAAAGTGCGGCTGCTGTTGAGGCAGCCGCACATATGAGAGTTCGTTTATAATCAGAAAGCGTTGACAATGCCCATGAAGTCGGCGCACTTGAGCGAGGCACCGCCGATGAGGCCGCCGTCGACGTCGGGCTTTGCGAAGAGTTCGGCTGCGTTCGAGGGCTTGCATGAGCCGCCGTAAAGGATCGAAGTGTTTTCGGCTACTTCATTGCCGTACTTGGCGGCGATGGTGGCGCGGATGTGTGCGTGCATGTCTTCGGCTTGGTCGGCTGTGGCTGTCTTGCCGGTGCCGATAGCCCAGACGGGCTCGTATGCGAGGATTATCTTCGAGAAATCTTCGGCGCTGAGGTGGAACAGAGCGTCTTCGATCTGCTTCTTCACGACGTCGTTGTATGTACCGTTTTCACGTTCCTCAAGAACTTCGCCGATGCAGAAGATCGGGGTAAGTCCGTTGGCGAGAGCGAGGGCGAGCTTTTCGCGGAGGATCTCGGAAGTCTCGCCATAGTACTGGCGGCGCTCCGAGTGGCCCAGAATTACGTATGTTGCGCCGGTCGAGGCAACCATTTCGGCCGATACTTCGCCGGTGTATGCGCCCTTGGCGTGGTCGGCGCAGTTCTCAGCGCCCAGACCGAGCTTGTTCTGATCGATTACGGCAGCGATGGGGGCAAGGTGGGTGAACGGTACGCAGATGATTACGTCGCAGTTAGGCTTGGCGTCGGCAAGCGCTGCGTTTACTTCGTCGGCAAGTTTCATACCCTCGGGAAGGGTGGTGTTCATTTTCCAGTTGCCTGCTACGATATTCTTTCTCATTTCTTTATGTTTATTTGGGTTGATATTTTTTTCTATGTGCAAAATTAGCAAAAAACTTCGACATAGGCTCCGCTAACTGTCAATTATTTTCATCTCCGGGCATGTCTTCGTCGACTCCGGCATTGTGTTTGCTGAAAATAGCTCTTGCCGAATCGAGAAATGCCTTTGCCGCCGGCCACTCTGACGCCTCGGCCCACCGGAGCCGGAAGCTGCCGCCGTCGGTCGGCTGTTCGGTGAATACAAGGCGGTAGCCGGCATCGCTGACCGTCACCCGGCCGTCGTCGCCGCGCCGGAGCTGTACGCGCGCCAGCATTCCTCCGCGGTTGTCGCGCCGCGTCATATTTGATATGAAATTGCCAAGAGAGTAGTAGACGAGTTGCGGACGGCCGTCATCGCGCATGGTGATTTCGGCCGGTTGTACCACGTGGGGATGTCCGCCGACTATGACGTCAACATCAAGCGACTTGAGGAAATCGGCGAGGCTTTTCTGTGTCTGATTAGGCAGCATGCGGTTCTCGTCGCCCCAATGCATGCACACGATTACGGCTTCGGCGCCCGCTTCGCGGGTTGCTTCGACATCGCGGCGTATGCGGTCGCGGTCGATATAGTCTACGACAACGTCCTGTTGCGGCTTGATTCCGTTCGTTCCGTAAGTGTAGTTTAGAAACCCGACGCGGATATTGTTGATATTGCGGATAAACGGCAGCACGGAGTCGCGCTCGGCAGCGTTTTTGTATGTGCCGATATGGTCAAGGCGCCGCTCGTTGAGATTGTCGATGGTGGCGCGCAGGCCGCGGTCGTTGCGGTCGAGAGTGTGGTTGTTTGCGGTCAGGAATAGGTCGAAGCTGGCGCTCCGGAGTGCGTAGACATAGCTTTCGGGTGCATTGAAACACGGATAGCCGGAATATGGAGGTGCGCTGACGGCTGTCTCAAGATTTACGACAGCATAGTCGGCCCCGATCACATAAGGGGCGATCTCGGTGAAATAGTCGGAATAGTCGTAGGTATTGTCGTCGCGGCGGGCGCAGTCGATCTGCTTCTGATGCATCATGGCGTCGCCGGCAAACACGATGTTGGCTTCGTCGTAGCCGAAAACGAGCGAGTAGAGAGATACAAAGAAAAGCAGAAAATTCATCAGTCTACTGCAGCCAGTGTATTGATCATCAGCATGGCTATGGTCATCGGTCCGACACCTCCGGGTACGGGTGTGATGTACGCGCACTTTGGCGCCACATTATCGAAATCGACGTCGCCGCTGAGACGGAAGCCGCTTTTACGCGAAGGGTCGGGGACTCGGGTGGTGCCGACGTCGATTACCGTGGCGCCTTCCTTGACCATATCGGCCGTGACGAATCCGGGTTTGCCTAAAGCGGCTACAAGGATATCGGCCCGGCGTGTGATCTCGGTAAGATTTTCTGTGGCGCTGTGGCAGACGGTGACTGTGGCGTCGACACCTTTCTGCATCATCAGCGTTGCCAGCGGCTTGCCGACGATGTTGCTGCGGCCGATGATCACGCAGTTCTTGCCGCGGGTAGGTATATTGTAGCGCTTAAGCAGCTCCACGATACCGGCCGGAGTAGCCGACTTGAAGCAGGGCATTCCGAGCGACATACGGCCGACGTTTATGGGATTGAAACCGTCGACATCTTTTTCAGGCTTGACGGCCTCGATGACTTTTTGCTCGTCGATGTGACGGGGCAGGGGAAGCTGAACGATAAAACCGTCGACATCGTCGTCCTCATTGAGGACTTTGATAAGTGCAAGCAGCTCGGGTTCGGTAATGTCGTCCTCGCGGCGTATCACCGTCGAGCGGAAACCGCAGGCCTCGCACGCCTTCACTTTGTTGGCCACATACGTTTCGCTGCCGCCGTCGTGGCCTACAAGTACGGCTACCAGGTGCGGTGCGCGCAGGCCGCGGGCCAGTCTGTCGGCAACTTTTGCGGCAATCTCACTCTTGATAGCGGCCGCCGTCGCTTTTCCGTCAATCAGTTGCATCGTAAAGTATCTGTTATTTTACCGGCGCATGCCCTTCATGGCCTTCATTCCTTTCATCGCCGCCATCGGGTTCTTGATCGATCCCACATGGCGCATCATCTGGCGCGTCTGGTCGAACTGCTTGAGCAGTCGGTTGACTTCCTGTACGGTCGTGCCCGAGCCGTCGGCGATTCGCTTTACGCGCGTGCCCTTGATGATCTCGGGATTTTCGCGCTCGCGTGGTGTCATCGAGTTGATGATGGCCTCGATACCCTTGAAGGCGCTGTTGTCGATGTCTATGTCCTTGATAGCTTTGCCGATACCTGGAATCATCGACGCGAGATCCTTAATATTGCCCATCTTCTTGATCTGCTGGATCTGCTTGTAGAAGTCGACGAAGGTGTACTGGTTCTTGCGCAGCTTGCGAGCAAGTTCCTCGGCCTCTTTTTCGTCGAACTGCTGCTGGGCTTTTTCGACCAGCGACACGATGTCGCCCATGCCGAGGATGCGGTCGGCCATACGTGCCGGATAGAAGATGTCGATGCCGTCGAGGGTCTCGCCCGTGCCGACGAATTTGATCGGCTTCGTGACTACGGTGCGTATCGACAGCGCCGCGCCGCCGCGGGTGTCGCCGTCGAGCTTCGTGAGGACCACGCCGTCGAAGTCGAGGCGGTCGTTGAACGCCTTGGCTGTGTTGACGGCGTCCTGGCCGGTCATGGCGTCGACCACGAACAGGATTTCCGAGGGCCTGACGGCCTTCTTTATAGCTTCGATCTCGTCCATCATCTGCTCGTCGACAGCGAGGCGGCCGGCGGTGTCGATGATGATCAGGTCGTTGTGGTTGGCTTTGCCGTATTCGATTGCCTTTTTGGCTATATCGACGGGATCCTTGCTGCCTTCGACCGAGAAGACGGGTACGTCGATCGATTCGCCGAGCACTTTCAACTGGTCGATGGCGGCGGGGCGGTAGACGTCGCAGGCCACCAGCAGCGGTCGCATGGCTTTCTCGCTCTTGAGGCGCTTGGCGAGCTTGCCGCTGAAGGTCGTCTTGCCCGAGCCCTGAAGGCCCGACATCAGTATGACGGTCGGCTTGTCCTTCAGGTTCAGCGGTGCTGCGTCGCCGCCCATGAGCGAGGCCAGCTCGTCGTGCACGATCTTTACCATCAGCTCGCTCGGCTTGATGGCAGTCAGCACATTCTGACCCAGGGCCTTCGCCTTCACGGTGTCGGTGAATGTCTTCGCGACCTTATAGTTGACGTCGGCGTCGATCAGTGCGCGCCGCACGTCCTTCAGTGTTTCGGCTACATTGATCTCTGTGATCTTGCCCTGACCCTTTAGTATCTTGAAACTGCGTTCAAGTCTGTCGCTGAGTTTTTCAAACATGTGCTGAGTTGTATATTGATTTGATTATTGACTGGGATTAAACAAGCTGGTTGGTGGCCGTGTCGGGGAATATCACCGTGGGCCTGAAAGTCCGGGCTTCCTCGATCGGCATGGTGGCGTACGACATGATGATGACGATGTCGCCGGGCTGCACCAGGCGTGCGGCCGCGCCGTTGAGGCACACCACGCCGCTGCCGCGTTCGCCCGCAATGGTGTACGTGTCGAGGCGGGCACCGTTGTTGTTGTTGACGATGTAGACGCGCTCGCCTACAAGTATGCCGGCCGCGTCGAGCAGGTCCTCGTCGATGGTGATGCTCCCGATGTAGTCAAGCCGTGCTTCGGTCACCGTCACGCGGTGGATCTTTGATTTCAGTACCTCTACGTTCATCGTCAGTCCGCTTTGGGGTATTTGATATTGTCGATCAGGCGCACATCGCCCATCCACACCGTCACGCATCCGACAGCGCCGCTGATGTCTTCGGCCGGCTGGAGTGTCGTCGGATCCACGATCTCGTAGTACTCGACCTCCATGCCGTCGATGGCATTGAGCTCCGTCACGACCATTTCCTTGAGTGCCTCCACGTCAGTGATGCCTTCCCGGGCCAGGTCGGCGCTCCCGGCCAGCACTTCGTGGATCTGCGGGGCGGCCGCACGCTGCTCGGCCGTAAGGCGCACGTTGCGCGAGCTCAGCGCCAGGCCGTCGGCCTCGCGTTTGATCGGGCATGCCACAATCTCGACCGGCGAGCCTGTCAGCTCCACCATCCTGCGGATGACGGCGATCTGCTGGAAATCCTTCTCGCCGAAATATGCCTTGTCGGGTGCGGCGAAGTCGAAAAGCTTGCTCACCACCTGGCACACTCCGTTGAAGTGGCCCGGTCGCATCGCCCCTTCCATCACTTCCGCTACCGCACCCAGGTCAAACTGCCGCGTGTCCGGCTCGGGATACACTTCCTCGACCGTCGGCACGAAGGCCACGTCAGCGCCTGCCCGCTCAAGCAGCTCGCAGTCGGCCTCCACCGTGCGCGGATATGTCTTCAGGTCATTTGCATTGTTGAACTGCGTAGGGTTTACGAACACGCTCACCACTACGAAGTCGCATTCGCGGCGCGCGCGGTCGATCAGCGACTTGTGGCCCGCATGCAGGGCGCCCATCGTCGGCACAAGGCCCACCGTCGCCCCCCTCTTCTTGGCTTCAGCCACGGCTGCACGCAGCCCGGCTACTGTTGAAATGGTTTCCATTTTCAATTTTATAAAATCGCCTGCAAAATTACTACTTTTTTGCCACCTGTGCAAGTCATCCAGTCGTCCCCGTTGCGATTCAGTAATCCGTCACTGCAATTTTACATCTGTTAACATGTCTGTACACGCTATCGCTACACCCTGAGCCGTAACTTTGCTTCCGCAATAACTCATTGACTACGTTCATGACACAGATACTTTCCTCCGACCGCCTCTTCGCCACCGCCTACTGCCGCGGCGCCGAGGTATTCCGCTTCGCCGGATCCGGCATCTCGTCCGTCTCCGACCTCATAACGATAATGCGTGACCGTGCCCCCCGCTCGGGCGGCATGGTCACGCTCAATATCCGCAATTCGTCGCAGGGCTGGTCGCACTCCCGCGCCGTCTACCTCCGATGAAAATTATATATTTCTCACTGCGCGTGGGCCTCTATCCAGCGGCGGGCGGCGACGAAGGCGGTGTACCAGGGCGTCACGTCGTCGTGGCGGCGGCTGCGCGGGTACCACGCGCACTGCCACGGGAAGATGGCGCGCTCGAGGTGGGGCATCATGGCCAGGTGACGTCCGTCGCGGCTGCAGACGGCGGCCACGGCGCCGGCGCTGCCGTTGGGGTTGGCCGGGTAGGCGCCGTAGCTGTAGCGGGCGGCCACGCAGTGGTCACTGAGGCGCCCGGGCAGCACGAAGCGGCCCTCGCCGTGGGCCACCCATATGCCGAGCTTCATGCCGGCGAGGTCGCGCAGCATCACCGACGGGTTGGCCGGCACGGTTAGGCCGAGGAACGACGACTCGAACTTGTGCGAGCGGTTGTGCTCCATGCGTATCTTGTTGCCGCGGGCGTCGGCGGAGTCGATCAGGCCGAGCTCGATCATCAGCTGGCAGCCGTTGCAGATGCCGAGGCTGAGGGTGTCGGGGCGGCTGTAGAAGCGCTCGATGGCGGTGCGGGCCCGTTCGTTCCAGCGGATGCCGGCGGCCCAGCCCTTGGCCGAGCCGAGGACGTCGCTGTTGGAGAAGCCGCCGCAGAATACGATCATGCCGACGTCGTCGAGTGTCTCGCGGCCGCTCATCAGGTCGCTCAGATGCACGTCCTTGACGTCGAAGCCGGCCAGGTAGAGCGAGTAGGCTATCTCGCGGTCGCCGTTGACGCCTTTCTCGCGGATGATGGCGGCGCGGGCGCGGCGCCCGGAGGCGGGGGCTTCGGGGCGCCCTTTAAGCTTGCCGTCGAAGCCACGGGCTATGGCGTAGCGCAGCGGCTGGCGCTTGTAGTTGGCCAGGCGCTCGGCGGCACACTGCTCGCCGCTCTGCAGCCGGTCGAGCAGATAGCTGGGGCGGTACCACGCGTCGCGCAGGGTGTCGATGCCAAGCAGGAACTCTCGGTCGGCGTGGGTGAGCTGAACGACGCGCTCGCCCGAGGGGCAGGCCACGGGGAAATATTTGACTGCGGCTTCGTCGAGGATCTTCTCGACCGACGCCTTGGCCGAGTCGGCCACCTGGATGACGACGGCGGGATTCTCGGCGAACAGTATCTTCACGAGGTCGCTCTCGCCGTAGGCGCGGAAGCCGTCGGTGTATACCTTGAGGCCGCCGCGGGTGTTGGCGAACGTCATCTCGAGCAGGGTGACGATGAGGCCGCCGGCGCTGACGTCGTGCATGGCCAGCAGCTTGCGGCCGCGTACGAGTTTCTGCACGGTCTCGAATGCCGTGCGGAACTTTTCGGGATCTTTCACCGTCGGGACGTGCCGTCCGACCTTGCCCATGGTCTGATAGAGGGCCGAGCCGCCGAGCCGCAGTTCGTCGGACGAGAAGTCGATATAGTAGAGGGTGGAGTTGGCGGTATTGACCACCACGGGCGAAACGGTGCGGCGCACGTCTGACACCTCGCCGGCAGCCGAGATGATGACGGTGCCGGGAGCGAGGACCTTCGTGCCGTCGCTGTACTTCTGGGTCATCGACAGCGAGTCCTTGCCGGTGGGGATGTTGATGCCGAGGGCTATGGCGAAGTCGGAGCAGGCGCGTACGGCGGCGTAGAGCGACGCGTCGAAGCCTTCGTTGCGGCAGGGCCACATCCAGTTGGCGCTCAGCGAGACGCTCTTGAGGCCCTTGGCGAGCTGGGCACCGGCGATGTTGGTGAGCGCTTCGGCGATGGCGAGCACGCTGCCGGCGCGCGAGTCGGCCACCGCGGCCTGCGGAGCATGGCCTATGGAGGTGGCGATGCCGCTGCGGCCGTGATAGTCGAGGGCTACGACGCCGCAGTCGCTCAGCGGCAGCTGGATCTCGCCCTGACACTGCTGTCGGGCGATGCGCCCCGTGACGGAACGGTCGACCTTGTTGGTGAGCCAGTCCTTGCAGGCGACAGCTTCGAGCGACAGTACATCATTGAGATACTCTGAGAGCTTGTCGGCATCGGTGGGTGCGTCCTCGAAGGTGCGTTCCACTGTCCGGTCGGTCATCACCGTTTTGGGCGAATTGCCGAACATGTCGGCCATCTCGAGGTCGATGGGCTTCGAGCCGCTGGCGCGCGTGAAGGTGAAGCGATGGTCGCCGGTGGTCTCGCCTACGATGTAGAGCGGGGCGCGCTCGCGCTGGGCGATGCGCTCCACGAGCGGAATGTCCTCGGCGTTGATCACGAAGCCCATGCGTTCCTGGCTCTCGTTGCCGACGATCTCCTTGTCGCTCAGAGTAGGATCACCGACGGGCAGGCGGTCGATGTCGATGTGTCCGCCGGTCTCCTCGACAAGCTCCGACAGGGCGTTGAGGTGGCCGCCTGCGCCGTGGTCGTGAATCGATACGATGGGATTGTCCTCCGATTCGGCGAGGGCACGGATCACGTTCGAGACACGCTTCTGCATCTCCGGATTGGCACGCTGCACGGCGTTGAGTTCGATGGAATTGTCGTAGCTGCCGGTATTGACCGACGAGACCGCGCCGCCGCCCATACCGATGCGGTAGTTGTCGCCGCCTGCCACTACGACCTTCTGGCCGGGCTTCGGCGTGCCCTTGATGGCGTCCTTGCGGTCGGCGTAGCCCACACCTCCTGCAAGCATTATCACCTTGTCGTAGCCGTAGCTGATGCCTGACTCCTTGTGCTCGAAGGTCAGCAGCGAGCCGCAGATCAGCGGCTGGCCGAACTTGTTGCCGAAGTCGGAGGCGCCATTCGAGGCCTTGATGAGGATCTCGGCCGGCGTCTGATAGAGCCATACACGAGGATTCATCATCAGCTCCCACTTACGGGCGGGGTCGAGGCGCGGATACGAGGTCATATAGACGGCGGTTCCTGCCAGCGGCAGCGACGCGCGGCCGCCGCCAAGACGGTCGCGGATTTCGCCGCCGGTACCGGTAGCTGCGCCGTTGAACGGCTCGACCGTGGTCGGGAAGTTGTGCGTCTCGGCCTTGAGCGAAATCACAGTATTGATGCGGCGCTCGGTGAAGTAGTCGGGGCGGTCGGGGTTCACGGGATAGAACTGGTCGATACGCGGGCCCTTGACGAACGCCACATTATCCTTATACGCCGAGACGAGCCCGTTGGGATTCTCCTGCGACGTCTTCTTGATCATCTTGAACAGCGAGCTTTCCTGTTCCTTGCCGTCAATGACGAAAGTGCCGTTGAAGATCTTGTGACGACAGTGCTCGGAATTGACCTGCGAGAAGCCGAACACCTCGCTGTCGGTCAGCGGACGCCGGAGCCGCGCGCTCAGATCCTTGAGATACTTTATTTCGTCGTGCGACAGGGCCAGGCCCTCGCTTTCGTTGTATTTCTCTATGTCTTCGATATAAACGATGTCGGCCGGTTTGGCGTCGACCTTGAAGTCCGAAGCCTTCAGGCCCTCGTAAACGCGCTGGAGCATCGGGTCGTAGGTAGGATCGGCGTCAGGAGCCACTTTGTGGAACTCTTCAATACGCACAATGCCGTCAAGTCCCATATTCTGGCAAATCTCGACGGCATTGGTACTCCAGGGAGTAATCATTTCTTTACGCGGACCCACGAAGCGGCCTTTTAACGACTGCGCGCTGACGGGTTTCGCAGAAGCGAGGAGCCAGCTCAGACGCGCGGTGTCGTCCGTGGTTAAAGGATGACCTGATTGGACAAGGTAGACGGTGTCGCTACCGTTTTTGAAGAATGTAATCATCGGTATGTGTATGAATTTGCCGACAAAGTTAGCGAATTTTCGGCTTATAACCTAATTAATTCGCGGATAAAGCTGTCGGAAATGAGCCAGTTGTCAGCCGGAATGCGCAGTCGGTTGTCAGTCAGCTGCATCAGTCCGGCGTCGATAAACCGCCGTGCATCAGATACGACGCCTGCTGCCGATTCGGCAGGCAGAGAGGCAAGGTCGAGGCCGCCGGCAGTGCGCAGCGAACTTACTATTATGTCATTTATGCGGTCGAGATCATTCTCCTGATCTGTGTCGACCGGCGATGGCAGACGCCCGAGCCAGCCTTTGATGTCGGGGTGATCGATCCGGCGGGTAATGCCGTCGAAGCTGTGGGCCGACGGGCCGATACCCAGCCAGCGGCCTTGGGGCGACCAGTATATGGAGTTGTGCATGGACCGGTAACCGGGACGGCAGAGATTGGAGATTTCGTAATGCTCGAATCCTGATTCAGCGCTGATATCACGAAGCAGTCTGTATTGCTGCTCGATTTCCGAATCCGCCGGAGGCTCAGCCTTACCTTTCCTGTACATGATGTCGAGGGCCGTGCCTTCGGCGTATGTCAGGCAATAGGCCGAAAGATGCTTTATGCCGGTAGCGAGCAGCCGGCGCACTGAGTCGCTCCACGTGGAGCAGGTAAGTCCGGGCACTCCGTAGATGAGGTCGCAGCTTATGTTGTTGATCCCTGCATTCTGCAATGTCGCTATCGCTGAAAGCGCGTCGGACGAAGTATGGCGGCGGCGCATCCATCGCAGAATGTCGTCGTCAAGCGACTGCACCCCCATGCTCACACGGTTGAATCCGATGGCTTTCCACAGACGGGCGGCTTCGGGTGTGACATCATCGGGATTCGCTTCAAGCGTTATCTCCCGGGCCGAATCCACCGGCATCCGCTCCATCAGGTGAACGAGCAGCTCTGCGGGAATAATCGACGGGGTACCGCCGCCGAGATATATGGTGTCGAACGCTCCGTCGAGCTCGCTGCGGCGACATTTAAATTCAGCGGCAACGCCTCCGACGACCTTTTCAACAGCCGAAAGCGCAGGCACGGAATAGAAGTCGCAGTAGATACATTTGCTGCGGCAGAAAGGTATATGTATGTAGAGGCCGTTCAATATTTCTTTTCAGGAATTACTTTGCCGCACATAGGCTTGAACTTGCAGAACTGACAGCTGTCGGTGCCCTCGCACTGCGTGAATGCCGTTGAATCGTCGAAGATGCGTGTGATCAACTCTTCGATCAGCGGGCGGAATTCGCCGCTAATCTCCGAGCATTTCTCCACAGGCTTGCCGTTGTAGGTTATATTCTTGATTTTGCCGTCCTTTATGATGAGGCGCGGTGCCTCGATGACGGGAGTGACTTCGTTGCCCGGCTCAACCATGTCGTTGTAAGCTTCGGAGTAGAGAAGCAGCTGGAAAATACCCTGTCTGGAATGGTCGCGGTTGAACAGGTTCGTGATTTCCTTGCCTATAGTATTGCTGTCGGCGCCGGTCTTGTAGTCGATGAAGCGCAGATGCCCCGTGTGCAGGCGGTCAATTCGGTCGATCTGCATGCGGAAATTTATCTTCAGGCCGGGAGTCACCTGCCACTGCCGGTCCTTGACGTCGAACTCGCCTTTGACATATGTGAATCCGCCGGCGGAGCAATACGCCTCAGCCTCGGCTTCGAGCACTCTCCTTATCTGCCGCGATGTGATCTCGACGGTGAGTTCGGCCTCCATAGTCAGTGTCGGCGGTTCTGTCTTGATCTTCTCGGGATTATAGAGAATCTTGACGGCCTCACGCTTGACCATTTTTTCGATGCGGTCGCCTTTCAGCATATCAGCGACAGTGTCGCGGGTAATCAGACACCCTTCATACGGCCTGTATAGTTCGAGCATCGTATGATGGAAGATGTCGCCTATCATCGCGGCTGTGATGAATCCCTTCGGCTGGTCTTCCTCGCGCAGCCCCTTGACATACTGCAGGTAGAACTGAAGGGGGCAGTTCATGTAAGTCTTCAAAGCCGACGCAGACAGGCGCGCGCCTCCCTCGCGCCTGAAACTCTCGAGTTCGGCAAGCACTTTGGGCGTTTTCCTCACTTCGATCTTGCGGATTCCACCCTGCACGCTGCTGCTGTCGACAGCCAGATGTCGGATATTTCCGCAGTCATACAGATAAATCAGCTGACTCAGGTAGCGCGACATTTCGCCACCGCGTATACCCTGACGGCTGTCGTAAAGCAGAACGGCATGCCTCGCACGGGTGAGCGCCCGGAAAAAGTAGTACATATAGTAGCTTTCCGACTGCTCTATCGGCGGTAACCCGTACCCGCGGCGCAGTGCGTTTGGAATCATGGTGCGGACATAGTCGCGGCGCGGGAAAGTACGCTCGTTCATCGACATAATGAGCAGGTTGTCGAAGTCGAGACAGCGTGTTTCGAGCACCCCCATAACCTGCATGCCGTTGAGCGGCGTGCCGGTAAGGCTCAGATCCGACGAATTTAAAATTCTCTCAAACATCATCATGAACGTGGATTCGTGCATTCTGATGTCGTAGTTCTTTATGTTTTGGTACAGATTGTCCACTGATTTTCCGATTGCCTCAAGCACTTCGAGTTCAATCGGCTGGAGCGATCCTCGCTCTTCGGCGACTGTTTGCAGATCAGTTCTCAGGCCTTCGATCATTCCGCTGACATAAGCATATACCTCGTCGACATCGGCGGGGCTGGAGACCGGACGGAAGATGTAGCCCAGCGAAGGATGTCTGGCGGCAAGCTCGCCGGCGTCTATGTTATAGAGACGGTCGCGGTTGATACTGCGGCGGATCTCCTCGGCTACATCACCTGCTATCAGCTGAATGTGAGGGCGCTGGAGTACTTCGAGAACATCCTGATAGAAAAATGTCCGCGATCCGTCGGACCGCTTGCGCGCCCGCATCTGCAGGGCTACAATTACGCGAAATATCGTGGCAAACGTAGTGGACGAGTATGGAATCGACATAGTGACGTTGATATTGTCAACGCATCCGTCGAGCCCCAGCAGCAGCGACGGAAGGAGATTCTGCTGCGGTACGACTGCGGCCGTATTTATGCTGTCGGATCCGGTCTCAAGGTTCTGTCGGTACCATTCGGATAGAATCCCCGCAGCGTATTTTGCCTGGCCGACCCCTGACGAAAATCCGACAATGTCGATCTCAGGCACACTGTTATCAACGTCGGGCACGAAACCGTCCGGCATAGGAAAGCGTCTGACAAGGTTACGGATTATCGTCACGACTTTGCCGGTGTTATTGCTGCGGAATATAGGCGAGGCGATATCCCAGAAGAAATCAGCTGCGCCGGCTGACTGCAGACGTGCCATTATGACGAGCTCAGCCGTGGTCAGTTCGGCATGTCCTACGAAAACGAATCTGTTGCGGCGCAGGTCCTCGACCGAAGCCTCCTTGACCTGACGAACGGCGTCAAGGGCGATCATGCCCTTGGTCCCGAGCCTGCGTCCGCGCATCGCCGACTCGAATTCGGTGTATAGCTCCGCGAGAATCTGCCATAGGGCCAGGAACTTGCGCTTGACCGGCTGCTCGCGGTCGTCGCCGTGACCGGTGTGATACCAGAAGGTATCGATCGTCTCGGTCATGGGTGTGTCGCCCCATATGTCGCGGATGACCTTCTTTTGTTCCTCTGTCAGATAATCGGCCGCCAGACCCTTGAGATCGTTCAGATTACTGTACAGTTTTCCGGCATCGGCCATTGACGAGTCGATGGTATCGAAGTCGGCCAGGATCATGTCGCCCCAGAATATGAACTTATCAAAATCCTTGGCCTGTTCGGGCCGACCGTGTCGCTCGAGTATCTTGCGGTAGCAGGTGTATAGCAGAAAGAGCATGTCGTCGCGCGAGCCTTCGGAGAGGGGAGAGCGTCGCGCCAGAAATTTTCCGAAAGTAGTGAAGCGGGGCAGAAAATGTACGCCTTCGGGCAATGCCTGGCGTACATATCGCCTGAGAAACATTGCCGAACGTTTATTGGGCAATATGAAAATGTAATCGGCCAGATCACCGCCCGATTTCAGTTTCGCGACATAGTAGTCAGCTATCTGCTGTAGAAATTTCTGCATACCTTGAATTTATAATAATGGCCGCGTCATCACGACGCAGCCATTATTGGAGGGATATAGTAGTGAATTTGGGATTTGCTTATTCAGCGACAACCTCGAAGGGCACTTCAACAGCCACTTCCTTGTGGAACTGGATGGTGGCGCTGTATTTGCCGACTTCCTTGATGTTGTCCTTGATGATGATGAGTTTGCGGTCAACATTGTGGCCGAGTTTCTCGAGAGCTTCAGCGATCTGAATAGCATTGACCGAGCCGAAGATGGTGCCGTTGGCGCTGGTCTTTGCCCCGATGGTCAGAGCAACGCCTTCGAGGGCTGCTGCTGCGGCCATGGCGTCTTCCTTGATCTTGGCGAGCTTGTGTGCGCGCTGACGCTGGTTTTCTTCGAGAACCTTAATCGCTGAGGGAGTTGCTACAACGGCTTTGCCCTGAGGAATCAGGTAATTGCGGCCGTAACCGTCTTTTACTTCTACGACATCGTCCTTGTATCCAAGGCCGCGGACGTCTTCTTTAAGTATGATCTTCATGTTACTTCCTTAGCTAAAGATTATTTCATAAGGTCGGTTACGTAGGGCAGGAGGGCCAGGTGACGGGCGCGCTTTACGGCCTGTGCCACGCGGCGCTGGAACTTCAGCGAGGTGCCCGTGATGCGACGGGGAAGGATCTTGCCCTGCTCGTTGAGGAACTTCTTGAGGAATTCCGGATCCTTGTAGTCGACATACTTGATGCCTGCACGTTTGAAACGGCAATATTTTTTCTTCTTAACGTCTACCGACATCGGGGTGAGATAGCGGATTTCTGATTGTGCCTGTGCCATGATTTAGTCCTCCTTCGTTTCTTGAGCTGCCGGAGCTGCTGCGGTTTCTGCCTTATTTGCCTTCAGGCTGCGACGCTTTGCTGCGTATTCAGCGGCATACTTGTCCTGACGGAAAGTCAGAAAGCGAAGCACGCGCTCGTCGCGGCGGAAAGCTGTCTCAAGCTTCTTTACTATAGTGGGTTCGCCTTCGAACTCGATCAGGCTGTAAAAGCCGGTCGATTTCTTGTCGATGGGATAGGCCAGCTTGCGCATGCCCCATTCCTCGGTGTTCACGATCGTGCCGCCGTTGTCGGTGAGCACTTTGCTGAACTTTTCTACCGCTTCCTTCATCTGAACATCAGACAAAACGGGAGTTAAAATGAAAACGGTTTCGTACTGCATTGTTAATTAATGAGTGGTTAACTATTAGTTTTTAAGCGATTACGGAGACTTTCCGCAAATCGCTCGCAAAGTTACGCATTTTTCATATTCCCGCCAAATTTTTTGAACAGTAAATTTTCCGTATACCGCATTTTTATATCATTTCTTGGGTTGCAGACTTAGCCGGTACTGTACACTGAACATAAGGTAGCGTGGCAGGGAGTTGGTGTATGTGACGGTTCGGCCGGTGGCGGTGACGGCATAGCTGACGTTCGATAGCTTGTGCAGCAGATCGAACCCGTCGGCCATGAATACCCATCGGTTGTGCCGGGGCGGACAGTAGGATAGCCGCACGTTCCACACCGGATCGGTAGTGTCGAGGTAGCTGACTCCGTAGCCACGCCGGGTGTAGCACATAAAGTCGGTGCTGATGCCGAATCCGGCCGGCAGTGTGAACACGCCCGAGATGCCGTAGTTGATGTGATGAGCGTTCTGCGTGTCGAAACCTTCGCGCTTCGACGTTGTACGACGGTTGGTGTAGTCGCAGCGCAGTGTAAGGGACTGCCCGACGAACTGCCATCCGAACTTGAACTTCTCGCTCAGTGAGCGGTAGTTGACCTTGAATGGTTCGGGCTCAGATTTGTTGACACCGATCATGTCGTTGTAGCGCGAGAAGCTGGCGTCCGTCTCGCTGCTGAGCGTGAATTGTTTCTGCGCCCCGAACTGCCAGTTGAGCTCGTCGGTTAGGGCTAAGGTACGGTCGCCGTCGACATTGTACATGCGGTTGACGCGCACGCCGGTCGAGGTGTCGTATGTGTAGCCGCGTACAAGTGTATTGGATGTATGCGTAGCACCGAGATACAATATATTGTAGAACCGGAACGATCTCGGAGAATACTGCCAGCGCACGAGGTGGCGGTGTGTGACCTGAGCCTTAAGGTCAGGATTGCCGAGATACACGTTCAGCGGGTCGTAATCCGACATCACGTCGAGCATGTCTACAAGTTCGGGAAGCGTGTACTGGATGCGGTAGCTGTAGCGCAGATAGTGGCGGTAGTCGGTACGGCCATCCACCATCTGACCTCCGAAGCCGCCTTCGATACGTCCTATCCATATGTTGCCGATATCTATGGTGGTGTTCTGACGCGACAGGCGGTAGTCGCGGTTGTCAGTCCAGTAATTTATCTTGCGGTGGATAAGACTGACCGTAGGCGAAAACTGCAGGGTGAGAAAGTTGCGTTCGGAACGTTTATAATATACGATCTGCGGATTAAAGGAATGAGTATTGGTGTAAAGGCGTGTACGGTGGCTGTTGCCGGGATCGAGCGCTGAGAGGTAGTCCTCGGGGACAACGCCGTAGATACCCATATCCTCGAGACGTTCGATGGCGTACAGATAAGAATCGGCAGTCTTATCCTCGAATGAATAATAATATGTGAGTCCTGCGTCCCAATTTCCGAAACTGCCGCGATAACCGGTGGCACCTCCGAGCGTGACGGTACGGTTGGGCGAGTTGTCGACGTACTGGCGCCGCCGTACGGCAGCCGTCGGATTCTGGCCGTAATTGACATCATAATCGCGCCACAGGTCCTCCTGGCTTCCTTTCAGCTGTGCGTATACGGACACGTATAGCCGGTCGTTGGACTTCGGAAGTTTGAATGCAAAATATGGGCTGACATTGAAAGCCCATGAGCGGCTCCAGCCGTCGGTACGCGTACGGTTGCGGTTTATGACAGCCTCGAGCGCCTCTGACGGGCTACCTGCGTACAGACCTTCGAGGACTTCCATTGTCAGATTCTGCAGTTCGCGGTCGAATGTTGCCGAAAGACCGGAGCTATTGTTCTTGCCGTAGCGGTAAGAGCCGCCTATGGACAGGGACTTGGAAGTGGTAGGAGTGCGGAGATAAAAATCATGGTCGGTCTTGAGCGATATCTCGCGCAGGCGGCTGTTGACGAACGATCGGTCGTATGTGTCGCCGCCGGGCAGAAAGTTGGTCTGCGACGTGCTGCGGAAGTCGTTGTTGACCGACTGGGCGAATGCGACGCTGCCGCTGGCGACTTTCATTTCCCGAGCGTCGCTGAAATTATAGTCCAGACCGGCCATGCGGTATTCCTTGCGGCCGGCCGGCATATGCTCGGGCGTCCATGTGTCGTTTCGGCCAGGACGCCGGTTGTCGTTCAGATTGTTGACGTTGCCGATCAGTGAGACGCGCGACGTATTAGTAAACATATTGGCGAAGAGTTTTGCCAGATATCTGTCTTCGGTGCCGTAACCTGCCTGTGCATTGATAAGCCATCCCATACTGAACTCCTTTTTGAGCCGTACATCCATTGTAAGGACTTTCGGAGCGAGGAGATCGCCTCTGAGCCGGTCGGCTACCTTCTGCCCTTCGTATACCTGAATATCCTTGACCGTATACGCGGCTATATTCTCGAGCATCACGTTGTTGTTGCCGTCCATGAATTCCTTGCCGTTGAGCAGCAGTGACTCGACGAACTGACCGTTGATCTTGATCTGGCCGTCAGTGTTGAGTTCGGCCCCCGGAAGCTGGGCAATCAGCGCGTCGAGCATCGAGCCTTCGGCAAGCTGGAAGGCATCGGCGTTGTAAACGACCGTGTCGCCCTTGTTGTAGAATTTGATCTTGGTCGAAGTCACCGTAACGTCGTGCAGCGCCACAGGGGCCCGGTCGAGAAAGATTGTCTCGAGCGAGCGTGATTCTTCGCGGCGCCCTACGTTTGATATGTCATAAGGCAGCAGAAGCGGCTTATAACCCTCGCAGCGGAATTCGAGCATGCAGAGACTGTCTGTACGCGGTACGCTCATAAAGAACATCGAAAGCGTGTCGATGACGCCGTCGTTGAACGTAAGCCCTCTATTTGACAAAGCCGAATCGACGGGAATGCCTGCCGAGTCAAGTCTGTAGACATATGCCGTGCGGATGTCCGCTTTTGTTACGGCGTCCTTGACGCGGCCGTAGATCGTGAGCATATCGTTGGCAGCGAAACCGCATAGCGCAGCAAGAGCCATAGCAATGGAAAGTATCTTTTTCATTGTAGATTGACAAAATGTGATGAATATGATGAATAGGGGGCGAAGCGCAGGTTCAGGCGAAGATCTCCGACAGGGTCGGGTGGGCGTGGATGTAGCGGGTGGAGGCATCTTCGAGACTACGGCCGTCGCGAATAAGAATTGTCGCTTCCGCAATCAGATCAGAGGCGTGCGGGCCAAGGACTGTAGCGCCGAGAATCCTGCCGTCACTGGCCGAAACGAGGAATTTAGCAAGCCCTTCTGTCTGACCTATCGCACAGGCTTTGCCAAGCGATGCGAACTGCCGCTTCACCGTACGGTAGTCTGTCCCCTCCGCCTGGAGATGTGCTTCCGAGAGGCCGCACATGGCGATTTCCGGATTTGTGAAAACTACAGACGGGATCGCCCTGCGGTCGAAGGCGTCCTCATGGCCGAGAACGACTTTGCCTTGTGCAACGGCGCTGTGGGCGAGCATCGAAAGACCGTTGACATCGCCTATGGCGTAGACGCCGTCAGCCGATGTCTCCATTTTTTCATTCACCGCGATGAAACCGCGGCTGTCTGTCTCGACTCCGGCTGCATCGAGACCTTCAGGCACGACAGGACGGCGTCCCACCGCGCATACCGCGACGGATGCTTCGGCCGTTTCCGGTCCTTTTTTGCCCGAATACGTCACGGCAACACCTACGTCGGTCTTTGCGATCGATTCGACCTTGCAACCGGTCTTGAATGTGACGCCGCGGCGGTTCAGTATCATACGGAGACGCTTGGCCATATCAGGATCGAACGGCGGCAGAATTTCCTTACAATATTCAATGACGGACGTATCGACGCCGAACGAGCTGAGGATCGAGGCGAATTCCAGGCCTATCACTCCACCGCCGATGATAATGGCCGACTCGGGAAGGACGGTCATTCTCAGTACGTCGTCGCTGGTCATAGCCAATTCAATGCCCCCGACGGGCGGCAGCATCGGCTTGGAGCCGGTCGCTATCACAAGGCGCCTTCGGGCATAGATTTCCTCGCCGTTGACTACAACGCCGCGCTCAGGAATCAGCGCAGCCTCGCCTGAAATAACCTCTGCAGCCCCAAGCAGCCCTGCGACGCCCATACGCAGATCAGCCACTACTTCGTTCATTCGGCCGCTGACTGCACTGTAGTCGACGCCGTCGACTTTTGCTACGACACCATATCTGTATGCGCCGACAGCATTCTGATATGCTTCGGCAGAGGCTGCGAGACATTTGGTAGGAATGCAGCCGCGGTTGAGGCATGTGCCGCCAAGGCTGTCGCGCTCGATGATGCAGGTCGATTCGCCAAGGGCGGCGAGTCCGGCGGCCAGTTCATAGCCGCCGGGGCCCGCTCCGATGATTATATTGTCGACTTTTCGCATAAATCCTTGTAGGTCAGACGCGGTTCGGTAGCCGCGAGGGTTTCGTCGGGATGGCGCACGGGTGTGTCATGCGGGGACTCGCGCGTTATCTCGGGATGCTCTGCCGCTTCCCGGGCGATTTCGCGCATTGCTTCGATGAAGCTGTCGAGCGTTTCCTTGCTCTCTGTCTCGGTTGGCTCTATCATCAGCGACTCGTGGAAGAGCAGCGGGAAGTAGATTGTAGGCGCATGGAAACCTTTGTCGAGAAGGCGCTTGGCGACATTGAGCGTAGTGACGCCTGTCGATTTGTCCCTGAGGCCGTCGAACACAAATTCATGCTTGCATGGACCTGGAATAGGCAGCTCATAAAGATCCTTTAGGCTGTTCATCACATAGTTGGCATTCAGCGTGGCCAAAGGACCGACTTCACTGAGGCCTTTGCCGCCGAGAGTCAGAATGTAGGCCAGCGCGCGGATTACGACGGTGAAGTTGCCCAGCCACGACGATATGCGTCCGAGCGAGGCATCGTCATAATCCTCGACATACAGAAGTCCGTCGGCGTTTTCGCGAACGCGGGGACACGGCAGGAACTGTTCGAGGCCGGCGCGTACGCCTACAGGGCCGCTGCCCGGGCCACCGCCGCCGTGGGGTGTCGAGAACGTCTTGTGCAGATTGATGTGCATGACATCGAAGCCCATATCGCCGGGACGGGCGACGCCGAGCATAGGGTTGAGATTAGCTCCGTCGTAATAAAGGAGAGCACCGGCCGTGTGTACAGCTTCCGCAATCTCGGGAATACGCTTCTCGAACATCCCCGTCGTGTTGGGATTCGTCATCATCACGGCCGCGATCTCCGGCGAAAGTTTTTGTTTTAGGTCTTCGACGTCGACGGTGCCGTCGGGCAGACTCTTCACCTCCACGATCTCGAAGCCGGCTACTGCGGCCGACGCCGGATTGGTGCCGTGCGCCGAGTCAGGCACAATGACTTTCTTGCGTGCGAAGTCAGCGCGACTGAGATGATAGGCCTTGATGACAAGAAGTCCTGTAAGCTCGCCTTGAGCCCCTGCGAAAGGATTCAAGGTGAATTCGCTCATACCGCCGATCTCGCACAGGGCCAATTCGAGCCGACGGTAGATGCAAAGGGCGCCCTGTACGGTCGACGCCGGCTGCATCGGATGCAAATGCGCCACCCGACTGTCGGCTATTACGGCGTCGTTGAGCTTTGGATTGTACTTCATCGTGCACGACCCCAGCGGATAGAAGCCCGTGTCGACGCCGAAATTATTGGTGGACTGGTTGGTATAGTGGCGGACAACCGTAGGTTCGTCAACCTGAGGCAGTTCGGGCTTGGTCTCGCGCATGTAGTCGGCCGGGATGGTCGTCATCGCGTCCTTGAATTCACTCTCGGGCAGGTCGTAACCGCGGCGTCCGGATCTGGACAGATCAAAAATCAGCTTTCCGTAAAGTTTGCGGTTCATGGCTTAGAGATTTTGGATGGTTGATACATATAAATCGATATCGGCGTCCGTGCGCTTTTCGGTGGCGGCGATGATCATCTCGCGCTCATCGACTGCAACACCGCCCAGAATCCCTGCGGCGGCAAGGGCGTCGAGGACCTGAGCCGTGGTGTAGCCGTCGGCGACAGCCATCTTGAATTCGTTGAGGAACGGCTTGTCGGGATGGCTGAGTCGCAACTTACCTGTCGCCTCGAGGCGTGCGGCCAGCTCATGCGCGGCGTCGCACGACAGGCTGTTGACCTTGACAAGGCCGTCGGCGCCCATGAGCGACATATATACGGCAGCCTGCAGAGTCATGATACCCTGATTGGAGCAAATATTCGAAGTCGCCTTCTCGCGGCGTATGTGCTGCTCGCGTGCCTGGAGTGTCAGTACGAACACGCGGTTGCCGAGATCGTCGGTCGTAGCGCCAACGATTCGGCCGGGCATCTTGCGCATCAGCGCGCGGGTAGTGCACATGTAGCCGAGATAGGGCCCTCCGTAGTTGAGCGGCATTCCGAGTGACTGTGCCTCACCGACGGCTATGTCGGCCCCCCATTCGCCTGCCGGACGGATGACTCCGAGTGTTATTGCCGGAGAGTTGATCACGAACAGCGACTTGAGGTTGTGCAGCTTATCGCTCCATCCGGTGAAGTCTTCGAGGATCCCGTAGTAGTTTGGCGTCTGGGCAATGACGGCAGCTACATCGCCTGCGCCGAGCATCCGGTCAAGCTCCTTCTTATCGGTGACGCCCGCATACTCCGGTATAACCTCGACAGGTATGTCGTGATACCGGGCATATGTGTTCACGACGGCGGCGGTCTTTGGGTCGACTGTAGCCGAGATCAGTATGCGGCGTTTTTTGCGGGAGGCGTGTACGGCCATCAGCATTGCCTCGGCGGTCGCCGTGGCACCGTCGTACATCGATGCGTTGCTTACGTCGAGCCCTGTCAGCTGGGCCATCATCGACTGATACTCGAAGATATACTGGAGCGTACCCTGCGAAATCTCGGGCTGATAGGGCGTGTAGGCGGTCAGAAACTCACTCCGCGAGGCAATGGCCTCGACGACAGCAGGTGTGTAGTGGTCGTATGCGCCGCAGCCGGCGAAGCAGATAAGCGGACGGTTCTGCGCGCCTGCGTGTTCAAAATATGCGCGGACTTCAGGTTCGGAGAGCCCGTCGGGCAGGGCATAAGGCTTTTTCAGGCGCAAAGCTGCAGGGACGTCAGCATAGAGGGCGTCGAGATTAGCCGCACCGCAGACCGAAAGCATCGACCGGATGTCTTCGGGCGTATGTGGAAAGTACCGGTGGCTCATAAGCCTCAGTGTTTCTCTGATTCGCAAAGCTTTTCGTAGGCTTCGGGGGTAAGCAGCTTATCGAGCTCCGACGGGTCGTTCATCTCGACCTTGATGATCCAGTTGGTCTCGGGGTCCTCGCTCACGAGACGCGGATTGTCGAGCAGCTGCTCGTTGATCTCGATGACAGCGCCACTGACGGGAGAAAACAGGTCGCTGGCCGCCTTTACACTTTCGATAGCGCCGAATTCCTCGCCGGCCGTGACATCGTCGTCGGCCTCGGGCATATCCACGTAAACTACGTTGCCAAGCTGATTGGCTGCATATTTCGAAATGCCTATATAGGCAATATTGCCCTCAACACGGGCGTACTCATGTGTCGGAAGATAATATACGTTGCTCATCACTGTGTTATTTTAGTTGTTATGCAGTTTTGTTTATTTCTTGTATTTCGGTGTGTAGAATCTTTTCTTGACGACCTTTGCGGGAAAAACTTTTTTGCGCACCTGAACCTGAAGAGAGGTGCCAAGTGCGGCGGAGCTGACATCAATTATAGCCATTGCCAGATTCTTGCCGAGGGTAATCGAGTGGTAGCCTGTAGTCACCTCGCCGACAGTACAACCCTCTGAATCGAGTACCGAGTAACCGTGGCGCGCTATGGCGCGGCCATCAATTTCGAGGCCTACCGTCTTGCGCTTTAGACCGGCAGCTTTGGCTTCGGCGAGAGCTGCCCGACCGATATAATCGGCCGGTTTGTCGAGCTTGGCGAACATCGAGAGTGTGGCCTCGTGAGGGGTGATATCTTCGGATAGTTCGTCGCCGTAGAGTGGTAGACCGGCCTCGAAACGAAGCGTATCGCGGCATCCGAGTCCGCATGGTTCGACTCCGGCAGTCATAAGGCGGTCCCACATGGCGATAATGTTGTCTGCAGCGGCATAAATCTCGAATCCGTCCTCGCCGGTGTAGCCCGTACGGCTTACGATCATGCCTCCGATTTCCTTGAAAGTATAGAATGTCAGATCCGACACATCAATGTCAAGTATCTCTTTCACCGTTTTTTCAGCATCGGGGCCCTGAATGGCCAATTCGGCGTAGTATCCGCTCAGATCTTCAATCTTAACGTCGTAGCGGCCCGAATGGTTTTGAATCCAGGCTACATCCTTGTCGATATTCGAGGCGTTGATCACAAGCAGGAATTTCTCATCGCTATATTTATATACAAGCAAGTCGTCAACAGTGCCGCCACGCTCGTTGAGCATCATGCCGTACATCACCTTACCGGCGCTGAGGGTGGATACGTCGCCGGTAAATATGTAGTTGACAAACTGTTGTGCCTGCGGACCTTCGACGAGCACTTCGCCCATATGGCTCACGTCGAAAACTCCGACGCTATCGCGCACGGCATTGTGTTCCTGTTCGATTCCGGCATAGCTTATCGGCATGTCGTAACCCGCAAAGGGCGACATGAGTGCGCCGAGGGCCGTATGCCTGTCATGAAGGCATGTTGTTTTCATGGTCATGAAGTATTAAGTCTATTAATTGTTCTTTTGTGAGGCCGTCGATTACAGCGGCTGTGTCAATATCTCTTAAGGTTTCGGCGAGCGAGGTGCGGTCGGCTCTCGTGCCGACAAGTCGGTCGCAGAGGGCTGAATTAACGTCGGACAATGCAAAGAAATCGCCGGAGAGCGCCATACTTTCGATTTCACCTGCGTCCGAGAGACTTATACGGCACCGGATTTCTCCGACACCTTCGATTCGTCGGCCGCTGCCAGCGCGGTCGGGGCGATCGTTGTAGAATTCGGGGGAGAGATACGAGCGCTCGATTTCCTCAACTTCGCGGATATCGCTGGCCGTAAGCTCATAGAATCCGTCTGTGCACATACACCCGACGGCATGGTCGACAAACTCGCGGCAGCTCATCGACAGTCCGTTGGCTCGCAGGGTGGATATGCGGGCCGGAACTGATTTCACGCCCTTGCCGCTCAGCTTTGCGCGCGAAGGTGTCAGCACCTTCGCCATTGTCGCAGGATCGGCGTCGTAGAGCATGGTGCCGTGAACGATGCTGTGACCAGGTACGGCGTAGAAAGCGTTGCCGGCAACTTTGCGGCCTCCGATCTCGATGTCGTTGCGTCCGCTGCGCTCAGCTTTGAGTCCGAGAGATGCGAGCATGCAGATGACTGCGGTGGTGTAGCGGTCGAACGACGTCTGCGCTCCGTCGCGGCGCGTCACGTACGAGAACATCACATTGTTGCTGTCCGAAAATACGCATCCGCCTCCGCTCTTGCGCCGCCACACGGCAATGCCGGCACGGCGGCAATAGTCAAGGTCGATTTCGCGGCACATCACCTGATGGCGTCCGCAGATCACCGACGGCTTCACCTGCCATGCAAAAAAATAATCGCCGTCGGGCAGATGGCCCGCTACCCATTCTTCCAGTGCCAGATAGAAGGGTAGGCGCCGCTGGGCGTCCTTAGGCAATTTGATTCCTTTCATTTCCCTGCAGTTTTTTCTTCAATTGCAAAGATAATGATTTTTTCGCTCACAGCAAACGTTTTGGATAAACTTTAGAACTTTTCGTAAAGACGCAGATATGCCTGCGCTGTCGCCGACACGTCGTATAGCCTGCCGACACGCTCCGCGGCACGGCCGACACGCTGCAGATCATAGTCAGTTGCCGATTGCTCAATGGCCCGCGCGAGATCGGCCGCATCGTCAGCGTGGAACGAAAGGCCGCAGTTGCCCCCGTCGATAACTTCAAGGAGTGGCGGGAGATCGGCGACAGCAACGGGAACCCGCGCCGCCATGGCTTCGGCTACGGTCAGTCCGAAGCCTTCGATGCGCGATGGCTGCACCAGCAGGTCGTAGTCCTTAAGGTGCGCCTTTAGAAATTCCTGAGGCAGCGATCCGTGCATTGTCACCTCATTTTCAAGTCCGAGCTCGGCGATGAGCCGTGCCATGGCTTCGTGAGCCTCACCGTCGCCGATGAAGTCGACATGCACGCCGATGCCGCGGGCTTTCAGCATGCGCACCGCATCGAGCGTGATGTCCTGCCCCTTGATAGCGAAATTAAGGCGCCCGACCTGTACGATGCGCAACGGCGTGGCCGGGCTGCCGACGTCACGCCGCAGGTATTCTCCGGTAGCAATGCCGTTGACGACGACCTCGGGGTGCACGTCGGCATGCGCGCGCAGATCCTCGGCGGCTTTGCCGGAGATAGCCACAAGGTGCAGGTCGTCGGTAAAATAACGCGCCAGATCCGATCGCCATGTAGTATGATGCGTGGTACACCAGCGGCGGACATACTTGCCACGCACCAGGCGCGGAAGATTCACACCGTGGAAATGGACGAAGTCGGCGTCAAGCTGTCGCATGGTCCAGTTCAGCCGCAGCAGATGCCAGGGATTGTGCGACCCCTTCGGACGGCCTGCACACCGCAATCCTACCGAGGGGGCCACATCTGCGGCCAGCCGCGGGTCAATATCGCGGTCCACAGTTACGAGAGTCACCTCGTGACCTGCACGGCTCTGCTCGTTGGCGATATTTATGACCATCGTCTCGATGCCTCCGAAAGTAAGGCCCCACAACAGGTGTACTATGCGCATTGTCTGAATTCCTATATGTTTCAAAAATCGGGCAGTAAAATTACACAATAATTCCGAAACGGCAAAAACGGGCAAAAAATTTCGCGGACCCTTTTGCACTTACAAAAAAATGCTTAACTTTGCACCCGCAAACGCGCACATCGGGAGAGATGGCAGAGTGGTCGATTGCGGCGGTCTTGAAAACCGTTGAGGGTCACA
>OGNF01000437.1_pt1 | contig 46124 bp, 38 predicted proteins | sample 1573321 | NCBI WGS metagenome assembly OGNF01 (sample SAMEA2581911, study PRJEB24529) | metagenome | biome: Human gut stool | place: China | collected 2011 | reverse complement strand
CATCAAAAATCGGTCGCCCCTGCATTAACATTTTTTATGGGATGGGGTCTAAGATTCCCTACAATTCAATATTATGCAGTACTATCTTACCATCAACAATCAGACCATCGGCCCGATGAGCGCCAGCCAGGTGATGGCCTACAACGTTGATGCCAACACCCCCGTCTGCTCCGACGGCTCCAACTGGCGTCCCCTCTATATGTACCCGGAACTCATGGAACTTCTCAACCGCCAGGGCCGGTCGACATCCTCTCATAGCGACTCAGGCGTGTCCCAGCGAGTGCTCTGCGGTATCATGGCTATCCTCTTCGGTTCGCTCGGCGTGCAATATTTCATCGTAGGGAAAATCTGGGGCGGAATCATCACCATCCTCCTCTCACTCGTGACCTGCGGAGGCTGGAGCATCATCACCCTAATCCAGGGTATCCTTATGCTCTGCATGAGCGACTCAGAATTCAACCGTAAATACGTAGACAACGACAAGACATTCCCGCTATTCTAATGGACGTCACCGACCGCCGCACCGTGCTCGCGGGGATGTTTCGCGAGTGGTATCTTGAATATGCCTCTTATGTAATTCTGGAACGAGCCGTCCCCCACATCGAGGACGGCCTCAAACCCGTGCAGCGACGCATCCTGCATTCCATGCGCCGCATCGACGACGGCCACTTCAACAAGGTGGCCAATATCGTGGGCCACACCATGCAGTTTCACCCTCACGGCGACGCCTCCATCGGCGACACGCTCGTGAAGATGGGCCAGAAACATCTGCTCGTGGACACACAGGGAAACTGGGGCAACATCCTGACCGGCGACTCCGCAGCCGCCCCCCGTTACATCGAGGGACGCCTCTCGCAGTTTGCCATGGAGACAGTGTTCTCCCCCAAAGTGACGGAATGGACCAAGAGCTACGACGGGCGCAACGACGAACCGGTCACCTTTCCGGTGAAGTTTCCCCTGCTGCTCGCCCAGGGCGCCCAGGGTATCGCCGTGGGCCTCTCCTCGCGCATCCTGCCCCACAATTTCAACGAACTCCTCGATGCTGCCATCGACTATCTCCACGGCCGCTCCTTCCAGCTCCTCCCCGACTTCCAGACCGGAGGTCTCATGGACGCCTCCAGATATAACGACGGCCGGCGCGGCGGCGCTGTAAGAGTACGAGCCAAGATCGAAAAACTCGACAACAAGACCCTCGTAATCACCGAACTGCCCTTCGGCCAGACCACCGGCACCCTCATCACCTCCATCCTCGCAGCCATGGAGAAGGGGAAAATCAAGGTGCGCAAGGTTGATGACAACACTTCGCGCGAGGCCCGGATTGTGGTGCATCTGCAGCCAGGGTCATCGAGCGACAAGACCATCGATGCCCTCTACGCTTTCACCGACTGCGAGGTGTCGGTATCGCCCAACTGCTGCGTGATACGCGACCGCAAACCGGTGTTTCTCAGCGTAACGGAACTGCTTGAGGACAGCGTGAACCGCACACGCGACATCCTGCGCCGCGAACTGGAAATCCGCCTCAGCGAATGCCGCGAGGAACGCCTCTTCTGCTCGCTCGAAAGGATTTTCATCGAAGAGCGCATGTATAAGGATATGGAGGTGGAACGCGCCGAGAACATGGAACGCGCCATCCGCCGGCTCGACACCCTCTTCCTACCCTGGCGTCCCAAATTCTTCCGCGAAATCACCGACGACGACCTTCTCGCCCTCTGGGAAATCAAGATGGCACGTATCCTGCGCTTCAACGCTGAGAAGGCCGACAAGAAAATTGCCGACCTCGACGCCGAAATTGACCGCCTCGTAGATGACATCGAACATATCGACCGCACCACAGAGCGCTGGTATCTCCACCTGAAGGAGAAATATGGCGACGCATTCCCGCGCCGCACCACCATCCGCTCCTTCGACTCAATCGAGGCAACAAAAGTGGCCGAGGCCAACAAGCGCCTCTACCACGACCCCGAAGGGGGCTTCATCGGCACAGGCCTGCGCGACAATGAATACCTATTCAACTGCTCCGACCTCGATGATATCCTCGTGGTCTACCGCGACGGCTCCTATAAGATAGTACGCGTGCAGGACAAGCTCTACATCGGCAAAAAGGTGATCTACATCGGCCTCTACAAGAAGAAGGACGAACGCACCACCTATAATATTATATATCGCAACGGCCTTGGCGGCTACAGTTATATGAAGCGCTGCCATATCACCGGCCTCACCCGCGACAAAGACTACTGGCTCACGAAGAAGGACACCAAGGGGAGCCGCATCGAATGGTTCACGGCCAATCCCAACGGCGAGGCCGAGACGGTGCGCGTCACCCTCGTGGATGAGCCCAACGGCACAGGCCGCAGTCCGCGCAACTTAGAACTCACCATCGACTTCTCCAAACTCGCCATCAAGGGGAAGGAATCGCTGGGCAACCTTGTGACGAAATTCAAGATAAAGAGCGTGTCGATGGAGCGCAAGGGCACAAGCACCCTCGGCGGCCGCGAGGTATGGTTTGACCCCGACGTGCTCCGCCTCAACTACGACGGCCGCGGCCGCAGCCTCGGTGTGTTCCAGGGCGACGACAAGGTGCTCGTAATCACCCGCGACGGCGAGTATTTCACCTCCACTTATTCCGACACCAATCATTACGAAGACAATATCCTGCGCATAGATAAATTCGACCCACACAAGATCTGGACCCTCGCCCTCTTCGACAAAGGGCTGGGCTATCCCTACCTGAAGCGGTTCAGATTTGAGCCCTCAGCACGTCCGCAGCGCTTTGTAGGGGGCGACGAAGGTGGAGACATCCTCCTTCTCACCAGCACCCCCTCCCCTATCCTCACACTCCATTTCGGAGGTGCCGACGCCGATCGTCCGGAAGTCACCATCGATGCCGCAGAATTTATCGCCGAGAAAAGCTATAAGGCCAAGGGAAAACGCCTCACGCAGTTCCAGCTCGCCGACATCACCGAGCAACCCCAGCCTGAGAACTACGAGGATTCTGAGAACTCCGAGAACTCCGAGAACTCAGAGAACTCCGAGAACTCAGAGGATTCCGAGAACTCCGAGCCATCTCAGCCGAAAGCATTCTCGGATTCCTTATTCGACTTTGAAGAATGAAAATCTCCTCTATAATATTGACTCTGACAGTCGCAGTGGCAGCCGCGCTCCCATCCCGGGCACAAAGCGTTACTACCACCACAACAACGACTACAACCACTGTAGCAGAGGATGAGTCGCGTCCGGTGACAGGCATCTATGCCCTGGAATTCGGCGGCGCATATGATTTCTCCAATTATCTCTCTCCGCTCTTCTACCGTGGCACAGACTTCACCTTCAGTGGCCAATGGACCAAGATCTTCAACCATTGTCCGCAGCGGATGGTGATGCGCTTCGAGTCGGACATCAATTTCCAACTCATGCACAACCCCGCCAAGACAGCCTCAATGCTTGGATTCACTGCCGATTTCGCCTGGGGTCTCGGCGTCCGCTTCCTGCCGCATCCCAAATGGACTGTGGCTGTGGGTGGCATGGTGGACATCTACGGTGGCGCGCTCTATCTGCCGCGCAACGGCAACAATCCCGTGACAGCCCTTGCCCGCGCCTCACTGCAGGCCAATGCCTCCGCTTCCTTCCAATTCAAGATGGGTCGCCTGCCGGTAACGCTTGTTGAGGAGGTGCGCACTCCACTGCTCGGGGCATTCTTCTGCCCAGAATATGGCGAAACATATTATGAAATCTATCTCGGCAACCATAAGAATCTCGCACACTTCGGTTGGCCGGGCAATTTCTTCGCCATCAACAACCAGATAAGCCTGCGTCTCGACTTCGGCCGCACGGCGATGACCGTAGGTTATCGCCTCGACCTCAACACCTTCCATGCCAACAATCTCGACGCGCAGACCATGCGCAATTCCCTCGTGATAGGCATTATACCGGGAGGGCTTTCGGGAAACCGGTATTGATAAGTAATAAGGAATAAGTGATGCGTAATGTTTGATGAGAGATGAATTCTAAATATTCAATTTTGAATTTTAAATTCCTTCCGCTGCTGGCTTTGCTGCTGGTCGGAATCACGGGATGCGTGAAAGAGCCGGACTATGCGTCGGCGCCTAAGAATGATCCCTTTGCGAATTTCGATGCCCTTACCGACATCGTGCGCTCACGCTATTGCTTCTTCGAGCAGAAGGATATCGACTGGGATGCCGTGGCGGCAGACTATCGCAAGAAGGTTACTTCCCAGACGAATGAGATGGACCTCTTCTTCATCCTCACCGAGATGCTCGACACGCTGCGCGACGGCCATGTGAATCTCTCCGCCCCCTTCGCCACATCATATTATAAAAAATGGTGGAGCGACTATCCCCAGGATTTCAATGAGCGCACCCTGCAGCAATATTACCTGCATTTCGGCGGATTGCAGACCTCCGGCCTCACCTACTGCATGTTCGTGCCCGACTCTGTGGGCTATGTGCGCTGTCCCTCCTTCTCCACAGCCATCAGCGAGACCGGACTCGACTATATCCTTGCCATCCTCCAGAAGAGCAGGGGGCTGATAATTGATATCCGCGACAATGGCGGCGGACTGCTCACCAATGTGCCTACATTAGTGGGACGCTTCATCAACCATAAGATCACCGGCGGCTACATCCGCCATAAGACAGGCCCCGGCCCTAATGACTTCTCCGAACCTTTCGCGGTGGAATATTTCCCCTGCGGCAAGGACCGAATAAACTACACCGGGCCGATTGCCGTTCTTACCAATAGGAGCTGTTTCTCCGCGGCCAACGACTTCACGGCCGTGATGAAAGAACTTCCGCAAGTAAAGATAGTCGGTGCACGCACCGGTGGGGGCGGCGGCCTCCCCTTCTCCTCCGAACTTCCCAACGGCTGGAGCATACGCTTCTCCGCCTGTCCGCTGAGCGACGCCCACGACCGGTGCACGGAGTTCGGCATCGATCCAAGCCCCGGTTGCGAAGTGCACTGCACCCCCGAAGAACTCGCGGCCGGCAAAGACCGCATCCTCGAATTCGCAATTAAAATGTTATCTCAAAATAATGTCATTACCTCAAAATAAAGACTGCATCATCGTGGTGTCGGGAGGCATGGACTCCGTGACGCTGATGCATGAATATAAGGAAAGAATAGCCCTGGCGGTTACATTCGACTATGGCTCGCGCCATAACGCCCGCGAAATAGAATGCGCCCGCAAACAATGCGAGTTGCTGGGCATCGAACATATCGTGATTCCCCTAGCCTTCATGGGGGAATATTTCAAGAGTTCGCTGCTTATCGGCGGTGAGGAGATCCCCGACGGCCATTACGACGACGAGAACATGAAGAGCACGGTGGTGCCCTTCCGCAACGGCATCATGCTCAGCGTGGCCTGCGGTCTGGCCGAGAGCCGCTGTCTGAAATATGTGCTGATAGCCAATCATGGCGGCGACCATGCCATCTATCCCGATTGCCGAAGCGGTTTCATCCAAGCTATGGGAGAGGCCATGAGCGAGGGCACGTACGACCATGTGGAGATTCTCGCACCTTATACGGATATCACCAAGGCCGACATCGCAGCCCGCGGTGCAAAACTCGGCGTGGACTATTCGCTCACATATTCCTGCTATAAGGGGGGCGAACACCATTGCGGCACATGCGGCACATGCACCGAACGCAAGGAGGCCTTCCTCCTCAGCGGCATCAAGGACCCGACAATCTATGATGATTGATGATTTATAATGAAACCTTATTTTTATGTGGAAATTTAATCCTATTTTTAAAAGCACCATCTGGGGAGGGGAGAAGATAAAGGAATTTAAGCAGGCCGCCACGGAGCAACGCCAGATAGGAGAAAGCTGGGAACTCTCCGGAGTGGAGGGTTCGGAGTCGGTAGTGGCCACAGGCCCGGATGCCGGAATGACCCTCAGCGCCCTGATTGAGAAATATGGCGCGCGCCTTATGGGGGAGCGCAACCTGAAGCGTTTCGGCCATAGATTCCCGCTCCTCATCAAATTCATCGACGCATCGGCCGACCTCTCAGTGCAGGTGCATCCCAACGATGAACTGGCTCAGAAACGCGGCGAAAACAACGGCAAGACCGAAATGTGGTATGTGATCGCCAACGGAAAGGGTGCGCGTCTCGCCAACAGTTTCAACCGTCCCCTCGACCCTTCGGAATATGAGGGACTCGTGGAGAGCGGTAAGATTGAGGATGTGCTTAATTTCGTGGAGGTGCATCCCGGCGACACATTCTATATCCCTGCAGGCCGCGTGCATGCCATAGGCAAAGGATGCTTTGTGGCGGAGATTCAGCAAACTTCCGATGCCACCTACCGCATCTACGACTATCACCGCAAGGATGCCGACGGCAACGAGCGCCAGCTCCACACCGAACTCGCCAAGGATGCCATCAATTTCGGCGACACCGACGGCAACCCCGTGAAATATATCGCCAAAGAGGATATTCCGGTCACACTCGTGAAGTCGCCCTTCTTCACCACCAATCTGCTGATGATCGACGAGAGCCTGATACGCGACTACAAGGAGAGCGACACATTTGTGGTGCTGATAGCCACAGAGGGACGCGCCCGCGTGACCTGCGCCGGGGAAACACTCGACATGCACGCCGGAGAAACCATCCTCGTGCCTGCAAGCGCCTGCGGCCTCACCATCGAGCCCCAGGGCAAATTCACCGCCCTGGAAACATTTATCTCATAAGCCTCCCGAAAGGCAACCCTTTCACCCATTCAAGCGTTATAAAAATAAGACTTGGATTTTACTGACAATCTTAATTAATCTTTATCGCTATGAATGATCGATTGGACACCGAGGAGCGCAAAGAGCTCCCTGACAATATGTTCGGACTTCCCGGAAGGCGTGAATATCCTATGCCCGACGCCGCCCACGTGCGGGCCGCCGAGGCTTATTTCCGCTATTGCCCCGAGGAACTGAAACCGGAGCTTGCGCGCAACATCATGCGCTTCGCCGCCAAATATGGCGTAGATGTAGAGAGCGAAAATGTGCGCACATACGCTATGTGACACATCCCGCCGCTACAAAACATATAAAAAACAGTATATCAATAATTGGCGAGTTCTTGCATTCTGCGGGTGGCCGCCAATTGTTCATGTTCGGCATCGCCCCAGCATGCGAAGGGATTGATGCTGATGCCTCCGCGCGGCATGAAACGGCCCGCCACCTCGATGTAGCGCGGGTCCATGAGCCTGATGAGGTCTTTCATGATGATGTTCACACAATCCTCATGAAAATCACCGTGATTGCGGAATGAGAAGAGATAGAGCTTCAGGCTCTTGCTCTCCACCATCCTCTCACGGGGAATATAATTTATATAGATATGGCCGAAATCGGGCTGACCGGTTTTGGGGCAAAGTGTGGTGAATTCGGGACAGTCGAATCTCACCACGTATTCATTATCAGGATGTTTGTTTTCAAAGCATTCGAGCAGCGCGGGGTTATAATCCTGCGGATAAGCCACGCCCTGATTGCCGAGGAGCGTAACCCCCTCCAGTTCTTTCTCACTTCTCATAATGTGTGTGATAGGATAATGTGCGATTAGTAAAAAATTGATGACGGGTATCAACCAGTCCTGCGTCAGGGGATTCCGAGGAAGCGGTGAAGCTGCACCGAGAGTGTCCATCTGGGGTCGGCAAGCACGCGGCGCACGGTGCGCAGGCGGTTCTTGGCGAATTCCTCCGGGTCGGGCACATAGCAGGGCTGCAGATACATGAGCGTCTTCTCGTGGCGGCAAGGGAGGGCGAAATAATCCTCCAGCGGCTGACCGATATCCACCACCTTGATCTCATCGGCATGCTCCACCACTACGGGCGCGTCCTTGGGCGATACACACACCCAGTCGATACCCTCCGGAAGGGGCACAGTGCCGTTAGTCTCGATGGCTATCTTTTTGCCGGTGGCGCGACGCAGCAGGCGGATAAAATCGGTGTCGATCCAGAGCGCCGGTTCGCCGCCGGTAATCACAATCCAGTCGGCCTTATAAAGTTTCACGGCGTGCACGATGGCATCGTCGTCCATAAATATGCCCTCCTCGTGACGTGTGTCGCAAAAAGGGCATTTCAGGTTGCATCCCGAGAAGCGGATGAACACCGAGGGATAGCCTGCATGATGTCCCTCCCCTTGCAGGGAATAGAAAATTTCATTAATCTTTCTCATATATGGCAATATTGCCCTCGCTCTCCTGCACGGCGCAGCGGAAGCAATTGGGCACGGACTCCACAATCCAGCGGGCGATATTCTCGGCCGTGGGGTTGAAAGGGAGCACCTCATTGAGCACTCGATGGTCGAGTTTCTCGATCACGAGCTCCTTCACCAGGGTGAAATCCGTCACCATCCCGTTGGCGTCAAGGCTCTCCGAGCGGCACTCCACGGTCACAATCCAGTTGTGGCCGTGAAGGTTGGTGCATTTGCTCGGATAGTCGAGACAGAGCCTATGGGCGGCGCTTATCTCAAAAGTTTTCTTAATATAATACATTTCAGGATTTCTTTGCCCTTGAGCGCGAAGGCTTCTTCTCGGGCTGGGGAGTTTCCTCCTTGATTCCCACGAGGGGACCGTCGATCATGATTCGGCCGCAATATTCGCAGACAATCACCTTCTTGTGCATCTTGATCTCGAGCTGGCGCTGCGGGGGGATGCGGTTGAAGCAGCCGCCGCAGGCGTCGCGCTGCACTGTGACGATGCCCAGGCCATTGCGGGCGTTCTTGCGGATGCGCTTGAAAGCGGCCAGAGTGTATGGGTCGATCATAGGCTCAAGATCCTTGGCCTTGGCGAGAATCTCCTCCTCCTGCTGCTTTGTTTCGGAGATAATCTCCTCGAGTTCCTGCTTTTTCTGCACGAGGATATGCTCGTTGTCCTCCAGGTCGGTGGTGTCGCGGGCAATCTCTTCGTTTTTCTCTGCGATCTTCTCCTGAGCCTCGCGGATATGTTTTTCGGCGAGCTCCACCTCAAGCGTCTCAAACTCGCGCTCTTTCTCGAGGAAAGCATACTCGCGGTTGTTGCGCACATTATTGATCTGCTCGTCGTAGCGGGCAATCTTGAGGCGACGGGCCTCTATGTCGGCAGTTTTTTTACCGATCATATCCTTGAGATCGGCGATTTCATCCTTATGTTTGGCGATACGCGTCTGGAAGCGGACAATCTCGTCCTCGCGGTCTTTCACCTCATTGGGAAGCTCGCCGCGAAGGATCTTGATGCGGTCGATTTCCGACAGGAGCGTCTGCAACTTATAGAGTGCCTTGAGGCGGTCTTCCACACTGCGTTCCTTCTCGTTTTTCTTCTCTGCCATAGATTTTTTCTACTATATGTATTCTTGAATATTCGTATATGCTGAGCAGCTCTGACCTGCTGTCGAGGCCTGCGTCTCAGAGGAAAGCCACAGGATTTTCCTGCGCTTCGGAGAAATACACCACAAGATCGGGAAATTCCTCGCGGATGATTCGGGAGAAAATGCTTTCCGTGCAGCATTCGCTTTCATAGTGGCCTATGTCGGCAAGAATGATACGGTGGGCATTCGATGTGAAGTCGTGATATTTGAGGTCGGCTGTGACGAGGATGTCGGCGCCGGAGCGGAGGGCGTCGGGAATCAGCGACGAACCGGAACCGCCGCAAAGGGCCACACGCTTCACCACCAGCCGCGGGCTGTGCGCGGAATAGCGCAGGCACTTGACGCCAAACTTTTCCTTCACCATGCGGAGGAACTCGAGGCGCGGCGTAGGCACCACATTGCCAATCACGCCGAGGCCGGTCGGGGCGTCACCGAGGACCGGCACACGCGGATGGAGCACCTCGATATCGGTCATCGAAAGGCGCGTGGCCATCTCGTGGCTAACGCCGTTCCAGGCGGAGTCGAGATTGGTATGGGCCGAATATATCGCGATGTCATGGCGCAAGGCGTCGATCACCACCTGCTGCACGGGGTCGTCGCCCGTGAGCGAATGCAGCCCGCCGAATATCAGCGGATGGTGCGACACTATCATGTTGCAACTGCGGCAACGCGCCTCCTCGAGCACATCGGGAGTGACGTCGAGGCAGAGCAACACGCCCGACACCGCCATGCTACGGTTGCCTACCTGCAGCCCGGCGTTGTCATAGTCTTCCTGAAGCGGAAGCGGGGCAAAACGCTCGAGCACGGCGGCGATGTCGCTAACTTTCACCATTGTCTGTCAGTCTTTTATTGTCTGTCAGTCTTTTTTGAGATTGAGCATGAGGTTGAGTTCCTCAAGCTGTGCGGGGTCAAGCTCGGAGGGGGACTCGTTCATCACATCGCGGCCGGAATTGTTCTTGGGGAAGGCAATCACGTCGCGGATGGTGTCGAGGCCGGCGAGAATTGACACGAAGCGGTCGAAACCGAGAGCAAGACCTCCGTGAGGGGGTGCTCCATATTTGAAAGCCTCCATCAGGAAGCCAAACTGCTCGTGGGCACGCTCGGGAGTGAAACCGAGAAGCTCAAACATCGTGTTCTGGAGTTCGGCGTCATGGATACGGATTGATCCGCCGCCAAGTTCGGTGCCGTTGACCACTATATCATAGGCTGTGGCGCGCACTGCACCCGTGTCGCTATGAAGCAGGGGAATATCTTCGGGGTTGGGAGAGGTGAAGGGATGGTGCATGGCGTAATAGCGCTGTGTCTCATCGTCCCATTCAAAGAGGGGGAAGTCGATCACCCAGAGGGGAGCGAACACATTCTTGTCGCGCAAGCCGAGGCGTGAGCCCATCTCGAGGCGCAGCTCGCAAAGCTGCTTGCGCACGGGCATCTTCTTGCCGGCCATCACGAGGAGAAGGTCACCCTTCTCGGCGCCGAAACGCTCACCCCAGGCACGGAGTGCATCCTCATCGTAGAATTTCGAAACGCTGCTCTTCACGCTGCCATCGGGCTCGAACTTAACCCAGATAAGACCCTTGGCGCCAACCTGCGGACGACGCACGAACTCTGTGAGCTGGTCGAGCTGCTTGCGGGTATAGGAAGCGGCTCCGGGCACGCGGATTCCCACCACAAGTTCTGCCTCGTCGGCCACCGGGAAGTTGTGTCCCTGGGCAAGGTCGGAGATCTCCACAAATTCCATGCCGAAGCGGATATCGGGTTTGTCGCTGCCATAGCGTGCCATGGCGTCGGCCCATGTCATGCGGGGGAAAGGCTCTGTGAAGTCAATACCCTTCACATATTTGAAGATGTGCTTCACGAGACCCTCGAATGTGCGGATCACATCCTCCTGCTCCACGAAGCTCATCTCGCAGTCGATCTGCGTGAACTCGGGCTGGCGGTCGGCACGGAGGTCCTCATCGCGGAAGCACTTTGCAATCTGGAAATAGCGGTCGAAGCCGGAAACCATCAGGAGCTGCTTGAACAGCTGCGGGCTCTGGGGAAGGGCGTAGAACTCACCGGGGTTCATGCGCGAAGGCACCACAAAGTCGCGGGCGCCCTCCGGCGTGCTCTTCACCAGGATAGGGGTCTCCACCTCAAGGAAACCCTGGGAGTCGAGATAGCGGCGGATTTCAAACGCCATCTTATGGCGCAATTCAAGATTCTTGCGCACGCAAGGACGACGCAGGTCGAGATAGCGGAACTTCATGCGGAGGTCGTCGCCGCCGTCGGTATTGTCTTCAATGGTGAAAGGGGGAATCTCACTGCGATTGAGGATGCGCACCTCGTCGGCCACAACCTCGATGTCGCCCGTGGGAAGATTCGGATTCTTGGAAGTCCTTTCCGTAACCTTGCCCTTGATCTGGACCACAAATTCGCGACCAAGATGATTGGCGGCATCTGCAAGATCTTTGTTCACATCGCTTTCGAAAACCACCTGTGTGATTCCGTATCTGTCGCGGACATCCACAAATGTCATGCCGCCCATCTTTCTGATTCGCTGCACCCAGCCGGCGAGGGTAACGGGAGCGCCGGCATCGGCGAGACGCAATTCGCCGCAAGTTTTATCTCTGTACATAGATTTTTTAATACTGTTTTGGCCATCACCAGCCGTGAATAGCCATTTAACGCGCAAAGTTAGCATTTTTTATCCGTAATTGCAATAGATACGGGATTTTTAGGCCCTATTTAAGCACCTCTTCACGTAATTAAAAAGGCTGCTCTCGCGAGTAGCCTTTTTCCCGGAGCGTTAGCTCCTACATTTAATGAACAAAAATCTATCTTCTAACTATAGGCTAAACAGCAGCGGGCCGCTATTGTTCAGCCTTAGTTGAATTATTAACATATTTTAACAATTGGCACGTAACCTCCTCCGCTTTCGCCATATCCTTCCAGATGCGCCGCAAATAAGGCGCGGCGGCCAGACGGAAGAGGATTCCCACTGGAAAGCACCACATCAATGCCTTGCGTATCCAGAGCTTATGCGCGGGATAGACCACCCATATCGGCTTGATTACGGGCATCTTGTTGAGCTGGTCAATCACATGCAGGTCGCGCGAGTCGGAGAGATATTCCACGGCTTCGTCGGCGATGTCGCCGATTTCGTGAATTGGCATCGGGTGCCAGCCCCGCATCCAGAAGTCGACATAACCGGGGATACGCTTTTTGCCCTTGCGCCAATGGATGGCCGAGGCGCCCAGCGAGAGGGCAAGTGCCGTGGCACGCTGCGGGTCGACCTCGCTGATGATAACCTCCTTCTTCGGCACCATGCGCGATTCCGGCAAACCGAATGCATTCCGCAGCCAATTGCGATAGGTGTCGGCATTGAACACCGCCGAGTCGTTCATCGCCTTATACGTGACGAATATTCCGAGCGGCAGGAGCACGAACGTGGATAGCCATATGCCGCACCATGTAACCCAATAGCCCTCCCGGGCCATCTTGTAGCCGGTGTTGTCGATCACATAATATACAAGGAAGAGGAGCACCGAGATCACGAGCGGAGTGCCGAGACCACCCTTGCGGATAATGGCGCCGAGCGGCGCACCGATAAAGAGGAATATAAGGCAGGCCACCGAGAGGGTGAACTTCTTGAGCAATTCTATCTCGTGGCGGCGCAGGCGCTTCTTCTCGTCGCCAATCTGCATGGAGCGGAACTCCAGTTCGGAGGCGCGCATACGGGTGATGGATACTGCCGAGGTAAAGAGAGCGTCGCGGCGGCCAGCATCGAGCGCATTAATAAGAGAATCGAGATCAAGAGGCTTCACCGGCGCTTTCTTAACCTCCGCTTCCGCTTTTCCGCTCCTTTCCGCACGAGTGTCAGCATTTGGGCCGTAATCTACGCCATGCGGCAGAAGTGTGGGAAACGCGGTAGAAGCGAATGTTGGAGCCTCCGCACTGCCGAGGGAGTCGATGCGCACGGATAGGGAGTCGATGGTCTGCCGCAGCTCGGCTATGTTCTTGCCCACATACTGATTGCGCATTCCCTGCTCGTCAAGGCGGTTGAAGTTGGCGTCGAAGGGAATTAGAATCTCCTTGTCGAGAAACGACTCGCGGCGGAATGGCACATTGCGGTCAAGACTCTTCTGTTCGCGAAGGTTTTCGAACTGTTCACCCTGATATAGATGCAGATAGAGATGGCGCATACCCTTTGTGAAGGCAAGACGGGCCGAATCGGCCAGCAGGATTGTGGAATTGTCGCCACCCTTCGACACATCATATATCATCACGTCGCGGAGCATGCCGGTGTTGCGGTCCTTCTCTCTCACATAGAGATTATAGCCGGGAATCTGGTCGTAGAAAGCGCCCTCCGGAATCTCGAGTTCGGGACTCTTCTGGCGGGCGGAGAAAAGAAGCGTCCACATCTTCACCTGCGCCTTGGGCAGCACGTCGTTCTGGAAGAAGAAGGCCCCCACTGCAATCAGCGACACGAGTCCGATAAGGGGACTCATCACCTTGAGCAGCGAGATGCCGGAGGCCTTGATGGCCGTAAGTTCCGACCGTTCGCCAAGATTTCCGAAGGTCATCAGCGACGCGAGAAGGATGGCAAGAGGGAGCGCCATGGGCACCATCGACACTGCGGCATAGAAAAAAAGTTCGCCGAGCACTCCGATGGATAGACCTTTTCCCACAAGATCGTCGATGTAGCGCCACAGGAACTGCATGAGCACGATAAACAGCACGATAAAAAATGTCATCGCGAAAAGTGGTAGAAAACTCTTAAGGATAAAGAGATAAAGCCTTTTAACTATTCTCATGCAGAGATCCGCTTATGCGGAGAATTCGATTTGCGGCCGTAAAGTTAGAAATTTTTGGCGAGAGAATAAAATTTTTGTAATTTTGCAGGTAACAATTCACCATATAAACACAGATCCACGCCTCACTCCCCGCAAGCAAAGAAACTTATCTAAAATCAGAATAACACGATGAAACTTTTTGAACGTCTTAGCAAGAAAGCACAGGAGAATCCGCAGCGTCTGGTTCTTCCCGAATCACTTGAACCGCGCACGCTCCAGGCAGCCAACCGAGTAATTGCCGAAAAGATAGCCGATGTCACGTTCATCGGCGAGAAGGATGAGATCCTTCGCACAGCCTTTGAGCTTGGTCTACCCAATATCGAGAAGGCACACATCGTGAGCGCCAACGACAAGAACTTCACCGAGCCTTATGCCGAGCTTCTGAAGGAGCTCCGCAAGAAAAAGGGCATGACCATCGAGGATGCCCGCGAGATGGTGAAGAATCCGCTTTATCTGGGCTGTCTGATGATCAAGCACGGCGATGCCGACGCCATGGTGGCAGGCGCATTAAGCCCCACAAGCCATGTGCTCCGCGCTGCCTTCCAGGTGCTGAAAACAAAGCCCGGCATCAGCGTGGTGAGCGGTGCGTTCATCATGCTTCTGCCTGAGAACTGCCCCTTCGGCCAGGACGGCATGCTCGTATTCGCCGACTGCGCAGTGGTGCCCGATCCCACGGCAGAGGAGCTGGCACAGATTGCCGTTGCCACAGCCAAGACCACAAAATATATCGCAGGCATGGAGCCGATCGTGGCCATGACAAGTTTCTCCACAAAGGGAAGCGCCAGCCACGAGAGAATCGACAAGGTGGTGAAAGCCACGATGCTCGCCCATCAGATGGATCCCGATCTCAAGATCGACGGCGAACTGCAGAGCGACGCAGCCATCGTGCCCAACGTAGGCGCCATGAAGGCTCCGGGCAGCGAGGTTGCCGGCCATACCAACACTCTCATCTTCCCGTCGCTCGAGGTGGGCAACATCGCCTATAAACTCGTGCAGCGTCTCGCAGGCGCCGGCGCTGTTGGCCCCATCCTCCAGGGTCTCGCAGCTCCTGTCAACGACCTCAGCCGCGGCGCTACTGTAGAGGATATCGTGAACACTATCATCGTGACCTGCAACCAGGCCATCGGCGACAAGGGCCTCTAATATAAGAATTAGGAATTAGGAATTAGGAATTGGGAATTATTCACTTTAAAATTATTGAAATGAAGATACTCGTATTGAACAATGGCAGCTCAAGCGTAAAGTATAAGCTCATCGACAGTTGCGACAAGAGCGTGCTCGCTGAAGGCGGGGTGGAGAAAATCGGGCTTCCCGACTCCTTCCTCAAATTCAAATTGCCCGACGGCAAGAAGGAGACCATCACCGTAAGCATGCCCGACCACAAGGAGGCTATCCGTCAGGTGTTCAAGGTACTCACCGACCCGGAGAAGGGCGTGATCAAGGACCTTTCCGAGATTCAGGCCGTAGGTCACCGCGTGGTGCACGGCATGGAATATTTCAACAAGTCGGTGCTCATCACTCCCGAGGTGATTGAGAAGGTGAAGGAGTGCTATCCCGTGGCTCCGCTCCACAATCCCGCCAACATCATCGGCATCGAGGCTGTGATGGAGCTGCTTCCAGGCGTGCCCCAGGTGGGCGTGTTCGACACCGCCTTCCATCAGACCATGCCTGCCAAGGCCTATATGTATGCCCTCCCCTATTCCGCATATGAGAAATATGGCATCCGTCGCTACGGCTTCCACGGCACCAGCCACCGCTATGTGTCGAAACGCGCCTGCGAATTCCTCGGCCGTGACCCCAAGACCACGAAAATGATCACCTGCCATATCGGCAACGGCGGTTCCATCTCCGCAATCGAAGGCGGCAAATGCGTGGACACCTCCATGGGCCTCACTCCTACCGAGGGCCTGATGATGGGCACACGCGTGGGCGACGTTGACCCCGGCGCTCTCGTATATCTCATGGAGCGCACAGGCATCGACGCCATCGGCCTGCAGAGAGTGATCAACAAGGAGAGCGGCGTGCTCGGCATCTCCGGCATCAGCAACGACATGCGCGACATCGAGGACGGCATCGCCAACGGCGATGAACGTGCCCGCCTCGCCATGGACATGTATGAATACCGCATCCTCAAATATATCGGTGCCTACACGGCTGTGCTCAATGGCGTCGACGTGATTGTATTCACCGGCGGCGTGGGCGAGAACCAGACAAGCACCCGCGAGATGATCTGCAAACATCTCTCATACCTGGGCGTCACACTCGACGAGGAGGCCAACAAGACCCGCGGCAAGGAGATCGTGATCTCCGGCAAGGACTCGAAGGTGACCGTAGTGGTGATTCCCACCGACGAGGAACTGATGATTGCCGAGGACACCGCTGCCATCGTGGGCGAGAAATGCTGAACGCCCTGACATCCTTTCCTGACTATCGTCATCTATGTTAGAAGCAATTTATTGGAATGCCGACCCCGTGCTATTCTCCCTGGGCCCACTGTCCGTGAGATGGTACGGGCTGGCTTTTGCCGTGGGGTTCATCATCGGCTACGATATCGTGGCCCGGATGTTCCGCCACGAGGGTGCCCCGGAACGCTGGCTAGGCATCCTGCTGGCCTATACAGTGATAGCCACTGTGGTTGGCGCCCGCCTGGGCCATGTGTTTTTCTATGAATGGCCATATTATTCACAGCATCCCGGCGAAATCTTCAAGATCTGGGAGGGTGGCCTCGCAAGCCATGGCGGCACTATCGCCAATATCATAGCCCTCTTCATCTTCTCGGCCTGCGTGAGCAAGAAACCCGCCTCATGGGTGTTCGACAAGATGGTGATTCCCATCGCGCTGGTGGGAGGTCTCATACGCCTCGGAAATCTGATGAACTCGGAAATCTACGGCGCCTATACCGACCTCCCCTGGGGATTCGTGTTCCTGCGCAATGGCGAGACCCTTCCCGCACATCCCACGCAGATTTACGAAGCCTTGTGCTATTTCATCCTCTTTGGACTGCTGATGTGGATGTACTGGAAGAAAAACTGTCAGGAACGCCCCTGGCTCATCACCGGAGTTTTCTTCATAGGGATTTTCCTTCCCAGATTTGTTATAGAATATGTGAAGAATGTGCAGGTGAGCAGCGAGTATGAGATGATTGCCCGCTACGGCATGAATATGGGCCAGGTGCTCAGCATTCCGTTTGTGCTCATCGGCATCTTCCTGGTGGTGTGGGCGATGACGCATCCTCGCGTGCATTTCGACTTCCCCAATAAATTCGCCGACGAAAAAGAGGATAAGAATACAAAGAAAAAATGAAGTTGTCTAAACTTATTTTTATGGTAAGATTTATTAAGATTTTGGAGTGGATTTCTTCGATCGAAGAGGCAGCGACCTCTCGGTCGGTGCCGATGAGAGCGGAGAAATACGCCCAAAAGATTAATGAAGATTGCCATAAAGTTTACACATCTTCAGATTTTTTAGTTTACGTAAATAAGTTTAGACAACTTCAATAGAAGACAATATCATATTATGTTGAAGGTTAAAGATTTGCATGCCGAAATAAACGGGCGTGAAATACTTCGCGGCATCAACCTGGAGGTACGTCCCGGGGAGGTGCACGCCATCATGGGGCCCAACGGCTCCGGCAAGTCGACGCTCTCCATGGTGCTGGCCGGCAATCCCGCATACACGGTGACGGGCGGCAGCGTGGAATTCTACGGCAAGGATCTTCTGGCCATGCCCCCCGAAATCCGCAGTCACGAGGGTCTCTTCCTCGGTTTTCAATATCCGGTGGAGATTCCGGGCGTGTCGATGGTCAATTTCATGCGCGCCGCCATCAATGCCAAGCGCGAATATTTCAAACAGCCTCCCCTCTCGGCCACTGAGTTTCTCAAGATGATGCGCGAGAAGCGTGCCGTGGTGGAACTCGACAGCAACCTCGCCTCGCGCTCCGTGAACGAAGGATTCTCCGGCGGCGAAAAGAAGCGTAATGAGATTTTCCAGATGGCTGTGCTCGAGCCGCGTCTCTCGATTCTCGACGAGACAGACTCCGGCCTTGACATCGATGCCCTCCGTATCGTGGCCGGCGGCGTCAACAAGCTCAAGAGCAACGACAACGCCACCATCGTGATTACCCATTATCAGCGACTTCTCGACTATATCCGTCCCGATTTCGTGCACATCCTCTACAAGGGCCGCATCGTGCGCACCGGAGGTCCCGACCTCGCCCTCGAACTCGAGGAGCGCGGCTACGACTGGATCAAGGAGGAAAACGATTAAGCCATGAATCCCCTTCAGCAATATATCGACCTTTACCGCGAGCACCGAGGGCTGATCGACGCCAATGGCGCCGACCCGCTCAACAGGATGCGCGCCGACGCGTGCCGCGCCCTGGAGGGCTGCACCCTGGCGCCCCGCGGGTCGGACCTATTCAAGAATATCGACCTCGGCCAACTGCTGGCGCCCGATTTCGGCATAAACCTCGACCGCGTGAATATCGACGTCAATCCCGCCGATACTTTCCGCTGCGATGTGCCCGTATTGGCGGCGCCGCTGATGCTCTGCATCAACGATACCCCCACCCCTACCGACCATGCCGCCCTTCCCGAGGGCGTGGAATTCTGCAGCCTGCGCACCTGGGCGCTCGACAATCCTCATGAGGCGGAGCATTTCTACGGCCGCCTCGCTTCGCTGGGCAATCCCCTCGTGGCGCTCAATACGCTTCTCTGTCAGGATGGCGTATTGCTCCGCGTGCGCAAGGGTGTGCGCCTCGAACGCCCCCTGCAGATTGTGCAGATTCTTTCCCACGCGATGCCGATGATGGCTGTGCGCCGTCTTATCGTGATTGTGGAGGATGGCGCCGACGCTTCCCTCATCGTGTGCGACCATTCACAGCGCAAGGATATCGATTATCTCGCCCTACAGACTGTGGAGGTGTTCGTGGGCACCGACGCCCGCCTCTCACTCTGCGGCCTGGAGGAGAGCACTGAGACCACAACCCGTCTCGCTTCCTTCTATATCGACCAGGGAGCGCGCAGCGAGGTGACCGTAAACGCCATCACCCTTTTCAACGGCACCACACGCAATGAATTCTTCTGTCGCTTCTCCGGCGAAGAGGCACGTCTGCGCCTCTACGGCATGGGAATTGAGGATGGCAAGCGCACTCTCTCCAATTATTCCCTGATTGAGCACAATGTGCCACGCTGCAATAGCGACGAACTTTTCAAATATTCCGTCGACGGGGAGGCCACTGCCGCCTTCGCCGGCCGCATTTATGTGGCACCCGGCGCTATCGGCACTGAGGCTTACCAGAGCAACCGCAATCTGCTCGCTTCCGACACGGCGAAGGTATATACCCAGCCCGTGCTCGAAATCTACAATGACGATGTGAAATGCAGCCACGGCGCGGCTATCGGCCAGCTCGACGAACTGCAGCTTTTCTATATGCGCACACGCGGCATCTCCGAGGAGACCGCCCGCCTCATGCTGCGCCAGGCGTTCATGAGCGATGTGATCAACTCAGTGCAGAGCCCTGCCCTTCGCGACAGGCTCCACCTCCTTGTGGAACGCCGCTTCGCAGGCGCCGATTCCGCATGCGCTTCATGTCGCAACTGCAATCCCGACAACACCCTTGAATAAATCCACCCTAAGATGTTTGATATAGAATCCATTCGCAGGCAATTCCCCATACTTACGCGCAAGGTGCACGGCAAACCCCTCATCTATCTCGACAACGCTGCTTCGTCGCAGACGCCGGAGAGAGTGGTAAAGGCTGTCGACTCGATGTATGAGACCACGAAGGCCAATGTGCACCGTGGCGTGCATGCCCTCTCTCAGGAGGCCACTGCGCTGCAGGAGGAGTCGCGCCGCAGAGTGGCCGAATATATCAACTCCCCTTCACCGGAGCAGGTGATCTTCACCCGCGGCACCACCGAGGCAATCAATCTTGTGGCTGCATCTTACGGCGGCTTCTTCCGCGACGGCGATGAGATTATCCTCACGGTGATGGAGCATCATGCCAACATAGTGCCCTGGCAGTTGCTTCGACGCCACGCCGATGTGAAGATCAAGGTGGTGGATATCCTTCCCGACGGCACGCTCGACCTTGACATGTATCGCGGGCTATTTTCCGAGCGCACCCGCATGGCCGCTTTCTGCCATGTGAGCAATGTTCTGGGCACGGTGAATCCCGTGGCCGAGATGACAGCCATCGCGCATATGCATGGCGTCCCGGTGCTCGTGGATGGCGCCCAGGCCGCACCGCACATCCATATCGACGTGCAGGAGATCGGTTGCGACTTCTATGTGTTCTCCTCCCATAAAATGTATGGACCCACGGGCGTTGGCGTGCTCTATGGACGCCGCGAACTGCTCGAGAAGATGCCTCCTTATCAGGGTGGCGGCGAGATGATCAAGCATGTGTCGTTTGAGGGAACCTCCTTCGCCGACCTTCCCTTCAAATTCGAGGCCGGCACTCCCGACTATGTGGATATCGCCGCCTTCCGCAGCGCGCTCGATTTCATCGACTCTGTGGGCATCGAAAAGATGGCAGAGCATGAACACGCCCTGCTGAAGCATTGCGAGGAGAGACTCCGCACGGAGATTCCGGGCATCGTGATTTATGGCACTGCTCCCGGCAAGTCGGCTGTGATCTCGTTCAATGTGGAGGGCATTCACAATTACGACCTTGGCATGCTTATCGACGGCATGGGAGTGGCCGTGCGCACAGGCCATCACTGCGCCCAACCGCTTATGGAGCGCCTCGGCATTCAGGGCACTGTGAGAGCATCCTTCGCCGTCTACAACACGATGGAGGAGGCCGATGCCTTTGTCGACGCCCTAAGGAAAGCCGTAGCCATCTTTGGATAAGGTTTCTGCTTCAATTTTTGCAGGATCAAACGTAGACTCTTTCAAATAGTCATATAGCAAAACCGCGTGCTACACTTCGGTGTGGCACGCGGTAGTTTTTATGCAAAGTTGCCGTATCACGGCTTTACTACTGATTATTTCAGGGGCTTGATGTCGAGCTTCACGGGCTTGATCATGTTCTCGGGTGCGAGTACGATGTCAAGGTCTTCCTTGCTCAGGATGCCATGCTCAAGCACGAGGTCGTAAATGGTCTTGCCTGTGGCCATAGCCTCCTTGATGATCTTTGTGGAGTTCTTGTAGCCAATCACGGGGTTGAGGGCTGTAACGACGCCGAAGCTGTTCATCACATGGCTGCGGCATTTATCCTCGTTGGCTGTGATGCCCTCCACGCAGTTGATGCGGAGTGTCTCGAAGCCATTGATCATGAGGTCAACAGATTCGAAGTTGCACTGGGCGGTAACGGGCTCCATGGCGTTGAGTTCCATCTGGGCAGCCTCGGAGGCCATTGTCACGCACATATCGTTGCCGATCACCTTGAAGCAGATCTGGCTCATCACCTCGGGGATAACGGGGTTCACCTTGCCGGGCATGATGGAGCTACCGGGCTGACGGGCGGGGAGGTTGATTTCGCCGAGGCCGCAGCGGGGACCGCTGGCAAGCAGACGGAGGTCGTTGCTGATTTTGCTAACCTTGGTGGCGACGCGCTTCAGGGCAGCGGAATAGCCTACCATGGCCGAGGTGTCGGAAGTGATGCCCACGAGGTCGGAAGCGAGCTTGATGTCCCAGCCTGTGATGTCGCGAAGGGCGGCTACACATTTCTCGGCATATCCGGGTTCGGCGCAGATACCTGTACCGATAGCAGTGGCACCCATGTTTACAGTCAGGAAGTCGGCGGCTGCCTCGTCGAGATGCTTGATCTCATCCTCGAGCACGGAAGCGAAACCGTTGAAGGTCTGGCCGAGAGTCATGGGCACGGCGTCCTCGAGCTGAGTGCGGCCCATCTTGATGATGCCTTTGAATTCCTCACCTTTGGCGCGGAATGCGGCAATGAGTTTTATGAAGTAGCTCTTGAAGCGCTCGTTGGCCATATACATGCCGAGGTGAATGGCAGTGGGATATGCGTCGTTTGTCGACTGGGAGCGGTTCACGTGGTCGTTGGGAGAGCAGAACTGGTATTCGCCGCGCTTGTGTCCCATGAGCTCGAGGGCGCGGTTGGCGATCACCTCGTTGGCGTTCATGTTGGTGGTGGTGCCGGCACCGCCCTGGATCATGTCCACGGGGAAGTGCTCATGGTGCTTGCCCTCCATGATTTCGCGGCAGGCGGTGGCGATGGCGTTGTACTGTTCGTCGGTCAGCAGGCCGAGGTCATGGTTGGCCACTGCGGCGCCGAGTTTTGTAATGGCGAGGCCCTTTACGAATTCAGGATATTCGTTGAGGTGGAAATGACTGATTTCGAAGTTCTCCAGTCCACGCAGTGTCTGTACGCCATAGAGGGCGCATTCGGGCACCTCCATAGCACCGAGAAGGTCGGATTCGGTGCGGGTGCGGCCGTCACAATTGTTTTTCATGATGTTATATCTAATTTAAAGTACATCGTTATTCGGGAGAGCCGGCGCCGATGGTGATTTAAGGTGTTTTGGGAAAATGGCGTGGCAATCCCTTGGGTTATCTGAGGCAGGATTTGGAGAGGAATCCGCCCGATTCAATGAATTTGGCAAATTTAATCTTATATCTCGAAATAGCCAAATCGAAACCCAATTTTTTTCTCGAAAAATTTCCTTCAACTTCTCTTTGACTGGGCTATTAAGCGTCTGCTTCGCGACAAGGCCAGTTATGGCGTTCTGGAAGGATTCCTTACATCGCTGCTGGGCCGCGAAATCAAGATTCATCGCCTGCTCGAAAGATTTATCGCGCGCAGAGGCGCAGAGAAGGTCTTGTCGCTGCTGCTGAAATTGCTGCTGACAAGCTGATAAAGGGCGCAAGGAAGAAGAGATCCGCAAACTCTAATCGATTGAGGATTGATTTCCTGGAATCTTGATTTCTTAGGGTTGGGGTCGTTCGTAGCGCTTGCCGGTCCAGTGGTAGGTGATGCGGTCGGTAAGGTAGGGACGGATGCGCTCGAAGTCCTCACGACCCATGTAATGGTTCACTGTGAGAGTCGCTGTCAAGTCGGTGTTGTCGGCATTCAATGAATATATCACCGTAGGGAACGGAATGAGTTCCATCAGGTCGCGCAAAAGTTTCTTGTCTTTGCACTTCTCCTCCAAAAAATCCTCAACACGCGGCACCTTGATTACCTTCTTCGTGTCAATGCGTCGCATCTCGCTATCGAAGAAATCAAGCTGACTATCGCCTGCGCGAGGCACAAGGCTATCATTTGCTGAACGGTCAATGTCGCCAATGGTATAGACACCGGCAATCACCTCACCCTTTTTCGAAGAAAGGAGGCGAATGGCATATGTGGAACTGGCCGTGACACGCACACGCAGGAATTCACGCGTTACAGGCTCGAGAAAGAAACTCTCTCCCTCCAACGCATTCTGAGCGTGATAGATACTATCCTCCTTAAGATAGTCGGCCATATCGAGCCGCGTGCTCTTGCGGAGGAGTTCCAGCCCCGGTGTGTCGATGCCAAGGAAAGCCTGCACAGCATTCACCGCAGAATCCGCAGGTTCATACTTCAACCATTTCCCGGCAGATGCCGATGTCCCACCTGCAGCAAACAGGAGAACAATAGCTACTATATTCTTCAGTCTCATTTTTTCTTGATGAATATGTCGTAATTGCCGTTATATTTCGGTTTCTTCTCCTTGACACCCTTCTCCTTTTTCGACTTCTTATCCTTCTTCTTCCCTTTCGGTTTTTTTGGAGAGAAATGATCCTTGAAAGCGTCCTTGTTGCGGTCGCGCTTGGGGGCCTCGGCGGAATAGTCGCGGTCGGGGTCGGCAATCTCCGCATGAATCTTGTCGCCGAAGAAATCTGCATGGCGCAACGCCTCAATCACTCTGCGGGCATCCTGCTTCCGCACATCGAAAAGAGTATAACCCGGCATCAGGTCGATACGGCCAATCTCCGGTTTCGGTCCGCCTATATTGCGGTTGATGAGTTCCATCAGATTGCCGGGGAAGAAACCGGACTGCTTGCCGATATTCACCATAAGGCGTTCATAACCCTTTTCAGCCTGCCGGCGATCCTTTTCGGCGGCACTGCGCGGTTCACCCTTGGCACGTTTTTCCTTCTTGTCCTTCTCGTCAAGGTCAATGTCGGGCATATCGCGGTAATAATTGAGAAGGCGGTTGAACTCTAACGAAAGCACACGCTTGAGCAGGTCCTCCTCTGAAAGCCATTCCAGTTTCTTGCGCACGCCGGGCAGATACTTAGCAATCTCTGCCTCGTCAACCTGCACGCGTTCCAGGCGGTCGGCCAGATTATAAAGTTGTTTTTCAATGATATGTTCCGGCGTGGGCACCTTGCGGTATTCAAATTCCTTGCCGAGAATCTTCTCGATCTGACGGATCTTACCGCGCTCGCGGCTATGGATTATGGCAATGGAGACACCTGTCTTGTTGGCGCGTCCCGTTCGCCCGCTGCGGTGGATATATACCGACACATCATCGGGGAGGCCATAATTGATTACATGGGTGAGGTCATCGACATCGAGACCGCGGGCAGCCACATCAGTAGCCACAAGGAGTTGCGTCACATGGTCGCGGAATTTCTTCATCGCCAGGTCGCGCTGCGCCTGACTCAGGTCGCCGTGCAGACAGTCGGCGTTATAGCCGTCAGCGATAAGTTTGTCGGCAATCTCCTGCGTATCCTTCTTTGTGCGGCAGAACACGATGCCATATATATTCGGGCTATTGTCCACGATGCGCTTCAACGCCAGATAGCGGTCGTGAGCCTTCACCATATAATAGATATGGCGCACATTGCTTGCCCCCTCATTGCGGTTGCCGGCCACAAACTCTACCGGATTCTTCATATACTTGCGGGCGATTCCGGCAATCTCCTTCGGCATCGTGGCGGAGAACATCAGCATCTTTCGGTCGTCAGGCACATGGCTCAGAATCTCGTCGATATCATCAAGGAAACCCATATTGAGCATCTCGTCGGCCTCGTCGAGCACCACGGTGTGCACATCGTCGAGTTTCACTTCTCCGCGCTTAATCAGGTCGATGAGACGGCCGGGCGTGGCCACAATCACCTGAACGCCCTTGCGAAGCGAACGAATCTGGCTGTCGATACTCGACCCGCCATAGACAGGCAGGATGCGCAGGCCGTCGATATATTTGGAGAAATCGGCAAGGTCGCCGGCAATCTGGAGGCAAAGTTCACGCGTCGGGGCGATAATCAGAGCCTGTGGGCGCTGCAGGGAGGTGTCGATGCGCTGAAGCAGCGGCAAACCGAACGCGGCAGTCTTACCAGTACCGGTCTGTGCCAGACCCACTACGTCACCCTCTTTTTCAAGCAGATGGGGAATCACCATCTCCTGGATAGGCATCGGGTGAACAAATCCTAATTCCTCAATAGCCCTGAGCAGACGCGGTTCCACACCGAGGTCGGCAAAAGAGCGTGTATCTGAATTCTCAATATTTTCCATAAAAGCAAAAAGTCAATATACATTAGTCCAACAAATCAATCCCTCCCAAAGTTGACCCAATCCTCATCAGTCATCAATCATCAATCAGACTTTGTGGCTAACATCTGCCAGCGTGAGCATCTCGTCATCGCCCGAACTGTCACCCCATGCCTCCACATGGCAATTGCGGCGGTCGGTGTCGAGTTCAGGGAATGCTTCCAGTAATCTCCGACGCTTTTCCGGGCCGTGACAATTGGGGGTGGCAAATCTGCCTGTGAGCCTTCCGCGCTTCACCTCAGGTTCAGTGCTGATCACGCGGATGAAATCCAGTCCTTCTGCCCAAGGACGAATCCAAGACCCCATACTTGCCGACACGATGGCGGTATTGTCGCCACGTGCCGCGGCTTCCCTGAGCGCTTTTACCGTTTCCGGGCGCTCAATGCCACGAACCTTCTCTGCAAAAGTGCGCCCCTTCTCACGGAATTCCTCTACTTTCATCCCCTTGAAGCCAAAAGAGAAAAGGCGTTCCTTTGCCTCCGAATTGGTGATGCGCTTCAATTTCCAGGCTGCGATGGCCGGCATGGCACGAAGAAACGCCGCAATGGTGCGTGGCAGGCCAATGGCATGGCGCATAAAGAGAGGGAGAGTGTCCTTGCGCGTCAGAGTGCCGTCGAAGTCGAAGAAGGAATAGCGTTTCATCGGTAAATTATAAAGATGAAGGAGAGAAGCCAAAGCACGCAGCAACTCTGGATGAAGCGGTCGCGATAGATGATATCTGTGGGACTCCCCGACTCCTCGCGCACATATATGAGCTGAAGATAGCGGAGCACTGCCGCGATTACAAACACCGACGTGAGATAAACATTCTGCGAGGCGAAACGCATCATCACATCGTTGGAAAGCGTGTAGCACACATATGCCACAATCATTGTACCGGCAAGGAGGGAGATCACCTGATTGATGAAAGTGATATTATATCCGGTTACGCTTTTGCGTATTTTCTTGCCATCCGTCGCAGCCAGGACAAGGTCGTCGCGACGCTTTCCGAAGGCTATGAGCAGCGTGAGCAGGAACACCATCATCACCAGCCAAGGCGACACCCATATGCCGCACGCGGCGCCACCCATCAGCACGCGGAGCACAAAGCCCGTGGCTATGATTATCACGTCGAGTATGGCGATATTCTTGAGAGTCAACGTGTAGGCGATATTCATTATCACATATCCGGCGGCAATTAGGAACACATCGACATTCATGCCGAAGAAGAGCCATGCCAACACAAATGCGGCCACAAAAATCACAACAGCGATTACGGATGCAAGCCCTACGCTCACCTTTCCGCTCGCGATGGGACGAAGCCGTTTGCGCGGATGCTCACGGTCGGCCTTCCGGTCGCAGATGTCGTTGAGGATATAGATGGTGCTCGATATCAGGCAGAAGACAAAGAATGCCTCGAGAGTATGCAGAAAAGTCTCAGCATTGAGAAGCTGGCCGCTGAAAATTGCGGGCAGGAATACAAATAGGTTTTTCACCCATTGCTTCACTCTCAGAAGTTTAAAGATCACCATATTATAATCTTTTTGAAGTCTTTGATACGCTCTTTCGGAACGCGGATTCTCACATTATTGTCAACTCGCGTATATCCATAGAAATAAACGTATCCTAATGAGTCGAGGTTTTCTTCCGAACTCTTTACCGGAGAGAATCCGTTGGCCTTGAGCTGCAGTTCTACAGCGGGAGTGAGATTTGCCACAGACACATTGCGGTCGGGCTGGAAGCTATAGATATCGTGGCGGTATTGGGTGAAGATGAAGGAATGGTAAGCACTATTGACAAATGTTATTCCCCCGGCTGCGATACAAAGCAGAGCAATCGTGCGCGCCAAGAGAGATTCGGCACGCGCGGGAGCGGACATTGCTGCAAGAGCGGAAGCCACTCCTATGGGAAAGAGCCACAGCTGGCACATATACCTTGCCCACCAACTCTGTTCGAATATAAAGCAGCTCGCTATTACCACCCCGAGCGAAGCAACAAGCCATACAGGGAATTTTCGGAATCGCCACACCAATGCTGCGAGCGACAGAAGCAGAATCAGCGGCATAATGGGAGTGAAGCCGCCGTGACGCTCGTCATACGACACCTTCAAATCTCCATCGGGATTCAGATATGACGCCGCAAAATTTGAAAAACGGTCAGCCCCCTGGAATTCGATGGGGGTGTTGGCCGACATGATGTCTGTGGCACCGCTCCCCATCAGCGGGTAGAGGGGATGGGAGGCATGGATGGTGTTGGTGACATATGGATGGAATCCGAAGATGCAAGTGGAGGCGATGGCGGCGATGAATCCGGCCACAAGGATATTTATCGCCAGATGCTTGCGCTTCATGCCCAAGGCTATGAAGAAGGCCGTGAGCACAAGAAATGCCATGTCGGGCGCCGCATTGAATTTAATATCGATGGCGAGCACCATCACGCCGCTGAGCAGCGCATATGTGAGCACTTCGGGCAAGCGATGGGATTGACTTTCATCACGGCGGAATAGATGAACCAGCAGGGAAATCGCCGCGAGCAGAAGGTAATATTTGGGGAAATCGATATAGTAGGTGAAAGACTGCGACATCCCTACAGGATTGAGTGCTGCCGCCAGAGCAATCAGAATTGCAGAGGTGATGGCGGTGGCGCGGCTGCCGATGCGCGTGCGCAGTATCGAATATAGAGTGGATGCGAATAGCAGCGATGGGCCGGCAATCATTATGAGATTGATGCATTTACCGGCCTCGATATTGCCGAAACATACAGCGGCACTGGCCGACAGAATCTCCATCCCCTTGGCATAATGATGAGCCCAGAGGCTTAGGCCGGGCTGCATCGGGTCGAGGAATGGGTTCCAGCCGAGCATCAGGGCGGCGATGGTGTCCTGATGGTAAACGTTGCCATCGTAGGAGAAGTCCTGCAGCAGCACGCAGACTCCTGCCGTGGCGATGATAATCAGCACGCTGAGTTCTATCCACAACCGGGTGCTATTGCATGCTGAGCGTCCCGGGCCAAAGAGAGCCCTTGTGAAGCAGAAGCCGCATAGCATTCCGAGAGGAAATATCAGATGACCCGGCCAACCGGCCAGGCTTCCTCCGAGAAAAAAATTAAGGCAACATATGAGATAGCAAGCCACAAGTCCGGCTGTCAGCGAGGTTCCCGTAGCTGCGATAAGTCTGTTCATTCGAATTGTTCAAAATCGGTGGAGGTCACCTGGAATTCCGTGCGCCGGTTGATCTGGTCGGCGGCTTCACGGTCCTCCTCGCTTAGCGTTGCGATAAATTCCTCGCTGAGCACTGTGCCCTCCGGGAATTGGGGGTATAAGCGGTTGATGCGCTTGGTCACGGTTTTGGGTACGCTTTCTCCATAGCCCTTCCATGTGAGGCGCTCCTTGGAGATGCCGGCGGCGGTGAGATAGTCCACCACGCTCTTGGCGCGCCGGTCGGAGAGGCTCAGGTTATAGTCGTCGGCGCCGACGCGGTCGGTGTGGGCTCCCATCTCCAGCGTCACGTTGGGATTGTCGCGAAGCATGGTGGCAAGAGTGTCGAGGGCGGCCTTCGACTCCGGCCGCAGCGTGGCGCGGTCGAAATCGTAGAAAATATTCTCCACCACCTGCGGCTTATGCACGGCGGCTAAGATGAAGTCCACGCCATAATCGGCGTCTTCCTCCTCCATGTCGGATTCAAACTCCTGCTTCACATTGAGATAGCCCTTGGCTCCGGCCTGCATCACATATTTCACTCCCCTTTCGAGATTAAAGCGGAATGAACCGTCGTCGCGGGCCAACTCCTTCTGGTTGGAGCCGTCATTGCCCACGATACGAATCACTGCATTGGGCACCGGTTCCTCATCCTTGTCGAGCACCCAACCGGAGATTGTAACCTTGATGTCGGGGAGCACGAAGCTGTAGATATGGTCGTAGCCGCGGGCATCGCCACGGTTGCTGCTGAAGAATCCCGACTCGCCCTCGCCGAAGGTGATGCCGAAGTCGTCACCCTGGCTGTTGAGAGGGATACCGGCATTGTCGATACTCCAGCGATCGCCTGTAGAATTCAGACGCGCAGTGAAGATATCGAGTCCACCGAAGCCGGGATGGCCGTCGGAGGAGAAATACAGCAACGAATCGGTGCGCATGTAGGGAAACATCTCGTCGCCCGGAGTATTTATCTGCGGGCCAAGGTTCTCGAGGCTTCCCTGGCGCTCCTTGAGATTTATGCGCCAGATATCCTTTCCGCCGAAACCGCCAGGCATATCTGATGAGAAATAGAGATATGTGCCGTCGGGCGAAACCGCGGGATGGCCCACTGCAGAGAGAGTGTCGGCGGTGATTTCAAATTTCTGCGGAGCGCTCCAAGTGGCATCGCTGCGCCGGGAGGTGAATATCTCCACGGATGTGTTGCGGTCCATTGCCCGGCGCGACACGGTGAGATACATTGTCTGGCCGTCGGGCGTAAAGGAAACTATTCCCTCTTCGGCATCGGTGTTGAGTTCGCCGCCTGCCGGCTCGGGACGCTGCCAGTTGCCCTTCTCGTCTTTCGTGGAGAAGAATATGTCGGCGCGTTTGGTTCCGGTGATTTCTGATTTGTTAGTACCTGTAGCCTTTTCGGTGGTCGAAGTGAAATAGATGGTGTTCAGGTTCTTGTCAAGATACATCGGCGCATAGTCGGCACGCCGGGAATTGAAGAGCTTTGCCTGGGACACTTTATAGCGGCTCTTTTTGCCGTTTTTCGAGGAGATGGCGGAAAGACATCCCTTGAGGCCCTCTTTGGCGAGGGCATCGTCGGGCTGCCATTCAAGGAATGTGCGGTAGGCATCCACCGCCGGCTGATATTTGCCCTCCATCTGGAGCGAACGGCCTAAGTAATAGTAGGCCATGGAATCGGGATATTCGTAGCGGATGGCGTTCTGGTAAGCCGCAGAGGCACGGGCAGCCATATTGAGTTTGCGATAGCATGTGGCGAGTTGATAGGCCACCTCCCCGCGCTGCGCCCGGTCCTCCCTGGAGTTGAGCTTATTGTAAACGGCTCGGTAGGCCTTTGAGGCGTCGAAATATTCGCCACGTTCGAATTTCTCGTTGGCGTCCTTGAGTTTAGGCGTTCGGCATCCTGCGAGCAGCATCAACGAAGTCGCTGCCAGCAACGTTATAATAATGTTAAATCCCTGATTCTTCATCAAGGATTTAACGCTATAATGTAGTGTAATATTATTTCCGGGATGCGGCTCTCTGCTATTCATCAGGCTTTTTTCGTGCGGCGTTCCACTCCGGTGGCCTGCTTGATTCCTTCGGCGATATTGTCGAAAATCTCGTCAACGATTCCGGTGCCGTTGATGGGCAGGTAGCTGCCCTCCTTTGTGTAATAGTCGCGGAGGGGATGTGTCTGCTCGTGATATACCTTGAGGCGGTTTTTGATTGTCTCGGGGTTATCGTCGGCGCGGCCTGTTTCCTGACCGCGATGGAGCATACGGGCGATGAGTTCCTCTTCGGGCACTTCAAGACCTACTACGGCATGCAACCTGGTGCCGCGCTTTTCGAGAAGCTGCTTGAGGGCGTCGGCCTGGGCTATGGTGCGGGGGAATCCATCGAACACTACTCCTTTCTTGCCCTTGGCCTGATTTTCGAGCACATCGTCGAGGATGCTGATCATCAGGTCATCGGGGATAAGCTGACCTTTGGAGATGAATTCATTGGCTGTGCGGCCAAGCTCGGTGCCGCGTTTGATATGGTCGCGCAGGAGTTCGCCGGTGCTGATATGGTAGAGGCCATATTCATCGATGAGTTTGGCGCTCTGAGTTCCTTTCCCGCTGCCGGGAGCACCGAATAATACAATGTTAAGCATAGTAATTCCTTTTAAAAGATTGGACTGTGAGGTCCGGTAAGGCTGTGATGTGGATGGCTATATCAGTCCTCCTTAATCACATATATGTCTTTGAGGTTGCGCACCTTTCCGTCGAGGTCGAGACCATAGCCGATGATGAATTTCGGCGGGATGGAGAAGGCCACGTAGTCGGGTTTGAAACCAGTCTTTGAACTTTCGGGTTTATGGAGGAGTGTGGCGAATCTGATGGAGCGCGGATTGCGTTTCTTCAGGTCGGCCACCATCATGGAGGCCGTGAGGCCGGTGTCGACGATGTCCTCGATAATCACCACATCCATCCCCTCGATGTCTTCTGTGAGACCCATCACCTCTTTCACTTTGCCTGTGGAGGTTGTGCCCTCATAGCTGGCGTATTTCACGAAATTGATGCGGGAGTCGTTGATGCCCACCTCGCGGATAAGGTCGGCCGCAAATACGAATGCGCCGTTGAGCACGCACAGGAATAGCGGCTTCTTTCCCTTGAGGTCCTCGCGGAGCTCCGAGGCCACGCGTTTCACTTGCTTGTCAATCTCTTCGCGTTTGATGTAAGGCACAAATGTCAGGCCGTCCACCGTAACTTTATTCTCCATTGCAATTCAATTGACCGAGGCGCGGCCGAAAAAACTTTTCAGACCCTTCAGCGAGCCCCCGGTATCGGTTTATAGACCACAAAATTATAAATTTTCCACGATTATCCCAAGCCATCCCCCAAATTTTAGGTTATCTTTTTAGGATATCTTTTTTGCATCGTCGAGCTGGAGGGCGTGAGCGAATTCCTCGGGGCTCTCGCTCCCTATTATTGGAGATGACACTAACAGCACTCCCTCCACTATGTTTCCGTCGTCGCTCTTCATTGCTTTATGCAGAGGCAATGACGGAAATATTGCCAATATCATGTTGTAGGCTATCGAGAGAAAGAGCAATGTGCGGAACAGTCCATAGCACGCGCCGCCAATATAGCCAAGAATGCCATTGGGCGGCGAAGAAAGCACCTTGCCGACGATTGAGAGTACCGACAGAAACAGAAGATAAAACGCACCGAACACTATGGCCGATGCAAAGACGCTATATAGATATGAAGCGCCGGGACGACCCAATGCGGCCGGGAACATCTCACTGAGCCAGATGGAAACGGGATAGGTGAAGATATGACTGCAGATAGCGGCCACGGTGAGTGCTACCATGGAGGGAACCAACCTGGTGAAGCCGAGCCTCAGACCTCGCATCAGTCCGAGCGCCAGCAATACGAGAGCCACTAACTGAAACAGTATCACCTCTATTAATTTTGACTTTTGAATGTTGAATGTTGAATTTTGAATTAATGCTGTTGAATTCAAAATTATTCATCATTACGCAGTAGCGCGACTGCCATCGCTGAAATGCCCTCCATGCGGCCTTCAAAACCGAGACGCTCCGTGGTGGTAGCCTTTACCGATACCCGGTTCTCCCCTATCTGCATCACTCTTGCCAATTCTGCAATCATCTCCGGAATCAGTGGAGCGAGTTTGGGACGCTGAGCACAGATAGTGACATCCACATTCCCTATCTCATATCCGGCGTGGCGAACCATCCCGCACACCTTAGCGAGCAAATTTCGGCTGTCGGCACCTTCGAATGCAGCATCCGTGTCAGGGAAATGGTAACCGATATCACGCATTGCGGCCGCTCCGAGAATGGCGTCGCAAAGGGCGTGGATTGCCACATCGGCATCGCTGTGGCCAAGAAGGCCGTGTGTATGCGGCACAGTGACCCCGCATAAACGAAGTGCCCGCCCCTCTACGAGGCGGTGCACATCATATCCTTGTCCTATTCGGTACATAGTATTATCTTTTAGCGGCGGCGACGACCCAAGAGGTCGCGCAGGCCATCCATATCGAAGGTAAGAGTGAAACGCAGCGTCTGGTCGAGCGGGCTGCTCTGTGCCGTTGCCAGCATGTAAGAGGCGTCGAGGCGAACCACATTGAGCGAAAAACCTGCACCAAAGGCGAAATAACTGCGGCCACCCTTGTTGGGATGCTCGTAATTATAACCGGCTCGCACGAAAAACTGCTGGTTGTACTGATACTCGGCACCGAAACTTACGTTTATCTCCTGCAACTCCTCCTTGAAACCGCCGGGGGCATCGTTGAAACTCTTGAAGATACCGGTGATTGGCGACATGTTGTTCCAGTTGTCGTAAGCCTCATTGTAGGCATCCTGACCCTCGGTGGTGTCCATATCGTAGTCCTGGGTGCGCGGCTTTGTAGGCACGAGCAGTTTGTTGAGGTCGAGGCCGAACATCAGCGTGTGATAGTCGGCAAGGGGGAACATGAAGCTGGCGCCCAGACGCAGGTTGGTGGGGAGGAAGAAGTTGGTGGTGCCTCCGTCGTAGCTAACCTTGGTGCCGACATTGGAGATGTCGAAGCCCCAGGAGAACTGGCATTCATTACGGCCTACCATGGGGAATGTGGTGAAGTATCCGGCAAGGTCCACGCTGAAGCCGTGGGCGGCGTTATTCTCCACGCCCGATGTGGGATCCTGGAATGAAAGGTCGGAAAGAATGTAGCGGAGCACTACGCCCATTGAGAATTTCTCCGACAGTTTTCGTGAATATCCGAGGTCGAAGGCGAACTCGTAGGGATTGATGGTCTGCGAGCTATTGTCGGCATCGCCAAAGCCGCCCGTGTGCACCTCGCCGAGTGAGAAATAGCGGAATGAGGCTGAGAGCGCCTGGTTGTCACCGGATCCTAATTTCCAGTAGCCGGAAAGATCGGCGAGGAAGATGTCGTTTACAATCTTGCGCAGCCAGGGGGTGTAGCTGATGGAGAGGCCGCCGGTGGAATAGGCGAATGCATATTTGGAGGGATTCCAATACTGGGAGTTCATGTCGGGGTCGGTAGCAGCACCGAGGTTACCCATCGACGAGCCGCGGGCATCGGGCGCAATCGAGAGTGTGGTGACACCGGTGTTGACGGGGTTGAACTCATTATCCTTAATGTCGTTCTCTGCCATGAGCGGAAACGCCGACAGGGCGAGAACGGCCAGGGAAATTATCTTATTGCCTTTCATATCTATTATATTTCTTTCGCTTAATCACGCAGACCGGAGTCTTAGCGGATCACACTGAATTCTTCAAAATTGGAATAAATCATGCTGCCCATCGGCGAGCAGTGCCTCAACGCAGCCCGGTAGCAGCCGGGAGTTGCCTCGGAGACATCCCATACCACAGATGCGCCCACGGGGGCATCATAGACCAGATTGCCTGCCGAGTCATACACCACAAGGGAGATACCCTCGGGAACTTCACCAGCAAGATTGAACCGGGCCTCATCGGTGACCAATGTGTTCTCCACCACAATGGATAAGGGAGACTGATCGGGGACGCTGAAGGGGAACCGCTTCGCAGCAGACTGGTTTCCGGCCAGATCGACGGCCGTAACAACTGCCTCATGCGAGCCGGAAGTAAGCCCGAGCATAGGAATCTTTGCCGAGAAAGAAGCTGTGGCGTCCGAATCAATCTCACGCGAAATCTGAATGCCGTCAACGCTCAATGTAACTGCTTTACCGACGCCGATGCCGGGCTCGAGAGCCACATTGTCGGTAGCGGAGAGGTCGAGGGTGCGCAAGGCGGCATTATATGCGAGTTCCACCTGAGGAGCCAGATTGTCGAGAGTGGAGGCAGGGTCGAGGGGAGCGCCGGGATATGCCAGTGGAAGGCTGAGAGAGCCATTGCCGCCGAGGCGCTGCGCCTTGTCCCATACGCCCACTGCGAAGCGAACATTATTCACGGAATCCTTATCCGCGGCATAATATTTCATCGCATCGGGCACGAGGATTTTCAGAGAGAAACGGCCTGCATTGGCCTCCCCCTTCATCGAGGCGGCGACCTCTGCGTTATAGTTTACCACAAAGGGGTCGTCCTTGCTGCCGATATTCACCTCACGTTCAGGCTTCAAGAGTTTCACCATCACCTCGCCATTGAAGGAGGTATCAATGCTGCCATCCCTGTGATTCACAGTGCCCGAGAGAGTTACCACCTCGCCTGCATGAATCATCTGAGTGGCTCCGGCATTCATGTTCACTCCGCGCAAGGGAATGGGCACGGGAAGCGCCGGGTCGCCAACATAAATATAGCACAGTTCGTTTTCAAGTTCCGACACCGACTTGCAGCCGGCATAGACCTCTCCTACAGTAGGATTGGCGGTGCGTGGCTCATATGTGAAACCGGTGCTGCTGAAAACGGGCTTCTGGAATGTGTTCTTTACAAAATTCTGGAACAGACGGTAATTATATGTGGAGTTCACGGTGCGGGTGGAGAGGAATGAGCCCACGAAAGCGCGGGGAGCGTCGGTGACGCACATCTGGCCGATGCCGTTCACTCCGAGGTCGGGATAGGAAAGGTCGCAGCCCGCATACACGGCAAAACCGAGGTCACGGTTCTTGAAGCCGAGGAAATTATTTGGGGAGATAAAGTCGGAACCACCGCCGATACCGGCTACGCCGGCATGGCCGAAATAATAGGCGAAGAGCTTTCCGCGCTCTATCTCCGACTTGTAAATCTTGTATGCCTCGCGTTGCGTATAATTGTCAATCACGAGGGTCTTGTGAATGCCTTTCTCGCCGCTTGTCTCGGTCATGTAATCATTCAGCAGGGCTTCCGCGTCGTTCGACTGGCGGTCGTGCAGATGGTCGTCGCCGGGACAGGAGAAGGAGAATGTCTCGTTGATGAGATTTGCGAAGGAATTCGACTCCAGATATCGGCGCGACTTATTGACGGCATTGGCACCCTGTATGTCGGAGGTGACGGGAAGCAGGCCTACACCCACCTCCACCATCTTGCTGCGCATCGACACCAGCACGCTGCGATAGTCGCAAAGAGAGCCGAAATAGTCCATGTCGTTGGCGGCACGGTTTTCATATGTATATCTTTCCCCCTGCTCCTGCATGGCGATGATATCTTTCTCATGAGGCTCTCCATTGCCCGACACATTGCGATAGTCGGCATAAATCGGACCGAAGAAAAGGATATTCTTCAATTTGCGTCCCGGACTTTGATAGAGCATTTTGGCAAGGGCGCGGTAGGCAATAGGGTCAGGAGTGCCACCGGTGAATTCATTATAGATCTGCTCGGGGGTGGCAATCACTGTACGGGTGCCGTCATATTCCTCATGCACCTTGGCGAGTTCGCGGGCATGCGACAGCATTTCGGGCGACGCCACAATCAGCAGGTCGGCACCCTCGGCGGCATCTGCATGAAGGTTCTGGTTTTCCACCACCACGGCGTATCTCTCTATCTGGCGCTGCGTTTTTGATGGGTCGAACACCACGGTGAAGCGCTGCCGGGCATATTCGGGGAAATAGGCACGGGTGCCCTCCACTGGGAGAAGCGTCGGCTGGCTTCCCTCGGTGACATCCATCACCACAGCACCCTCAGGCACCTGAAACCATCCTGATTTCGCAATGCCGTCAGACTTATTGTCGAGTGCCAGACACACCCTCTCCTGGCTGAAGCGGGAGTGATCCTTGTCGGCGAATGTTTTGGAATAAGTGAAGAGCCAATAGTCGAGGCCCGCAAAATCGAGATTGAGGTCGCGTGTGCGTATCACGAGTTCCTCGCGCCCCTGGTCGTCGAGCGTGCAGTCGGAGGAAGAGGCTGTGACGCGGTGGGTCTTGTAGTTGCTCACCTCAAGATTCATGTTGCCGAAATATGTGCGTCCGAGGCCGAACATCAGACGGCCCGAACCGCTCTTCGACACAATCACCGACACCTGCAGGCGATGGAAATTCTTATCGCCGGCAAGGGCGAACGGGAGGTCGAGCTGCCAGGTATATTCCGGTGCTGCGAGAAGGTCCTCACCCCAGAAGTTGCGGCCTGTGGCGCCGGTGCCCTGAGTTTTGTCGATCTCGTGATACACATAGTCGTAAAGCGCTGTGCGCTGGAGCGTGTTGTCGCGGTCGCACTCCGCTGTGGCGATAAGCAAGGGCTCGGTGGAGTCGGTGAGAAGATATGCGCCGGTGTTGGCGTAGATGTTGATGTCGTTGCGTTCGAAACGGTTAGATACCATGGTGATGTTCTCGGGACCATGGCCGTAGAAGAGAAGCTTGCCGTTGCTATGGAGCACTGGCACTTGCTCGGGGACATCCTTGTAAAGAGCATCGCCGGTGGAACTGCAGAAATTCGAATCGAGAAGTTTTCCGCCGTGACCGAACACCGACACATTTTCGGGATTTGCGAATCCGAGTTGGCGCAGCCGGTCGTAAGAAATTTCATAGACACCGTTTTCAGCCACACGGATTTTCACCCACCGGCCTTTGGCGAGGGGCGAAGAGGCAGCAAAGCGGTAATTATATGAAGTGGGCTGCACTGTGGCTGATGCCACGATGCAGGCCAGAAACATAAATGTCAGTGATAGATATTTTCTGATCGATTTCATTTCACGTTTATGTCAAGGATATGCCGGTCGCCGGCGGTGACGCTGAGCGGGGCATTGACGCGGAGGGACATTGCGGGCGCGAGAGCCCCGAGAATGATGTCACCGGTCTTGATGGTGTTCAGGGCGCTGATCGCAGCCAGGGAGTCTTCGATATTAACGGAGATATCGCGCAATGAATAAATGTATTCTTCGCCGGCATGCGTTATGCGGAAGTCTGCACAATCTTTAAACGCAACAATGTCGCTGAAATTGCCAATGATGCAAGATCTGTCGAAAGCCACGGCGGCGGTCCAGGGGAGTCCGGCCTTACGCAGGGAGCGCAGGAGGGTGAGATTCACCACGGCGAGAGCGATGGTGGCGGCGTCGATGTAACGCATTGCAAATCTGGGTGCCACGCTCTTGCCGAGCTTGCCTATGCGCCATGCTGCCGAGGGGAAGGCCACATATTCCTGCTCAGGGTCGGGAATGAAGAGCGGATTGCCGGAGCGCGAGATGGCTGAATCAGGAATCTCATACCAGCACACTCCGGGCCGGGAACTGCGGAATGACTCCGGCACGGGGGAATAGGCATTGGTTACTGCGAATATTTTCATCAGGCGTTCAGGCGGTTGAATATCAGGGCAAGGTGGGCATAGATGGAGGTATTGGCCATGACGATACCTTCGGCCACCTTCACGCGGTAGGGGGTGAAGTTCCATATGGCCTTCAGGCCTGCGCCCACGGCGATGTCGGCAGTCTGCTGGGCCACATCGGCGGGCACAGTGAGGATGGCTATCGATGCGGGATTCTCCTCGGCCACGCGATAGATGTCGTCGATATGATAGATGGGCACATTGCGCTCCGAGGTGCCGCAAACGGCGGGATCCACGTCAAAGCCGGCGATTATCTCAAGGCCATATTTGGATAGGCCGGAGTCGTGGATAAGCGCCATGCCGAGGCTTCCCGCGCCAAACACGTAAGCCTTATGCGAGCGGGAGAAACCGAGGAAGTCGCGCAGGGCTGCGGCGAGCGCGGTCACCTCATAGCCTATGCGGGTGCGACCCTTGATATTGAGGAAACTCAGGTCCTTGGCTATCTGGGAGGCGTCCACGCTCAGCGACTGCGATATGCGGGTGGAGGATACATATTCCACGCGCTGCTTCTCCAGGATCTCCACATAGGCCAGATACCATGGGAGACGCCGCAACGTGGGCTCGGGAAGAATAATGTTTTCTATCTGTTTCATTCTGCGGCTACGGCAAGTTTCATGGTCTTTGAGGTGTAAGAGCCTTCGGGGGTCTCCACCGTGGCACGATAGAGGTAAATGCCGCGTGGCACGCGGTTGCCCGAGGAGTCGCGCAGGTCCCAGCGAGCCGAGATGTTCGACTCAAAGTCGGTGGTGGAGGCGGTGGTATTGCTCCATACGCAGCGGCCATTGAGGTCGTAGACGCCGATGGTGCATGAGAGTTTCGAGTTGGGGCGGTCGGTGACGAGGCGGAATGTCACGTCGGTCACTGCAGGATTGGCGCTTGCCGTCAGCGAGATGATGGCAGGCTCTGTGGCGGCTCCCACATTGAAGTCGATGGTCTGTTTACTTACGTTGTTGGCGTTGTCCCACACTGTGAAGAGCAGCTGATGCTTTCCGGCGGCGATATCCTTCAGCGGATATTGCACGGTGCCGGCGCCTTCGGCGTCAGGGTCGGAGGTGAAATATGCGTTCACATCGTCGAAGATTAGATTGCCGTCGATAATTGCCGACATGCGGTGGCCCACACCGGCGTCGGAGAGGTTGATGCCCGAGTCGTCGCTCACGCGTGCGAAGAGGATGGGCGAGGAATTGACCACTCCGCCATTTGCAAAGGAGGGTGTGTTCAGATAGAGCTGTTCTATTTTCGGGCCGATGGTGTCGGACACCTGAGAGTCGTCGAATCCGTAGACATAAAAGCGGTCGCAATCGCCGGCGGCCTCGCGTCCCTTGTCGTCCCAGGCATAGAGGGTGAGACGCGCAGGGCTGTAGTTGTTCTCGATTTCAGCGGGGATGCGCAGTGATGTTTCGAACAGGCCGTTTTTCACGCGCACATTCACAGAGGCGAGGCGGGTCTTGCGGTCGTTGTAGGCGGTATACGAACCGGAGCCCGTTCCGTTGCCCTTGAGAGCCACGGGACGCTCGGCATCCATAAGAAGCATATTCACGGTGCCGTTGAAATCCTTCATCACCACTCCGTCGGCATCTACCACATCTCCCTTCACAGAGAGAAGTCCGAGTGCCTCTACCTCGGGGAGAGGATTGGCTATATCTGTTACGTCAACTCCGTTGATTTCGCGCACGCGCACTTCAGGCGTGGGGCTGGGAAGTCTCAGCGCAGGATCGCCGAGAATGGTGTAGCGCAGGCTGTTGCCGTCCGTTCTCAGATAATTGTTGCGTCCGCGGAGGTAAATGTCGCCGAAGCGCGGAGGAAGGCCCTTCTCATCACGCACGAAGGTGCTGCGGGCCATCTGTTCGTTGAGATTGCCGTTCTGCGATATATACACGGTGCGGGTGGTGGTGATCATCGCAATGGCGCCGCCGTCGGGATTTAGCACGAGGTGCTCGCCGGCCGACACTGCGGGAGCGTCGAAGGGAGTGAAACGGCAGGTGGCGGTATACATGAAGGGGAGCCGGCGGTTGGCCATCGACTCGATATCCTTCCATTCCCAGAGGTGCTCGTGACCCCAGCCGGTGGGTCCGCCGTGGCCGATATAATTCGTATAAGCCACGCCGTCGTTATAGTTCTGGAGCATGCGCTTGGTGGCCTGCGGATAACTGGCACCGACACTGGTGTATACGCGGTCGTACTGGTCGATATAGAGTCGGTCCACAAGCGTGCGCGAACCGAATTCATTAGCGTTCCAGGCATCATAGACGCGTTGTGCCTGGGCGAAATGCACGCCTGCATCCTCGTCGTCGGCTATGAGCATCACCTTGTTGCGCCATTCACCCAAATCAGGGCTTAAGGCGTATTTTTCTATCTTCGCTGCCACGGCATCGGCTTCGGAGGCCGACTTGCAGGGAATGCGCCCCACGGCCACATGGAGCTTGGCAGTGGAGAGCGACATTGCGGAGGGCGCCACATCATCAAGCATGCCGATGTAGTCGTCGGAACAATAGGAATTCACCTCATTATGGTTGCTGGCAGGCAGCGACTCCCAGATGGGCACGGTGGCGTAATCGAGATTGCGCCATTCTTCCGATTTGCGCTTGGGGTCGTAGGTAGGCTTGCCCATGATCAGGCAATAGCGTATGGTGCGCGCCTCCCGGCGGTCGTGCCACATCTTGAGGAGCAGGCGGAATGCTGTCACATCGGGCATGCCGCCTGAAAATTCATTGTAAATCTCCTCGGGAGTGAGGATCTGCACGCGCATGCTGTCGGCTTTTTCATGCACGGCGGCGATGCGACGTGCGGCCTGCGTGTATTGCGCGGGGGAGATGATGAGCATGTCGGGCACTGGGAGTGCATGCAGGTTCTGGTTGGCCACAGCCGTGGCCTGCTTCACTGCAGGTGCCACCTGCGCGGGATTGAAGGCCACAAACTCGCGGTAACCCAGCGAAGGGACATCAAAGGTGGCTTTGTCGCCGGAAAGGGTGAATTTCACCTCCTCAGGGGCCCAGGGGTCGGTCACATCCCAGATGCGGGTGTCGGCCGAACAACCGGCCACATTGACCGTTGTGCCCACCGTGAAGTCGTGATAGAAATGCAACTGGCCGTTGCGCAGGCGCAAGGCACGCTCATAGAAGGCCTCTATATAGTCGAGACGGCTCATGAAGAGGGCGCCTGAATAGTCATATTGGATGCCGACGCGCAGTTTGTCGCCGGGATTGTCGAACTCCTTATAAGTGTTCATGAATCCGCAATAGGGCACCTCGCCTCCGGGAACGCCCATCTTGTCGGAGGCGGTGGAGGGAAGGCGGGTGCCGTTGGCGGAGATGATGATGGAGGAGTTGCCGCTACTATAGGCCGCGAAAGAGACTTTGATGCCGGCCCAGCCGCCTGCGTTGTCCACGAGGTCGAAGTCAAACTGGCGCGACTTCTGCGAGCGGAAGTCCTCGCCGAGCAGCGTGCGTCCCGACTCGCCGGCCGCCTGCATCTCCTGCTCGTGCACAAGGCGGGCATAGAATGTGGTGATTACATCCTCCACTCCATCGGCGGCTTTCATCTGCGGGAGCGTCACCTCCGGGGCATCGCTGTCGCTCAGGAAATAATAGGAAGCATCGGAGAAATATGGGTTGATGGCGTGGGTATAGGGAGCGTTGCCGCTTCGCGCGGCGGCCCAGGTGTTGCAGTCGGTAGCATAGAACACGATTCCCTTGGCCGTGCGCACGCTCGGCAACTGGGGAAGGTCGTCGGGCATCAAGACATGCAGTCCTTCGGGGAGAGCGCGTCCCCCCTTGCCATATACGCGCACCTTCTGGGGATTGGCGAAGCCCATGGCGCGCAATTCGCTGTCGCTTATCTGGTACATGCCGGTGGCGTCCACGGCCACACGCACCCATTTCCCATCTGCGAGCACCGATTTTTTTGCGAAATGATTCTCGGGAAGGGAATAGGCCGCAATGGCTGTCGACACGGCCAGTGTGGTAAGTATTGTTCGTAACAGTCTCATCAGTTACTTAACGCTCTGCAATATGCGTTTATTGTCTGCTTCGGCGTCGAGAGGGGCATTGTTGCGCAAGGCTTTCTCCCAGTCGGTCCAAGAGCCGTGGAAGGCGTTGAGATCCACATCGCCGCGGATGCCGGCCACGCGTCCCCGGTGGCTGTATTGCCAGAACGACCACGAGCCGGCTGAAGCCGTGTCCTCGGTGAAGGAGCATATCCAGAAGGGAAAACCGCGGAATTCGTCGCGGAAAAGATATTTGTTGTAGCCGCGCTCATTGGAATAGAACATCACGCGATGGCCCCGCATATTGAGGTATTCCACCATCTTCTGCAATTGTTCGGCCACCTGGTCGGGCGTGTATCCGTCGGGATTTCCATCCTCCTCCACGTCAATCACAAGGCCGAGGTCGAGCGGACGCGGGCCCACGGAGCGCAAAAGATTGACGGCCTGCGCCACTCCGTCGACATCGAAGCGGAAGAAGTGGTAGGCTCCCACCTTCATGCCGGCATGGGTGGCCTTCTGATAATTGAGCACGAAATTTTCGTCGCGGAATCCTGCCCCCTCGGAAGCCTTGATGAAGATGAATTCGATGCCGTCTGCCCGGGCGGCGTTGAGGTTCATCATGCCGTTGTGGGCGGAGACGTCGATGCCCCGCACCGGGAAGCGGTCCGGGTCGACGAATGGCGGCGACGTGATGTATTCACGCCAGGCCCACCACATGGCTCCGGCCAGCAGCAGCGACACAAGCAGGAAGCATCCCGCCACAATGATATCTTTTCGGGGTCTACGCATATAGATTCACTGCCACCGGAGCGGCAGCGCATTTCAATGTATCGGCAAATTTAGCAATTCGCCCCCAATCCTGCAAGACCCCCGCAAAAGTTTGGCGCTTTGATTAACATTTAATAATTTTGCAGGATGAGATAAAAATGATATTCAATGAATAGAATGATGTGGAAGATGCCGCGGGCGGTGTTCCTGCTGGCGCTAGCGCTGATTTGCGTAGTTTTGCAGGTGCCTCTTGTGTTCTGGGGCGCAGAACTCTGCGATGCTGGTTTCTATCTCACTTTCTATCAGAATTTTTTCGATGCGCCCGAGTCGGTGAGCTATAATTTCATGTATTGGCTCTCGGGACTCATCGGCGCCATATGGACGAAGGTTTTTCCGGGGATGGCGGCGATGCGCGTGGCCGGATTGCTTGCCAACACGGGTTGTGCGCTGCTCCTAGCCACAATCTTCAGCGTGCGCCGTTACCGACCGTGGGTGGTGGCCGGCACGCTGCTCTGCCTCTGCGGCCAGTGGCAATTGCCTCTCACCCTGAGTTATGATATGATTACCGCTCTGCTCACGCTCGTCGGACTCCTGCTGCTGACGCGGGCTCTTACGGGGGGCAACCTGCGCCGGGCCTCATGGATAATGTTAGCTGCCGGCGTGGTGATTGGCGCAAACACGTTCACCCGCATCCCCAATGTGGCTGGCATTCTCTATATCTTTCTTATCCCGATAGTTATCTCAATCTTTCAGCGTCGGGGAGCCGGCTTGCTCTCTGCCGTTTTTGCTGCCGGTTGGCTTGCCGGCATCTGCCTCATTCTCGCTCTGATGGCGGCTATGGGTCATCTCCAGATCTTCATCGCCAATATGCAGGAACTCTTCGGCGTGGCGGCGCAAGGCAGCGAGGCTTCGCATGGTTTCGGGCCTTTGGTGGCGGCGCAGATCTCTGCCTGGAAATGGGTGCTCTCGGAATGCTTTGTAATCATTTTCCTCGGGCTGCTGACGCTTGCCGCCAGGCGCGGGATGAATAATAGAATCGTGCGCCGCATCACATTGGCGGTAATCGGGCTTCTTCTCCTATATATATTTTATAAGGCGAGAGTGATCACGTCAGCGGTGTCGCTGGTACTTGTGGGCGTAGTGTTAGCCACAATCACCGGGGGGCGCAGTCTGCGCTCCGGTGCATGGGCCGGACTTGCCATGATGCTGATTTTTCCATTAGGCAGCGACGGAGGCCTTTTCAACAACAGTACCTATATTCTCTGGTGTGCCTGCGTGCCGGGACTATACGGCTACCGCTCGTTTGCCAAGCGTTTTGTGCCTGCATGGGAGAGGGGTGCCGGAATCGCATCAATATGCTATGCACTTGCCATAGTGCTGTTAGCCATGGCACAAGCTGCCATAGGTGGCGTATATTTCGATACAGTGAAACCATTGCAGGCCAGCGGCACTATCCCTGCGCCATTAGCCTCCGGAATCCGCACCTCACAGCAGACAGCGACAGCGATTGAGGAGACGCTGAAGGGTGTAGAGAAAGGTGCCGGACCGGGCGAAAGGATTCTCATTTTCGGGAGCGCACCGCTTTTACATTATCTAAGCGAAACGCAACCGGCTATCGGTAATTCCTGGCCTGAGCAGTTGTCGGCAGAAATGCTCGGCGAGCAGTTGCGCGAGCGGATGCAGGGTGCGCCGGTGCTTCTGGTGAAATACCCCACAATCGGCGGAACCGGCAAGCCATCCGACGATTTCCTGTATGGCCGCGACCCCTACAGCGACATCTACCATAACGCGAAGAAGACTGGCGTCCTGCTCCAATATCTCGGCGAAGAGGGCTATTCCACCGCCACCGAAACCCCGCTCTACATCCTCTTCACCAAGCAATAATCTCCCTCCATCATAAAAATCTGGTGAAAAACCTGTTTCATCCTTTGCTCCCTTTCATACACACACGGCTGCCGGAAATTTCACTTCCGGCAGCCTTTTTTCATTTAATTCGGCTATCGTTTTTAAATAAGGGGGTATTTTATTAACTTTCCTCTAAAACCTATTTGCCATATATGATGTAATATCCTCTCAAATATTGGCATAAACGAGACATTGGCATATAAATCCCTGTTCCGACAGAAATAGCAACTGCGGAATTATGATATAAGATTGTTACTTTCCTCTACAAGCTTGGGTAGCTTATGCCGGTATCCAACTCCTCCCGATGCGTTTGCAAATTTGCGAACCGGGCTGCGATGCACCACAAAGTTAATTACATTGCACCGGAAGGTATGTCGAAAGGCCGTCAGGCCATTTTCGATTCAAGTGATTTGAGTTTCTCCTCCATCAGTCTTTGTTCCTCAAGGCGTTTGAGATAGATGTCGATGAAGTCCTCTTCTTTGGATAGCATGTGCCATACGGCGACAAGTATCTTTCTGGCGATTGCCACCTGTATCTTCATCTTGCTCTTGCGTTTCTGTGTGACCTGTATGTAACTGAAATTGGAGAAGAAACAGTTTCGTGTTCTTGACGCAGTCCATGATATCTCGATGAGTATATGGCGAAGGTATTTGTTGCCATGCGTGATTTTTCGGCTTTTGTACCGTCCGTTGCTGACGTCGTTCCTGGGCTTGAGTCCGCACCATCCCACAAGCGCTGCGGCTGTGGCAAACATCTTCATATCCACTCCGGTCTCCGCAATTATGGCTGTGGCGGCGCGTTCCTTGACACCGGGGATGGTCTGAAGCCGTTTGTATTCGGTGGGGAAATTACTTTCGCACAAGGCTGTCAGCTGTGACTGGCATTCCTCTGACTGACGCAGATACACGGCAATCAGTTCC
>OGNF01000426.1_pt1 | contig 46733 bp, 50 predicted proteins | sample 1573321 | NCBI WGS metagenome assembly OGNF01 (sample SAMEA2581911, study PRJEB24529) | metagenome | biome: Human gut stool | place: China | collected 2011 | reverse complement strand
ATTTGAGAGGAGCTGTCCTTAGTACGAGAGGACCGGGATGGACACACCGCTGGTGTACCAGTTGTTCTGCCAGGAGCATAGCTGGGTAGCTACGTGTGGACGGGATAAACGCTGAAAGCATCTAAGCGTGAAGCCCCCCTCAAGATGAGATTTCCCATTCGAAAGAAGTAAGATCCCTTGAAGACGACGAGGTTGATAGGTCAGGAGTGGAAGTGTGGTGACACATGGAGCGGACTGATACTAATCGATCGAGGACTTAACCAAAGAAACTGAAGAAGATATCTAGTTTTGGAAGATTAACAACATCTTTCAATGGTCTAGTGATGATGGCAAGGAGGGCACACCTGTTCCCATACCGAACACAGAAGTTAAGCTCCTTAGCGCCGAGGGTAGTACGCAAGTGCGAGAGTAGGACGTCGCTGGGCCAAAATAAACCTGCCTCAATAGCTCAGTTGGTTAGAGCACTTGACTGTTAATCAAGGGGTCCTAGGTTCAAGTCCTAGTTGGGGCGCCATATTTTTTGGCCCGTTGGTGAAGTGGCTTAACACAGCGCCCTTTCACGGCGTCATTCATGGGTTCAAATCCCGTACGGGTCACCAAAGTAAGAAATATCCCTTTTTAAAGGGTTTTTTTGTGTCTTTTTTTATTTTGTAAGAAAATTTATTATTTCATTGTGAATTATATTTATAATAAAAACATTGACTAATAAAAGAAAATAAGATTAAAATAAAGTTGAGGTATAAATTTTTATGAATAAAGAATTGTTAAGAGAAAAATATAAATTAATAAGAAAAAGTATAACTGAAAAAAATATTAAAGATAATATTATTTATAATAAAGTGATAAATGATGATATTGTAAAAAGGTGTTCTACTATTTTGATATATGTTTCTTTTAAAGATGAAGTTGACACTTTAAAACTTATAAAGTTTTTTCTTCAAAATAAAAGGGTTGCTGTTCCTAAAATAGAAAATAATAATATGAATTTTTATTATATAAAATCTTTAGAAGAATTAAAATCTGGATATTTTGGGATACTTGAACCAGTTTCAAATGATCTTGTAACTGATTTTTCTAATTGTGTTTGCATTACTCCAGGAATATGTTTTGATTTAAATGGTAATAGAATAGGTTATGGTAAGGGATTTTATGACAAATTTTTTAATGAAGTTGACATTTATAAGATAGGATTATGTTATAAAAAGTGTCTTGTTAGGAAAATAGATGTAAATAAATTTGATAAAACAGTAGAAAAAGTAATAACAGATTAAATATTTTGTGTTATAATATTTTTATCTTTTATTGCCTAGTAGCCAAGTGGTAAGGCAAAAGACTCTGACTCTTTTATTTCGTGGGTTCGAATCCTACCTAGGCAACCAATTTAATTAATATTGATTTGTATAAAAAAACATACTATAATATGTGTAGTTAAGTTTAATATACTTAGAAAGGAAGGTAATTATGACAAATAAAGAATATGCAGATTTTTTATTAAAAACTGATTATGATTATAATTATTATTTAGAAAAATATCCCAAAAGGGCTTTAAAAGAAGGACAAATGGTTACAAGATTTGCTCCAAGTCCAACAGGATTCGTTCATATGGGAAGTTTATATACATCTTTTTCTGATTTACAGTTTGCTAAACAAACAAATGGAATATGTTATTTAAGAATTGAAGATACAGATGGAAAAAGGACCGTAGAAAATGGGGTTCAAGGGATAATAGATGATTTTAATTCTCTTGGAATAAGTTTTGATGAAGATCCAATTAAGGGTGGTAAATATGCTCCTTATATTCAAAGTGAAAGAGAAGATATTTATAAAGCCTTTGCTAAAAAGTTAATCGAAGAAGATAAAGCTTATCCTTGTTTTTGTACTGAAGATGATTTAAATAGAATAAGAGAACTTCAAGAAAAAACTAAAGATAGACTTGGTTATTACGGTCATTATGCTAAATGTCGTAATTTAACTAAGGATGAAGTGATAGAAAGAATAAATAATGGTGAAAAATATATTATTCGTTTAAAATCTAATGGAAGTTTTTTAAATAAAGTTATCTTAGATGATTTAATTAAAGGTAAAATAGAAATGCCTGAAAATGATATGGATGTTGTTATAATAAAAGGTGATGGGCTTCCAACATATCACTTTGCACATGCTGTAGATGATCATTTAATGGGAACAACGCATGTTCTAAGGGGAGATGAATGGGTGGCAAGTTATCCAATTCACGATCAATTATTTAAAATGTTAGGTTTCCCACTTCCAAAATTTTGTCATATTGCTCCGATTACTGTTCGTGAAGGGGATACAATAAGAAAACTAAGTAAAAGAAAAGATAAAGGTGCTGCGATTAGTTATTATGCTAAAGAAGGAATACCTACGGATGTTATTAGATTATATTTAGCAACAGTTAATAACTCTAATTTTGAAGAATGGTATAATGAAAACCCTACCAAAACAATTGATGACTTTATATTTACTTTTGATAAGATGCCTGTGGGTGGTTCATTATTTGATATTGAGAAATTAATAAATATTTCTAAAATATATTTTAGTCGTAAAAAAAGTGAAGATATATTAAAAGAATTATTAAAGTATTTAAGTATTTATGATAAAGAATTTTATGAAATAGTAAAAAGTAATCAAGAAAGAATGATAAGAAGTTTAGATATCGAAAAATATACATCTCGTCCAAGAAAGGATATCTCATCTTATAGTGATGTTAGAAAATATTTTTGGTATATGTTTGATGAATTATTCACAAAAGATAGATATGATAATATAGAAATAAAACCGTTTTATAATAAAGAAATGTTAATAGATTATATAACTAATATATATAATGAAGAAGATGATAATAATACTTGGTTTAATAAAATAAAAGAATTTGTTGGAAAATATAATTTTGCAAGTGAAGTAAAAGAATATAAAAAAAATCCAGATATTTATATAGGCCATGTTGGAGATTTTTGTGAAATGTTAAGGGTGGCTGTTACAACACTTTCTAATACACCTAATTTATATGATATATTATCTATTTTAGGAAAAGAAGAAATAGAAAAAAGAATAAAAATGTTTGAAGTAAAATAATAATGTTAAATGCATTATTATTTATGGTCCGTTGGTGAAGGGGTTTAACACACAAGGTTCTCATCCTTGGATTTCATGGGTTCGAAACCCATACGGATCACCAATTAATTAAATTAAATCCTTATTTTATAAGGATTTTTTTGTTTATGTAAATGTCGTGGTAATTTATTATGATTGAATAAATATATGTGACTTAAATTTTATATGTTTTTAAAAGGATGATAATTTTAACAGTAAAATAATAAAAAAAACAATCTATTAGATTGCCATAGCTTTATTATCCTTTAAAGTCCATTTTGTTGAATATTTCTGTGTCATAAAACTCTTTCATTGTTATTCCGAAAACTTTACAAAATTTATAAATGTTTTTAGAACTTTGGTTTTCTACTTTATCATAAAGTAATGCATAAAGTGTTGTTGCTGGAACAGTAGAAAGCTCAGACAACTTATTTGTACTTAAATGGTTTAATTCACAAAGCTCATTGATTCTTTCTATTACGGCTTCTGTAAAAGTCATTTTTTATTCATCTCCCATTACATATTATATTATATCAAAATAAAAATAAAATTGTTTACCGAAATCAGTTATTTTTATTAATATTAATTATAAATATTTAAAATAATCAAAAAATAGATTTGTTATAATAGAAATTGAATTATGTTTTGTAATGTAGAATAATTGTTAAAAATATTTGACAAATTTCCAAAGATATTTGGTAGAATTAAATTTAAAATTTATATATAATTATTTGTGAAAGGAGAAAAAATGAAATTAGGAGAAAATATTTTTAAATTAAGAAAGGAATATAATCTATCACAAGAACAATTGGCAGAAAAGATTAATGTTACTAGACAAACAATATCAAATTGGGAATTAGGGGAAACAGCTCCTAATCCTGAACAATTAAAATTATTATCTAAAGAACTAAATATTAGTATTGATGAATTATTAAATAATGATATAAAACAAGTGTTAGTAGAAAAAGTAAGCAATACTGAAAAACTTGCTAAGATAATAATTAAAATATTAAAAATTTTAGGAATAATTTTTGTTTTAGGTTTTGTTGTTGGAATTTTTTCATTTGGTATTTTTAATTTTACTAAAACACCAATGACGGTAGTAGAAAAGCAAACAGTACTTCTTAATTGTCAACTTAATGGTGAAAAATATGATTATTTAATAGAATATGATAAAGATGATAATATCATTGAAGCAGGTGGTAGTGATTATATTACTAATATTGTAAAAGATAAAAAAATTTATAAAGCTAAGATTTTAGTAAAATATATTGAAGCGTATTTTTTTGATAATGGTGGTAAGTGTTAATTAATGAAAACTAAAAAGAACAATTTATGTTCTTTTTAATTTGTTTAATGTTTATAATGTTTTTATATAAAAATATATTTCCGAAATCGGCAAACTTATGATATAATAGAATAAGAAAAAGAAATTATGGGGATAATTTGTTTAATATGAGTTAAGATATTAAAAATATTTATTTATGATTAAGAGTTTATGGATGAATATTTTTGATATAAATATTAAATTTTGAAAGGAGGTAATAAATGAAAACATCATTGGTTATAAAATTAATTATAATTATAGCAGTTCTAGCAGGATTAGGATATATATTATATAAAGACTATTATAAAACAAAAGATTTTGTTTTTGAAGCAAAAATTAAAGAAGTAGTAGTAAATGATAATGTATATACTATTTTAGTTGAAGAATATGATAAAAAGAAAAAAGAATATGTTACTGAGTATGAATTTGAATTAAATAAAGATACTAAAATAATTTATGATAATAAAGAAACAACAAAAGATCAATTAAAGGTTAATCAAAAAGTAACTATTACAGCATCAAATGAAGTAATGCCAAGTGAACCTGCAAAATTATCTAATGTTAAAAAAATAGTAATTTCAAAAGATTAATTTTGCTAAAAAGTTTTGCTAAAAAGCAAAATTTTTTTAATTAACTTAATTAAATCATATTGACAATTATATTAAAATACATTATGATTAAAATGCGTGGTGGTATACCCGCACTACTTTTACGATTAATGTGTGAAGGTAGTAACCAAAACCCCCTGAAGAGAGAGATGAATTAATATCTCTCTCATTTTTGTTAGGAAATATAAGGCGTTGGGAGCATTTTAATAATAGTTAAAAAATTCTTGGGAATAACTTGGGAACAAGTTTTAAAAAAATGCATAATTATTGCAGACAATTTATATAGATAATGATATAATATATATAAGAATAGAGCAATTCATTTTTAAAATGGATTATGCTCTTTTTTTGATGGAGGTATATATGGATAAATTATGTAGAGTAAGTGAATATTTAGAAGCATCACATGCAGACTTTGATAAATATGGAATTTATGATGGGTATGCAAACACTGATTCCGAATTATATATTAATCCAAAGTTGTTGAAAAGATGCACAATAGCAGAATTAAAAGGTTCTTATAATAAAGTGGTTTCACACTTTATGAAGATAATTGATTTATTAAGAAAGAGTAAAGAAATGTCATCAAATGATTTGATGTGGCAGTGTGCCTTAAAAATGTTTAGTTTTCCCGAACCAAACGGAGTAGCATTAGGTACAAGCGAATTGTCTATTAATGGTAATGGATTAAGCGGAGAAACAGCTGAAAATGCACTAAAAAAGCTTAAAGAAATGGTGGATAATGGTATAGATGATCCACAAATCTTTGGCCTGTTAGCTGTTATTCAGAAAAATATCGGTGTCGATAGAGTAAGTGATATGATTAGTAATATAATATATGATGATTTACTGAGATATAGTGAAAACATGTTTAAAAAAATTAACGTATCCGAATTAAGTGAAATCGAATATTGTAACAGAAAGTATTATATAAAAAAGAGGCCTAATGGTTCAAATCTTATATTAATACCAAAGCAAATTCTTAGTAATATTCCTCCATTTATTGATTATTATTCCATACAGGAAATTATAGATGAAAACATAAATATCAAGAAGGAAATATATTCCATGTTTTATGAAGCAAATAAAAAGCTAAAGAACAAGACTATATCTCAGGTTAATATTCAAGATTTAGAAAAAGAACAAGTATTTGAGGTTATTAAAAAGTTCAATTTGTATACTAAAATTCTTAGTAATAATTCTTCAATAAATGTTGAACCTTATGACTTTGAAATAGATGAAGATGGAATCCATAATCCAATTGATAAGATTTCTAAGATGTATGCTGACAGGGAAAAAGATATTGTATCAGAGGTTTTAAGAATACGAAATTCAGATTTTAGTGGATTGGTAGAAGACTTAATAAATAATTATAAATTTATTATAGAAAATAAAGGGCTAAATCAAGACTTATACCATGAAATAAAGACTAAGTCTGGTAAAAAGTATCTGAGAAACAAGAACGAGGGATTCTCGCATAGATTATTTATTGCAACTATAGAGGGTATAAAAAAGATAAAAAATTTTGATTATACATTTGAACCAAAATCGGCAAATGGTGAAGTAGATTTTAGATTTACTCGTGGCGATGAAGTAATTGTAGTAGAGTTCAAGTTAAGTACAAACAAGCTTAAACATGGATACAATACTCAATTAGTAGAATATATGAAGAGGGAAAAAAGTCGCCAGGGATATTATGTTATTATAAAAGTTAAAGATGATAATAGTGTGGAAAACTTTTTGAAAAATACCAAAATCGTTGATGAAAGAAAAGCGATTGTGATAGATGGACTAATAAAGGAAAGTCCGTCACATATGTAAAAATGACCGAGAATACTAATCCTCGGTTTTATTATCTTCTAAATTATCAATTACATTTACGATTTCATTTAATGTACTTAAGAATAGGTGAGAATAAGTTTTTAATGTTTCTTCAATTTTCGTATGTCCTAAGTATTTAGCAACTACTTGGACATTAGCACCTTTGTTTATTAAAAGAGATGCACATGAATGTCTGAAATCATGAATCCTTATTTGTTTAACACCAGCAAGTTTGCAGTTTTCATTTTTATGATTAGAAAGTGTATTGCTACATACAGGAAGCATATCTCCCAGCTACAAAGAAATTATCATTGAATCCTGGTATCTTTTCTACCTCATTTTTCATTAATCTTTATAACTCCAAAGAAACAATATATATTTACTACAATCAGATTTAATTCCGTTATTTTATTAAAATGGAAATTCAAATAAAAATTGGCATATCAATATATTTTGTACGAAATGATATGCAAAATCAAAAAAAAGTGATAAAATTAAATCTAGAAGTAATAATTTGGATAAAAAAGAGAAAATATGTATTCAAATGAATTTAAAAATATTATTGAGAATGCAAGAATTGCTAAAGGAAATTCCCAAAGAGAACTTGCTAAATTATCTGGAATAAGTATAAATACCTTAAATGATATTATTAATGGAAAAATAAAAAAAGTCAGAATTAGATTTATTAGATTTTGATGTTCAAAAAAGAAAAAAGGTAAAAAAGCAAGACAACACTTGTTTTATACAATTGAGCATTTAAAAATAATGCAAGAAAGTAAGGATAGTTTATATACAATAGATAAAGCTATAGAAGATATTAAATGGTGTTTTGATGAATTAGAAGATGTGGAACATAAATATGATTATGATAAATTACCAAAAGATATGTAGGAGGTTTTAATATGATAAAAGGAAAACCATTTGTAAAGTGGGCTGGTGGAAAAAGACAAATAATAGATAAATTAAAGCAATATGTTCCATATGAGTTTAATACTTATTATGAACCATTTATAGGCGGAGGAGCATTATTATTTGAACTTTCACCTAAAAAAGCTGTTATTAATGATTATAACAAAGAACTTATGAATGTATATGAATGTATTAAAGATGAAAAAAAATTCGAAGCAATGTGTAGAGAATTAAATCATCATGAAACTGAACATTCAGAAGAATACTATTATGAAGTTAGAAATATTGATAGAGATAAAAAGAAGTTTAATAAGTTAGTAGATTATAAAAGAGCAGCTCGTACTATTTATTTAAATAAAGCTTGTTTTAACGGATTATATAGAGTTAATAGTAAGAATGAATTTAATGTACCATTTGGTAAGAAAACTAAAGTAAATACTTATGAAGGACAAAATTTAGGTATTATATGTGGTTATTTAAATTATAATGACATTAAGTTATTATCAGTTGATTTTGAAGAAGCTGTAAAAGATGCCAAAAAAGGAGATTTTGTTTATTTTGATCCACCTTACGATTCTGATACATCTACATTTAATAGTTATACTGAAGATGGTTTTGGAAAAGAAGAACAAAAAAGACTTGCTAAAGTATTTAAAGAATTATCTGATAGAGGATGCTATGTAATGCTTTCTAATCACAATACAACTTTAATAAATGAGTTATATAAAGATTTTCATATACATGTAATTGAGGCTAAAAGAAACATAAATGCTAATGGAAAGAAAAGGGGAAAAGTAGAAGAAGTTATTATAACAAATTTTGAAAATAAAAAAGGTTTTGAAGAATAGTTAAGGAGGAATTAAAATGGATTTTCAAATAGTTACCCAACTTGGAGCAAATTTAATTGAAGCAGCAGCAAGAAATGGAGCAAGTGCAATTAATGCAAAGATAAAAGCTGCGAAGGCAAAGAAAGATGCTAAACAAACAATTAGTGAATTAGAAGAGATTATATACGATTTGTTAAGCGATAAAGCTGAAATACAAGGAATTGCACAAGCATATGAGCAAGAACTTGTTTCTCAAAAGATCACAGAGGATGATATAAAGTACATTACTGATAATTTATTGCCAATATTAATAGAATTTGTTCCAGATAATGAAAAAGAACAAGTTGAACAGATAAAGAAAATATTATCAGTTGAAACTTTAACTATTATGCAATTAATAGGATTTAATTATAAAAAGGCTATTGGGGAACCATTAACTATGTTATTAAGAAAGGTAATTGAATCAAAGATACCTATGGATGCAAAAATCAATGTTGAATATGCATTGGCAATGGCTAAAATAGCTTCTGATAAAGATTCAACACAAAGATTTTATCAATTAACTAATCAACAAATTCCAGAGGAATAGGACATTTAGAGGAGGAATATGCATGAGAATGAAATATTACTATGAAGATGATAATTTTAAACTTATACATGGTGATTCATTTAAAGAATTAAAAAAACTTGAACCTAAATCAATAGACATGATTTTTGCAGACCCTCCTTATTTTTTATCTGGAGATGGTATAAGTTGTAGTGCAGGTAAAATGGTAAGTGTAAAAAAAGGTGAATGGGATGAAAAAATAAATATTGATAAAAAACATAAGTTTAATCGGAAATGGATTAAATTGTGTTACAATATTTTAAAAGATGAAGGAACAATATGGATTAGTGGAACAATGCATAATATTTACTCAATAGGTATGGCATTGGAACAAGAAGGCTTTAAAATAATAAATAATATAACTTGGAAAAAATTAAATCCACCGCCGAATATAAGCTGTCGTGCATTTGTTCACTCAACAGAAACAATTTTATGGGCAAAAAAAGATATTAAAAAAGCAAAACATAAATTTAATTATTCATTGATGAAAGAGTTAAATGATAATAAACAAATGAAAGATGTTTGGGAGTCATCATTAACTAAACCTAGTGAGAAAAAGCAAGGAAAACATCCAACTCAAAAACCTATTGCCATATTAGAAAGAATAATATTAGCATCTACAGATGAAGGAGATTTAATTTTAGATCCGTTTAATGGAAGTGGAACAACTGGAATTGTAGCGAATAAATTAAATAGAAAATATATAGGAATAGAACAAGAAAAAGGATATCTTGATTTAACTATTAGAAGAAAGGAAGAAAATGATGAATAGAAATTTTGATGATTGGTTAAGTAAATTTAAAGCAAGTATTTCAAATTATAGTTATTATGTTGATTTTAATAAAATATATGGAAATGTAGACAAAATAAAAATTGAACTTAATATTTTGAATTCCTTAATTGGCAGTCAAAATATAGAAGAAGAATTTAGAAATATTATTTTTAAATATCCAGAAACATTGGAATGTATTCCAGTTTTATTGGCAGTTAGATCAAATGAAATTTTTGTTAAAGATGAATTTGATGAATATTTATTCAAATTTAATAAAATGGTTTATTCAATTGATGATTATGTAAAATTCATGAAAGAAACTGGGTTATTTGATTTGTTAGAAAATCATTTGATAAATAATTTATATGATTATGTTTTAGGTGTTGAAGTAGGATTAGATTCAAATGGTAGAAAAAATCGTGGTGGACATTTAATGGAAGATTTAGTAGAAAGTTATATTGTAAAAGCTGGATATGAAAAGAATGTTAATTATTTTAAAGAAATGTATTTAAGTGACATTGAAAAAAGATGGGGATTAAATTTATCTGCAATGTCTGGTGACAATACTTCTACAAAAAGATTTGATTTTGTTATTAAAACTGATAATCAGGTATATGTTATAGAAACTAATTTTTATGCTTCGGGTGGTTCAAAATTAAATGAAACAGCAAGAAGTTATAAAATGTTAGCTGAGGAATCTAAAAAAGTAGATGGAGTAACATTTATATGGTTTACTGATGGTCAAGGATGGTATAGTGCAAGAAAAAATTTAGAAGAAACATTTAATATATTAGATACAATGTATTCTATAAATGATTTAGATAATGGAATAATAGATAGTTTAAAATAACATTATTTTGATTAACAAATAAAATTATGGAGGTCTTTATGGATAAAGATATAACAAAGGAATATGAAAATATAGAAGTATTATTCAGAAACGGAGAAATCATAAAGTCTTTAAAAAAACAATGCAATTTAATAGCAAAAAATAATTGTTCTACCGATATTTTAATAGATTATAGAAAAAAATTATATGTAACTTATATTACTGGAAATAATGGGATGACAGATGATGCTATTATTATGTTTAAATATGCTATAGAAAAATGTACATTAGAAAATTTGAAATTAAACATACCATTTATAAAAAAGGCTATATATTATTTGGAACAAAAAAGCAATCCAGATTATAATGAAATATATAAGTGGCTAAATTATTATGACGTAGATAGTTTAAGTAATAGTGTATATGGAAATAATAAATATAGTGATAGAGAATTATATTATCTAAAAAAAGCAAAAGTTTTAGATTTGATAAATAAGGAAGAAGAATTAGAAAACTTATTAAATGAATATAGTAATAATAATCAAAATAATGAAATAATATTTTTCATTAAATATCATATATGCAGACTAAATTTTGTTAATGCTAATTATGAAAAAGCTAATAAATATTTAAAAGAGTTGTTAATAGTTAATAGAGAAAAATATGTATTGGGTTTACCAATTAAGTACTTGGACTATTCAAATGAATCAAATACAATTTTATTTATAATTGAACTTTTATTAGAAAGAAAACTAGATGATTATTTTTATGCATATATCTTAAACTGGTTAAGAAATTCTAAATATAAATTTATTATTGAAACATTAGTTGATTGTTATAAATACGAAAATAAAAAATATAATATTTTAAATTATAAAAAATTAAAGAAAAACATAATTTTAAATATTATTAATGATAGAAATTTAGGTAATTTGATAAAATGTGGTAAAATAGTAAACATTACAAAATGTAAAAATGCATTTATATATGATGGCTCAATAAATATTTTTGTTGATAAAAAATATGTTGGTAAAAAAATAAAATTAGGTGATACTGTTAGATATTTTGTTATAGAAAGATATAATATTGAAAAAAATACTAACCTATCACAAGCAATTATTGTCGAAATTGGAGGTAATTATGAAGTATTATGCAGTAAAAAATGGAAATAGTATAGGTGTTTTTGATAATTGGGATGAATGTGAAAAAAGTATAAAAGGATATAAGGGGGCGGATTATAAATCTTTTAAAAGCAAGGAAGAAGCAGAGCAATTTCTAGTAAGTGATAATGAAGAAAATTTATTAGATGAAACAAATTCTATAAGAACGATAGATTCTCTTGGTGAAGAAGAAATAATTATATATAGTGATGGGTCATATGATCAGGATTTAAAACTTTCTTCTTATGGCGTTGTATATTTACAAAAGACACAACCAGAGTATCATCGCAGCGGAATTGTTGATGATCCTAATGGTAGTAGACAAGTCATTGGAGAAATCAAAGGTGTATTAGAAGGATTAGAATATGCAAAATTTAAGAAAAAAAAGAAAGTATATATTTACCATGATTATGAAGGTTTATCAAAATGGATTACAGGAGAATGGAAAGTAAAATCTTCAGATTCTATTTATTATGTTAATGAGATAAATAAATATAAGTCTGAAATGGAACTGGAATTTATAAAAGTTAAAGCACATTCTGGTGAAAAATATAATGAAATCTGTGATAAACTTGCAAAAAATGAATTGAAATCACTAATTCCATCTACATCAGATGAATGGGGATTTAAAAGTTTCAGATTTAGTGATGAAATTATAGTCAAAATATTAAATAAAATAAAAGCTGATGAGAACAACTTTCAATATTTATCAACAGATAAGAATAATCATGTAGTATATCAATGTTTCTTAGGAAAAGAAAAATTAACTTTTCAAAAATATAAATTTATTAGTACTAATCAATTGCTAATACCACTTAATCAAAGTACCAAGATTTACTCATTATTACTAACATATTTAAATGAATATAATTCTATAAATTCAATTTTAAGGAGTTTAAATGTTAATAATAATACTGAAGTTTCAGAAGATTTAGTAAAAGAAAGATTATATTCTTTAGCACCAACTTTTAAAAATAAACAAATAAATCTTTCAATTTATAAATTAATTGTTCAGGCTGTATATAATTTATTTTTAAATGTAAATGATTTTAAAGATTGTAGTTTTTTAACAACACCAGTTTTAAGAGCATTAGAAGGACAACTAAAACTTGTTTTTAAAGAAAAATTAAATATAGATATTAAGACTAATAATTTTTGCTATTTTGATAAAGATTTTGGAACAGGAATTTATTCTTTACAATCAAAATATGTAAATCAAATTGATAATAAAATTGTTGATTATATTAATAAATGTTATAATCAATATAGTAAGATAAGACATAAATTATTACATTTCGGAGATCTTGATATAGATGATACTATGACTTTATCAAAAGAGGATAGTCAACAGGTCATAATTAAAACGATAGAATTAATATCTAAATATTATTAATTATAAAGGGGTGATATTATGAATCAATATAAAATACTATTTCGAAATGATGATCTTTGTTTCATCGCATTAAATACTGTTTATAGTATTGGAGAGGTAATGAAAGAGTTTGTAGAAAAAGAAATTAAAAAGAGTAATTATAATGGAATTATTGTATTTGATTCACTTTTATCATCATTATCATATAATGATAGTAATCGTTTTTACTGTTTTAAATGTAATTATGGCAACGTTGATTATAGAAAGAGGATTATAGATTATAAGATTCCAAATAAATATATTAAAGAAGCAAATAATTATTTTGAAAATAATACTAAATTGATTAATAATTCATTTTTACTAGATTTATTCTAATATATAATTATAATGTCATAATGTCATAAACTAAAAGGAGAATATTTAATGAATGAAGATAAAATCACAATAAATGTTAATTCAATTAAGTCCATATATTTGGAGGTATGTTTTGATAATCAAAATCTTGCTACTGCAACAGGATTTTTAGTTAAAAATAATAATGATATCTATTTAATTACGAACAGACATGTTGTTACAGGTAGAAATAATGAAACTAATGAATGCTTGGACAAAAAATATTCTGCAATTCCAAACAAATTAAATATATGGTTCCCATACTTAGAAAACAATTATTATGTGTGGAAAAATATATCATGGGATTTGTATGATAAAGAAGAAAACCCTATCTGGTTAGAACATCCATTATATAAAGAAAATGTATATATTATTGGGTATCCATATGGCTTTAATGTTAATCCTGAAAATGGGAAATATGCTATATGGTCATCTGCAAGTATTGCAAGTGATCCTGATTTAAATCTTAATATTAATGGTAAACAACTTCCGGCATTTTTGGTTGATGCTAAAACACAACAAGGACAATCTGGATCACCAGTTATTTATTATAGTTCTAATGGTGTTGATAGACAGAATGATGGAATTGCTATTTATGGAGGGCCGATAATTCATGAAATTGGGATATATAGTGGTAGAATTAATAAAGATAGTGATTTAGGATATGTCTGGAAGTGGTCATTAATTAAAGAAATAATAAATCAAAATAGCTGACAAGTATTTCTACCAATCAGCTACCCATCAAATTTAATTAAATTTATCAATTTTTAGTTGAATTTTAATAAACTCTATATGAGTTATATGTCGATATTACGGGGATTTTAAACAATCCTCTTTTTTTAATATAATAGCCCCCCTGAAGAGAGCATTTAACCGTGCTCTCATTTTTTATGCCCATTTTATAAGGGGTTGCAGGGCATCGATATTGCTAAAGTAATTTTAGGTACAAAAAATTTGATTTAAGAAATAGTTCATTGAGAAAAAGTGCCGAAAGTGGCAAAAATTCTCAATGAAAAATATTTGTCCTTTGACAATTAAACTGAAAATCATTAATTTATCAGTTTTTAATATATTGACAATGATACGGATAAATGATATAATATCCGTATGAATGAACAAAGAGGTGAAATTATGGATTTTATGACAAAAGAGGAGTTTATAAATGAAAGTAATATAGAAATCATTCAAAAACTTATGGAAAGAAATAATGGATATATCACTGCAAAAGAACTCGAAGATTTTGATATAAGCAGAAATTATCTATCTATTATGACTAAAAAGAATATGATAGAAAAAGTGGCTAAGGGAATTTATATAGATTCTGCTAAGATTGAGGATGTATATTATGTACTTAGTGTAAGTACTCCAAAAATAATTTATTCTCATATGACTGCACTTTATTTTCATAATCTTTCAATTAAAGCACCAGATAGTTCTTTTGATATAACAGTTACAAAAAAGTATAATAATCCTAAGCTAAAAAAACATAATGTTTTCTATGTTGATGATAAGTTCTATGATATTGGAATTACTGAAGCTAAAACACCACAGGAGAACAAAGTAAGAGTTTATGATGTTGAAAGATGCATTTGTGATATAATTCGTTCTAAAAAAAGAATGGATATAGAACATGTTAAATACGCAATTAAAGAATATCTTAAAAGAAAGGATAATGATCTAATAAAACTTTCAAAGTATGCTGATATGTTTGGCATAAAAGAAGAAGTTATGGATTTTGTGAGTACGATGTATGAATAGTATGCAAGCAAAAGATAAATTAAAAAATATAGCTGTTAAACGAAACTTAGATTTTAATACATTACTTCGTTTATATATGTATGATAGATTTATAGAAAGATTAGCAGTAAGTAAGTATCGTGATAATTTCATTTTAAAAGGAGGATTCTATTTAAGTACATTATTTGGATTAGAAAGCCGATCTACTAAAAATATAGATATTGCAATAAAAGATGCTGATTTTTCTAAAGAAAATGTTGAAAAGATGATTAAATCAATTATTGCAATAGATATTAATGATGGTGCTCTGATAAGCTTCATAGAGATAGGTAACATACATGAAGAAGATCAATATGGTGGATTTAGAGTTATTTTAAATGTAAAAGTAGATATAATTAGAGAAAATTTTCAAATTGATATACCAACAGGAGATCCTATCACACCAAAACCAGTTGTATATAAATATCGTCCAATATTAGGAGATAGTTATGTAAATGTATGGTCATACAATATCGAAACTGTAATTGCCGAAAAGCTAGAAACAATTTTAAGAAGGGCTGAAGCTAATAGTAGAATAAGAGATTATTATGACTTGTATTTGATATATACTAAGGATTGGAATGACGTTAAATTAGATGATTTGCGTCAGGCAGCAGATAAAACATTTGAGAATAGAAATTATACTGGAAATATTGAAGAAGCCATAGCAACATTAAAAGATAGTAAGATTATTAAAAATAGATGGGTTTCATATAAGAAAAAATATGATTATGCAAATGATATTTATTATGATGAAATAATGAAATGTATTGAAGAAATTGTTAAGGTAATAGAACCAGTAGCAGTATAGGAGGTTTTGTATGAGTAGTATATTTGAATGGATTGGAAAAAATGCGTATTGGATATTTGATGGAATAGGTGTGATAGTTGTTACATGGATATTAGGTATTATGTTCAAGAAAAGAAAAAATAAAGAAAAGAATATTAGTATTATTCAAAAAGGAGGAGAAAACTCTGTAAATATTCAAAACAATAATATAGGAAGTGGAAATAATGAGTGATGTAGCAGTAGAACAATCAGGTGGAAAGAATTCGACTAATATTCAAAACAACGATATGTCAACAAATTCACTTACACTAATTAATCAAGGTATGACGTATAATGATACAAAACAAATGCTTTTAGATTTAATGTCTGAGGAAGAAAAAAAGTATAAAGGTATAGCACTTCAAGTTATGAATGAAAGATTACAAGATTTCTCTAATGAATTTCTTGAAAAGCTATATGCTAAAGAAGGAGATCAAGGATTAGAGAAACTTGGTATTCCTTCAATGCAACACTCTGTTTACAATGCACAAAAAGGATATTGCTTAGATGAAAAAGGTGATTTAAAATCAACTTATGTGGACATGCTTCTTTCTCGTATGGAAACTACTGAAAAAAATACACTGCAAATATCTATTGACGAAGCAATAAAGACAGTTGAGTGTCTGACAAATGAACAAATGGATACTCTAACATTGATTTTCTTGATTTTTTGTCATATAAAACCAATCAGAAATTTGATTGAATTAAAAGAACATATAGATCTAATTTGTAGTTTTTATCATAATGATCAAAATTTAGAGAATACATGTATTTCTTTAAAAGTGTATAAATCTTGTTTATCATTAGAAGAAGCAAAACACTATAAACCTATCGAGGAAATTTATAAGAATGTATTTTCAGGTTTGTTTTTTAAAGGCTTTGATATAGAAGAACTAACAAACATTTCAGGAAATGATATAAACTTTTATAGAAAAATAGTTGTAAGAGACTTAAGAAATCCTCAAAAATTTCAATTAGGAGTAATGGATTTATCAACTCTAAAATCACAAATAGTTGGTACAAATATGGAAAAAGAAGATTCACAATTAACTCAACTATTTAATAATCATATTATGACTATAGATGAAGTTAAGAACGAATTAATAAATATGAATCCTATTATTGGTAGTTTGCTAGAGCAATGGAAAAATTCAGATTTAAAATATATGCAACTTACTCCAATAGGAAGAATTATTGCAATTGCAAATTATAATAGAAAATGTGATAATAAACTTAAGTATTCAGATTTTATAAATTAAAAAAGCTTAGTCATCTTCTAAGCTATCTATAACAGAAACAACAGAGTCGAGGGCAGTACTAAACATATGTGAATATGTATTTAGTGTTTCCTCGATTTTTGTATGTCCTAAACATTTGGCAACAAATGCAACATTAGCACCATTGTTAATAAGTAGTAATGCACAAGAGTGTTTGAAATCATGTATCCTAATATCCTTTAGACCAGCAAGATTAGTTAATTTAGTTAATATATATTAGAGTCAGCTATAGGTTTAGTATCAAGTTTAACAAAATCCATAATAGTCTTTTTTATCTTGCTAATAAAGCACTTTATGGCAGTTTAACGCTAAAGTTTAAAATAGATTTAAGGAATTTATAAATGTTATTTTTATATTCAAAAGATATATTAAATTTATTTCCTTCATATAATTATTTTTTGTAATTATTATACCAATAAATAATAATATAATTGCTAAAAAACAATATTTTTTTTTCATATACTTTACATTGATAATTAATATAATAAGATAAATTTAAATAAATTTCACAAAAAAATATTAAATAAATTGACAAATAATTAAATATTTAGTAATATTTATATATAGAAAGAGAGGTTATTATATGTTTACATTATTAAGTTTTTGTGAAAGTTCAGCAGAAATATGGCAATTAGTAGGTAAAATTATTAATATTATTAAAATCGTTATACCAATTATTATAGTTATCTTAGCTATGTTAGATTTAGGTAAAGCAGTAATGGCAGGAGAAGAAAAAGAAATAAAAGAAGCACAAAAGATGTTAATTAAAAGATTAATATATGGTGTTGTTATATTCTTTGTTGTTACAATAGTACAAGTTGTATTTAATTTAATCGGAAGAAGTGTAGTTGAAGATGATGCGGCTTGTTGGGCATGTGCTACTTCCCCAAGCGGACAAGTTTGTAAAGATGCGGTAAATAAAGCACAAAATCAATAATTATATAAAATAAAATAAACAAATAGATTGTTATTTGTTTATTTTTTTGTTAAAATAATTATAGTAATTACTTGTTGGGCGGTGATATAATGGAAGACCAAGAATCTTATTTAAATGAAGAAGAGGTTAATCAAAGTTTAAATAATGCTGGAAATAAAATAAATCAATTTGGGCAAGGTATGTATAATGGTGTTAGACAAGGTATAAATGATTATAAGAATATTAAAAATCATGGATTACAAAGTGCTGATAAAGATTTAAATGACAATAAAAAAGAACTAGAAATACCTGAACCAAAAAATCAAAATACCAATCCAACAGGAGTTGTTAATCCATCAACTGGAAATGATAATCAAAATAGTTTACCAAATAAGGATAATGATTTAAAAGATAAAGACAAAGATAAAAAAGATGACAAAAATAGTGATAAAAAAGATGATGACAAAGACGATAAAAGGAATAAAGATGATAAAGAAAAAAAATCAAGTTTAAAAGAAAAGTTGAATGAAAAAAGTCCTTTTAATAAATTAAATAAAAGGATAGAGGAAAAGTTAGAACCTGCAAAAGTATTATTTAAAAAAGTCAAATTATATGGTAGTTTAGTTTTGTTAGGTTGTGCATTAATATTTGTTTTAATAATAGCTTTGGTTGGGGGTACAGCAATTCATACAACCTTACATAATATAACAGAAGATTTTGTGTGCAGTATGGGTGAAGTTTCAAAAGAAGAAGATATGCAAGTTGTAAGAACTTTTGGATGGTACTTAAAGGAAACAGGCGAATATGAAACAGTAGAGGTTCCTAAAACAACATTTATTGAAATTACTTCACCAACTGGAGGAGTAATGAAGATTCCAACAATAGAAATGGTAACAGAAAAGTCACCAATATATGAAGCGGTATTTAATACGGGAATAGATGCAAAAGTAAAAGAAGGAACCAAGATACGTTCAAGTCAACCTGGAACAGTTACTACAATAAATAATGATTATATAGAAATAAACCATAATTTAAATAAAGAAAATAGTTATAACGATAAAGAATACATCACAAGATATTATAATTATGGAACATTATTTAAAGATATAAAAGAAAATGGTCTTGTTGTAAAAGAAACAACTTTGTCACTTGCAGGAAATGATATTATGCATTTTGAAATAACCGAAGATGAAAAATATATTGATCCTAATTTAATGTTTGGTTATGAAGCAGCAGGAGATGTTTGTGGTGATCAAGATGCGATAAAAACAACAAGAGGTACTGCAGCTGATGAAGATATTAAAAAATTATTAGATAATAAATGTACTTCTAAAAAAGAACAAATTGGAAGAAAAAGTGGTAAACAACAAGCATGTAATAATGGTTATTATGGTACTCCAGAAGGTGAATATACAAGTTTAGTATGTGGAAGTACAAGTTTAAATGCAAAAGGACCAGGAACTGCCCAATGTGCTGCTGGAGTTTATCGGTATTTTAATAGTTTCTTACCAAACTTGGATAAAACAGCATGGATGAAATTTGACAGAATCCGTGGTAATGCTGTTGATTACTGGATTAGAAATAATAATTTAGGAAAAGATGGATTTAAAGCTGACCAAAATCCAACACCAGGATCAGTTTGGGTTTCAAGTTATAGTAGTGCAACATGTGGAACATCAGCATGTGGGCATGTAATGGCTGTTATAAGTGTTGCAGGTGATAATGTTAATGTATTTGAATGTAACCATTATGGAAATGAAGTATGTTGGTATCATACATATACAAAATCATATCTTTCAAATTATAGAGGATTTTTAGGATATATTCATATTTTAGGAGATTGTTAATGAAAAAGAAAATTTTAGTTTTAATTGGATTAATAATTTTAACAACAGGGTGTGATGCTACAATTAATGTAAACATAGATAAAGAAAATATTAATCAAAAATATATTATTTCTATGAGTAGTAGTGAAATATCTAATGGAACTGTTTATAAAACTATTGAACAAAATTTATTAGATAAAGAATTTGATAGTGAAGTCTTAAGTTATTTTACTATTAATAACAATATAAATAGTAATCCATTAAAAGCATCAAGAACATACTTATTAGACAATTATACTTGGGATACTTTAATTGCTAGATGTTATGATAATCAAAATATAACTTATGAAAATAATGTATTAAAAATAAATGCAAGTGGTTTTAATTGCTATGATAAGTATTCTGTTTTAAATAATGTAAATTTAAATGTTACTACTAATTATAAAGTATTAAATAATAATGCTGATAAAGTAGATGGAAATACTTATACATGGAATATAACTAAGAATAATGTATCAAATATTAATATGGAAATAGATTTTAATAACAAAGAAGCAAATAATAAAACTATATTAATAGTATTGGGAGTTACTTGTTCATTAATTGTAATTAGTTATTTTTCATACAGTATATTTAAATATAAATTAGTAAAAAATGATTCTATTTAATAAATAAAAAGAAATATAAATAATTATTAAAAAGTAAGCAAAAAACAATTGTTATTTGTTTACTTTTTTGTTATAATTTTATTAGTAAAGAGATATGAGGTGAACTTATATATGAAAAAAAGTTTATTTATTAATATATGTATTATGTTAGTTTGTGGTTTATTTATATTTTTTAGTATAAATGAATGTGTTAATGCATTTTCAGGAGTACAAGTTTTAGATGGATGTAGTGTATTAAGTCCAGGCCAACATGAAGCCTTACAATATGTGTGGACTGCAATAAGAGTTGTTACTCCAATACTTCTTGTTGTACTTATTACTAAAGATATGGTACAAGCGGTAATGGCAGGAGAAGAAAAACAAATGAAAGAAGCACAATCTAATGCGATTAAAAGAATAGTGATAGGAATAATAATTATGTTTGTTCCTACAATAGTAAATTTAATATTAGATTTAATGGGTAAAGGTTTAGATACCTGTGGCATTAAATAGTTAGGAAGTGAAATTTATGCAAACTTTAACACTTTTAGGAATTGGAAAAACTTTAACAATGATAGTTGCAGCGTTGTATCGTACTATTGCTTCGTTGTATTCTGGAATGATTGAAGCAGCAACAACATTTAATTCTAGTGAATTAAGTACGTTTTTACAAAGCTTGATTGATAATATTTACGTCTTGATTGGCGTTTTTATGCTTTTTAGAATAGCAGTATCATTATTAAATTATTTGGTTGATCCAAGTAAAATTGATGATAAAAAAATCGGAGGAGGACAACTTGTAATGCATATCCTAATTTCGATAGTTTTACTTGTATCATTAAGAACTATTATAATTCCGGTTACAAATAGCGTTCAAAATCTACTTGTTTGTGGAGATGTAAAATGTGAAGGAACAGATGGTGGAATATTATATAAATTAATACCTGATGAATATAAAAATTATTCAAGTAATGAAACAGCAGATAATATTGCTAGAAGTATAGTTTATAAAGCCGTTAATAATGTTCCGAATGTTTATGCAGAATCCACTACATTAAGCGATGGAACAGTAAAGTTGGCATGTTATTATTCTTTAAAATCTCAAGAAAGAGGGAATGGTAATAAAAATGTTGGATATGAAAAGGTAAATATTGAAGTTGACTTTTACAAAACAAAAAGTTCTAGTTATAATAACGCAATAAAACTAAAATACTATACTGGTGGTTTTTTAGGAACTGGAGTAGGCCGTTCAAAAGAAGATGCAATTGATAATAATGGTAATTATTATTTTATAAGTTCGAATGATAGTGAATTTTTATCTATTTATAATAGAATTGGCAATATTACTTTTAATAATAAATCTGGAATGAATAGTGTCTCATCTGGAACATGCCCTACAATGTTATCAACATTTGGTGTGCTTATTTATGGAAATAATAATTCTGTGTTAGGTTTAACAAATGGAAGTTCTACAAAAGAAGGAAATAAAAACGATACCGTTAATTCAACTGTAAAAAATGACGGATGGTATTATCCTGATGAAATAGCAAGTGATGTTGAAACAGCTAAAGGTGGTTATGGTGGAAGTTTAGATCCAATTGGAGCAGCTTTTTCAATTAATTTATTAAAACCTTTTGTTGAACCTTCTGGCGAATTAACAACTGATTTTTTAACTAATAGAGGGAGTGAAGATGTAGTTGGCTCTACGACATATTGGGCTAATAAAATAGAAGATGAAGCAATGTCATCTGTTGATAATAAAACAACATTTTCTATGGATTGGTTATTGGCAATTATAGCTGGAATAGCAGTTGCTGTGGTATTAATTGCATTATGTATTGAGGTAGTTATACGTAATTTAAAATTACTTTTCTTACAAGCAACAGCTCCTATTGCAATAATTTCATATATGAATCCAAATGATAAAATACTATCAAATTGGACAAAACAATATGTTGGAACATTCTTATCATTATTTTTATACATTATAGCGATTCAAATTGTCCCACCAATGATGAATGCAATGCTTAATAGCATTAATGGTAACTTAATAATGACACTAGTTATTATTGGAGGATGTTTACTATTTATGAAAGAGGCTCCTAAATTCTTATCTAAATTATTTGGACTTGATGGTATGGCTGGATCATTTGGTGATTCATTCAAAATGGTTAAAACTGGTCTTGGAATTGGAGCAGGAGCAGCAGCTGGAGCTGTTATGGGCGGAGTTACAGGAATTGGTGTAGGCTGGAGGCCAGGAAGTTTTCTTTCAGGTATAGCTGGTGGAGCATTTAAAGGTGCTAAAAGTGGAGCAAGTGGAAAGATACTTGATGGAGGGAAAGCTCAAAGACAAAAAAATATTCAAATAAGAGGAGCAAATGCTTCAGGTGGAACTGGTAAGGGAAGATTTGCTGCAAGTTGGAGTAGATTTTGGGGACAAAAAGATAAATATGAAAAAGCAGAGGCTATGCATAAGGGAGCAAGTGATACTCTTGGATTAATCGATAAGTATAAAGAGGAAGCAGAAAAAGGAATGGTAAAATTAGCAGACAGAACAGATTTGTTTGGTGAAAATAATGTATTTGCAGAGCTTGCTTCGGCAAAGAATGAGTTAAATAGAGCACAAGTATCTGGAGGAGATGTAAATGCGGCCATGAGTAAGTATAAGGCCACTCAAAAGCAAGCATTAAGTGTTTATAATGATTTATTAAGAGGTAAAAATATTAGTGTGCCTCCAAAAGAAGGATTATCAGAAAGAGACAGAAAGAATGACATAGAGAAAAAATTGAATGGATTAGCTGAAATAAGAGCAACATCAAAAGAAAATATAGAACGACTTGGTGCTGTTGAAGCTTCTATTAAAAATCTTGGACTTTCTGGTTCTAATGGAAAACCTTATCAAGAATATAGTACTGATGCTGAAGATTCAATTAAACTTGTTAAAGAACAATCACAAAAGGAAATGGAAGCAAACAGAGCAGATCATGTTATTGCTAATAATAAATAATAAAAAGGGTGTGATATATAGTGATGAATCAAACATTTTTAGTGCCTGCTAATAGTAAAAGGAGTGCACTGATATTTGGATTTTTTAAACCAGTTGATTTAATAATATTTGGGATAGGGACGGCATTATCATTAATTTTATTAATGATATTTCCCGTAACAAAACTATGGGCCGTTATTGTTACATTAATACCTATTGTAACTGCAGGATTCTTAGTTTTCCCAATACCCAATTATCATAATGTAAGAACTTTAATTGGTGAAGTTTACAACTATTACTTTGTAAACAGAAGAAAATATATATGGAGAGGTTGGTGTTATACTTATGAACAATCAGATGAATAATGGAGTAGGTCAGGTTAATCAATTGCAAAATCAAAATTTGAATAATAATTCAAGTCAAAATGTTAAAAAGATGGCTAAGTCTGTTAGAGTTGATTCAAAATGGACAGAAAATTGGATTAATGTAAAAAAAATTAGTAATGGAATTATCTATAATAATTTAGGAGAAATGGTAACAGGAATAAAAATACAGCCTAAAAACATTTTTATCTTAGATGGTAGTAGTATGGATAATACATTAATTGGTCTTATGAATTTTTATAATACAATAGACTATGAATTTTGGTTAATGGTAGCAGATAGGCCAGTTGATATAACAGTATATGAAACAGAACTACAACTTTTGTATAATAAGACACAAGATCAAAGGATAAGAAAACTTATTTCTCAAGATATGGATAAGGGTGATTATTTTAAAAATAATAATGTTGTTGATACTGAGTATTATCTATTATTTAAAGAAAAGAATATGGATAATTTACAAAAGAAAGTACGTAATTTGATAAATGGAATGGCTAGTTGTGGCTTGGTTGCTAGTCAAACATCAAATGATGATTTAAAAATGATAATAGACAATTTCTTAAATGGGGGAAGAGATTTTGAAAGTGGAACGGTGATGCCTTTATGAGTACATTTAAAAGTAAAGTAGCCCCAAAGGGATTAGATTTTAGTAATTCAGGACATATTGTAGTAAGCGATAAATATATGTGTATTTTAACCGCTGTATCATATCCAAGAAGTATTGGAGTAGGATATTTATCTAATATAACTAATATGCCAGGAGTAAAGCTTGTTATAAAACATATTCCTGTACCTTTTTCAATGTTATCTAAAATGCTTAATAAAGAATTAGCTAATTTAAGAGTTAGATATCAAGAAGAAAAAGATAGAACTTCACAGGAAAGAATAAGACAAGATTATGATACATTAGAAGTATTTATCCAACAACTTGCAAGTGCTCAATCTAAAATATTTGATTTTCAAATGCATATTGTTGTATGTGCTGATACATTAGAAGAATTAGAAACACGTAAGATGACTATTAAAAATTACTTAGATGCGATGGGACTTCGCGCAATACCTCTTCGTTTTGAACAAGAAAAAGTATTAAAATCAATTTTACCATTCTTTCCAAAACAAGATATTGAAGAAAGAGTAGGAACAATTATGCCAAGTCCTACGATGGCAGCAATGTATCCATTTATCTTCGATAGTATAAAAGATCCAGGACCATCAACTCTTCTTGGAACAGATTTTTCTGGAGGAGTAGTTTTATTTAATCAATTCTTGTATCAAACAAGAAAAGAACATAATAGAAATAACGCAAATATGGTAATTCTAGGTACATCTGGAAGTGGTAAATCAACTGCAGCCAAATTAATGCTTAGAAGTGCTATTAGAAATGGTTATAAAATTGTAGCAATAGATCCTGAAAACGAACTTAAAGATATGGCAGAAGCATTTGGGGGAGATGTAATTGACTTGGGAAAAGGAGGTCAATTTGGCCTTATTAACCCACTTGAAGTTATAATTGATGCTGATGAAGATGAAATAAAACAGGGCTTAGGATATACAGTTTTAACAAAAACCCTTCAATTCTTAAAAGGTTTTATGAAATATTATGATCCTTCAATTGAAGAAGATGTTTTAAATTTGTTTGTAGAATTAGTTCAAGAAACATATCGTCGTTTTGGAATAGATTTTAATACTGATTTTTCTATGTATACTCACGAACAATACCCAACTTTTGATGATGTTTATGCCACTATTAGAGGAAAATTAATTTCTATGAGTGATATGACACATGAAAGAGATATAATGGAAAGACTTGAACTTAAAATAAGACCATTAACAAATGAATTGAGATTTTATTTTAATGGAAAAACTACGATAACACCAAGAAGTAATTTTATTGTATTTAATATAAAAGAATTAATGAATAGTGATACAAATATAAGAAACGCTTTATTCTTTAATGTATTAAAATATGCTTGGAGTTTATGCCTAGATTCAAGTATTAATACTGTAATGATGGTAGATGAAGCCCATGTATTATTATCCGGTGGAAATGTTCTTGGGGCAGATTTCCTCGCTCAAATTCAAAGAAGAGCAAGAAAATATAATACAGGTAATATAATTATTACCCAACAACCAAGTGACTTTACACCACAAGCAGTAATTACACAAGGAAAGGCAATATTTGATAACGCTAGTTACTATTTAGTAATGGGACTTAGAAAACAAGCAGTTGAAGATTTATCTTTATTGATAGATTTAAATGATAATGAAAAAGAAAGTATTAAAAGATATTCACAAGGTAATGCATTATTTGTATGTGGATCAAGAAGAATGCAAATAAATGTTGTATTAACACCTGAAGAACTTGAATCATTTGGATCAGGAGGAGGACTATAAAAGGTCCTCCTTTTTAATTTTTTAAATTTATTGATTTTTAAATGCTTTTTTTAAATTGATATAAATAAACATTTAAAAAGTAAAAATTAAGTCTTAAGATGAATTTTAAAAATTTATCTTTTTTTGTATTTGAAAAATGAAATTTATGTCATTTGCAAACCATTTTTATATATGCTAACCTATCTAACTGGAGGGTTTATATGGAAAAAGATTATAAAAAAGAAATAATAAGTTTAATAGAAAAAGATATTATTAATCAAAGAAAGTATAATTATTATAAAAATGAAAGTTTAGTTAATACTAACTTTGAAATAGGGAAGTTACTTATCGAAGCACAAGGAGGAGAAGAAAGAGCACAATATGGAAATAAGTTAATTGCCACATGGAGTAAAGAATTAACAAAAAAATATGGTAAAGGTTATAGTGAGAAGAATTTAAAAAGGATGAGAAAATTTTATATAGAATATAAAGATAAGCAAAAAGGGTCATCAGTGCTGACCGAATTGACATGGACAAATATTTGTCTACTTTTATCTATAAAAGATATTAACAAAAGAAATTATTATATTAATATAAGTGTTAAAAATAATCTTAGTTCAAGAGAATTACAACAAGAAATAAAAAGCAATGCTTTTGAAAGATTAAGTTTAGCAGATAAAAATAATATAAAACTAGTAACAAAAGAAGAAGATATTGATTTTACAGACACATTTAAAAATCCATTTATAATATTTGCTAATGTAGATGAGGAAAATATGGATGAAAAGACTTTAAAACAAATACTTTTAGAAAAAATAGAAAAAATAGTTTTAGAGTTAGGTGTTGGATTTAGTTTTATAGGAAGTGAAGTAAGACTAGGAAATCATAGATGTGATTTATTGTTTTTTAATATAGAACATAATTGCTATGTAGTAATAGAATTAAAAACAAGAAAATTAGAACATGTTGATATAGGACAAATAAAGTATTATGTAGAATATATAAATAAAAATATAAAAAAAGAAAGACATAATAACACTATAGGAATAATAATGACAAAATATAATGATTATTATGTAATGGAATATTGTACTGATAAAAACATATATGAAACAACATATAAAATAATTAATGAAGAAGAAAAATTATTAAACTAAAATTGTAAACAAATTAAATATCAATAATAGACAAATTACTAATTTTATAGTATCATTATAAGTAGGATATGGAGATGGTTTTATGGATAAACAAAGTATTTATTTAATCTCTGCAGGAGTTGTTTTTATACTTTTTGTTATTTTCCTTATTATTCTGTTAAAGAAAAAAAGGGTTATTAATTTACAAAAACAAGTTCAAGAATTGGAACGCCAAAGAAATTTAATCGTATCAACACCAATTGCAGCTGAACTTGCTAAAATAGAAGTTATTGTTAAAAATGAAAAATTAGAAAGTAAATATGAAGAATGGAAAGAAAGATACCGTGTTATAAAGGAAAATCGTTTTCAAGTAATAACAGATATGCTTCTTGAAATAGATGGATTAATCGATGCTAATGATATAAAAAATGCTAAACAAAAAATAATGGAACTTGAAATGGAAATATATAAACTTCGTGTATCTACTGATAATTTACTTGATGAAATAAGAGAAGTAACTATGAGTGAAGAAAGAAATAGAGCTATAGTTACAAAACTTAAAAGTAAATTTCGTGATTTAGAAAGAACTTTTACTACAAATCAAGCTTCATATGGGGACATTGATAAGTATATTGAACTTCAATTTGAAAACATTGAAAAAAGATTTCAAGAATTTGAAACAATCATGGAAAATAACAATTATAGTGAAATAGTGTCAAGTGTAAAAGTATTAGATGAAATGATTGCTCATATATCTACAGTAATCGAAGAAGTACCAGATTTACTTTTATTAACTAATAAAATTATTCCTTCAAGAATTGAAGAAATTAAAGAAACTTATAAAACTTTATTAAGCAAAAACTATCCTTTGTCTTATTTGAATGTTGATTATAATATTGAACAGATTGAAAAGAAAGTAAAAGAAATACTTGATAAGGTAAAAATACTTAATTTAGAAGATAGTATGTTAGAACTTAAAACATTTTTAGATTATTTAGATAATTTAATAAATGATTTTGAAATAGAAAAAAGAAGTAAAAAAATATTTGATGAAGAAGCTAAAACATTTAAAAATAAAATTAGTAAAATAAATAAAATAGTTACAGATATTTATGAACAATTAAATGATATTAAAAATATGTATAATTTAAGTGAAGATGATTTACAAGAATTAGAAAATGTAAATAAAAATCTTTATGAAATAAATAAATCATATAATATAATAGTCAAAGATTTAAAAACAAAAAAAGAACCATATTCTTCATTAAAAGAGAAAATTGAAAGTTTATCAAATAAACTTGCTACTACTGAAAATGATTTAGATATTTGTTTAAAATCTCTTGGAAGTATGCAAGAAGATGAACAAAGAGCAAGGGAACAATTAAAAGAAATAACAGCACTTTTATCTAAATGTAAAACTAGCATAAGAAATTATCCACTTCCTATTATTACAAGTAATTATTTTGTAGAATTATCTGAAGCTAATGATGCAATTTTAGAAATAATAAAAGAGTTAGATAAAACGCCAATTACAATTAAAACTTTAAATATAAGAGTTGATACAGCAAGGGACTTATCATTAAAGCTTTTTAATACAACAACAGAAATGATTAAAACAGCAAAATTAGCAGAAATGATTATTGTATATGGAAATAGATATAAGCCCTTAGATAAAGACATTGAAAGAGGTCTTGATATTGCAAGTAAACTATTTTTTGAAGGAAGTTATAAATTAAGTTTAGAAACTTCTATCGCGGCTATTAAAATAGTAGAACCGGATATATATAATAAAATGTTAAATTTGTATAAAAATTAATGTTTATTTAGGATACTTTAATATAATAAAGTATCTTTTTTGTATAAATTAAAGTGATAATTTTGCTTTTTACAAAAAATTATGATATAATTTTGCTGTTTAAAGAAGGTGATATTTTTGATATATGTCATAACAGGACCAACAGGTGTAGGGAAAACTAATTTGTCTATTAAACTTGCAAAAAAACTTAATGCCTCTATAATTAATTGTGATAGTATGCAAATATATAAAGAATTAAATATAGGAACAGCTAAAATAAAAGAAGAAGAAATGCAAGGTATAAAACATTATTTAATAAATACAAAAAGTGTTTTTGATGATTATAATGTTTGTGCTTATCAAAAAGATGCTAGAAAAGTTTTAAATGAATTAATAAAAGAAAATGAAAATGTTTTAATTGTTGGAGGGACAGGATTATATTTAAAAGCATTATTATATGATTATAAATTTGATGAAGAAAATATTACTAATGATTATTCTAAATATACTCTTGAAGAATTAGTAAATAAAATTAAATCTATTAACAATACAACAAATATAGATTTTAACAACAGAAGAAGAGTGGAAAGAGCTTTACAAAAAATAGAAAATAATGCAGAAAGCACTAGTAATAAAAATGTTAAATTATATGATTTTAAATTAATTTGTTTAACAAGAAAAAAAGATAATTTGTATAATAATATTAATTTACGTGTAGATAAAATGATTAAAGATGGTTTAAAAGAAGAAGCATATAACTTGTATCAAAAAAATATTCATACAAGAGCTATTAATACCGCAATTGGATATAAAGAATTATATTTATATTTTGATAAAAAATCAACTTTAGATGAAGCAATTGATAAAATTAAATTGAATTCAAGAAGATATGCTAAAAGACAACTTACATTTTTTAAAAATCAATTTTCTGATATAAAATGGTATAATTTAGATGAAATGGATGAAGAAGATATAATAAAAGATATATTATCTTAAATAACGCTTAGTTATAAAACTAAGTGTTATTTTTTCAATTTTATTTTTTAATCTTTTTTTAAAATATGCTTGATTAAATAAAAAATATAAGTATAATAGTAAGTAATATTTTAACAGGAGGAAGTGATTATTTTGAACATAACTACATTACCCGTTCTTATATTAAGAAATAATATTCTTTTTCCTCACGATGAAATTAGACTTGAACTTGATAATGAACAAAATAAAGAATTAATTAAAATCGCGTGTTCTTATTATGATAAATATATTTTAATTGTTAATTATAGTGATGTATTAGATAAAGATAATAATATAAATAAGTTACCACAAATTGGAGTACTTGGTAATATTACAATGAATATAGAACTTCCTAATAACAAAACAAGAATTGTAATAAGAGGAATAAATCGTTTATATATAAATAGTTATGATAAAGAAGATTTAAATATTTTAGCAAGTGTTAGTCCAATTAATTACGAAAAAATAGAGAAAGTTGAAGAAAATGCTTTTTCAAGAAGTTTAATTAAACAAGTTGAATATTATATAGATAAAGATTCAAGCATTAGTAATAGTATTTTATCTTTATTAAATCCTAATTTAGGAATAGATACTTTAACAGATTTAGTTAGTCCTATTTTAAAAGAAAGTTATGAAAGAAAATTAGAATATTTATATGAAATTAATCCTGTTGTTAGGGTATGTATGATTCTTGAAGATATAAATGAAGAATTAAAAATTGTTGAGTTTGAATCAATGATTGAAGAACATTTATCGAAAAATTTAGATGATTATCAAAAGAATTTTCTTTTACAAGAAAAGTTAAAAGTAGTAAAAGAAGAACTTGGTATAAGTTATGATAAAGATGAAGAATATATAAATTTAAAAGAAAAAATAGATAAAGTTAAATGTCCTTTAAGTGTTAAAAATAAATTAAATGAAGAATTAAAAAAATATGAATCAACTTCAGTTAATAGTCCAGAATGTAGTATTATAAGAAGTTATATTGATTTATTATTAAATTTACCTTGGAATAAAAGTACAACGGATAATAAAGATTTAATTTTAGCAAAAAAAATACTTGATGAAACACATTATGGTTTAAATGATGTTAAAGATAGGATAGTTGAGTACTTGGCGTTAAGAACTAGAACAAAAAATACAAATAGTTCTGTTATATGTTTGGTTGGTCCTCCAGGGGTTGGGAAAACAACTCTTTGCAAAAGTATTGCTAAAGCAATGAATAGAAAATATGTTAAAATATCTGTTGGAGGGCTTAATGATTCATCTGAAATTATGGGTAACAGAAGAACATACATCGGGGCTTTTCCTGGTAAAATAATTCAAGGAATAAAAAAATGCGGAAGTAATAATCCGGTATTTGTAATTGATGAAATAGATAAACTTTGTAAAGATATAAAAGGAGATCCTGCAAGTAGTTTACTCGAAGTACTAGATAAAGAACAAAATAAGTTTTTCGTAGATAATTATGTCGAAGAATGTTTTGATTTGTCGAAAGTAATGTTTATAACTACTGCTAATGATGTAGAAAATATACCTTTAGCATTAAAAGATAGATTAGAAATAATTGAAATTGAAGGATATAGTGAATACGAAAAATTAAATATTTGTAAATCGTATTTAATAAAAAAAGAGTTAAAAGAAAACGCTTTAACATTTGATGATGTAACATTTACAGATAAGGCATATGAAAAAATAATAAAAAATTATACAAAAGAATCAGGTATAAGATCTTTAGAAAGAATGATAGATAAAATATTAAGAAAAATAGTAACAGAACTTGCTATAAATAATAAAAATAAAAAATATATAATTGATGAAAAACAAATTTTACAATATTTAGGAAAAGAAAAATATTCTTTAAATAATAATACATATTCTAATACAATAGGAATAGTTAATGCTCTTAGTTATACTACACTAGGAGGAGAATTACTAAAAATAGAAATTAATACATATAAGGGAAATGGAAATATAATAACAACAGGTCTTCTTGGTGATGTTTTTAAAGAAAGTGTAAAAATAGCTCTTAGTTATATCAAAAGTAATTGTGATAAATTAAAAATAGATTTTGACATGTTAAATAATATAGATATTCATCTTCATGTTCCAGAAGGAGCAGTTAAAAAAGAAGGTCCAAGTGCAGGAATAGCTATTACTACGGCTTTAATAAGTGCTTTAAAAAATAAACAAATATCTAGTTATTTAGCTTTAACAGGAGAAATAACATTAAGAGGTAATATTTTACCTGTAGGAAAAATAAAAGAAAAAATAATTGGTGCTAGTAATAATAATATTAAAAAAGTAATACTTCCTAAAGAAAATGAAAAAGATGTAGAAGTTTTAGATGAAGTTATAAAAAAGAATATAAAGTTTGTTTATGTTTCTAATTATGAGGAAGTATTAAAGGAGATTAAATTATGAAAGAAACAATATATGATCTATTAAATAAATATCAAATTACTTGCAATATAAGTGAAGAATTAACAGATACTGAATTAGGTTATTTATATTTAAAAATGAAAAGTGATATAGTAAATAATTGTTTTGATGTATTAAAAGAACAATATAAAAGAAAAGATTTATTTAATGCTAACTTAAAAATTCTTTTTGAACTTGCTATAGATTATCCATATAGAGCATCTTTTTCTAACAATTTAAAAGAGGCTATATCAATGTTTGTTGTAAGTGGAAGAGAAATATTAAAAGAAGATAAAGATGATGAAGATTTTTTAATTAAATGGAATTTATTAAATGAACTTGTTGGAGAAAGAAATAATATTGTTGAAACAAATGATGGAAAAGAAAGATTAATAAAAGAAGAAATAATAGAAAGAAACTTTAAAAACAATCAAAAATATAAAAATTTTATTAATCATTATTATAGAGATTTAATTAAATATGATTATGTAATATATCTTATTTATTATATATATCTTGCTAATAATAAAGATAGTGAAATATATAAAGAATTTAATAAACCTAGTATTATAAGTTCTGCCTGTAATCATTTATATTATTTAAATGATTTTGTAAAAGAATATAGTTGTGAAGAAATGTATGTAAAAGTAGATGCCTTAAAAGAAGTTGTAAGAAAAAAATTAGAAGAATTAGAATATTAATTCTTTTTTTAATTTTTATACATATATTTAACTGAATATATAAGGAGGAAAAATATATGAAACAAATAATTCCTTTTACGAAGGATATAACATTTAAAAATACAATTGGAGATTTAGTTAGTATATCTCTTGATAATGATTTACAACTTAAAGGAGAAGATTTAATCACAGGTAACTTTTATGTTAAAGGAAAATATAAACTTACTAAAGCAAGTATACAAGAGGAAGAATATAGCTATAAAATACCTTGTGAAATAGCTATAAGTGATGATTATGATACATTTGATGCTACGATAGATATAGATGATTTTTACTATGATATTATAGATAATGAAGTTCTTAGAATTAATATTGATTTAGTTATAGATAATTTAGTAAAAAAAGAAGTTAAAGAAAAAGAAGAAGTAAGTGTTAGAAAAGAAGAACAAGAAAAAGAATTAACTTTATCTTGGGAAAAAGAAAAAGAGGAATCTGAAAAAACAGATGATTTAAATATTGTTTTTAATTATGATGAAGAAAGAGATAATACACCACTTAATATAATTACAGATACTAAAAAAGAAGTATTTAATGATGTTACAAGTGATACTTATACAACATACATTGTATATTTAGTTAATGAAACAGATACAATTGACTCTATTTGTAATAAATATAAAATAAATAAAGAAAAAGTATATGATTATAATGATATAAAAGATATTAAATGTGGAATGAAACTAGTATTACCTGATGTAAAAAATGAACAATGAACGAAGTTTTTTAAAAAAATATAATATAATCCCAACAGGTTATGAATATAAAAATAATGTAAAAATAATAGAAACAAAAAATAATAAATATGTTTTAAAAAGAAATAAAAATAATATATTAGATATATTTAATTATTTACATTTAAAAAACTTTAATTATTTTCCTAATGTTTATAATAAAGATAGAAATGATCTATATGAAATATATGAATATATAGATTCAAGTGATATGTCTAATTATGAAAAAAGTGAAGAAATAATATATTTATTAAGTTTATTACATAATAAAACTACATCTTATAAAGATATAGATATTGATGAATATAAAAAAATATACGAAGATATATTTAATAAATTAAATGAATTAGAAGAATATTATATAAGTTTAAATAATGAAATAGATAAGGAAATATATATGTCACCAAGTAATTATTTACTTGTAAGAAATATAACTAAAATATATTCTGCTATATATTATTGTAAAACTCAATTAGAAGAATTTTATAATATCGTAAAAAATAATTCTAAAATAAGAATAGTATTAAATCATAATAATATAGAACTATCTCATTTATTAAGAAATGAAAATAGTTATTTAATAAGTTGGGATAATGCTAAGTTTGATATACCTGTTTATGATTTAATAAAGTTTTATAAAAAAAACTATAATGATGTAGATTTTACTAATTTATTTAAACTATATGAAAGTAAATATCCGCTTCATAATGAAGAAAGAAAACTATTATTTATTAGTTTAAGTATACCTGATAAATTAGATTTAACAAAAGATAATGAATTTATTAAAACAAAAAAAGTAAATGATTTACTTTTATATTTACAAAAAACAGATGATCTAATTTTACAGTATAATTCTAATTAATAATACAAAGAATAGTATTATTTCAATAAATAATAAAATTGCATAAGAAGTAACTGTAAAAAAGATAAGTAAGAATGATTGATATATTATTATAAGTAACCAAAATCCTAAGAAGGCTAGATAACAACCACTAGTTCTTCTTTTATATTTACAAGTATTACAATTACAGAAAAAACCATGTTTAGATTTATTCAAATATATCAATCCTTCTTCCTATTTTATTGTATGAAATAATTGTTAAAAAGTGCAAAGAAAAATATTGACATAGTCCAATCAAAAAGTTTAATTTCAAATGCCAAATTTTTTCTTGGAGGTTTAGAAAATGAAGAATAGACTGGATCATTTATAAAAACATTTCAAACAACAGGGGTATAATTATATAGTTATAAAAGAAAAATACACATAATAGTGATGTAAAAAGTTATTAATTACGTAACAAATCTAAATAGTTTTATAAGAAAAATAGCATTAATGTATTACTTCTATGTAAGCAGTAATTGTGAAGATAAAATTATGACAGAATTTTATATTAAAGATAATGCAGTATATTTATCAGGAAAAAAACAAAAGACATAAAAGTATGTAATGATACAAACTGGCTATATAATTTAAAAGTAGATGAATGACCGGTCAGTTCTATATCTAACATCATCAGTTCAAATGAAGGAACACTAACAAGTAGTTTTCCATATACACTTGGATTATAAATGTAAAATAAAAGAATTAGTTGCTAATTCTTTTTAAATGTCTTGTAAGAGTTTCAGGCACTTGTTTACTTTCTAATTCTTTAAGTTTAGGAATTGTTGATAAATCTGTACCTAAATCAGTCATATAAATTGTTTTATTTGATGTGTCGTTTATGTAATCATTTTTAATATCAATAATATAGTTTGGATTAAATAGTTCATATCTAAATGAAACATTATCTTGATTTAATTTTAAACTATCTTCAACAATATAATTTACATCTATATCACTATATTGTTTATTTAAGTTAACAATGGAATTACCATGTTTTATTAATTTAAATGTAAATATTAATCTTTTATCAGGGAATTTTATATTATCTATATTTAAGCTATCTAATAGTTTCATATTATTAATATATGTATCTATATTTTCTATTGAATGCTCAACATTTTGTTTAAAATATTTATTTTCTATAGGTAATCGTGTTTTTAAACTTCTTAGAAATTCAATTACTTTCTTATTATCTTTTAATAATTTTTTTAATAAATCATTATTTTCAAATAGAAATAAATTTAATAAATCTTTTTCTTCTAAATGTTTATAATCTTCAAGAAAAATTAATAAACTTTCATTACCATGTTCTTTTATAAATTCAAATAGTTTTAAATAACTTAATGGTTCTTTTTCCATATTAGACTCCTTATTTATATGTTTCTTCTTTTAAGTTGGAAATATTATAATTCATTATTGAAATATAGTCTTCATTTTTATTTATATCTTCATCTGTAATTGTTGCTAAGCTTTTAAATAATAATGTTTTTGAAGATGTTTCTTTAGTTAATTTTGTTACTAATTCATTGTCTTTAGTCCATTCATTTACGAAAATATAAGATAGTGATTTATTATTTAATAAAGAAGTAGCAAGTTTTATATTACTATCTATTTCTTTACCATTTTTAGTTAAGTTTATAACTTCAAAACCATATTTTTCTAAGAATTTTAAGGATTCATCATAAGAAATAATTTTTTTATTATTAGAGTTTTTAGCAGTTCTGTTAAGTTCTGTATCAAGTTCTGATATATCAAGTTTTAGTAGTTTATAGTTATTATTTATTTCTTGTTTTAAATAAGGGTTTTCAATATAATCTGATAATTCTTGTTTAATGTTTTGTGCTAGCATTAATATATTTGAAGGATTTAACCATATATCACTTTTAGCATATGTTTCTTCTAATCCATAACTAGCATCAATTATTTTAATATTTTTATTTTTTTGTAAAATAACTGTTGCGTATTCTCTGTCAGTACTATTTCCATTGTAAATAAGTAAATCGTTATTACTAAAGTCTTTTAATTGTTTATTAGTTAGTTTATATTCATTAATATCTACACCATTTGGATAAATACTTTTAATGTTAGCACTTTCGCCATATAATCTTTTTGTTACATATTCAATTGGATAAATCGTAGTAATAATATTTATTCCTTCCATATCATATCTTTTAATACATCCGGTAAGTAATGTTATTGTTATAATTAACAATATTGTTAATATCTTTTTTTTCATAATTTTTTCTCCTTTTTTGGTACAGGATCATAACCTGGTTTAGACCATGGACCACATTTTAATAATCTTTTTATTGTTAAATAAGTTCCTTTAAAAAAACCATAAGTTTGGTATGATTCGATTGCATAGTTCGAACAAGTAGGTGTGAATTTACACATATTATGCCAAGGACCTGGTATTTTTTGATAAATTTTTATAAAAAAAATTGCAAGGTGTTTCATATCTTTCACCAATATTATTTTACTATTAATTTAAGAATTTATCAATTATAAGTTCTAATTTTTATAAAAATATGGTAAGATTAAGTAAGAAAGGAGAATTTAAATTGGAAGAGTTATTAAATAAAATAGGAGTAGTACCTAATAATATAAAGCTATATTATCAAGCTTTTACTCATTCATCTTATTCATTTGAACATATACATACTGAATCTTATGAAAGATTAGAGTTTTTAGGAGATGCAATCGTAGATTTAGTTGTTTCTGATTACTTATATAATAGTAAATTATATAAAGAAGGAGAAATGACTAAAATAAGGGCTAGCTATGTTTGCGAAAATGCGTTATATGAATATGGTATGGATTTAGGATTTAGTAATTACATAAAAGTAGGACATGGGGAAATAGTAACTGGAGGAAAATATAAAAAAGCCATAGTTGCTGATGTATTTGAAGCTCTTATGGGAGCGATATATTTAGACTTGGGTTATGAGAAAGTTAAAGAAGTTGCACTTAGTATAATTGTTCCTTATATTGAAGATAAAAGTAAAGTATTTTTTAGTGATTATAAAAGTGCTCTTCAAGAAGCAGTACAAACTGATAAAAAATCTATGGAATATGTTTTACTTGAAGAAAGTGGACCTTCACATCATAAATATTTTAAAGTTGAGGTAAAAGTAGATGATATTGTATATGGTGTTGGTGAAGGTGGAAGTAAAAAAGAAGCAGAACAAAATGCTGCAAAAAAAGCATTAGAATTATTAGCAAATAAATAAGAAAAGAGGTAGTATATGAATTTTTTAACTGTAGCAGAAAGTATTAATAAGATATTTTATAATTATGATTATAACATTTTAAGTTTTTTACATAAACTTGCTGAGAGTTTAGGAAACTTTTTAACTCCATTATTTAATTTTTTAAGTTTAATAACAGAAAAAGGGATATTATTACTTTTAATAGCAATAATATTAATGTTATTTAAAAAAACAAGAAAAGTTGGAATATGTATGTTTGGAGCAGTTTGCTGTGGTGCAATTATAACTAATTTTATTTTAAAAGATTTAATTGCTAGACCAAGACCTTTCATAGATGAAACTAGTATTTTTAATACATGGTGGAAGTTTGTTGGAAGTGTTAATGAAAGTGAATTTAGCTTTCCATCAGGACATGCTACAAGTGTTGCCGCAGGAATGATAAGTATTATGTTATTATGTAAAAGCAAGAAAAAATATTTATGTATTATACCTATTATTTTAATAGGAATGGCTAGAAATTATTTGATGGTTCACTATCCAAGTGATGTTTTATTTGGAATAATCGTAGGATTAATCTCGGCATTTATCGCATATTTAATAACAAATCTTATCTATAAATTGTTAGAAAAATATAGTGATAAGACTTTTTGTAAATTTATTCTTAAATTTGATTTAAAAAAATTACTTTTTGATGAATAAAATAATTATTTTTGCATAATATAATAATGTCATGAGGAATTTATGACATAACTCAAGGAAAAAATCCTTGAGTTTTCTTTATTTTTTATTATTTTTTTGATAAAATATAATATGTAATTGAAAGGATGATAAATATGTTTGAAACACTTAGTGATAGATTACAAAATGCAATAAAAAATATAAAAGGTTATGGAAAAATAACTGAAGAAAATATAGATTCAATGGTAAGAGAAGTTAGACTTGCTCTTCTTGAAGCTGATGTTAATTATAAGGTAGTAAAAGAATTTACTAGTGTTGTTCGTGAAAAAACTTTAGGAGAAGAAGTTAAAAAAAGTTTAACACCTGGAGAAATGTTTGTAGGAATAATAAGAGATTCTTTAGTAGAACTTCTTGGAGGTGTTAATACACCTTTAAATTTAAATGGTAATCCTGCTTGTTTAATGCTTGTGGGTCTTCAAGGAAGTGGTAAAACAACAACAATTGGGAAACTTGCTAATTTATTAAGAAAAAAACATAATAAAAAACCACTTTTAGTGGCTTGTGATATATATAGACCTGCCGCAATAGAACAATTAAAACAAATAGGTAAAGAATTTAATATACCTGTGTATTCTGAAGATAGTAAAGATGCTGTTAGTATTGCTAAAAATGGTGTTTGTTATGCTAAAGAAAATGGCTATGATTATGTTTTAATAGATACAGCAGGTAGACTTCATATAGATGATAATTTAATGGATGAATTACAAAGTATAAAAAATATTGTAAAACCAGAAGAAACATTACTTGTAATTGATTCAATGATGGGACAAGATGCGATTAATGTAATAACAGGTTTTAATTCAAAAATAGATTTAACAGGTGTAATTTTAACAAAACTTGATGGTGATACAAGAGGAGGAGTTGCTTTATCAGTTAGACATTTAACTAATGTTCCGATTAAGTTTATCGGAGATTCTGAAAAGATGGATGGAATTAGTTATTTTTATCCTGACCGTATGGCCTCTCGTATTTTAGGAATGGGTGATATTTTATCAATTGTAGATAAAGCAAATGAAGCAATTGATGAAAAAGAAGCAGAAAAATCCCTTAAAAAAATGCAAAAAGGAAAGTTTGATTTAGAAGATTTTTTATCACAAATGAAACAAATAAAAAAATTAGGACCACTTGAAAATCTTTTAAAATTAATACCTGGTGCTAGTAAAATGGGACTTAATAATGTAAATATTAATCCTAAAGATTTAGCACATATCGAAGCTATTATTTTATCAATGACACCTTATGAAAGAAAACATCCTGAAATATTAAAAGCATCAAGAAAAGAAAGAATTGCTAAAGGTAGTGGAAGAAATGTAATGGAAGTAAATAGATTACTTACACAATTTGAACAATCTAAAAAAATGATGAAAATGCTTTCAAATGGAAATATGAAATTACCATTTTAAAAAATGTAGCTAACTTAAAGCTACATCTAAAATCATCATAAAAGAAAATCCAATTAAAGTAAATAGGGCCATAAGCTCTTTTTTCTTGTTCGTTTGACTTTCTGGTATTAATTCTTGAACTACAACATATATCATGGCACCTGCAGCAAAGGCAAGTAAATAAGGAAGCAGATATCTAACTTTAATTACTAAAATTGCTCCGATTACTCCCGCTATGGGTTCAACTATGCCACTTAATTGTCCTAAAAAGAATGCTTTCTTTCTTGAAAATCCTTCTCTTAAAAGAGGAAGTGAAACAGCAGTACCTTCAGGAAAATTTTGAATACCTATTCCTAATGCTAAAACACAAGCAGTTGTAGTTGTGGCACCATCAAGACCATATATAATAGATCCAAATGCTACACCAATTGCCATGCCTTCTGGAATATTGTGAAGTGTTATAGATACGACTAACATTATTGCTCTTTTTAAACTCGTTTTATCTTTTTTATCTTTCCTTTCTTTTTTAGTGGAGATTTTATCATATAATTTATCCCCAATAAAAAGAAGAATCCCTCCACCCATAAATCCAATAAAAGCAGTTAACCACGCGTTTAAATTTAAACTAGTAGCCATTTCAATTGATGGACTAATAAGTGAAAAAAAGGATGCTGCGATCATAACTCCTGCAGAAAAACCAAGCATTGCATCAAGTAAATTCTTATTTATTTTTTTAAAACAAAATACAAGCGCAGCTCCAAATGCTGTTATACTCCATGTAAATAAAGTAGCTATTAATGTTTGCTCAATACTATTTAAATTATTAAAAAATTCTAACATAATTCCTCCAAAAACTATAATAATATATGATATTTATTAATAAATTGCTACACAGATTAAAACCTATAAATAAAAACTAGGTAATTTACTTATACATAAAATTAAATTTTTCATATCATAAAATTAGATAGGGGGATTTAAAATGTTTAATAATAGATGTGGTAGACAAAACTTTATGGCAATGCCAAGTCAAAATGGTTTAATTGATATTGATAACAATACAGGAAATATAGATATAGATTTTGCTCAAACTCAAGCAACTAATCAAAATGATACTATGACTGCAGTAACTTCTAATGCTCCAATTATGGAACCTATGCGTGAAAGAGTAGTAAACAGAACTATAGTTCATAATGTTCCACATGTTTGTCCAATAAGAACAAGAATAGTTAATCATCATGTTTATCAACATACTTATCAACCAAGTTATACTTGCTGTGAAGAAAATGTATGTGAACATGTACAATGTGGTTCTTGTTGTAACTATTAAAAGACCTTTGGTCTTTTTACTTTTTATTAATAAAAATACTTTTAAAGGTATTTTTTTATTGGTATAATATAAATATAGATAGGAAGTGATTTTTTTGTGAAAGCATTAGTATTAGGTGGCGGTGGTGCTAAAGGTAGTTATGAAGTAGGAGTTTTTAAAGCACTAAGAAAACTTCATATGAAATTTGATATTGTAACAGGTGTATCTATTGGTTCAATAAATGGAGCTTTTTATGTTGCTAACGAATATAAAAAATGTCTAAAAATGTGGCAAAAAATAACAACATCAGATTTGTTTGATGTTGCAATAGGAAGTAAGATGTCAAAAGAAGATATAAAACTTCTTGTAAAACAAATGTCTTCTGGAGGAATTAGTTTTTCTAATGCTTATAATTTTCTTAAAAAAAATATTAATGAAGAAAAAGTTAGAAAATCTAAAATTGACTATGGACTTGTTACGGTATCACTTACAAATAAAAAGCCAAGATTTTTAACTAAAGAACAAATACCATATGGAAAACTTGTTGATTATATTTGTGCGAGCTCTATTTGTTATCCTTTCGTACAGGCCCAAGATATAAATGATGAAAGTTTTATTGATGGAGGTTTTTATGATGGCATTCCTATTAATCTTGCCATAGATATGGGAGCAACTGAAATACTTGCAGTTGATTTATCTGTTTTAGCTATTAATAAAAAACCAAAAGATAAAAATATAAAAGTAGATGTTATAAAAATGAAAGATAAAACACCACTTACATTAACTTTTACAAAAGAATATGCTAATAAAAATATAAAATATGGTTATAACGATACAATGAAACATTTTAATAAATTAGATGGTAAATTTTATACTTTTAGAAAAAATGATTTAGATAAATCATATAATGAATTAAATAAATATTTTGTTGAAATTTTAAAATCTACCATTTTAAATGAACCAAAAAATAAAATAGTTAATGAACTATTTAGTATTGCTAAGATAAATAAATTATTTGTAAAAATAAAATATAATCATGATTTTAAAGAAGAAGTAGAAGAAGCTTTAGAACATCTTGGAGTATTATTTGATATTCCAAATGAAAATATTTATTCAATAAAAAAATATAATAAATTATTAATAAGAAAAGTTAAAGAACTTAATTATATAAAAATAAATAAAAATTTAAAAGATAAGTTTTTAATAGGGTATATGTATAATAAATATATGAAAAGTGAAAATAAAGAAGAAATAATAAAAGAAATGTATAATTTATCTTTAATATTTCCAAGAGAATATCTTTGTACTGTATACTTAATAGCTATATCAAAAAAACATAGTTTGTTTTTAAAAGCTGATAGTATTTATGATGATATTTTAAAAGAGTTAAATGTAAAGTAAACACTTTAGTAAAATAATTTGTCTAATTTTGTCAAATTTATTGTAAAATAAATTTAAGTGTTTTATTATAATATTGGGGAGTGTGATACATATGATATATCCTTCAATTGATAAATTATTAAATGTTGTAGATAGTAAATATCGTTTAGTTCATCTTGCAGCTTTAAGAAGTGATGATATAAGAGAAAATAATAATTTACAAAAAAATGAAGAAGATTATGTTTCTAAAAAGAATATAGGAAGGGCACTTGAAGAAGTAGCAGACAATTTAATTATAATAAAACAACCAGAAGAAAAAAAATAACCCGAAAGGATTATTTTTTTTGTGCTATTTCTTTTGTGTTTTTCCAAATCATAATCATAATTAGGAAACCTTCATAAACTAGTCTAATTGTAATTGGACCAAGGATCAATACAATTAAGAATAATAAGAAACTTTGTCCGATAAATGAGAATGAGAATAAAATAATATAAATTGTACCAATTAAGTATAATACTTTTAAAATTGGTTCAATAATCATTATTCTAAAATCAAGTAATTCTTTTAAAGTAACAAGTTTTTTATTTAATCCTTTATTGTCTTTCTTAATAAATAAAAAATAAACAAGAATTCCTCCAACTACAGCAAGTACTGCAGCAATAATTCCCCAAATAACACTTCCTGCAGCAGCAGAACCAATGTTATTTGAAGAACCACCAATATAATCATAATCATACATAAAAACAAACACTCCTTTCTAATTATATGTTAACATTAAAGGTCATAAAATACAAGAAAAATTTATTTGACTAAACACTTTTATTGTACTATATTAAATTTATATGAAAAACATTTAAATTTATGAAAAGAGGTATGTATGAAAATAATAAAGTATAAGAAATTACCAGGTAATAAATATAAAATAACTTTAGATAATAATGACATAATCCTTTATGAAGATATTATTATAAAAAATATGATTTTATTGAAAAAAGAAATAAAAGAGAATGAATTAAAACAATATTTAGATGAAAATATTTTTTATGAAGCTTATTATAAAGCATTAAATTATTTAAAAGTAAAAATGCGTAGTACAAATGAAATAGAAAAATATTTAGCAAAAGAATTTAACAAAGATTTAATAGAAAAAATAATTCTTAATTTAACTAAAGAAGGTTATTTAAATGATGATTATTTTACAAAATGTTATATAAATGATTCGATAAACTTAAAAAATATTGGACCTAATAAAATAATTCATGAACTTGAAAAATTAGGAATAGATAAAAGCATTATAGATAAAAACATTAAAGTATTTACTAGTTCAATAGAAGAAGAAAAAATAAAAAAAATAATAGATAAAAAAGTTAAAACTAATAAGAATAAATCAGTATATAATTTAAAAAATAATATAAAACTTAATCTTATTAATCAAGGATTTAACGTTGAAATAATAGATAAAAATATTAATAATATTAACTTTGATGAAACAAGTATTTATGAAAAAGAATATAATAAGTTATATAATAAGTTATCTAAAAAATATACTTCTTATGAATTAGAACAAAAAATAAAACAAAAACTTTATCAAAAAGGTTTGTTTAAATAAAAATATGTGAGATAAATCCCACATATTTTTATTTATTTTTATTATTAGAACTAGTTTTTAATTTAGACATATAAGTATTAAAATCACCATTTAATTTATCATCATGAATTTCAACACCATATTCTTTTCTTAATTCTTCAAGTTTTTTATAGAATAAAGCACTATCTTCACTTAATTTTTTTGTAACAAGTGTTTCTTTAATAGTAGTTTTAACATCTTTAAGTTCAGGTTTTTTCTTTTCATCAGTTTTATAGATTATATGATATCCATATTTAGTTTTAACTGGAGTAGTTGTATATGTTCCTTTTTTAAGATTATATGCTGCTTTTTCAAATTCTTCAAGCATATCACCAGTATTAAACCATCCTGTATCGCCACCTTTGTCTTTAGTAGCTTTATCAGTTGAATATTCTTTAGCAAGTTTATCAAAATCTTCACCATTATTTAACTTTTTAATAATATCTTTTGCTTTATTTAAAGCTTCTTTTTCTTTATTATTTTTTTCTTCAGTAGTCATTCCATCAAGGGTATCAATAGAAATTAAAATATGTTTAGTTCTAATATCTCCAAAAATATTTTCATCGTAATATTTTTGAATTTCTTTATCAGTTAAACCTTTTTCAACTAATTCTTTAACTGCTTCCTTTCTTCTGTAAGAAAGTGAAACAAATTTTTCAAATTCAGTTTTTGATTCTAAGCCATAATAATAAGCAATTAAATATTCAAAAGTTGTATTATATTGTTTAGCAGAATCTTCAACTTCTTTAACTTTTTCCTTTATATATTCTTTTTCTTCTTTACTAGTGTCTTTGTATTTGTCACTTAAAATCATTTCATCAATCATGTCTACTAAAACACCAACACCATATTTGTCTTTAATTTTTTCATAAAATTCAGTTACAGATATATTTTTATTATTACTTGTAACAATTGCATCTTCACCATTTTTTAAAACTGGTACTTTTCCACATCCTACAAGTGAAAAAATTAATAAACCTGAGATAAAAATTTTACCACTATTTTTAATTATTTTGTTCATAATTATATCCTCCTTCAAATAGTTACATGTTTATCTTATCAAAAAAATAAAAAAAATACAATAATTTAGTCTTTTATATACACAAATTTCACAAAAACCCATAAAATAATTTAGAACAATAAAAAAGGAGGAGTTATTTATGAATTATGTATCATCATCAGCAATCGTATTAGTTTTATTTATCTTACTAATTATAATACTAGGTGCTTGGATTTAAGGGGGTGTATGTATGAAAAATAATGAATGCTGTAATGAAAAGAATGTAAAACATACAGGAAGTGGTTTACTAATTATTGTTGTTTTATATATCTTACTTGCTATAATTTTTAGTTCATTTGGAACTAATAATAATGTATGTTGCTATTAATAAAAATATTATATAATTTTAAAAAGAGGTTAACCTCTTTTTAATTTTGTAATATTTCATATATTTCTTCAACTGATTTACTAAAGTTATCTTGATAAAAAGGAATTAAATGTAAATGATAATGTTTAACTTCTTCTAAAACACCATTATTTTGGATTATTCTTAAACCATCATAATTTAATTTTTTCTTTAAAAGAGTAGTTAATTTTTTACTGATTAATAAAATA
>OGNF01000425.1_pt1 | contig 46890 bp, 56 predicted proteins | sample 1573321 | NCBI WGS metagenome assembly OGNF01 (sample SAMEA2581911, study PRJEB24529) | metagenome | biome: Human gut stool | place: China | collected 2011 | reverse complement strand
CCGAGAAGAACAAACAATTGCTCATCTCCGAACAGGAACTGCTCGTCGCCAAAGAGCGTGCCGTGAAAGCGAGAAAAGAAAAATTAAGCAGCCACCCGATGCGGAAAACCGGGCAAAAAATCATAGACTATTTGCGTTTAGTTTTATACGTATTGATGATTGATGTTTTGGGGCTTATGGTTTTTCCTTTTTACAGTATTCCATTTTTTGTTGTATTACTGACATTGGGTATTCTATTAAGGGAGGGTTGGAGCATGAAAGAGAATTACGAACTCAAACAAAGCAATGCAGTTGAGGCAATAGATATGGCGGCGGAAATAGTCAAGTGTATAACGAAAGAAGAAGCCGAAAAGCTAATAAAGGCGATTAATGATAAACATAGTATTAACAAGAAAAAATTCAAATGATTATGGCACAATTAAAGCAATTATCAGCAGGCAGTAGCCAAATTATTATGATGATGTTCCGGGATAAGAACAACGCCCCAATTAAGGCGGATTCCGTACACGTCAAAGGTTCGATTTTTACCGGAAGCGGTAAGCCGTTTGAATTTGAGGTAAACAAAGGGGTTTGCACCAATTGTAAGATTCAGAACGATATGTTGTTGTTTAATATCGTTCCGCTTTTAGGATTGGGGCAAATGCAAGTTTACACACAAACCTATTTGGGCGACACGAAAGCAATTACCGGAACATACATTTCAGAAAACCAACAGAAATTGGGCGTTGAAGTAGTTCAGAAAGGAACATTTCTTTCCGATAGGCAGGGCGCAATGTGGGTTGATGTATATTTGCCGATTGAAATTAATGATGCAGCACAAATTCCGTGGGTTCCGGCAGGAGCGGACGAACAATGGATTAAAGATTATTTGGATAAGTATGTAAAAACCCCGGCGTTTGCCGCAACGCTGGCGGCATTGGGCGGGGCAAGCAAAAACCTTTCAAATGTTGATGCAAAAGACTTTGAGAAAAAAGCAAAGGACGGTAATTTTGCTCAGAATGATTTAGCGGACGTAGATTTGGCAAAACTCAAAGAAAAAGGTTTGGCGGCAGGATTGGCAGACGCAAAGAACCCAATAAGCCCAACAGAGTTTGACCGTATGATTAAGCAAAATGCGGCTTTTATTGCATTGTCTAAAACAGCGCACCCGGCAACAGCAGGAAAGACAAACGAGCAGATTAAGGCGTTATTCTATGCCAACCGCCAAGAGGTACAAAAGGGGGTAAATCTGAATACAGACCCGTACAACAAAAGTACAACTTTGTTGTTGGTTTATCAGATGAGCAACAACCAAACAATTCAACAGACATTGCCGCCCGTATCGGATAACCGAATTATCATTTTGGAACTTATACAAGAACCGGGGGCAGCCAATTACAAAGCAATAATTAGCCCGGCAGCCGGAGAAAGTATTGATGGGGCAAATACACCAATAACCGTTACAAGCAATGGGATTGCAGGTATTTTTTTGCCTATTCAGAACGAAAATACGTGGGATTTTATTCCGTGGTATAAAACTATTGATAGCAGCCTAACAACAAGCGATGAGCAGGGAAATATTGTGTTGCAGACAAAGAATTTACGATTTAAAAAACCTTTCTTTATTGAATACGATAGTGATACAGACGAAGCAAATGTAAATTTGGGAAATGTTCCATTTTTGTTTAATGATAAAATAGCAAAAAAATCATTTAAAGCAACAGAGGTCGGAAGTATGGATGGAACGGTTCGCATTGCACAAGTTGGAAACGGACAAACACCCGATGGCGACCAAATGTACAAGGCTGATTTATCCGTTGTTCCGGGAAAAGATGCGGAGGGAATATTGGCTATGTTAGGAAATGATGAATTGGTAAATTCTAAATATCCAAAATCCCGATTGTGGTTTTCTGATTTGAAAGTAAAAGGCGGTATTGCTGTATATCAAGATATGCAAAAGAAATCTTTCGTTATACAAGATATTGACCCGCAGGACGACCCCAATATATCCGGAGGAACAACCTTTTTAATTGGCTTGTATATTGAGCCAACGCAATATGGGGATAACAGAATTACGCAGGACGGTTGGATTAGACTTGAATTCGTTGACGACACAGATACCCCGTTATTGGACGTTAACGGCAATCCTATGGCAGTTCAAATTGACTACAAGGCGGGCGATGAGCAGCGAAAAGAATTGTATTTAGGAGAGTGTCAAGCCAAAGCATATACTGATGTTCATTTGCGTATAGAAACCAATTTCCCAAATGAAGAATTATTGTCTATTGGGGCAAATTCATGTGTGTTGATTCAGTCAGTAGGCAAAGACTATGGAGTAGGAAAGGCGTTGTTGGCATTTATGGCATTTACCGGGTATCAAGTCAAGATGAACAACAAGTATTACGGATATAATTCTTTGAACCTTGCAAGGACATTGATTTTCCCCGAACCCGAAACGGAAATTAACAATGATGTTACATATATGGGGGATAATACATATTTGTCAGTTAAGACAGCAGCAAAGGTAAGTATATCTAATAATCAGCTAATTGTTAAAGATAATAACAAGGATTTGCCCGTATTTTCTTTGTTTAAGCGATATAACAGATTTGACACCTTTGTTTGCCGTGGTAAAAATTACAAAGCTACCGTTAAAATTACAGACAAACAAAATGCCTTTGTGGTTGCATTGATGAAGTACACCGGGTCGGAAAATGTAGCACCAACACCGGAATTGGTAAGTTACAATAACGACCAACCGCAATTCAATGCAGGATGGAGCATTTCTGACAAATTATTTATATCAGAGGATGCAGTGAGCGGAATCCATGAAGCAACAAAAACATTTGTTGTTCCTACTGACGCAAAGGAATTTGCGGTAATTATATTCCCTAATGCTTCGCAGATACCAACAACTATGGTATTGAATGATTTTGAGGGGGATATAACCCCGTGGTTTAATCGAATGGTAATAACAGATAGTTCGCATATTTCGGAAAAATATTTGGAGTATCATAAAGACTATGCAAAATTTGTTGTTATGACCCCGGCAGGCGATGCAAGTTACCGATATACGTATAACAAGACCGCAGGAAATATACCTTTGGGCATTAAAAAGGGTTTGGCTTTGGTTAGCAATAATAACGCATGGGCAGACCCCGGAGCGTCAGACCCTAACAAAGTTCAAGGAGATTTATTGGCAGAGGCGGACGGAATTATAACAATTCAGTATTCCGGGCAGGCATATAACGAAACAAGCACAATTAATGAAGCCAATTTTTGGGCTGCAAAGGTTGCGCCGGATGGTTCATTAACGGAAGTTCCAAACAGCCGATATTCAACAACCATTGAAGCAAACAGAAAGATTGCCAAGAACATTCAGTCTAAAAGTATATCATTCCCAATTCAGCAGGGCGAGTCAGTTAGATTTTTGGCTAATTCAAACATTGATGATGGCTTTTATCTGCAAAGCGGAACAGACGGAAAACCTTTGTTTGAGGTTATTATAAACTTCAAAGAAATGGTAGGTATGCCGTTTATACCGGATGAGTTAGAAAAGGGGGCAACAGAATTTTATGAATAATAACCGGGGCGAAAAGCCCCATAAAACAAAATAAAAATGGATAAGATAATTATATTAGATGCCGGACACGGCAATAATACAGCCGGAAAACGTTCCCCCATTTGGGGGGACGGTTCCCAATTGTTAGAATGGGAGTTTAACCGTGATATTGTACGCCGTATTGCGGCGATGTTGAAAGCGGAGGGAATAAAGTTTGAAATTTTGGTACCGGAGGACAACGACGTATCATTGCCGGAGCGTTGCCGCCGTGCAAACGTTATCCATGCGGATTGCGGCAACAACGCCGTTTTGTTTAGCGTTCACGGGAACGCCGGAGGCGGCACCGGGTGGGAATGTTATACCAGCGTAGGACAAACGAAAGCGGATGCAATCGCAACCGTACTTTGTAATGAGGCGGAAAAAGAGTTTGCCCCGGATGGTTGGAAAATGCGCTTTGACCATACCGACGGCGACCCGGACAAAGAAAACCAATTTTACATTCTGAAACATACGGTTTGCCCGGCGGTATTATCTGAAAACTTTTTCATGGATACCGAAAAAGATTGCCGTTTTATGTTGTCAGACGCCGGGCGTGAACGTATTGCAAAAATTCATTATGAAGCGATAAAACGTATCTTATGAAAAAATATTTAATAATAGCGGCAATTGCTTTGGCGGTTTCCGCCGTTGTCACTATATGGGTGCAACGTTCCCGGATTAATACGTTGACCGGGGAAAGGGACAAATACAGAACCAACACGGAAACGTTATTGCAGGAAGTTTCCCGGTACCAAACGAAAGATAGTTTGAACGCCGCCAAAGTTGGGGTTTTGGAACTGAAATTGTCAGAGTTTGAAAAATACCGGGCGAGCGATGCGGAGTTGATAAAGACGTTGCAGACAAAGAACCGGGAGTTGGAACGGGTTACAACAACCCAAATGGAAACAATCAACGAATTGCGGGCAACCGTCCGGGATAGTGTTGTATATTTGCCCGGCGATACGGTTACGACCGTTTTACGATGCGTCGATATTGTCGAACCGTATTTTGAGTTGCACGGATGCGCCACGCCGGACGGACAATTTACCGGGACGCATATAAACCGGGATAGTCTGTTGATTGTCGAAACGGTGCAATACAAACGTTGGTTAGGTTTTTTATGGAAAACAAAGAAAATCAAAAATCGGCAAATTGATGTTGTAAGCAAGAACCCGGCAACAAAAATATTGGGCGTTGAGTTCGTAACCATAGAAAAGTAACTTTTATTGTTCATAATACCGGGAAACGGGGATTGTAACCAAGCGTTGCAACCCCGTTTTTGTTTTTGCCCGTTTTTAGCCCCGTATTTCGATTATTTTGTTTGAATGGATAAAGTACCCACCCCGGCAAATAAAGTGGCTTAAAATGAAAATTCGCCAAAAATAACTTTGCGGGGAGCCAAAAGAACCGTTTTTTGTCCGCAAATCGAAAATAAAAGAAAATTCTTTTGGTAGTTAAAATAAAATGCCCTATCTTTGTGCCATGTTAATAAAACGACCGGGCGTTTTCCCGGCAACAAAAAGAGCGATACAATGAAGCCCGAAGATATTTACAACGGTTTGGAATATACAACAAAAGAAATTAACCTTACTTTCAAAATCAAAGTAAACGGCTTGTTCAACGGCAAAAAGATTAACACGTTGGTTGGCGTTTCCGGTTTGATTAAGTTAGTAGGCGTTGAAATGGCGAACAATTTATTGCGCCGTGCTTTCCGTTGTGTCAAAGACGCCGAACATTGTAAGTTGCGCCGGGGTTTGAAAATATCCTTTTATTATTACTAATCCGACCGGGCGGGTTCCCGGAACCAAATAAATTTCAAATATGGAAACAAAGAAAAGAACACAGGCGACGGACATTGCCGAGATTGCAACCAAGTTAGACGGCAAAGTTGAATTTTCGTCAATCATTTACAGCCAAAAAATGTTGTCGGAGAAATACCGGGAAACGGGGGTAAACGATATGTATTTTATCGGCAAAAAATTTGGGTTGTGGTTTTATACAAGCCGGGCGGCATTAGATAACCTTTGTTATCTGCAAAACCCTAAATTCCCGACGTGGGTATTGTGCGAAAATTCATTGAGTTTGTACGAAATAAGATAATAACCCGCCGGGGGTTCGTCCCCCGGCACAATAACAAAGATTATGGCAAAGTATATTTTGAGCAAGAAAGCGAAAGGCAAAAAGTATCAGTACACCGTTACCGACGAAAAAGGCAACGTTATTTCAACAAGAACGTCCGCCCGTGATTATGTGGCGTGTACCGCCAACGGCGAATTTTATTTTGGGCGGTTGGACTTAATCGGCAAAGGCGACCACGGCAAAGGGTTGAGCCGCACGACGGAAATATTGGCAAATCCCGAACGGGCGTATAAAAAGCAAGTCGCATACTTTGTGTCGTCTTATCGGAAAGAATGGATTGCCGAGAACCCCGCCGACGAATGGATTGCCCGCAATGTTAATTGGGCAACCGAACGCCAAAAGGAATTAAACGCAATCGCATATTTACAGCCGGGGGAATAACCCCGGCTTTGCCTGTTATGGATATACGATTGACAGAGGAACAACGGGAAATATTGAGCGGTCGAATTTGCCCGTATTGCCACGTTCCGACCGAGTACAAAAATAGTATTGAGGTTTACGGCGTTGATTATGGAATGATTTATTATTGTCCCCAATGCGGGGCGTATGTGGGTGTTCATAAGGGAACCGACCGGGCAAAGGGTCGATTGGCAAACGCCGAGTTGCGCCGATGTAAGATTGAAGCGCACCGATATTTTGATGAATTGTACAAACGTGGACTAATGAGGCGACGGGAGGCATACAAATGGTTATCCGACCAATTGGGATTACCCCCGGAATATACGCATATTGGAATGTTTAACCCCGAAACGTGCGCAAAGGTCGTGGACGTTTCAAAAAAGTATTTATTAACCATGCGATTTGCATTAAGACGACAGGATAAAATAAAAGCGCATTTTGAACCCAACGGGGACGAAATGTTGAACCGGATAAAAGAGAGTGTAACCCGGTTTTTTGCCGCCGACCGTTCGGAGTTCCCGGAGGGATTGCGGGATATTGAGGACGATTTTAACCATTATCCCGGCGACCCGTACCCGACCATTGCAGTAAATGACGTTGGCGACCCCGACCGAATGATTGAATTTTATGTTACCGGGCAACAATACGACGTTTACCATTTGGCATTTAAGGGATTTATAAAGGGTTAAGATTATGGGAGCGATAAAAAGGAAATGCGATAATTGCGGCAAAGAGTACAACGCCGATACCCGCAATTTGCGTCGGGGTTGGGGGCGTTGTTGTTGTAAGAGTTGCGCCGCCCAATTGAGAGAAAAGAGAAAGCCGGGATATAATCCGAAACGGGTTGCAATAAATAACGTCCGGCGTCAATGTTGGACGGATTGCCCGGAAACGGAACGTTACCCGTTTAGTTATGACGGGGCGGATTTCGACCAATGGGGAGATTGCGAATTTGGAATACATGATTAAAACGAGAATATGGAAAGCGTAATTATTGAGGAAATAACCGACCAAACGGGATATTATGGCGATATATACCGATTTTGTTATTGTGCGGCGCAAATGGCGTTGGAAAAGATGAACCCCCGGACGTAACAGATACGCCGGGGGTTCGGTACGCAGTAACCGAGAGCGATTTTTGGTAATGCGGTATTGCAAAGGTAGGTTAAAAATCGGATATTTCACGCACCCGGCAAAAATGATTTCGCAAAACAAAGATTATATTTTGGGTAATTAAAAAAATCTTTCTACCTTTGCAGAACAAAAGATTAACAGCCTACCCGGAGGGATACCGGGAAATGATATGAAAATAAAAGAAAGTGAACAATTAAAGATGTTGGCGACCGAAAGCGGGAAAACAGCCAACCAAGTATCCGAAACAATCGTTACGGAGTTAATCAACAAACAGATTATCGAGAACATAAGCGACAATTGGGGGTTCCCGGTCGCCGATTGTTACGAACGGGATGTTACCGTTGTGGAAATGGTGGACGTTATCCGGGCAATTGGTATTTACCCGGTTCGTTCCGTCCATTTGGACGCCCTGTTGGAATGTGTATTGATTGGCGACGATGATTGCCCGGAGTGTGGCGGGGAAATGGAGGTTACAGACGGCGAGTATAGACGTACCGGAGGCGACGGATATTTGACCCCGCCGGAATATAGCCCGATTTGGGAGGAAAAAACGTGCCGCAATTGCGGATACAAAGAGAGCAACGAACCAAGTTATTAACAAAAAAATTTAAGTTATGGCATTGAGATTAAGAGTAAACGAAGCAATCGCCCGTTCCGAGGCGAACGGGAAAAAGGTTTTGAAAAAAGACATTGCCGCCCGTCTTTTTGAGGGTGCAAGCGAGAGCGCACAACAGGTAAATATGACGAATTTATGTAACGGCACGACCAAACGGATTGTCCCGGAATGGGTCGTTATTCTTTGCGGAATGTTGGATTGTACGGCGGATTACCTGTTTGGCATGGAGGGCGGAAACAATGAAAAGTAAGTTTATCGAATGGTTGGAAGCCGCCGCCGAAACCATGTTTTCCGGGTTGTTTCAAGCGAAAGCCCTAATTGTTACGTTTGGCGCATTTGGGTTATGTTGTTTGATTGGCGCATTTTGGAACCCGTGGCAATTGTTATTTGCGGCAATGTGCGCCGCAATGGTATTATGTGGAATTTCAGAATATAAAAAGTACAAGTAATGAGAGCAAAGAGCGATAAACCGGGCGACCCGGTAAAAGAGGTTGCGGGAACCGTCGGCAATGTTGCCCCGGATATGTTCCCGGAGATTAACGAGGAACAACAAACAATTATTCCCCCGTTCGTTGAGGTTCAACCGGAACAACCAACCGGAGTGTTTGAGATAATACCGGGCATGACGGTTGAGGAAATGACGGCAATGTTTTTCGACGAAAAAACATTGATTGAACCCCCGTATAAGGTTTGGCAGTTAAACAGCAAGGGACACCGATATTATTACCGATATGACGACGCCGGGAACCCGGAGTTTTTCCCGTCGGTTACAACCATATTGTCCCAAACATTACCCAAAGCCCCGCACCTTATAAATTGGATTGCGAACAAAGGCATTGAGGAAGCCGAGCGATACAAAGGCGAACGGGCGGCGTATGGAACGTTTATGCACGCCGCATTTGAGGAATTATTGATTAACCGAGCGTATGATTTGGACGGGCTAAAAGGCAAACTAAAAGAATACATTGAGGTTTACCGATTGCCGGACGACTTTATTTATTACGCCGACGATTTGAAAAAGGACGTATTGGCGTTTGCTCAATTCGTATTGGATTACGATGTACGCCCGTTGGCGGTTGAAATTGCTTTAGTGCATCCATATTATAAGTATGCCGGAATGATTGATTGCCCGTGTACCATGCGGGCAAAGATTGGAAGCAACGACCGGATTAACGCAATTGTCGATTTCAAAAGCGGGCGAAAAGGATTTTACGAAGAAAGCGAAATACAATTAGGAATGTACCGGGATATGTGGAACGTCAATTTTGAGCAATTCCCCGTTACCCGTATTTTAAATTTCAGCCCGAAAGATTGGCGCAAACGTCCGTCGTACAATTTGAAAGAACAAACGGATAGCCCCAATATACGTAAAATCCCGTATCTGTTAGAAATTGCAGCCATTGAGGACGAAAAGAAAGATAATACGTTTACGTCGGTTAATGGTATGGTTTTATTGGATAATGCGCCCGATTTAACGCAAAACGTAATATCCTTATCGTTGGCGGAATTGATTAAAACTAAAGCCCCAAAGGAGCCGACCCCGGACGAAAATACGGACGCCGCCGAGAAAGTCAAGGCGGATGCACCGGAACCGGAAAAGGAGCCAAAGAAAACAACCATTGTTAAACGTGTGTCCAAAAAGGCAAAGGAGCCGGAAAAGAAAGCCGCCATGGGCAAAACGACCGCAAAGCGGGGTAATACCACGGAAAAGAAAGTAAAGCCCGCAAACGAGCCTAAAAAGCCCAAAAATGAGAGTAGGAAAAAGATGTTGAACGACGACCCCGAAATTTGAGATATGAAAAAGATTAAAATAATTACGAGTTCGTCCGAATTGGAACAATTCGTTAATAGAACGGATATTGAGGTTATCCAAATGGATATAAAAGCAGTTGAACAAAATTATTTTGCACAAGAATGGTTTATTGCAGTAATATTTTATAAAGAGTTATGAAAGGCAGAATAAAGCGACCGGAGGCGCAACAATCCCGTTTGATATTGCCCCGTGTCGGTCAAATAAAAATCGGTATGAAAAACGCAAACGGTTATCCGCAAAGCGTTGATTACTTCATACCAACGGGAAAGTATGCCGGGTTATTTACGCAAGCATACGGCGAAAAGCCGCAAACAATACAAATTGTTTTCCCGGACGACGACCCGGCAAAAGTATGTAACGAGCGTTACGAATACCGGGACGACGACGGGCGATTGATTGCGGCGGGCGATGGCGACACTTTCCAAGTATGGGACGGAAAGAAATACGAAACATTGACAACGGAGAAATACCCAAACTTAATGCAGTCGATAACGAAGCGTTACCCGAACAAAAAGAGCCGCCAACCCGATTGCGACGGTTGGGAGGTTACATTAACGCTAAACTTTATTGTTCCGTTGGTTCGTGGGGTTGCCGGGGTTTGGCAATTCGCCACAAAAGGCACGGCGTCCACAATTCCGCAAATTCGGGAAACGTTCGACGGTATGTTAGCGGAACGGGGATTTTGCAAAGGCATTATCTTTGATTTGAATGTACAATTTGCCACGACCCAAAAACCGGGCGACCGTTCCCGTTTTCCCGTCGTGTCGTTGGTTCCCAATGAGAGTGCCGACAATGTTTTGAAAGTACGCAAGGCGTGGGAACCCGTTAAAGAATTGGAGGGCGGCAAATAATGGGACGAAAATTTGAAATAGAGATTAACGATACAATTATTGTTAATCATACAGAGATAAAAGCCATTAAAAGGACGGGTTGGCAAGGTTGTGAAAGTTGTTATTTTCATAAATTCCCCGGTTCATGTAAACGGTTCCCGTGTAATGCACACGAACGAAAAGACGGTAATAACATTAAATTTGTTGAAAATGACAATAAGGGATAGCAATTTTATAACCATATTAGCCCCAATGATTACGAAGCTTAAATTGAAAGGTAACGAATTATTGGTTTTTGCTTTGATACATGGTTTTAGTCAAGACGGCGAAAGCCGTTTTAAGGGTTCATTGCGGTATCTTATCGAATGGACGGGATTAGATAAAAGCACGGTTATTAAGTTACTCAAACAATTAGTTGATAAACAATATATCAATAAGTTTGAGTACGAAAAAAATAAGGTGCGTTATTGTGAATATACGTCTAATTATTGGGTTGCTTTGGAGTGGTTGGAAAATCCAACTACCCCCCGGTTGGAAAATCCAACTACCGTGGTTGGAAAATCCGACATAATAAAGATAGATGATATTAATAACTCTTTTGATAATGATAATACAGGGTTAAAGAACCCCGTATTGTTTCCCGATGAAGAAAAAAAAGTTGAGGAGCCAAAAGAGAAAAAAACATTGTTCCGCAATTCCGACGTTTACAAAATGGTTAAATTTGAAAACGGCGTCGGCGTGGATTATTCAGAGTTTGAAAGTAAGTTTGCGACCCCGGAATTTGAAAAGGTCGATTTGGTTTATTACTTTCATTCTGTTAGCGATTGGAGCGACCAAAAGAATATGAAGCGCACTAAAAACGGTTGGTTGGCGACCGTCCGCAATTTCATACGGGGGGACGTCGAAAAGAAAAAATTGCATTTGAAACCCGAATACAAAGCCCCAACGCAAAGATTGAACGTTGCCGGGGCTATTGAGTATTTGAAAGACGATTATTAAGATGGAAACATTACCCGAAAAGACAAACAGATTGCCACAAACGTTGCCCGAAAAAAGACAATCCGCCGCCGTTTTGCTTTATAGTGGAACGGCAAAAGCAATTGAGGTGCGCCGGGCGATGGTTGAATTACCGGAGGTTGCCAAAGCATTAACTCCGGTTGAAAAGTATATTTTCGTGGCGTCCACAAAAAAACAGATTGCCGAGATTGACGACGAAACGTTGATTGCTAAAACCGGGCAAATGTTCCGGTTTATCGCAATGGACGTGGGGTTTATCATTCCCACGGAAAACCGGGACGATTGGACGTATATTTGTACCCGGTTGTTAGATTTGCTCAAACGCTATTATTCGCAATTAACATTGTCGGAGGTTAAATTAGCGTTTGAATTGCTGATTACCGGGGAATTGGACGACTATTTGCCAAAGGATAGGGACGGGAACGCCGAACGGAAACATTACCAACAATTCAACGCCGATTATTTCGCAAAGGTATTGAACGCATATTGCCGGAAACAAAACCAAGTTATCGGCAAAGCATATACAGCGTTGCCGGAACCGAAAAAGGAATTGACGCCGGAGGAAAAACGGTATTATCACAACCAAACCGTCGCCCGATGTAGGGAGGTATTTTTGCAATACAAATATACCGGGCGGTTTGTGTTGGGGATTACTGACGGAATGTTAATTTATGATTGGTTGCGAAAGTTGGGTTTTGCCAATGAGGTTGCCGGAACCGAAGACGACCGCAAACAAGCATTTGCCCGATATATGCAACGTGTCGCCCGTGGGTTCGTCAACAAGTACGAGGCGTACCACGTCCAACGTAAGGGAACCGACGCCCCGGAGTTGGATTTTACGGCGTATGAGATAGCGAGGGACAAAGAGATTGCCCGGACGTTTGACCGAATGATTGCCGACGAATTACAGATTGATAACTATTTAGATTTTTGGAAATGAACAAAATAACGATTGATTGTATTATTGGGATTGACCCCGGAAAAAACGGGGGGATTGCCGTTTGGCGTCCGAACCATAAAACCGAGGTAATAAAAATGCCGGGCGACCTTATGGAGTTGCGGCAATGGTTTGATTATATGAAAAGTATTTGCCGCCCGTTGGTATTCGTCGAAAAGGTTCAATTGCGCCCGGACGACGTGAACGACAACCCCGGTAAGGCGTTCCGGGTTCAAAAACTGTTATCCGAGTTCGAGAAACTGAAAACGATAATTGCCATGTGCGACGTACCGTTTGTTTTGGTACACCCCCAAAAATGGCAAAATGAATTGAAATTGCGGGTTAAGGGAGAGGAAAAGCCGGAGCGCAAAAAGCGATACCAACGAGCCGCCGCCGATTATTACCCCGATGTTAAGGCGACGTTGTGGAACGCCGACGCCCTTATGATAATGCACTTTGGACGGTACATTTTGCACAACAACCCCCGTTGGGTTTTGGAGAATTTGCCCGCCCCGATGCACGACCGTTTATTTTAAGCCCCGTATTTCGATTATTTTGTTTGAATGGGTAAAAGTATGGCAGACGAAAACAAAAGCCCGCAAATCGAAAATCCGGCGAAAATAACGTTGGAAGAATTGGCGTACATGGTTAAACAGATGCGCCACAACCAACGGAGGTGCGAACGGAACCCAACGCCGGAAAAGATTGCAACCCGGACGGCATGGGAACAAAAAGTTGACGGCGTTATTGCCGTCTTAACAGATACGCAAATGAAATTATTTTGATTTTATCCCGGTACGACTTGCGCCGTATCGGGATTTTTTTGCCCTAACACGAAAATAAAAAGAAAAATTTTGGTAATTAAAATATTCCCCGTATTTTTGTGGCATGAAATAACAACGGCCGGGCGTTTTCCCGGTAATGCTAAAAAAATAAAAGCAATGAGAGCGAAAACAACAATCAGCGATTTCCGGTTTGAGTTTGCCGGGTACGGACATTACAAAGTAACTTACACGTCGCCCGTTACGGGTAAAAGTTGGACGGCAAAAACAAATGATATGCCGTTAATTGATGCGACAAAGAACGCCGACGACCCCAAACGTTGCGATTTGGAAACCCTTAAACGAATTTGCAAAAATGGATAAGGACGAATTGGGAGCCGTTCGCCATGCAATGACGGCAAAAGAGTTGAACGACCTGTATAAGCGTTTGGAAAACTTTATTGCCGATTGCACCCGGTCGGAGGTTGACGCCAACCGGGATGCGCTTAACAAGGTGCAAAGCATGATACACCAAAGAATGATATTAACAAACAAATAAGTAGTAACCGCCGGGGGCAACCCCGGCATAAAAAGAGCGATAAAATGATTATCAAAAAATTAGAGTTGTCGAATTTCCAAGTAATTAAGGAGTTCAACGCAGATTTTGAGGGTAATGTATATTTCATTACCGGGGACAATGAGTTAGGAAAATCCACGCTATTAAAGGCAATCGGGGCGTTGTTGACCGGGAACCGGGACGCCGTGTTGCGTAATGGCGAGGACAAAGGGTTTGCCAAAATGGTTGTCGGCGACGACGGCGAGGAATACGACGTTGAATTGCGGTTTACCAAAGCCAACCCCCGTGGTACGTTATCAATCAAACAGAAAACAACCGGGATGCGGTCGGATAACGTAAGTATGTTGCAAAAGGTTTTCGGATATACGGATTTTGACGCCGTGGAGTTTTCCCGGTGGTCTGAAACCGCCGAGGGTCGCCGAAAGCAAGTGCAATACGTCCGGGCATTGTTGCCGGAGAATGTGCAAAAACGTATTGCCGAGATTGACGCCGAGGTTATGACCGTTAAGGAGAAAAGAAAGGACGCCAACGCCGAGGTCAAGACGTACACGACCATTTGCGCCGCCGCCGAAAAGCAGTTGAAACCGGGCGACGTCAAAACGTATGCCGAGAAAATCGACATTGCCGATTTAATGGAGGAACAAAACGAGAACGCCCGGTTGATTGAGAAAGCGAAAACCGTGCGTACCGCATTGCAAACCCGGACGGAACAATTGGAGGCAATCCCCGGTCGTATCAAAGCCGCCGAGGAAACCAAGAATACAGAGATTGACGCCGCAATAAAGTATGAGGCGGAAGCCCAAGCCGAATACGACCGGATTGTTGCCGAGGCAAAAAAGGCATTGGAAGCGGCAAAGAAAAAGAGCAAAGCCGATGCGAAAGCCGCCGCCGACAAATACGACGAAACATTGGCGCAAATCCAAACGGATAAAGCCGATTACGAAACCCGCAAGAACAACGCCGCCGCATGGTTGGCAAAGTACGAGGAAAACAACCCGGAGAATTTGGATACAGCCGAACGCCTCAAACAAGCCGAGGAACACAACAAAATCAATGCGTTGGTTGTGGACTATCTGACGAAGAAAAAGCAAAAGGACGCCGCCGAAAAGGTCGCCCAAACCCACGAAAAAAAGTTGTCGGATTTGCTCAAAGAGCGGGAAACCCTTATTGCGAAATCGGAATTGCCGATTGCCGGGTTGACGTTCACGGACGACGGGTTGGAGTTAAACGGTGTGCCGTTTGTCGCCGGGAAAGTGTCGGATAGTCAGATAATGGAGGTTGCCGCAAAATTGATTATCGCAAGCAATCCGACCGTTAAGGTATTCCGCATTGCGAGGGGCGAAAGTTTGGGCGCAAAACGTCTGCAATCCCTTATCGAATTAGCCCGGAAAGAAGGGTATCAAGGATTTATTGAAGAAGTCAAGCGAGGACAGGACGATTTAATTATTGAGGAATACAGCGAAACCGAGTAATTAACCGGGGCGTCGGTTCCCCGGCGTCCCTTAAACAAAACGATATGGAAGTTAAAGAAATGACAATTGCGGACGTGTTGAAAATGCCGTTGTTTTTTGAGAACGTGAAACGCCAATTAACGAGCCTTTGGAACGACCGGGAGAAAGCCCGTGAGGATGCGACCCGGAATAATACGAGGTTGCGGGCGCACGTTATCGACCGTATGCACAATACCGGGCATTGGGAACCGGGAAATTTCGTTATTCTTTTCGCAAAAGTTTTGGATAAGGTCGCAACCGGGTATTCGTCGAGCGAACGGGCGTTTATCCGTGCGGTTGGAATGACAGCGTTTAATATCACAATGCAAAAGTTAATCGACGATGAGAAAGCGAGAAATAACGGCAACGGGGACGATAAATAATAACGGCGGGTTGGCAATGTACATGGGCGAATTAAACGAATTTTTCAAGGGTTGGAAAGGTTCCCGGATAATTGCCCGGTTTATTGTTGCGTCGCCCGGTTCGTCCGAGGCTTTGAAAGGCTATTATTTCAACTATGTTGTACCCACGTTCCGACACGCCATTTGGGAGACGGGCGAACGTCTTACGGAGGAACAAACGGAACGGAGGTTGCGGGAGTTTTCCCCAATTATGTACGTCGAGCGGGTCAACGAGGAAACCGGGAAATATTCCCACGAATTGCGCACCGTGGCGGAATTGTCGAACGCCGAGTTAATCGAGCATATCGAAACACTCAAACAGATTGCCGCCGAGGAATACAACACGTATATTGACGACCCCCGAACGTTGTAAGGTATGTTTTGCAAGTGTAACGGAAAGCGTAAGAATTACCCGTTGGCGGGTTGGCGGATTATTCGCCACGAATACACGCCAAAGCATTACAGCCGGATAAAGTGTTTGCGTTGCGGGTGCGTTTGGATTACACGGGCAAAATATGTTGAGCAAACGCCCAACGACGACGGGCAAAAACGATTATTTAACGAATAAAAAAGTAACGAGAGTATGAAATTTGAATTAAAAGACATTTGTTTTTTCGATTGCGAAACAACAGGAGTACCCGCAAAGGGTTTGAAATGGGATGCGGATTTTAACCAATTCCCGCACGTCGTACAATTGGCGTGGGCGTTCGGCGACAAAGAACGCAGTTTTATAATTAAGCCGGACAATTACGAGATACCGCCGGAAACAACCGCAATACACGGAATAACGACCGAACGGGCAATTGCCGAGGGTGTACCGTTTGCCGAGGTTATCGACGAATTTTTGACGGATGCCGCCGCCGCACCGCTTGTATGTGCGCACAACATTTATTTCGATACGTCGATGTTGAAAGCGAACATTTTGCGTTATTGCGGCAAAGAGTATTACGACGCCAAAGCCGAGGACGCATTGCACAAGGGAAAGCGCATTGATACAATGATGAAAACTATTAAATTTGTCGGCGCATTGTATTCAAACGGGCGACCGGGAAAATATCCCAAATTAGAGGAATTATATAGTAAGTTATTCCCCGGCGAAACATTCCCGGCGCATGACGCATTAGAGGACATAAGGGCGTTGCGCCGTTGCGTCCCGGAATTGGTTAATTTGGGGATTATTGAGTTAGCGCAAAAGGAATACCCGGCGGAACAACTCAAAGCCCAATTTGAGCCGGAAAAGCCCAAAGGCGGGCGCAATATTGAGTTCCACGACCCCAACCCGGTAGCGGAACCAATCGGAACCGGGGAACCCGTCCCGGAACCAACCCCGGAACCGGAACGCCCGGCGGTTCCGTCGAATAGTAAGACACGGGAATTGTTGGACGAAAACGAATTTTGATTAAAACCGTGCCGGGCGGATTCCCGGCGACAAATAATATTATAATATGAACGAAGAAAAAAAAGCCGCAAACGTTATGTTAATACCAAGTGAAAAGGCGTTTGCATTGTCGAAAGTAAAGACATTAAAGGACGGCGGGTTAGACGTGCATTATGAAGTTACCGAAACAATCGGCAATGAGAGTTACACGAACAAATACCACGTCGAAAGTGCAAAGGACATACACCCGGATTTGCGGGATTGTTTCGACCGTTTGCGCCCAATCATGGGACGGATTTTTAATATTACGTCCTTTCTTTCAATGGTTGAAACGTCCGATTTCAAAGCAACCAAAAAGCAAAGCGAGTTATCACGGGATTTTGCCGACGAAATGTTGAAAAACATAGAGGTTCGGGGCGTGTCGTTTTCCGGTCAAGATGATAACGTTGGGGTTGTTTTAACCGGATTGTTTACCGTGTCGAACAATCAAAAAACCGCTATCAATTCCCCCCGCCTTAAATTCAATACGGAAACGTTCGGGTTTGAGGAAGAATTAGAAGAAATTGCCGCCGACATTGAAACCGAGGTTTACGCCTTTCTTTTCAAGGGTAAAAAGGCGCAATTGGAATTGTTCGGGGCTGACGGCGAACCCGCACCGGGTTTGGTCGCAGAACCGGAAAAGGAGGGCGGATTGTTCCCGGAGGTCGGCGACCCGGCTAACGAGGACGACCCGGAGGACGAAACGGCGGATATGTAAGCAATGGAGCCGATATTGCTAACAGACCGGGAGGAATATCAATTTGTAACCGATAGGGGGTTTTGCCCCCTATTGGATTACAAGCGGTTTACAATGGATATTCGGTTGCGTGTCGAAATCCAACGGGAATTGTTCGGGCATTGCGTTTTTGGTCGTGGGAATATCCCACAGGCAAACGAACGGTTTTTCCGGTGGGTTTGGGAGCATAAGCCGCACAGATGCGAGGAATGTTTAAAGCCGTTACGGAATTATTCCGCCGTTTATTGTTCGCATATATTGACCCGTGGAGCGTTTCCCGAAATGGCGCATGATGCAAGAAATATAAATATACTATGTTTTGAACATCATTCATGTTGGGAGAATGGGGATAAAACGAAAATGCGTATATATTCCGGCAATATGAGAATGATTGAATTAATGAAAAATGAGTATGCAAATTTGGAAAGATATTGAGGGTTACAAAGGACATTATCAAATTTCTAATTATGGCAATGTTCGTTCCTTAAAAAAGGATGCGTTTCTAATGAAAGGCGGATATTTGAAAGGATATAAAATAATTAGTTTATGGAAAAATGGAACCGGGAAAATGTTCCGTGTTCATAGATTAGTTGCGGCGGCTTTCATTCCGAACCCGGAAAACAAACCATGTATCGACCATATCGACGGCGACCGAGCCAATAACCATGCAGATAATTTGCGTTGGGTTACGGTTAAAGAAAATCAGAATAACCCAATAACAAAATCTAAATGGATTGGGAAAAAAGCGAAACCGCACCACGAAAAAGCGGTTGAGCAAATAAAAAACGGTATTGTTGTAAATGTATTTGTTAGCATACAAGAAGCCGCCCGAAAAGGCAATTTTTCGGCAACGGCAATTTGTAAGGTATGTAAAGGGAAAGGAAATTTGCATAAGGGTTATAAATGGAGATATAAAAAATGAGAATCAAAAAGGGGCAACCCGATTACGGGGCAATTTCCCGCCGTTCAATCAAAAATGATTTCAGACGGGTACAAACATATTCGGAAAGGGAGAAACGCCCGCAAATCGAAAATCCGCCCGAAATAAATGCAGAAAGACGGGTTTTGTTTGTTGGGGAAAATTCCGGGTATTACAAATTGCGTTCTTTTATAGTTGGAAAATTGGTTCGGTTAGTTCAAAAATCAAGCGTCGGCGGTTGGGTTTGTGAGTTCGTACACGACGACGACCGAAAAGCGATAAACCATGCCGCCGGATGGTCGGATAATAAGAAACAATATTTGTTGGATTGCGTAAAATTCAAGTGAAATGAAAATAAAATCAAAAACCGGATATAAAATTGCGTTATACACGTTCGTGACGTTAACGGTTGCGTCTTATATGTGGGCGTTGTATAGTATCATTGTTTGGATAATTAAAGCGTTTTTTGTATGAGTGTAAACAAGGTTATTTTGATGGGACATACCGGGAAAGCCCCGGATTTTAAGGAGTTCGACAACGGGGGTTGCGTGGCGACCTTTTCGTTGGCAACCACGAAACGAGGTTATACCACAAAGGACGGGCGGCAAATCCCGGAGCGTACCGAATGGCATAACGTCGTATTGCAAAACGGGTTGGCAAAGGTCGCCAATCAGTACGTCAAAAAGGGCGACAAACTGTATATTGAGGGCGAATTGAGAACCCGGAGTTATGACGATGCGCAAGGCGTCAAACGGTATGTTACCGAGATAGTTGCAACCGATATGGAAATGTTGACCCCGAAAGCGACCGGAGCCGGGGCGCAAGTACCGCCGCCGCCCGTGCCGGATGCACCCGCCCCCGACGGAAACGACGATTTACCATTTTAAGCCGTGGACGATATGGGAGCGATAAACGGACGGGTTATTTACAGCCCAAAAGGTAAAGCCGGGGAATACGCCGAGAACGCCGCCAATTTCTTTGTCGGTTGTTCCAACGGTTGTACTTACTGTTATTTGCGCAAAGGTCGTGGCGCAAAGGTATTGGGAGGCAGTCGCCCGGAGTTGAAAAAGACGTTGCGGGAATATCCATACGCTTTGGATATTTTCAAAAACGAATTGTTGGCGCATAAGGAGGAATTGCAGAAAACGGGGTTATTCTTTTCGTTCACGACCGACCCGTTGTTGCCGGAAACGGAACGGTTGACCCGTCAAGCGGTCGGCGTATGCCAACGCCATGGCGTCCCGGTTAAGATATTGAGCAAATGCGCCGAGGGGTTGAACCGCTTCATTGATTTTGCCGAGGCGTCCGAGGGTTGGGACGTGTCCCGTATCGCTTTGGGCGCAACGTTGACAGGTTGCGACGAATTGGAGCCGAACGCCGACCCAAATACGATGCGGGTTAATGTGTTGGCACGGGCAAAACGCCACGGGTTCCGCACCTTTGCAAGCGTGGAGCCAATCCCGCCGGGAATGTACGACCGGGCAATTGGGATAATCAGATTGTCGTATCCGTTCGTTGACCTGTATAAAATCGGGTTGCAGAGCGGCGGCAAATATCCGAAACGGGAAATACGATTGATTTACGACACGATTACGGAACATTGGGAGGGACGCCCGGAACAACCCCGTATCTATTGGAAAGATAGTATTGTTAATCCGTTGGGGATTGACCGGGGAGAATTGCCGGGGTATTGTGTCCCTGTTAATTGGGATTTGTTTAACAATGAAAAGTGAAATACGGGTTGAGGTTCCCGCCGATTGCCGATTGGTCGGAGTAAGGACGGACGGCGATGTTGTCGTTATCATTTACGAGCCAATCCAAAACGTCCGGCAAATTGGATTTATCCATTACCCGGAACCCGACGACGAAACCGAGGAACCCGAAAATAAAAAGTAAATATGCAGTACAGCAATAAGGATTACAACCCGGAAAAACACGACCGTTGGCGTGCGTTGACCGTAAAACAGCCATACGCAAATGATTTGGTAACGGAGGCGTACAAGGACGAAAACGGTATTGTTTACGGGAAAAAGACAATTGAAGTTCGGAGCAAAAACACGTCATACCGTGGCGACGTGCTGATATGTTCCGCAGCGTCCCCGGTTTATCCGGGAATGGAAAGCGGCGTTACTTTGGGATTGGTTGAGTTGTACGACGTAAAGCCGATAAAAGAGTTTACGCCGGAGGATTGGGAAAACACCCGCATTCCAAAGGAAAAGAGGGCGAAAATAACAAAGGGGTACGGGTGGTTGATGCGCAACCCCCGCCGGGTTATTGAATTTCCGATTAAGGGGCAATTGGGTATCTATAATCTCGTATATACAAAAGGTTGTATTGTCGAATATCCTAAAGTTATGGTATTGGATAAAGAGGCATACAATAAAATAAAAGAAACGTATTAGTTTGTTGTATTATGGTTTAATATTATCTTTGCAAAAAAAAAAGATGGAAAATTGGAAGTTTATAAACGCTAATTATGAAGTTTCAGACAAAGGTAATATAAAGTCTGTAAATTATCGGGGAACGGGTAAAAGTGCGATACGAAAGCAATCTATTAGTAAAAACGGATATATGCGGGTAATACTATCAGATAATGGTAAAAACAAAACATATTTCGTTCATAGATTAGTTGCGGCGGCTTTTATTCCGAACCCGGACAATTTGCCGGAAATAGACCATATCGACGGCAACCGAGCCAATAACGATGCGACTAATTTACGTTGGTGTACGAGAAAGCAAAATTTGAATTATCAAAAAGCAATTAATAATAAACGTGAAACCATGAAGAAAGTAAATACATGGTTTAAGAAAACCGGAAAAGATAATCACAATGCAAAACCCGTTTATCAATATGATTTAGAGGGTAATTTTATAAAGAAATGGGATTGCATACATGATGCGCAAAGATGCGGTTTTAATCATGGAAATATTATTAGTTGCTGTAAGGGACGTTTAAAACATTATAAAAAATATATTTGGAGATATGAGTAAAAAACAGGTTGGAATTATCCGCAACAATGGCGACGTACATACGTCGCAAATTGGGTTTCATATCGGACGGGTCGGCGTCTATGTTTACGCCCGTGAGTATTGGCAATATCATAGTTGGCAATTTGGGGTATCCATTGATGCAATAAACGGTTACGACCGTTATGTTGATATTGAGGCGAAAATATTGTTTGTCGGCATTGGCATACGGTTTATATGGATTAAAAGAAAGGTAAAACGATGAAAGCAAAGATTTTATTGTTATCTTTGGCAACACTTTTGTTGGGGGCGTGTCAAAGCGAGAACGAACCAACGGAGGCATTTAATTTACTTCAAAAATCCGAGAGCATGGAAGAAAGAAACGAGTTTGTAACGAATACCACGGCGGCAATGATACAGATAAACGCCCCCCGGTATAATTGTGAGATTGTCGAAACCGCATTAGCGGGCGGCGATAGGGTACGAATTTGCGTAAAAGGCGCAAAGGAAGATTTGGACGCATTGTTTTACTATGTAAACGAAGCGGGCAAAGAATGAGAGTAAAGCAACCCGAAATATTCGACCCGAAAAGGGAGTACAAGCCCGGCGAACGTGCCATTTACAAAGGCATGGTTATTATTGCCGAGTTATGGACGAAAGCCGCCCAAAGGTTAGCAGACGACCCCGGAACCCTGTTTTGCCAACGGTGCGTCCGTTGCAAGATAGACCGGGACGTTTGCAACGGGGCGCACTTGCAATGCGATAAGTACAACAGAACCGACCGAAAAACGATATTTTGGCGGTTGGTATATCCGAAAACAGTAAGAACGAATAAAAAATTAGAGCGATGACAGAAAGTAAGTTAAACCCGTTTGATGCGGAATTGTTGGTTATGATTGGCGATATTGCCAAAAGCCAACCGGAGGTCGAGGAAAAACCCGACCGTTACGAAATCACGGTTGACACAACCGAGATACAGGGAAACGCAATTGAAGCACTAAAACAGGCAGTCGCCGGACGATTGGGAAAACGCTTGTTAGTTACCCACACGTTAGACGCCGCCGTTGTTTTCAACGTCGAGTACGACCCGACGGAATACCCGGAACAAATCCGCACCCGGTTAGTTGAGCCGGACGCCACGGCGGGAACCCGATATTGCCGCACGTTGTTAGAAGTTGACGCAATACAGGTACGCCGGGACAATTTGGACGACCTGTTGAGATTTACCGGAGGCGGAACCATGACGATACCGAGAACCCCAAACGGGCGGGCGTTTTATTCGTTCACGGACGGCAACGGCATTTTCATTGACGCCCCGGAAACGTACTACATTGTCCGGGAGCCGGACGGACGATTGGCAATCCTTCCGGAAAGAGAGTTTAACCGGGAGTTTGAGCCGAAAGGCGTAAGCGTACCGAAAGAACCCGGCGATAAGGGATGCGGGAATTGCGCCAACTTTACAAACGAGGATGTCAACGGGAACGGTTATTGCGAGGCGTTCAAATGCGAACAATCGTGCGGCGTTATGCCGTGCCAAGAGTACAAACCTAAAAATCAATAAAGCGATGAACAAAAGAGAAAAATTTTTGAAAGAGATTGCCGAGGTTATCAACCGTAATTCTTTGGAGGCGCATTTTAACGATACCCCGGATTACATATTGGCGAAAGTCGCAGTTGAAGCAATGGAGAATTTCGCCGAAGCGTCCGCACGGAGGGACAATTGGCACGGGTTCAAAGAAGCCGATAAGCCGGGCGAGGTTGTGCGGAATGAGGATTGCGACAATTGCCCGGTTCGGGGGATTTGCCCGGAGCATAAGAAGCCGGAGGCGTTCGACGTCCCAAAGGAGGTGCGAGCAATGGCGGAATTTTTCGGCAAGATGTTCCCCGGTTCCAAAGTAGAAATACACCGGGTCGAAATGCCGAAAAGGAACCCACGGGATAAACGCCGGGCAAAGAACAAAAGGAAAGGGGGAACGGAATACAGCAACCCCCGTGGAACGCAACATTATTTTCGTTGCTCAAATGGGAGGTACGAAATAGGCATAAGCAATTAGGCAATCAGCCCCGGAAACAAAGCCGGGGTTTTGCCGTTTATATGTGAGAGAGAACAAACGGTTGGCAATGTACCGGAAAAGCCGTAAATTTGCCCCGTGGTTAAAAGATAACCGCCGAGATATAGAAAGTATTGGTTAAGACAATAAAGCCTCTTAAAATGGAAATTCCGTGCAAATAACTTGCAAGGGGTAAGCAACGTTTTAAGGAGGTAAACAGGGGAAAGGATAAAGCCCGGAACGAAAGAACAAAGGCAAAGGAGCCGATAAGGAACCAAGCCAAAGGACGAAAAGGCGTAAAAGGCAGATTTTGACCCCTGTTTGACATTGAAAGAGGTTAGACGATGGAAAAATTGAACAAAGGGCGAAAGCCCCCCGGATACAACAAACGTTCCGAGGAACAAAGGATTTACGATGTACGGTTTTGTGCCGACTTGTTTTTGCGTGGTTATTCGTATCGAGAAATTGCCGACGCATTGAACCGGGATTTGTCCGCCCGTGGCGTTGGTTATACAATTTCGTTTCAAATGGTTTATTACGATTTGCAACAATGCCTTATCGAATGGAAGCGGGAACGGTTGGAAACAATCGACGAATATGTTACGCAGGAATTGCGCAAGTTGGATAAAATGGAGCAACAAGCGTGGGAGGCGTGGGAGGTATCCAAAACCGGAAAGCAGCGCACCAAAGAGAAAACCAACCGGGGGCGTCCTATCAAAACGGATGCGACCGACGGCGACCCGGAATATTACGGGTATGACGAAACGACCGTTGAAACGTCGGCGGGCAATCCCCGGTTTTTGGACTTGCTGTTGAACATTCAACAACGCCGGGCAAAGATGTTGGGATTTGATGCACCCGTTAAAATCGAGATACCCGGATACAACGCCGGGACGGACGACGATAAACCGAAATACGATGTTAAGGCAATCCCGGACGACCTGTTGTTTGCCGTCGCCGACAAATTGCAGTCCGCCGAATTTCAAAAGACAATCGCCGAGAAAGGAGGGGCGCAATAATGGCAAAGCGAATGAATGTTGTTAAACAGGTTGTAACCAAAACGAACCATTATTGCGGGGATTGCGGACACGGTGTTTGGTATTTCGACCATGAGAATTTAGATGTTGCAAATAGATTGCCGATTTGTTGCCGTTGTCCGTTTACCCCGAACCGTTCCCGGATAAGGAGCGAAACGGCGTGTTTGAATTGGATACCGAAAAAGCCCGGCGAATTGATAGTTACACCCGATAAAATTGTACGACCATGAGCAACGAGGAATTATTGAAGATGTACGAGGCAATCAAGGCAGACCCCGGCGAATTGGTGCGAGCCGCCGCCCGTAAACGTCTTATCAACTTTGCCCGGTATATGCAACCGGATTTGGTATTGGAACCGTTTCATGTTGTATATTATACCCTGTTGAATATGTTTGCGCATGGCAAAATACGAAAGATGATTGTACAACAGCCGCCGCAACATGGCAAATCGGAGGGGTCAAGCCGCAAATTACCCGCATTTATGTTGGGGTTAGACCCCGACCGCAAAATATGTATCGGTTCGTATGCGGCGACAATCGCACGGGATTTTAACCGGGACGTTCAACGAATAATCGACACGCCCCGGTATCGTGAATTATTCCCCGGCACGTACTTAAATGGGTCGAACGTCGTAACAATGGCGAATACCTATTTGCGCAATTCCGATGTTATCGAAATGGTCGGGCGTAAGGGGTCGTTGCGTGTCGTCGGTCGTGGCGGTTCGCTGACGTCTAAAACCGTGGACGTTTCGATATTGGACGACGTGTATAAAGATTACGCCGAGGGTAACAGCCCGATAGTACGGGCGGCGGCGTGGAAATGGTACACGACCGTTGTACGCACCCGTTTACACAATGATAGTCAAGAATTGATTGTATTTACCCGTTGGCACGACGACGATTTGATAGGGCGCATTGAAAAGAGCGGCGAAACGATTATTGATGTTAAGTGTTGGGCGGATTTGGAGGACGTAACGCCGGGGGCGTGGGTGCGCATAAACTTTGAGGGGTTGAAAACCGGGGAACCGACCGAGATAGACCCACGGGAACCGGGGGCGGCATTATGGGAAAGCCGACACAGTAAGCAAAAGTTGGAAGCGCAAAAGGCATTAGACCCGGTGCAATTTCAATGCCTGTATCAAGGCAACCCCGGTTCCGCCGAGGGTCGATTGTACCAACCTTTCAAAACGTGGGTCGAAAAATCCGATTACGGCACGTACATTCGTTCCGGCGCATACATTGACGTTGCCGACGAGGGCGACGACCTGTTGTTTGCCGCAACGTATGACGTGTATAAGTCCGACAATCTGTTTTTCAACGAGAAAACAAAGCGCATGGAGCCGATATTGTTTGCCCTTATTACAGATATGGAAATGACGGACGAAAATACGGACGTTACAACCGTAACCGTCCCGGCGATGATTAACCGGAACGGGACGCAAAAAGCGTGGGTTGAGAGCAACAACGGTGGTGCGGGTTATGAAAAGGTTATCAAAAAGAAAGTCCGGGCGATTACCGACCCGTTTTATCAAGGGGGCAACAAGGAAAGCCGGATAATAACAGCGTCCGCAATGGTTAATCAACATATAATTATGCCGTTCGGTTGGGAAACCCGGTACAAAGCCGTTTACGACCATGTAACCGGATTTTTGCGCAATTTCGGAGCCAATACGCACGACGACCCGGAGGACGGATTGACCGGGATATATGAAAAGGAGATTGCGGACGGCAATATACAGCCATACGCACACGCAAACCGAGGCGTAAGACGACGCAATTAGCAATATTTTTGAGATATGCAAGATTATCCGGGAAAAAGTTTATAACTTTGTAACCGAAACGAGAGGGCAAAGGGACAGCCCCGGAGAAAGTAATAATATTTTTAACGTTAAAAACAAAGAAGTATGATTTGTAAATGTCCGGCGGGGGCGGCGTTGCCCGATGTACCCGCAATTAAATGTTCGGAAAGTTTCGGACAGGTTCAGAAAGTGGCTTTTCAACGTCTTATGAAAGACGACGGAAGCAAAAACAGTTTTACGAGTGAAAAAGCGATTACGGCGTTAGCGTCGTGGACGCCCCTGTTATCGGCGGAGGATAGCACGAAAGTAGTTGTTTCGCCGTATATCCAAGCCCCGACCGCCGAGGCGGGAGCCGCCCGCACCTTTGGAGGCGGTAACGAAACGTTAGGAGGCGTCGAAGAGATTATTGGACGTGAACCAACCCCGTTTACCGGAGTTATCCGCAAAGCCCCGCAGGAGGTTATCAAGGCATTAAAGAAAATGCAATGCGAAAGTTGGGGCGACAATTTGGGTATCTTCATTTTCGACGAAAACGGCGCAATCGGCGCAATCAAGGGGGATACAGACGGTACATATTACCCGATACCGATACGTTCGTTGTTTATCGGCGATAAGACGTTGGGCGGATTGGAAGCCCCGGACAGCAACGCAATACAATGGTCGTTTTTGCCGAATTGGTCGGACGATTTGGCGATTGTTGCCCCGGCGTTTAACCCGCTTACGGATTTGAAACCCGCATAAGCGTAATGACGGCGAAAGTTACAAAGGTCGTGTTGGAGTGTCCGACCCTTAACACGACCGAAGAATTTGAGATTAACCACGCCGAACGCCTGTTGAGGATGCCTAACAATGGCGGTTGGCAGTTGCCCGAAAAAACACCTTTTGAATTTAGCAAAGAAAATGGGATTAGATATAAAACGCATAAGAAAGGAAATAACGGAACCGAGGAAAAAGGCGACGATAAATAAAGCGGTCATACACCAAAACCGCATTAAATTTCACGCCCAAACCAACGTAACGCCCTTAATGTGTTTACCCACGACCGATTTTTTGGCATGGGTTCAAAATCTTATCCCGCACGATAAATTCAAAATCTTCAAAACATTGTTCCGTTACCCCGTTCGTACCAACGAGGTAACGGGCATTTGTTTTGATAAGTTAAGCCGTATTTTCGACGGTCGTAACCCGGCGTTCAACTATCAATTTCAAAACACGGAACAACGGGACGATTGGGAGTATTACCGCCAAGATGTATTAAAGGAGCCGGAAATTTGGAATACAAAAGGTTGGGAGTTTTTCAAGACGGAAATAAACAGCGTCTTAATAGTTGATTTGCCCGCCGAGCAAAACCCCGCCGACCGATACCCGACCCCGTATTTTTATTGGCTACCTATCGAAAGCGTCATAACCTTTGAGGCAAACCGGACAACCGGGGTTATGGATTGGATAATTTTCCGCCAACCCGATAAACGTATTGCAGTTATTGACGATGAACGATACAGAGTATTTGCAGAGGACGACGGCGGCAACATAGGCGAATTATTGGTTGATAACCCACACGATTTGCGCTATTGCCCCGCCCGTTTCTTTTGGAACGAGCCAATGAATTTGCGAGAACCGGACGTTAAACAATCCCCGCTAACAAAAGAATTGGAGGCGTTGGATTGGTTTTTGTTTTTCCATATATCGAAGCGGCATTTGGATATGTACGGGGCGTACCCGATATATTCCGGTTACGAACAATCGTGCGATTTTACAAACGCCGAAAACGGCGATTATTGCGACGGTGGATTTTTGAAAGACAAACAAGGGTATTACAGGTTAGACCAAGCCGGGTTATTGATGCGTTGCCCCAAGTGCGGCGACAAACGGATTACCGGGGCGGGTTCCTTTGTTGAAATACCGATACCGGACGGGGACAAACAACCCGATTTGCGGAACCCGGTACAAATGTTGACCGTTGACCGTACAAGTTTGGATTATAACGTTGAGGAAGAAAAGCGATTGCGGGAAAACATTATTACCGCCGTCGTCGGACAAAACGAGGAAGTAACCCAACGGGAGGCATTCAACGAACAACAGGTTAAAGCCGCATTTGAGAGCCAAAGCACGGTATTAAACCGAGTGAAAAAAGGCTTTGAAGCCGCCCAACAGTTCGTCGATGAAACGGTTTGCCGATTGCGATACGGCAATATGTTCGTATCTGCAAAAGTCAATTACGGCACGGAGTTCTATTTGTACGACGCAAGCGAGTTGCGGAACCGTTACAAGTCGGCAAAGGAAAGCGGCGCAAGTGAGGCAGAATTGGACGCCCTACAAAATCAGATTATCGAAACGGAGTACCGGAACAACCCAACCCAATTGCAACGTATGTTGATATTGGCAGAATTGGAGCCGTACCGCCATTTGACCCGGAACGAGGTATTGGATTTGTACGGGCGTAACTTAATCCCGGAGAATGAATTGCGTATAAAGTTGAATTTCGCTAACTTTGTCCGCAGGTTTGAACGGGAGAATACAAACATTTTGGAATTTGGAACGCAAATACCATTCGACCAAAAGATTTCAATAATAACAAGTAAATTTAACGAGTATGCGAGTGAAAACAGCAACCGAGGGTAAAACAAAGGACGTCGCAATTACCGACGTCACCCCCGAAAACTACATTGTACCGAGTAATGAACAACATTTGTATCATTGCGTTATTGAGGTACGCAAGTTTGACAGCGAAACGGGAAAACGCTTATCCGTTCCCCGTATCCAAAAGTTCGGCAAAAAGTCCTTTGAAAACGGCATTTTGGACGCACTGAAAAAACAGGGTTACACGATTACCGTATTGCACGACCCCAACGAGTACGTCAAGGCGCAAGCCGAGGAAAAAGCGGCACGAACCGCCGCACAGCAGAAAGCCGCCGAGGAAAAAGCCGCCGCCGATGCAAAGGCAAAGGCAGAAGCCGAGGCGAAAGCCAAAGCCGAGGAAAAAGAGGCGTTAAAGGCTGAAATTTTGGCGGAATTGAAAGCGGCGGGAGTTATCCCGGCGGAACCCGCCAAAGAAACCAAAGCCGAGGACAAACCCGGAGCGAAAAAGTAACAGAGTATTAAACTATTAAAAATACGATTATGGCACAGATTGCACAGCAGGACAATTTGGTTATTGAAGTAACAACAACCGCCGCCGCATTGGATGGCGACACAAAGAAAAAGTTGATTGAATGTATTGAGGGCGGAACAATTACCGACGTAATTTTGGTAACAAAAGAGGTTGAAAAGAAAATCAGCCATGCCCGTGTTGTTAGTTGGTTGGTTGATACAACCAGGGATTCGCCAAAATACACAATTCATATTATTAACGCAAACAGCGGAGCAGTAGCAGCAATCGCACTTAATTAATTCAAAGGGAAAGAATTATGTTAACGAGAGAAATTTTAATTGCAAATGCGGCTTTGGCCGGTTTGACGGACGAACAAATTGCGGCAATTACAACATTGTCCGCCAACGACGAAAATAGCGTTATCGCCAAAAAGACGGGCGAAATTTACGGCGGATTGGATGCCGATATTTTGGCGGCGTCCGGTATCGCAAAGAACGGAACCGAAAAGACGTTTGATTACGCAAAACGTGTGGTCGCCGAGTTCAAAACCAAAGCGGAAAGCGCAAGCGCATTGCAAACCCAAATCGACAGTCTGACGAAAGAAAAGGCACGTTTGGAAAAGGCAATTGCCGACGGTGCGACCGATGCGGAAACGGCAAAGGCGTTGAAACAGGCGAAAGCCGATTTAACGGCGGTAACAACGCAGTTTAACGACCTCAAAAGCAAGTACGATGAAGCCGAAAAGAATTTCCAAACGGAGTTGTTCGGCGTTCGTATCGAGGGTGCATTGCAGACCGCAACCGCCGGGTTGAAATTCAAACCGGGATTGCCCGAAAGCGCAACAAAGGTTTTGTTAGCGCAAGCAATCGACAAAATTAAGGGTATGAACCCCGAATATATCGACGACGGAAAAGGCGGTAAAATCCTTGCTTTTAAGGACGAAAGCGGCGCAATTATGCGTAACCCGAACAATCAGTTGAACCCGTACACCCCCGGCGACCTGTTGGCAAAGGAATTGGAAACAATGGGTATTTTGGATAAGGGACGCCAAGCCGGAGGCGGCGGAACGGTTCCCCCGGCGGGCGGTTCCGGCGGTGGTGGCGGAACAACCATTGACATAACGGGCGCAAAAACCCGTGTCGAGGCTTACGAAGCAATCGCCGCAAACCTTATGGCGCAGGGTTTAACGGCGGGTTCCGAAAAGTTCGACGCCGCAATGAAACAGGCATGGCAGGACAACAATATTGCCGCATTGCCGGAAAAGTAAACAATCACGGGTAAAGGGTAAACCCGCATTTAATAACAATTAAATTTTTAACATTATGTCATTAGTAGCAACAAGATTGCAAAATTGGCGGATTGAAAACCCGGAATTAGACCGTAATATGACCCGCCCGTGTGAGTATGGCGCATTGGATTTTTTCATTGAGCAAACCAACGCCCCGTCCTCAATCATTAACCCCAATTTGCGTGACCGTGCGTTTGCGTCCATTGGTAACACGGTACAAGTACCCGTTATCAATTACGACGGCGATGTACAGGTTAGCAATGTCCGTTCGTGCGTTATCGCTGACGATGAAAATACGTCCGCATTGGTAACGGTTGTTTGGGCGACTTATGCCATTGGCTTTACAATGGTTCCCGCCGCATACATGAACAACGAAATTTCCTACGAACACGACTTTTTGCGCAAAATGGAAAAGACGTGCCGGGCTTTGGCGGACAAATTGGACGTCGGAGCCGTTGCCGCATTGGAGGCAAACAAAACACAGGTGTTCAAAACGTTGCTTAACTACACGGAGGCGGGCAACGTGGTACAGGTTCCAACCCAAATGGCGACCGAGATTTTGGGCGATATTAACCCGATTATGCGGGCTAACTGTTACCCGGAATATATCCACATTATCGCCAACGCCGGGGTTGATAGCCTTATCCGTAAACTTGCGCAACATGGCGTTTACAACGACGTAAACAAGCGCATGGAGTACGACAACAAGGTTTTGCACTACACGAACAACGTAACCGACGAAGCGGGCAAAATGGGAACCATGTTTGCCGTTGCTGACGGTAATGTTGGTATCCTTACCCGTGTTGACCGTGAGGCATTGCGCCGCACCCGTGCGAATTTCCACGAATGGGACGTTGTACGTTTGCCGTACATTGATTTGCCCGTTGGTTCGCACTATTACACCGCCGTTGGCGACCAGTCCGCAATCATGGGCGCCGCAACCGCCGATTTGACGTGCGCCGTTAAGGAGTATTTCGGATTTTCCGTTGACGTGGCGTATATGGTTGCTTACAACAGCAACCCGGATACCGTGGCAAACCCGATTATCAAAGCCGAGATTGCCGCCCGCAATCCAAACGAACCGTTGGGTATGCCTGTATATGTAACCAACGCCGGGGAATTTCCCGCCGGAGGTGCGAGCGCATAACGCCGGAGCATAACGAATTGTTAAACCGAGGGGACGGGGTGGTTATCCCCGCCCCCTTTTTAATTCATTGATATGGAGAATTGGAAAGTAATAAACGATTTCCCTAATTACGAAATAAGTAATTTCGGAAATGTACGCAATAAAACAAAATTGCTTAAAATAGTTCCAAATAAACAGGGCTATAACATTGTAGTGTTATGTAATGGTATTCGTAAAACAATAAACGTTCATCGTTTAGTTGCGGCGGCTTTTATCCCCAATCCCGAAAACAAACCATGTGTTGACCATATCGACGGCGACCGAGCCAATAACCATGCGGACAACTTGCGTTGGGTGACAGCAAAAGAAAATTGTAATAATCCAATAACAAAATCCCGCTTACATAAAAAGATTGGCGTATATATGACGGGGCGATTAGGCGGATTGCACCAACGAGCGAAAGAAATTGCGATGTATTCCGCTTGTGGCGATTTAATAAAAACCTTTTTATCCGTAAAAGATGCACAACGGGAAACGGGTTTGAATGATAGTAATATTATTAAATGTTGCAAGGGAATAAAAAAGACTTGCGGCGGTTATATTTGGGCTTATGTATAGACTTAAAGAAATACAGGACGCATTATTGCACGTCGTCGGGTGGGAACAATCATACGACCCGGCAAAGGCGATAGACGACAATTTAACGCAGACGGAAAGCGGTTTGACGTTTCAAGGTGCGCACCCCCTTGTTACTTTGGATAATGTCCGGGCAATCGTCCCGGATGATTTCGTTTTTCAATATCCGGTTTGGAATATGATACCGGAATACAAAGCCGGGGCAAAGGTTCGCCACAACAACAAAGTTTGGATTGCCGCACGGGACAACCAAAACGAGGAACCGACCGAAAGCGATTTTAACGACGATTACAACGACGATTACGGCAACCCATATTGGCAACCGTACAATTTCATTTCCGATTATTTGGAGCGGTTGACCCGTAACGGTATTGCGCAAATGGTACAAACATTCACGCAAATAAAGGGATTGGATAAGGAAACAAAGAACCTATTGGAACGGCGCACGTTCTTTGACGGTGCGGGACGTATCCGGGCGACGTTGCCGAATAATCATAAATTAGTCGGGTTTGAAATTGTCCCGGTTCGTTCTATGGGCGTAACAATGAAAATCGAACAAATCGGGTTGCAAATGACGGGCGCAACCGGGGTTGTCCGTATGTATCTTTTCCATTCGTCCCAAATTGACCCGATAAAGACGTTTGATTTGAATTTTACGCAGACAAACGGCGGTTTTCAATGGTTCCCGTTGAAAGATTGTTATTTACCGTATATCAGTACCGGAAACAACGCCGGGGGGTCGTGGTTCCTTTGTTACAACCAAAACGATTTGCCCGCCGGGATGCAGGCAATTAACATGACAAAGGATTGGAGCCGGGAGCCGTGCGGGACGTGTACGGGTTACGTTGATTTGGAGCGTTGGCGGGAAATAACCAAGTATTTACAGGTATCCCCGTTTATGATGAACGCCCCGGAAACATTCGACGAATACCCGGAGTTGTGGGATATTGCGTTGACGATGTACACCAATACGCAGAATTACGGGTTGAATTGCGAAATAACCGTTGGTTGCGACCTAACGGATTTTATCATTAAGGAAAGGCAAATTTTCCAAACGGTTATCCAACGACAGGTCGCCGCAATCATGTTGCGCACGTTGGCAATGAACCCCGATGTTAAGGTAAACCGGAACCAAGTAAACGCAACCCGGTTGGAAATTCTTTACGAATTGGACGGCAACGTTGAGGGTCGCCCCGGCGGTTTGGGTTATGACCTTAAAAAAGCATACGAGGCGTTGCGGTTGGATACGCAGGGTATCGACCGTATTTGCCTTACTTGTAATAACCACGGTGTAAAATACCGGACAACGTAAGATTATGGCGGGGTTAAAGTCAATACAGGAATTACGCAACCGGGTTGCCACGTTCAACAACGGGTTATCGTCCGGCGCATACATTCAACAAATCATTTGGGACAATGACGCCTATATTGTTGATATGAATGCCGAGGAACAATTGTTTGAACAAGGTATTAACCGTTTGGGCGTGGATATTATGGATTACGCCCCGTATTCGCCGTTGACGATAGCCATAAAGGAGGAAAAGGGACAACCGACAAACCGGGTAACGTTACGGGATACCGGGGATTTTGAAGCGTCGTTTTTTTTGGAAGTCGGCGACAAACAGTTTGAAATAAAAGCGTCGGATTTCAAAACGGAGGACTTAATAAAAAAGTACGGGCGGCAAATATTGGGATTGACGGACGAAAATATTGCGGCGTTGATTTGGCAATATATATTCCCGGACTTAATGAAGAAAGCAAAAAACGTATTATATGGCAACGAATAAGAGAACAACCCCTATAATTCCCAACCCGGTTTTAATCGACCGGGTTTTGGGGAACATACAAACCGGGTTAATGGATAACGTCGATTGGTTGGACGTCGCATTTGGGCGGGCGCAACGTATCGCCAAAGTGATACAGGGCAAACGCTATTATACCCCGAACGTATATGCGGGCGGGACGGAATGGAGAGGCGACAATGATTATATCGACGTTTCCCCGGATGCCAATATTGGCAATTTTTCGTTCTTTTGGATAGACGACCCGCAAACGGTCGGTTGGGTTCCCAAAGAGCAAAGCGAGATTAAAGCCCCGTTTTCTCTTATTGTTTGGTTCGATTTGCGCAAGGTTTACCCCGGTCAACTCAACAACCGGAATACCGAGGCATTGAAGAACGAAATATTGACCGTCCTAAATGGCGGTTTTTGGCTGAAAGACGGGACGATTGTAATAAACCGGATTTATGAGTTGGCGGAAAACGTGTACCGTGGGTTTACGTTGGACGAAATAGATAATCAATTTTTAATGCACCCGTTCGGCGGTTTTCGCTTTGAGGGTGTATTGTCAGTTAATCAACCTTGTAACATTTAACGATATGGTAACTTTCATTATTTGGGTTTTGGTCGTGGCAACCGTGGCGGCGTTCCTGTTGACCCTGTTAAAAAAGTGGGGCGTTATTGAGTACGTCCAAGTTCACGGCAACGACTTTTTTGTTAAGATGTTCAATTGCGGCTTTTGCTTATCATGGTGGGCGGGGGTCGTTTTGTCCGTCCTGTTTGCTATATGCACCGGGAACCCGGCATTGTTATTGGTTCCGTTTTGTTCAACAGTCATAACCCGCATACTCTTATGAAAACGACAAAGATAGGGGAACGGGCGGTTGTGTTGTACGACAGTATCGACGAATTGCCGATTTTGCGATTTCACGCATATAACAAAATGTTGCTTATCGACGCCGGGGTTGGGTCGGATTTGAACGATTGGGATGCGCATATTGAAAAGGCAATCCGGTTTATCCGAAAGGAAAAGCCGGATTTGGCGGAAAAGGAATTGGATAATTTGCGGCAAAACGTTTATTTCGTCCAATCCGCCATATCGCCAAAGTATTTGGCGTTTGCCTGTTTGGTTAAGTCCGTGGACGGAACCGAATACAACGATATGACGGCGGACGGTTTGCAAAAGGTATTGGATTTATTCGCCGATGCGCCGAACGCCGAGTTGACCGCCCAATTGGAAGCGGTCAAAAAAAAAATAGATGAAGAATTGCAATTGTATTTTCCTAAACTATTCGACGACGCCACGGTTAAAGAGTATTACGACCAATTGAAGCAACGCACGATGTTAATGTTGGATGCGATAATAAAGGGGGACGAAAGCGACAAACGGGAAGAAATAGACCATATTACGACGTTGTTGTTGACTTATACAAAACCCAAATCGTTTAGCGGGTCGGATAGCGTGGAAATACAATACGACAAGCAGTTTGAAAATATGTGTTTGATATTGTCCCAACATTTGCACGTAAACCCAAAATCGTTTACCGTTTTGGAATATTACAACGCATTTGAATACATTAAGGAGCAAGCGAAAAAAGCAAGCAGAAAAAGCCAAAATAAGGCGATTTAAGGTGTTTTATTTTTCAGACGATAAATTATACATTTGAGAAAAGAAAATTGATTGTAGGGCAGATTGCCCGAAAATAACAAAAACAAATAGTCGGATATATGGCAGATAACAACAACCCAATTAAATATTCTGATTTGGTAAGCCCCGATAATTCGATTACTGATTTGATAAAGCAATTGGATGAACTTTCAGACGCATATACAAATGCGTTGAAAAATATTAGGGCGGAAGCAATTCAGTTGGCGGCGGTTCTGCAAAAGGTTTCCGGGGCAACCGAGGACGGCAGGAACACAACCAAGAAAGCCGCAGACGATGCGGAACGTTTGGCACGTGCGCAACGTGATTTGGCGTTTGCAGAAAGCGAGAACGCCAAAAAGTTAGCCGAGTTAAAATTGGCACAACAGGAAGCGAACCAAATTAATAAACTGATTGTGAAAATAAATCAATCCGCCGAGGGTAGTTATAACCGTTTATCGGCGCAATATTCATTGAATAAGATTTATTTAAACAACATGACTAAAGCCGAACGGGAAAACACCGAGGAGGGGCGAAAATTGGTTGCACAAACCAAAGAAATATACGAAGAAATGAAACGTTTGCAGGAAGCAACCGGGAAATTTCAATTGAACGTCGGAAATTATACGGAGGCGTCCGACGCAATTATTGCGTATGGCGACAAATTAAAAGAAACGTTAGGTTTAAATAGCGCATTTGGCGAAAGTCTTTTGGCGTTAGGACGTGGCGGGGCTGAAAGTAAAGCCGTTTTTACAGCTATTGGCGACGGGGCAAAAGCATTGGGAAAAACTTTGTTGGGATTACTTTCAAACCCGGTTTTTTTGGCGATTGCCGGAATTGCGGCGGCGGGTGCGGCGTTTAAATGGTGGTACGATTATAACGCCGGGTTAGTTGAGGCAACGAGATTGACGCAACAATTTACCGGGAAAAGTGGCGATGATTTGAAAGCGTTTAGAAATGAGGTGCAAGCCGTCGCAGATTCGTTCGGCGCAGATTTCCGGGAAACATTGATTGCAACAAACGCATTATCAAAACAATTTGGTATTTCTGCAAATGAGGCATTGCAGTTGGTTAAGGATGGTTTTTTGTCCGGAGCCGATGCGAACGGGGAATTTTTAGACACGTTGAAAGAATACCCGGCATATTTCAAAGAGGCTGGAATATCAGCAGACCAATTTGTTGCGATTGTAGCCCAAACAAACAAAATGGGTATCTTTTCGGACAAAGGCGTTGACGCAATTAAGGAGGCAAATTTGCGTTTGCGTGAAATGACGACGGCGACGGCGGCGGCTTTGGACGGTATCGGTATTTCGTCGGAACAAGTTCAAAAAGATTTGCAGACCGGAACCAAAACAACGTTCGATGTTATACAAGACGTTTCCGCAAAATTGGCAGAATTGCCGGATAATGCGGCAACGGTCGGAGCTGCAATTGCAGATATATTCGGGGGTCCCGGAGAGGACGCCGGATTGCAGTATTTGCGCACGTTGAAAGATATTTCAACAAACATGGATGAAGTAAAAGGGAAAGCCGGAGTTTTGGCGCAATTGCAGGAGGAACAATTGCAAAGCCAAATTGAGTTGCAAAACGCATTATCCGGGTTGTTTGACGCAACTGGAGGAAATTTTGAAACGTTGACAACGCAGGCAAAAGTTTTTGTTAACCAAGGATTGACGGCGATAATAAAAGGGGTTATTGATGTTGTCAATTACTTGATTGAGTTATACAATGAAAGTGTTTTGATACGTGCAATTTGGAATGGGATTGTTGCCGGATTCAAAACAACATTTGATACGTTGGGAAATTTGTTTGGATTCTTTATTGATATAGTCAAAGCAACCGGAACCGCATTAAAGGGGGCGTTTACGTTAGATTTTGACGACGTAAAAAAAGGATTGGCAGATTATGCAGCAGCGTACGGAAATTTGGTTAAAGCCCAAGTTAAAGACATAACAGAAAATTTCCAAGAGGGTTTGGAGGGTATGCAAAAGAAAATAAAACCGTTAACAATCCCGGTTTCTGTTGGAGATACCCCGACGCCACAAACAGACAATAAGCCCGTAACGACACAGAACCCAACCGTAACGCCAAGGGGTAAAAGCGATGCGGAAAAGGCAGCAGAACAACAAGCAAAGCAAATTGAAGCGGCTTATAAAAAGAATTTGGAGGCAACCCGGAAATTGCAGGATGTACAATTGCAGTTGGAAACCGACGAATGGGCAAAGCGTAGGCAGCAAACGCAATATCAGTATTCCCGACAGATTGAGGATTTGCAACACCAATTACAGACCGAAAAGGATTTGAACGAAACCGGACGGCAGGCGATAAACGCAACAATTACGGCGTTAGAACAGCAGCAGACAGAGGCGTTGTTGAAAATAGAGCAAGAACGGCAGTTGCAAGAATTGGCATTGCAGAAAGAAAGCATTGAATTACGTTTGCAAGCGGTTAAGCAGGGAAGCGAGCAGGAACGACAATTGCGTATGCAGTTGTTAGAGAATGAAAGACAAACAGCATTGTTGCAGAATGAGCAAAAGCCGACCGGACAACAGCAGGACGCCGGGGTAATTAATGCCGGATTTGACGTTAAGGGAAGCGCAATTGCCGACGAATATTTGCAAACGCAATTAATGATGTTTGACCAACAACAAGCGTTGGCGCAATCTGAATTTGATTTATTAAGAAATTCAGAAGCCCGGAAAACCCAATTCCGTTTGCAGGCAGAAAAGGAACGTTTGCAAAAGGTATTAGAATTGAACGAGCAAGCAGCCAATAAATTGTCAGATGTTGAAGTACAAACAATTCAAAACACAATAAAAAAGATTGACCAAGAAATTGAGCAGTCAAAAGGAGAGGAACGAGGAACAGACATTTACGGTTTGTTTGGGCTTAATTTGGACGACGACCAAAAAGAGGCAATTAATACGTCTATGCAATACGCATTGGATGCGTTAAATACATTCACGGCGGCACGTGTTGCCGCAGCAGATGCAGCCGTTGAGCAAGCGGATAAAGAGGTTTCCGCCGCACAATCGGCGTTGGATGCAGAATTGGAAGCAAGGGCAAACGGGTACGCCAATAATGTTGTACAAGCGCAAAAGGAGTTGGATTTGGCAAAGAAAAACCAAGAAAAAGCGTTGAAAGAACAACAGAAAGCGCAAAAACAGCAGGCAGCAATACAAACATTGCAGCAAATCGGAAACATGGTAACTGCAACGGCGTTGATATGGTCGCAATTAGGTTTCCCGTTTGCAATACCTGCAATTGCCGTAATGTGGGCGAGTTTTGCAGCGTCTAAAATCAAGGCGGCGCAATTGGCAAAACAGACCGGAGGAACGGAAACATACGGCGACGGTACCGTTGAACTTTTGGAGGGCGGTTCGCACCAAAGCGGAAATGATATTGATTTAGGAACGAAACCGGACGGAACCCGCCGACGTGCCGAGGGAGGCGAATTTTTCGCCGTGATAAATAAACGAAGTTCACGCCGTTTCAGAAAGATAATACCGGACGTTATCAATTCGCTAAACAATGGTACATTTGCACACAAGTATTTAAAATCCTATTCAGACGGCGACGGTTTGACGTTAAACGTTACCGGACAAAGCCCGGATTTACGCAATTTGTCGGATGATGTAAGGGAAATTAAGGAACAGAACCGACGACGGGTTTACGTGGATGGCGACGGAAATACGATTGAAAGTTACAAGAATTTGAAACGTAAAATAAAAAGACTATGACACCAAAATATAGATTCTTTTTGCAGATAGGGGAGGACGGAACCAAACAAACCGTCCGCCCCAATTATAAGGATGATTTAACGTTGGATTATGAGTTGGAAACAAATCAAAGGTTTTACCGGGCTAAATTGTCCGGTAAAATAAACTTTGTCCGTGCTGATTACGATATTATCAATGACGCCCCGTTTGATTCTGAATTTTTCCTATATATAGAAAAAAGCGATGATTGGGGACAAACATACAATCAATACTATAAAGCAAAGTTTATGAAAACGGATTGTACGTTTAATGATGATGATAAATTGGTTACGGTACAGCCGGAAACAATAGACCAATACAACGACGTTTTGGCAGGATTGGAAAAGGAATACAATTTAATTGAGTTGACCCCACAAATCGAATTTCTTACAATAAGAAAACGCCCATTGATACAAATATACGTTCCCGGAGATAGTATTGTTTCGTGCTTTTTGGGCGGCACGAATTGGGAACAAGACGCAAACGCCACGACTGACCAAAACGCATTAATACAAACCTATCATTTTGCACTATGTAATATTTTGAAAGAAATACAAATTACGTCGCACGGTTCCCCGGCGGTAATATCCGGGCTTTATACCGGGCGAATGGCGACGGGTGCAAGTGCAGACGTTTTCGAGGGAAAATTATACCCGGAATTAAACGTAAATTATTATATCTATATTACGCAACAAAGAATTGACGGTTTACCGTTTGGGGCTGTTGCGGTCGAGATACGCAAACAATCCGATGATACGGCAATGTTTCGTTATACAAAGGTTACAACGTCGCCTTTTGATACATTGGAGTTTGATTTAACCGCCGTCGAGGGTTCCGGGGCAACCGGAACAATGCACGCCGATATGAAAAGTTATAATATATACGCCCGATATTTGGTTGATGTTGATAAAATAGACGATTTAGATACATACCCGTTGCCGTCCGATGATATTGTAGATAATAATAGAAATTACCGCCGGGCAATTGGTTACGCAATCGACGTGGCGTTTATTTCAAACAAATTTTCAGATACCCCGACCGAGTGGGGATTAGCGGACAACGGAAAGTATTTTGCGCCGCCTTATTCCATATACGGACAAACGTTTTATCCAATCGCCCGGTCAACGTGGCGTTATGCGTCGTTGTGGTTTGGGTTTTATTTGATGGATTGGATATTAGAGGGAAAAGCACGAAAAGCATATACTTTGCGGGATGCGTTCCCGGTTGCGTCTTGTATATCCGTTTTGCTCAATCAGATTGCACCGGGTATAACGCACGCAGCCACGGCGGAATACAGTCAATTTTTATACAGCGGTAACAACCCAATATCCGGGTTGAATTTCCGTTTGCTTGTATCACAGAAAACCAATATTATAAACGGGGAATATCAGCAACCCGCACAAAAAGCCCCGACGACCTTACAACAATTTACCAATATGTTACGGGATTGTTTTAAATGTTATTGGTTCATTGAGGACGGCAAATTTAAAATCGAACATATCCAATATTTCCGCAATGGCGGTTCCTATTCCGGCGGGGCTATATTAAGCCACGATTTGACAAAGGAATTGAATTTGCGCAACGGGAAACCGTGGGCGTTCAACACGTCGGAATATTCGTTTGATAAGGTCGATTTGCCGGAACGTTACCAATTTGAATGGATGGACGACGTTACGGCGGCATTTGAAGGGTTGCCGATACAAGTAATAAGCAAGTATGTAACGCCCGGAAAGGTTGAGGAAATTAATATATCAAACTTTACGTCCGATATTGATATGATGTTGTTAAACCCCGGCAATATGAGTTCGGACGGGTTCGCCTTGTTTGCCGCCGTTCCGCCAACGTCCGGGTCGCAATGGATATTACCATTTACCCGCCAAACTATTAACGGGGTCGAATACTTTTTGCAAAACGGATATTTGGCGTTTATCAATCTGCAATCCCCGTATTGGTTATATGATTTACCCGCCCGTCGTGTATCAATAAACGGTTCCGAGGTTTACGCATACGGTATTGAGAGAAAGAAGAAACAAACGTTTAGTTTTCCGGCAAATGACGACCCAAACCCGATGCAACTAATAAAAACGTATATCGGTAACGGTCAAGTTGATAAATTAAGCGTAAATTTGTGTAGTCGAAACATTAAAGCAACGTTGAAATATGATACAGAATAACAATATAAGCGTATTGCCGTGGTACACGTCAATAGAGCAGCAGAACCACCGTAAAAGTTACGCATACGGGCAAATATACCCATTGTTCGCACCGGCTGATAGATTATTGCCGTTTCAGATAATAAGAAATACCCGTTCAAATTCTGTTACGTCTGTTATTCTATATGATAAAACCGGAAAACAAATTGCAAATATAACAACATACATGAGGGAAACCGGATTGCAAGTTGTCCGGTTTCAGTCGTTGGGATATGATGTAATATTATACCCGGCAATATTACCCATGCCATTAAATCAGTTGGACGGAATATATTATATGACGTTATCGGATGGCGTGCAAACGTGGTATTCTGAAATGTTCACGGTCGTACAAGATGTTTCCGGTTACTTAAAAATACAATGGTGGGATATTGAAAATTTTGTATTTGACGCCGGGCAAATAGTATATAAAAACCCGGATTTCAAAAATACGTTGTACCTTTGTACCGAGTTGGGAAAGCCGGATTATGAATTTGAAGAGGACGGCGAAGAACGGGACGGGTATTTTTTCCCGGAAAAACAAATATCAGTCAAAACGTTTAAATGTACGATATTGGCACCGGAGTTCCTTTGCGACGTTATGCGTTTTATTCGTATGGCTGATTACATACATATAACTGACAAGTACGGCAGGGAATACGATTGCGATACGTTTTTAATTACCCCGAAATGGCAAACGCAGGGGGATTTGGCGAGCGTGGAAATTGAGTTTAAAACAAATACCGTCGTTAAGAAAATAGGACGTGGATATATTATCAATAATAATGGAGATTTCAACGGCGATTTCAATAATGATTTTGACAACAATTAAATTAATTAGATTATGGGAAATTACGAACAATTAAAACAAGCGATTGCCAACGTTATTAAGACAAACGGAAACCAAGAAATTACCGGGGCAATAATGCAAAACGTGTTGAACACGATTGTTTCAACCGTGGGAGCCAACAGAACCTTTGTTGGCATAGCAAATAAAAATACCAATCCCGGCACGCCGGACGGTAACGTTTTTTATATCGCTTATACGGCGGGGAATTATGTAAATTTCCAATTCAGGGCGGGTTATTTGACCGTAAAACCCGGCGAATTGGCAATATTATACAACGAGACGACCAATTGGGGTAAATTTGTTATCGGCATGAGTTCGGACGGCGTTATTGCGCTTGCGAACACAACAAACCAAATCAACGCAACCGGACGTTATGCGTACACGGATACGGGTATTGTAAAGGGGTCAAATGCGGGTTCCCAAAAGGTGCGTACATTTTTGGTTGCGGGTCAACCATACCAATTTACATTAACGCCCGTTGGAGGCAACGCCCCGGTAAATATACAGGGTATTAAAGCCGACGGAACATTTGACATTATTGGCTCCATGACATTAACGCCCGACGGGACAACGAAAACCGTAACGCCAACCGAAAATTATTACGGGTTTACGATTTTTTACGGTTCCCAAACAACCGCCACGTCTGTAAATGTATTGTTTGAAACTCCGACAACCGGGGGAATGGGTTTGCCGGACGGTATGGGGGACGCAACAAACTTTTACCCCGACCCGTTTATTGAGGCGGGTTCGGATATTAATGAATTGGAGGGCGTACAAGATGTTTCCGTTACAGGAACGCCGGAATATTACGCCGACCGTATTGTTTTGCCCGTGGGTTCGTTTTTAGGGGTTTTATTGGATTTGTCGCAATTCCCATATAATCCAACAACGGATTATCTTAACGCATTAATGAAAATTAGTGCGCCGGGTACAGGTCATTTGTTAAATGTGGCATTTGACCCTACAACGCCGGGTGCCTTTATTTCAGCCGTTCAATTAACGACCGACCCGCAATTTGACGGTTGGGTATCTTTTTACAATGCAACCGGACGTTCGACGTTATCCAACCGTTGCCGTGTAACATTCGACAACCGAAAAGGTACACAGCCGTTAACGATTTACCGTTGTATGATGTGGACGGGTCAAGATGTAACCCCGTTCGGTATGTTCGCAAAACAGGCGTGGAACGCATGGAACGCATGGAAAAAGGTAAAAGATATTCCCATTAAAACAATTAATTACGCCCCGTATTACAACGAATTTAATTTACAGGGTTCAGCAATGAATGTTGTAAGAACACGCACAACGTTGTCTTATACGGTGAACAATGCCGGAACTACTGCATTTATTGGATATGATTTCAATTTGGCGGATAGTCCGTTTAAGATTGGCGACGTTATCGGTTACGGTGCGGATAATGTGGTTGTAAGTAGTGCAACAACCGCCGCAATGTATTGCATATTTTACAATGATTCAACCGAGATTTCCCGGTTAGTGTTACAATTAAGTGCAGGCGGTTTTTGTACTCACTCCGGCACAATTCCGGAGAATACAACCCGTATATTGATACGTTTCCAAATTAGTGGCATTGGTGCGGCAATATCGGTTGGCGACAACTATTTGACAAAAGGCGAAATAAACAAATTGAGCGAATGGGAACGCCAAAGCATAAAGCGCGGGACAACTGTAAACACAACCGCCGCCGTTGTTTACGTGGATGCGGTCAACGGAAACGACACGAACCCCGGCACGACGGAAAGTGCCGCATTAGCGACGTTTGCCGCCGCATTTTCCAAAACAGGCGTTGATACAACAATTATATTGATAGGGGACACGACCGAACGTTTGAATATCAAAACCAAGTCAAACCAACGTTCCGTTCGTCTTATCGGTAAACGTGGATTAGTTAACCGTATCATTTGCGGAACAAAAATTGATAGCGGAACATTAGTTGCGGGTACAACGAACGTTTACCAAACCCCGTTGTCGTCCTTTTCAGACGCCGACCATTTCCAATTGTTCCAACATGAGGTATTCGACGAAAGTACGTTGATACCGGACAACGAACGCCACCCGTTACAACGTGGGAAAACGTACCGTTGTGATAGCACAAAGATAACCCGTGTTACGTCGTTGGATGCCGTGAAAACGTCCGAGGGTTACACGTTCTTTTATGATACAGACGCACAAATGTTGTACGTCAAAATCAAAGAGGGTACAACGTTAGCCGCCAACCCGGTTTACATTCCGGGCGGTTCCGGTATTTCCGGCAATGACGGTTCCGTTGCTTTTGAAATGGTTAATATTGAATGTTGGTACGGTTCAATTTCGTTAAGGTTTTGCCACGGCGGACGGGCGATTGATTGCGCAGCAAAATACGCATTTGGCGGCGGTGCGTGGTCGTGGGAGGCGGCAATTGGTGTGGAATTGATACGATGCGAAGCGGCACGGGCGTTTAGCGGTTCGAGTACCGGGGACGGGTTCAACGCACACAGCACAACGACTGACCCGGCATTGGCGAAACATACCGTTGCAACGATGATTGATTGTTGGAGCCACGACAATAACGACGACGGATATAGCGACCACGAACGTTGCGAAACAACCATTATTGGCGGATTGTTTGAATACAACGTAAAAGCCGGATTAACGCCCGCTTTTGGTTGCCACGATACGATATATAACGCCTATTGCCGTAAACAGGTTAATAACGGTATCGCATTAGTTGGAAGCGCAACGGCGGCGGAGGGCGGCAGAGGTTCGCAAATATTCGTGATTGGTTGCATTTGCGAGAACAACGCAAACAATTATTACGTTTCCGGCGATAAGTCCGGGAAGGATGAAAATTTTGGTAAGTTCGTAAATTGTATATCTTTGAACGGTTCAAAATATGGGTATTTGTGCGGAACGAACGCCCGTATTGAATTGAACAATTGCACGGATAGCGGAAGCCCGACGGCAAAAAGTGGCAACATAGTAGTCAACAACGCCGCATTAGTTGAATAATTAACCGAGGAAAGGGGCGACAATAAAAAGGTCGCCCCGTACCGATTTAACCATTTGGAAAGTATGCAAGAACGTAACATTATCAACGGAACAACCACGGTTGACAACCGCACGGAATTTATGTTGTGCGAGATTATAAAGCAATAACCAAAACGGGGGCGGTTTACCGCCGCCCCTTAACTCTTTATTTATGGACGATATGGATAAAATTTTTAGTTGGGAACAATGGCGTATGATATTCGCCACGACCGCAAGCCCGTTATTTGCATATCTGACCCCGACGGCGGGGTTTATGTATGCGTTAGTTATTATGTTTGCGTTCAACATTTGGGCGGGAATGAGGGCGGACGGCGTGGCGATTGTGCGATGCAAAAACTTTTCGTTCCGGAAGTTTAAAAACGCATTGTGCGAATTGCTTTTGTATCTGTTTATAGTGGAGATTATTTTTGTAATAATGAAAAATTGCGGCGACGACCAAGCGGCGATTGTTGTTGTTAAATCGCTTACATATGTATTTATGTACGTTTATTTACAAAATGCGTTCCGGAATCTGATTATTGCGTACCCCCGGGAATTGGCATTGCGTATTATTTACCATGTTATCCGTTTGGAGTTTACAAGGGCTTTACCGTCGCATTTGCAACCGATAATTGACAGATTGGAAAAAGAATTTGGGGACGACCCCGACAAAAACAATAAAAAGAAAAAAGATGAATAAACAAAGTAATATGTTTAACCCGGTGCGGAGCAATCCGCACCACAAAATTTTATTATTATGGCAGGAATGAAACAATTATCAGCGGGCAGCAGCCAAATTTTAATGATGATGTTCCGGGATAAAAACAACGCCCCAATCACGGCGTCCCAGTCGTTGTTGCGTATCTCCCGGAAGATGCGCTCA
>OGNF01000404.1_pt1 | contig 48407 bp, 69 predicted proteins | sample 1573321 | NCBI WGS metagenome assembly OGNF01 (sample SAMEA2581911, study PRJEB24529) | metagenome | biome: Human gut stool | place: China | collected 2011 | reverse complement strand
CTGTAGCCACGGTATTACCAATCAAGGAAACCAGAGCCGAGAACATCGGTTTGAAGCCGAGTCCGATGAGGATGGCAGCAGGTATCGCCACCGCCGTTCCGAAGCCCGCCATACCTTCGAGCAGTCCGCCGAATCCCCATACGAGGAGCAACACGAGCAGTCCCTTATCATCGGTAATCGATGTAAACTGCCTCTTGATTACCTCAATCTGCCTGCTTTCCACGAGGATATTATAGCTGTAGATAGCCATCAGGATGATGGTAGTTCTCATCAATGAAGGTTCTGCATCATCTGCAGAAATCTTTGCGGGTGCCATGCAGGATAATGACCGAGCTACCATCATCGGACGACGCTCGTTTGGTAAGGGACTGGTTCAGCAACAGATAGAATTCCCTGACCACAGCCTCATCCGTCTGACCATTGCGCGTTACTATACTCCTTCAGGAAGATGCATCCAGAAGCCATATACGCTGGGCGATGACAAGGATTATGAGCAAGACTTGCTTGACAGATACCAGCACGGAGAGTTCTTCTCACAGGATAGCATCAAGCATACAGGACCAGCTTACCATACAGGTAACGGCCGTATTGTCTATGGTGGAGGTGGTATCACCCCAGACATCTTTGTTCCTGAAGATACGCTAGGCGTGACATCCTATTTCAAGGAGGCTAGTCTGAGTGGTCTCATCTTGCAGTTTGCCTTCACTTATACAGACGATAACCGTCCGAAGTTGAACAACTTCAAGGAGATGATGGAACTTGCCGATTATCTTGACAGTCAGGACATGGTTGAAAAGTTTGCCAGCTATGCTGATAAACGTGGTTTGAAACGTAGAAATCTTTTAATCAAGAAATCACACAAACTATTAGACCGTGTCATCGACAGCCGTATCATCTACAATATGCTGGATGAACAGGCGTGGACTGAATACATCAACCAGGATGATCCTGTGATCAGGAAAACTCTCGAGGTCTTCAATAATCACGCTGCCTTCCCTAAGAAACCTGCTGTACCGGCAAAGGCTGCAAAAGCAACAAAGGCTACAAAGGCTGCAAGCAACATGGTAAAGAAGAAGTAAGCATGGATAAGAAAGAATTAAGAAATACAATAAGAGATAGAAAGCGACAGTATTCCTCAAGTGCTCTTGAGGAACTGTCGCTTTCTGTTGATCCTACTCCACGTACATCAATCTTCTTCTTGTAATCGGCCTTGCTGTCGAACGGAGGATCAATATAGATGAGGTCGATTTTCCCGCGGTACTCCTTCAGCAGATGGCTCATAACCTGGAGATTATCACCCCAGAAAATCTTGTTGATCCAGCCGTTCTGCTCCTCGCCGTAGGACTCCCGCAGCTGTGCGGGGTAGTACTGCGTGGAGCGATAAGGGCGCTTGCCCGTCCAGCGGAGCTCTGGGAACCCCTTTATCGTCGGTCTCTGTTCAAATTCAAAAGTAAGCTGCTCATCCATTGTTATCAAACCCTCCATCGGTTATTTGTTTCTGCAATAGAAACGGAAGTCACAGCCAGCGCAGACCTTCGGGTCATCGGCACAGTGCCGGAAATCCTTTTTCATGATCTTATGTACCGTATCATCGAATGACGCCAGCGTTCCTTCCACGGCAGACTTTGTATACGGATATGTGATCGTCGGTACGCTGCCGTCCTCTCCGGTATAGTAGAGGTGCATCTTACTGACCTTCCGCCCGGTACGCTCCTCCACGAGATGGGCATAGATATGAAGCTGCCGACGGTACCGCTCAAGCCGATCCCGCATTTTCTCCATATCCGGTTTCCGTTCGGCTTTGAAATCCACAATCTCGACCGTGTCGCCCTCACCCCGGATCAGGTCGACCTTGCCTTCAATGATATAATCCGGCTTCACCAGAGAAACATCCACCTCTGCTTGCTGGATGGCAGACCAGTCGCCGTGCTGCCGCTCTACATAGCGGAGCACCTGCTTCAATGCCGCCTCGCGCTGAGGACCGGCGAGGTAGGTGTGCTCGGTTTTCGTCAGCGACACATAGTTGGAGGCAAACCAACGGTTCACGTTTTCCTCGGTGATCGTCTGCTCCTCGTGCCTGAGTGCAGCACGGTGAACATCCTCTATCGTCTCATGGACAAGCGTACCGAAGAGCATAGCGTTGGCACGGACGGGCATGAACTCCAGTTCGCGGTAGAACTTGTACTGCAGGGCGCAGGTCTCATACACTGTGATGTGCGATGTGAACGAGTAGGTGTTCTTGACGTTCACAGCCTTCACGGACTTGAAGTTGAACTCCCGGATATCAAATGCTTCGCTGTCCACGGACTGAAGCTCGTCATAAACCTCTTTGAAGTAAGCGCTGGGTGTCCGCTTGTCCTCATTGCAGGTCAGTATCAACAGATCCTGCGCACGGGAGAAAGCCGTGTAGTACAGACGCCAGAAATCAAAGAATTTTGTGACCTCATACGGTTCAAATGCCGGGCGCTTGAAGTAGCGATCCTCTATCGTCATCATAAGGTCGTTTGTGGTTTTTCTCGGCACATTTGTCAGAGAATCCACAAAAACAATCGGGAACTCCATCCCTTTGGACTGGTGGATCGTAAGGAATGAGACGCAGCCGCTCGGCGCATACTCGGAATCATCCTCATACTCCGTGATACCGCCGTCATAGAGCAGGCGGAGATACAGATTAAAGAGCAGTTCCGTATTGGCATCAATGCCGCGTTTCCCGCGATACTTGTCGGCCGATAAGACATCCACCCGGTGGAGGTATTCAAATTTTCCGATGATCTGCGTCAGCTTTGCCAGATTTCGAGCTGGTCGGATATCGACAACGCCGACATCCATATCTGTATCCAGAATACCGGCAAAAGGCTGAAACTCAAACATCTGATACATGAGCCCACAGTAGGCGTAGTCCGTTGCGTCGGTCAGGCTTACATGGTCTTTTCCTCGGCGGCGTATCCATTTCAGCAGGTCGGTGTGCTCCGGCTGCATCAGATACTCATTCGCCAGCATGATACAGTTCCGATAATAAGTCAGGTGCTCAGGCTGTAAAAAGGTATACTCCCCGTTTTCCAACCCCTGCACATAAAACGGGAACATCAGCATAAGGCAGCCGAGTGCCAGTCGTATTTCGTCACGCTGGAAAAACATATCCGAACGCGGTGAGTAAACATTGATATGGTTCTCCTCAAGAAAACGAGCAAGAGCAGTCACCCTCGGATGTTTGACTGAGTTGAAGAGAAACGCTATCTGATTATAGTCCATCAGCTTGCCGGATGTTTTCAGGTTGTTGATAAACTGCAGGATCTTCTCATGCCATTCATCCTCGTCATTCACACCGGCTAATTTCACGACCGCAGGGCTGTGAAGTGCGGATTTTTCATGAGGTTCAATGCGTTTTTCATATCTGAAATTTTCCCAGCGAAACTTGAACTTTGCACCATCCGTGGTATCCATCCATCGGTTATAAAAATCAACGATGTCGCTGTTGGAACGATAGTTGATGACCAGCGGGATAATACGGCATTCGCCATTGGCAAACTTCTGCGGAAATTCCAGGATGTTTCGGATGGTTGCACCGCGGAAACGGTACAGGCCCTGGTCATCGTCTCCGACCACGCAGATATTCTTTCTTTCCCCGGCGAGGAGAAACACGAGTTGCTCCTGAATATAGTTCGTGTCCTGGTATTCATCGACCATGATATGCGTGATCGCAGAGCGAAGCTCATTCAGAATGCCCTCGTTATCGCAGAGAAGCCGATATGCCTCTATCTGGATGGAGGAGAAATCCATCAGATTCGCTTCCGTAAGAATTGTGCGATATTCCTGAAGCATCCGACCGAGTGATGCAATCGATGGGTCATGGTCAGACATCAGCTCCTCCGGCGAAACCAATTCTTCGGAAAGGTTGTTTACAAAGTTACAGATCGTTTCGGCTTGCTTCCATGCGCCACCGTTCGGAAGGACGATTTCAATCTCCGGAATACTTCTGAAACGATGGATATTCTGAAATACCATATACTGCTGGTCAAACGAATCCATCAAGCGGTAGTTTCGGCGAAGCCGTGTATATTCCAAATGCTCTTTCAGCATACGAAGGCAGAGCGAGTGGAACGTACCGATATACATTTCGTTGATGTTTGCCGTGATGTTTCGATTTGCAAGCTCGTTTGTAATACGTGTTACCAGTTCCTTCGCAGCCTTTTCCGTAAATGTGGCAATGAAGATGCTCTCCGGCCTTACATTGCATTCCTCTATGAGGTAGATTGCACGCTGCACGAGCGTATATGTTTTGCCGGTTCCGGGACCTGCCGTTATGAGGACAGGACCGTCTGCAGCCGCTATTGCTTTTCGCTGCCCGTCATTTGCGTTTCCAAAATCAAACATAGCTGATCACCACAATTCTTCATTGAATGATTCGTAAGCGCTTAGCTATACTACATGATTGTTAAAGTATACCATTATTTTAATCTATCAGCAACCATTATTCGTTTCTCTTGATGAACAGGCAAAGCGCATAATACCGCTATTCAATCACTTAAACGCGCAAGTCAGGTACCGCCTCCATCTGTTGCTAATAAAAATCCCCAAAAGCTATACAGCTTTTAGGGATTTGGTACGCCCGACTGGATTCGAACCAGCGGCCTTTAGAGTCGGAGTCTAACGCTCTATCCAACTGAGCTACGGGCGCGTATTTGATTGTGGGTTTCTGCGATAGTAGTCAAATAGTAGTCAACAACTAACTATTTTTTCTCTGCCGTTCCCGCAAACGCAGGTGTGGCAATGCTTTGCACCATATCTCAACTGGAGACACCTGAAATGTCGGAGTCTAACGCTCTATCCAACTGAGCTACGGGCGCGTATTCGGTTGTTCCGGCAAGAGATAGTCCCCTTACACATCGCTCGATAGTATAACAGATTTTTTCGGTCATGTAAAGCCTTTCTTAGCAAAAAATTTTTATCCCGGCAAAGATTGTTAAAAAATTTGACAAGTCCGGCATTTTATTTTAAAATAGGGATAACATATTTTTTCAAAGCAGGTGGATCAAATCATGAAAAAAGAAAATATCTCGGACGCCGTCATTCGCCGGCTTCCCCGGTATTACCGGCAGCTGACCGATCTTTATCACCGCGGCATTGTCCGCACTTCCTCCCACTCTCTGGGGCAGGAAATGAATATTACCGCTTCTCAGATCCGTCAGGATTTCAGTTGTTTCGGTGAGTTTGGCCAGCAGGGATATGGATACAACGTTGAAGAACTCCGTTCCGAGATCGGTCACATTCTGGGTGTGGACAACGATCACCATCTCATCATGATCGGCGTCGGCAACCTGGGCCGCGCATTGCTGAACAACTTCCCCTTTGAAAACACCGGCTTCACCGTGGACGCCTCCTTTGACGTCTCTCCCGATGTGATCGATACACAGATCAACGGCATCCCCGTTTATTCGACCGATGAGTTGGAGTCCTACATCAAGCGCCACGCCGTGGACGTTGTTGTTCTGACCATTCCTCAGGCTGTGGCACAGGCTACCGCCAACCGGTTGATCGACCTTGGGATCCGGGGCTTCTGGAACTTTACCAATGTGGAGCTGTCCAGCCCCAATCCGGATGTTCAGTTTGAAAACATTCACTTTGCCGACAGCCTTCTGACCCTGAGTTACCGCATCGCCAATCACTGAGAAAGGAACTCCCCATGAAAAAGCTGGTCCTGTTCCTATCCGTATGCGCGCTTCTGGCCTCTGCCGTCTGGGTCGGCGCCGCCGGGGACGCGGGAGATCCGCTGGCATCCCTTTCTTACCTGAACGGCGAATTTTCCCAACGTGCAGAGAAAAAAATCGATCAGGCATTGGAACAGTCAGACAAAGATCTGGCTGAACGTCTGGAAAACGGTGAGGTTGGCGAGGCAGCTGCCACCTGGCAGGAGACCCGTCTCAAGGAGGGTGACACGCTTCACGGCGTCACAGGCACCGGCGTTCTGCTGCTGGCCGGCCGCGGGCGCGTGACCTATAAATCCGGCGCTGTGGTGGATGTTACCACCGGAGCTGTGGTTCCCAGCGGTACGAATCTCACCGCCAACCACCGCTATCTGACCGCCGAGGACACCACCGCCGCCTATACCGTCACCTCCGAAACCGCAGTGGTAGACTATCAGGGGCAGTACGCCTTCTCCTATTCCGACCGGCCGGACTACAACGCCATGGCCGCCGCCCTGAAGTCCCTGCATCTGTTCAAGGGCACTTTCACCGGCTACGGCGAGGGCTTTGATCTGGAGGCTGCCCCCACCCGCCTTCAGGCCCTCATCATGTTCATCCGGGTCTTGGGCGAGGAGGAGCAGGCGCTGGCCTGGTCTGGAACTACGCCGTTCAAGGACATTGAGAAAGGCTCTCAGGCGGAGCATTATGTGGGCTACGCCTATGAAAAGGGCTATACGAATGGCTACACAGCCACGTCCTTCAAGCCCGCCGGGGCTGTCAACGCCTATCAGTACACGGAATTCGTGCTCCGCGCCATGGGATACAGCTCCGCTGCCAACAAGGATCTGTCCGATACCCTGCTCCGGGCCGTGAACGCCGGTGTCCTGACCGACGGTGACGCTGCCATGCTGCAAAGCGCCGCCTTCCTGCGGGCGCAGCTTGTGTACATCTCCTATTACGCCTTGGAGGCTGACCTGCCTGACGGCAGCCAGTCTCTGGCCGACCGCTTGATGGACCTGGGCGTTTTTACCAGAGACGAGTGGCGCAGCTCGTGGAAGCTGGTCAAGAGTGAGCGCCTCTAAAAAATTTCGCACCTTCTTCACCGGGGCACATACTATGGATTGAGACCGCATGAACGGTCTACATCTCGATCTCATAGGAGGTTCCGATATGTGCTGTAATAACGGTTGCGGAGGCGGCGGGAACTGCTGCTGGATCATCATTCTGCTGATCATCATCTGGTGCTGCTGCGGCAGCGGCGGTTGGGGCGGCTGCAACAACGGCTGCGGCTGCAATAGCGGCTGCGGTTGCTAAGATCAATGCCCCGTGCCCATAAGGGCACGGGGCTTCTTCTATATAGGACTTGACTTTGCGGCAGATTTCAGTAAAATAGAGGATAGTCTTTCGTCTGCATTCCGTCCTTTTGCGGCAAGCCACGTGTACTGCGGTCAGGTTCTGTGGCGTAGCCATTTGCAAACACACTCCTGAGTTAGAACATCCGGCCGTCGGATCAGTCTGAATTTCATATCCGGGATTAGCGCAGTTGGTAGCGCGCTTGCTTTGGGAGCAAGATGTCGGGAGTTCGAGTCTCCCATCTCGGCCCAAGATGTGTTGATGAAAGATGCAACGCAGAAAACGCCGCACAAAAGTGCGGCGTTTTCACATATAATGCGCCACTTTTAGAATGAAAAAGTTGCAAAAACTCGATTTTTCAAAATTTCAGTTTTGCCCAGCGAGAGGCGACATTTTGAAGATGCGCCCTGCCAGATTTGTGGTCTGGTGTGGTTCGAACACCGAGGCTTAAAAAAGAATAAAAAATAAGAAGGCAGGCCGCCGTTCGGCTCCCTATGTGGGAGCGGACGGCGGCCTTTTTCGTCTCATTGGTGCTTATGTTGCTTTCGCTTCGTTTGTCTATCATTCCTTGGTGGTGTTGGTAATAGCTTTTACTGGACCTTTCGGGTATGCTTGCGTTACAAAAAACGAGGAGGTATCCGAGAATGGCAACCACTAAAAACTTGTGTGCTCAGATCCCCATCGACCTGCATGAGCGGGTCAGCGAAGAACGGGAACGGCTGGGCCAGACCACCAGCGAGTACATCGCCAACCTCATCCAAGACTATTACAACATGATGGAAAATCAGAAAGGCGGCATTCAAATGACTGAAAAAGGCAGAACGATGGCATTCCAGATTCCCGAAGAACTCTTCCAGCGCATCAAGCGTCACCTCGAGCGCGAAACTCTCCGCACCGGCAAAAAGCTCACCCAGCGAGACTTCGTGCTGAACCTGATCACGCAGGCACTGGACGAAGCGGACGCTGAGAACGCCACGGAGCAGAACACCCCCACTGAGGCCCCTGTCGCGCCCCGTGTGGCCGACGTGACCGCTCCAGCGGGCACGGACACCCCCCCACGAAGATAACGCCGTGTAGGCCCGCGTTAAAGCCCAAACAAAAGAACACGATTTAGGGAAAAGCCACCCAGGGCATCCGAATCTCTCGGATGCCCTGGGTGGCTTTTTGCGTTTCGCCAGAAAGGAGGTCATCACTATGGCAAGCGAGATCAAAAGACGCTTTACAGACGCAGAAATGCAGATCGCCAAGGAAACGGATCTGCCGGAACTGCTGACCCATTTGGGCTATCAGGTGCGGCGGATCGGCAGATACCACACCACAGCGGAAATGGACAGCCTGCGGATCAAGGACCGCCGCAAGTGGTTTCGGTACTCGCAGAATACCGGCGGGGACGCCATTACCTTCCTGCAGCAATTCTGCGGCAAGAGCTTTTCGGAGGCTGTGGAGTACCTACTGGCCTTTCACGGCAGGGCCAGAGACTCCCCCACCAAAGCGGCGCCTTTTGTCAAGCGGGATGAGGCACAAAAGCCCTTTACCCTGCCTCCCCGGAATACGGATGACAAAAGGGTTTTCGCCTATCTCCGTAAGCGCGGCATCGCCCCACAGGTGATCCGTCAGTTTTTGAACAGCGGCCTGCTGTATGAGGACGCCGAGCATCACAACTGCGTGTTCGTCGGAAAGAACAGCGCGGGACAGGTAAAATAATCCCAAAATGCTGATGATTAACAAGGCGATTGCGGAAGCAACGGAAGAAAGCCATAAAATCAGCACCCTGCGGGCTAACGGCTTGCTGGATGCCGATGCCTGCGCCGTCCGCATGAATGCCATCAGCGCCAAACTGACACAGCTCCGGGGAGAACGCCGCCGGTTGTCGGAAAACGAGGCTTTGGATGAAACCATGGATGCCATTCGCAAGATGACAGATGTCATAAAGAACGGGCCGGAACAGATGAACACTTTCGATGAGGACTTGTTCGACAGCTTGGTAGAGAAGGTCATTGCGGAATCCCAGACACGCATTCGCTTCCGGCTTTGCGGTGGTTTGGAATTGGCAGAACAATTGGAGGTGGCGGCAAGATGACAAACCGAAAGATTTTATATGGGTACAGAATTCGAAACGGTATATTGGAAATCGCACCGGAAGAACAACAGGCGGTGGAGCGAATTTTTACTCTCTATAATGCCGGGGCTTCCTACCAGGGAATTTCCGATGCATTGAATCAAGGAAATATCCCATACAGTCAGGAAGTTCCTCTTTGGAATAAGCATAAAGTGAAGCGTCTCTTAGAAAATCCACGCTACACTGGCCAGGATGACTATCCGGCCATTGTGGACATGGAGGTTTTTCGGGCAGGGCGGCAGAGGACAGCCGAGAAAAATGAAAAGCGCCGCCCACATGGAGAGAAATCTCCCATCACATATCTGACACCGTATTTCCACTGCACCTGCGGCGGAAAGCTTATCCGCATTGGCGGTAAATGGTTGGATAGCGACCTGTACCAACAGGGGCTTCAAGTACACACCGGCACGGGAAATGCGAGTGGACTTGACCTTTTTGGAGCTTTGGTCGTTGCGAGGGCAGCAGCCCGCCCATGAAACCAGATGCTTTGCGGAAGGAAACACCGACATATCGGCACCGATTTCCGAGATCAGTGCGATGGCGGTCATAATGTTTCCGGAAAAGCCGGGGACAGTCTGAAGCAGTTCCAACTGATAGGGGTACTGCTGAACCAGACAAAGAATTTCCTTTTCTACATTGGTTTTGTGGACTTCCAGCTCATCCAGGTGCTGCAAACATTCTCTGAGCTTTACGGCTTGTTGGTGGGAGATAGTGCCATCAATAACGGCCTGAATTTCCTCAACAGGGTGCTTGCAACGTCTGTCGATGAACGGGGCAACCTGAAAGGTCTCACCGGGATGCTCTAAAATGTAGCGGATAACGGAACGTGAGGATTTCCCAAACACGTCAGAAAACACATCATCCAGCTTCAAATTGGAAACGGTGAGACAATTTAATGCCCGGTTCTTTTCACTGGTCATTATATTAGTGAGCTTGGAACGGTAGCGCATCAGGTCGCGCAACTGGCGAATGTCCGGCGGAGGGATAAAACTTGGGTTGACCATATCGCACATATACAGGTCACAAATCCACTTGGCATCCTTATGGTCGGTTTTGTTGCCCTTTTGGGGTTTCGTGTATTTTGGATAGGCCAAAGTTACCCAGCAGGTTTTCTCAAGGATATTAAACACCGGTATCCAAAACTTACCGGTGGATTCCATACAAACATCGTTACTGTCGTATTTGGCAAGCCAGTCAGCCAGTTCCTGCAAGCCTTTTGTAAAGGAGGAAAAGCGAGCCTGCTTATACTCTGTACGTCCATTTGTGTCAGTAATTCCCATACAGGCGTAAATCCAAGTCTTGTGAACATCCAGTCCACAGCAGTTTTTGCGGAAAATCTTAAATGCCACATATACCTCCCAAGATAGATTGGAAAGATTCGGCAGTGACTGGTCATCCGGCAAAATCGAGTCGATTTGAAAGAGATAAGTTTACGGGCTACTTGTTTGCGCCATTCGTTGATGCCTTAACGGATGACCGACGCCATATAGAAATGCGGGGTTGCCGCTATACAGCCCCACCACTCACCTCCACGGGTTCTGTAGTGTACCGAACGCTCCGTGGATATTGTAACAAATTTTGCAAATGTACGAAAGGCCGCAGGTTTCATAACCACGTCGGTGCCTTTCGCAGAAAGGCGGATTATACACAAATGAAGCGCGGGATGAAAAGCTGTTGCCCGCTCGTCTCGGATGAATGTTGCTTCTATGATGCGACTTAATGGATGTTGTCTCTGGAATTATTTTCAGTAACCGTGCCCCGGAGCGCCGATCCAAATCTGCTGAAAAAAACAGCGCCACTCAGACGAAAAACCGTCCGAGTGGTGCTGCTATTCGCTATGAAATTACTGGATGGCATCCTTCAGGGCCTTGCCGGACTTGAAGGCAGGCACCTTCGCCGCGGCGATCTCGATGGTCTCGCCGGTGTGGGGATTGCGGCCCCGACGGGTGCCGCGCCGATTTTTTCAAATTATGTGACGCCGTCACAGTAGAACCGCCTGTCATGCGGTATACTATACCCAAACAAAGGAAAGGAGCTGACAGATATGGCAGCTATGAATATGAATCAGGAGCAGTTTAAGCAGTTGATCCGGGAGGAAAAGCCTGTTTTGGTGGATTTCTGGGCGCCCTGGTGCAGCTATTGCCGGAGGATCGGCCCTGCGTATGAGAAGATTGGAGAGGAATACGCGGACAGCCTTGCCGTCGGCAAAATCAACATTGACGAGGAGCCGCGGCTGGCGGGGGCCGAGGGGATCGAGGACATCCCAACTCTGGTGCTGTACCGGAACGGAAAGGCCGTGGATTCCATCACCGCGCCCGGCTCAAAGGCAGAGATCGACCGTTTCATTCAGGAAGCCTTGGCGAAATAACGGAGGGTTCAGATATGAACAACAATCATGTTTATGATATGCTCGTGGTGGGCGGCGGCCCGGGCGGCTACACCGCCGCCCTGTACGCGGCACGGGCGGGGCTGGACACCGTCGTGCTGGAAAAGCTGTCTGCCGGCGGGCAGATGGCCCTGACCGAGCAGATCGACAACTACCCCGGCTTTGAGAACGGGATCGACGGCTTCTCTCTGGCGGAGAAGATGCAAAAGCAGGCGGAGCGTTTTGGGGCACGCAGCGAATACGCAGAAGTCCTCCGCATGGATCTGACGGCGGTTCCCAAGCTCGTGGAGACCAGCGAGGGGATCTTCCGGGGGAAAACCGTGGTGCTGGCCACCGGTGCGGACCCCAGAACGCTGGGCGTTGCCGGAGAGGCGGAGCTGGTGGGCCGGGGCGTGGCCTACTGCGCCGCCTGCGACGGGATGTTTTACAAGGGCAAAACGGTGGTCGTGGTGGGCGGCGGCAATTCCGCCGCGGCAGATGCCCTCCTTCTCAGCCGCGTGGCGAAAAAAGTGATCCTCGTCCACCGCAGAGACACCCTGCGGGCCACCAAGATCTATCACGAGCCGCTGGCACAGGCCGAAAACGTGGAATTCCGTTGGAACAGCGTCGTTTCCGCGCTGCTTTCCGGGGACAGGCTGACCGGCGTCCGCCTGCGGGACACCGTCACCGGTGAGGAAAGCGTGGTGGACTGCGACGGCGTATTTGTCAGCGTGGGCCGACAGCCCGCCACGGCGCTGGCGGTGGGTCAACTGGTGCTGGACGGCGGCGGTTATATCGTGGCCGGAGAGACCACGGAGACCAGCGTTCCCGGCGTTTACGCCGTGGGCGATGTGCGGACAAAGCCTCTCCGTCAGGTGGTCACCGCCGTGGCAGACGGCGCGGTGGCAGTCCACATGGCGGAGGAATATATCGCGGGAGGCATCTGACATGAAGAAAAAGCTGAAAAAGTGGCTCCGCCCGGTGCTCTTTACCCTTGGCGGCGCGCTAATGGGCCTCGGATACTACGCCCTTGTGGGCTGCTCCACTGGAAGCTGCGCCATCACCGCCAGCCCGGTCAACACCATTCTGTACATGGGGCTGATGGGCTGGCTCCTGTCCGGGATCTTCGGCAGTCAAAGTGCGTGACGAGGCGTGGATGGATCGTCAGGGCATATTGCCATAGAAGTCCATCCACTCGTCAACCCCGGATTTGCTGTGCGAACTCTCCGTGTGAGCCAACTCGTGCACGCTCCTCTCAAACCTCCAAATTAAGAATGTTCAAGTTGAATATTCATTGAATATGACAATTATCGTGCAGTAATGGGAATGATAACTGAAATTTTCGATACCGAGACAGTAAAAGTGGGAACGGCGAAAACCGTTCCCACTTGCGTTTTGTATGCAGCTTTTCCCTGCGTCACATCGTAGAGAAAGATGCCTTCGCCCAGCAACGTATCGTTAGTGTCATGCTTACGGATGTTAAAGAGAACGGAGCAGTCGTGTTTCTTGGAAAGCTGTACAATATCATCCCCGGTAAAAAGCCATTCACCAGGGCCTTTAACAGCGCCCCATCCGCATTCTCATACACCGCAGTGGAGCTACCACCATATTTTTCAGGTAACTGCCCATTTATATGCCGCATCCTCCCTATAGTTCTTTTAGCATAGAAAGGATTTGCGCGCTACTTTGTCAACAGGTCCGTTATTGTACCTTATCAATCCTTGACAGCACCTTATCTAAGTCACGGACAACGTGCCAATTCCGAACAGATTCCGAACATCAGCTCACATTTCTGTCCCAAATAAAGCAAAAAATCCTGAAACCATTGCGGTTTCAGGATTTTAGCTGGTCCGAGTGGCGAGACTTGAACTCACGACCCCTTGACCCCCAGTCAGTTAAAAAGCGTGTATTTCCAACGGGCCAGCGGTTTTGAGTTGTAATAGAGTTGTAATAGGGCTCATTCAAATTTTATCTGTAATTTGGCGCAGATCGTCCAGATTGACGTCTTGATAGTAGCGCAGCTGCTCCTCGCTGGCGTGGCCGATCAGGGACAACTTGTCCTTGTCGGATCCGGCGACGCGCTTCATCAATGTGGCAAAGGTGTGGCGGCAGCTGTGGGGCGTATAAGTGTGTTTCTGGTGGCCGTTGACGTCAAAGGTGGGGTTTGGCAGATCAAGCGCATCCAGCAGATCGTAAAACATTTGGCGGTAGGCTTTAAGATCCAGCGTTTTGCCGTCGGCGGCACAGAACACCTGCCCGGTGGCCCTTTCCCCTATCCGCTGATCGATGATGCTCTGGATCTTGGGCGAGACGGTGACGGTGCGTCCCTTGCCCGCGTCCGTTTTAGCGCCGCCGGTAAAGCAGCGCTGCGTGCGGTCATAATCGGACACATCCAGCGCCAAAAACTCCGAAGGGCGGAATCCGAGGTAGCACTGGGCCAGCACATAGTCCGCGCCGGGGACGCTGCCGACAGCTCCCCGGATGGCCTCCAGATAATCCATCGGCAGGCCGACGCCTCCGGCTCCCTCGTCACCGGTTACCGTCAGATACTCCGACAGGTTGAGCTTCTCCGGGAAATATCCCCGGGGGATGCCGTATTTATAGATCAGGCCCGCCGTGGTTTTCATGTTCCGCCGGGTGGCCTTCCCCCGGGGGCACTCATCAAGGCAGTCCTGTAGATCATCCACGTCAATATCGCCGCAGCGCTCAAAGTAGAGGGGCGCGAAGTATTTCATGGCGGCTTTGTAGTTACCCAGCGTGTCCGGCCCGGCCCGGTGGGTGGGGAGCCAGAGATCATACAGCGCTTTCCACGTTGTCCTCTGCTTTTTCTCCATCTTGGCCGCAGACCGCTGGCTGGGATCCAGCAGCGGAAGCGCATCCACGGCGTCTTTTTTTCGGGCAAAGGTCCGAGACACCGTGCGCCGCCGGCTTTTCCCGGTCTCGTCCAGATACATCTGGACGCGGATTGCCTTATATTTCCCGTTTGGCAGGCGGTAGACACTCCCCTGCCCGTTGCCCCGGCTCTTGGCGTTTCTGGCGGCCGCGGCCTGCTTTGCTCCGCAGAGGAGGCAGTACGGCCCGTCTGGAACTTTCTGCTTGCACTTTTTGCAGATCATCCGATCACCCACGCCAGAAGCCAATCTGGACGCAGTGGAAGTCCAGATACAGTGCGTACATGGCTACCAAGCACAAAAGCACCAGCAGGGCGGCAATGATCCGGTTACGGGTACGGACGCCATCCATCATGATCTTCATGGTTTTGCTGTTATCAACCAGATGCTTTTCCAGCTCCTTTTTGTGGGCGCGGAGTGTATCATTTTTAGCGCTGAGGACCTCCTCCGACATGGTGAGCTTGTCGGTGATCCCACAAAACTCGTCAATGGACACGCCCATCACCTTGCAGATTGGCCCAGCCGTTGTGATAGCCGGGGTCTTTGATTTTGCTGAAAAAAATTTTTTTACGGTAGACAACGGTAGATTACTTTGGTCGGCAATTTGCTGATAGGTGATGCCCAACTTTTTTCGCCGTTCCGCGCATATTTCTTGTAAAGTCACAATTCAGCCCCCAAAAGCACATAGATTTTTCTTTTTGTTTCTGCACAAAGTCACAATGTGGGCCTTGCGGGTTTATAGTCTTTTTTGTTACGGTAGCCATGCGGACAGGCAGACTCCCCCTCTGCCGGAAACGCAAAGTGCCCCCGCCGCTTGTTGCAGAGGCGACGGGGGCACTTTTTATTCAGTTCCGTCCGATGCCTCCACAACGTTTTTGTTTATATTAACAGCGTTGATCCAAAATAAGCAAAACCCAAAGACCAATAGGTACGATAAAAATTCCAAGTGCCCCATATTGCCAGTGGCAGATTGAATAAATCAAAAGCAAAGCGTCACCGATAACGCTCAACGCTGTGCCGATCGCCAACCATACGCCAAAGGCGGGCGCACCCATCCTGCAAACCTTTTCGCAGCCCGGAGTATATCTGGGCTTGCTGATACATACAGGCAGCCAAAACAGCCCCAGAAGGAAGCCTCCAATCGCATGAGCCCAACATGTAGAAGACGCCCATCCTTTGACTCGCGTTATGATATAGCAAAGCAAGCTGCATAGCAGGAGAGCAACCAACCCTCCGGAAATATAAATTATCATATTACGCCTCCGCTTAAATCTTGCAAAATTGGGCCGCTATCATTTTAACCGGCGGTCTGATTTCTGGCTTCTTTCCGATTCTCATGACAGAATTAAGGCCGCAGCGATCGGCCTTTGGGATATGATTGGAGGTACTTATGAGCAGCCAGACCACCCGCACTGTGTCCGAATCGGACACAACTTATGCCTTGGACCTGTTTGCATCTCTGTCCCCCGCGGATCAAGCAGAGATCATGGCTCTTGCCGTCTCCGCTTTAGCATCTCCGCAATGATCTCATTCTGAGCCTGCGGAGATAGCTGGTCGAAAATCCGGGCAAATTCCTGCGCCAGTCCGGCTCCTTCGGGGGCCGGGCTTTTTTCTTCTTTCCCGGTGAGAATGTACTCCGCCGTGGTTCCCAGCGCTGCCGTGATCTGCGGCAGATACTTGGTGTAGGACTTCGATGTCCTTTTCTTCCATTGGCTAACTCGCTGTGGTACAACGCCAATTTCGGCGGCAAAATCTTTTTGCTCCCGGTATTTTTCGTCTACCAGAGCGAAAAGACGGTCTACGGCGTCCAATGGAATCACCCCCAACAAAGTGTACAATCACATTTATTGTTATTATGCAATATTGACAAAAATGAAAAATAAAGCAAATTGTTCTTGAAATTACAGAAAATGTGATTTATGATATAGCCACAAAGGACATAGCCCCAAGGACAATATACCACACCGGGGCAACGCCGTCAAGGCGGGAAAGGAGCAATTATGATCGTAAACAGAGTGAAGGAGCTGCGGACGGCTGCCGGTATGACCCAGAAGGCGCTGGCGGATCAGCTGGGCGTCACCGTGCCCACGGTGAGCAAGTGGGAGCTGGGCCAGCGGACTCCGGAGCTGGAGAGAGTTTTCCGCATGACGCTGATCTTCGGCGTCCCCATCGAGGAGATCGTCCAGCGGACGGAGAGCGCGTGAGAAGGGAGCGAAAAACATGACATTAGATGATATCGCCCGGATTCCAAAGGAGTACCTGACGGCGGCGCAGGTGGCGCCGATCTTAGGCTCCGACCCGCAGACCATCCGGATGCAGGCGCGGCTTCGGCCGGATCTGCTCCCCTTCCCTGCCGTGTGCCTGGGAAGCCGGGTGAAGATCCCCAAGGAGGCGTTTCTCCGGGTCATGCGGGGCCTATAATCACGGTAACACGGAAAGGAGGAAAAGACAATGGACAAGAAATGCCCTAATCTGTACCAAAGGGCAAGGCTGAGTACCGGAATGAGCCAAGAACGTGCAGCGGAGCTACTTAATCTATCGCCGGAGAGCCTCAAGCAGTACGAGGGAGGCCGCCGGATACCGCCGGACGAGACGGTGGCCAAGATGGTGGATGTGTACAGCTGCCCATGGCTGGCATTGGAGCACGCGCAGGCCACGGACCGGCTGGGCGTAATGCCGGAGGTGACGCCAAGGCCTCTGCCAATGGCGAGTATCGCCCTCCGGAACCGTCTGCAAGACGCGACAGGCCGGCTGGACGCCCTGCTCCGGATCGCGGAGGACGGCGTGATCGACGAGGCTGAGCGGCCGGAGTTTGATGACATCGTTCTGGAGCTGAGGGAGACCATGGCGGCCATCTACCAGGTGATCTACTCAGGCGCAAAAAAAGAACGCCCCGAGGCGGCAACCTCAGAGCGTTCAGGGGAAAAAGTGTGTGGTATTGGATCAACCACTGTTGGATGTATCAATTATAGCACAAGATCCACGCCGCATGCAAGACCTAATTTTCGCCGGGAAGGGGGCGTATCCCTGTGACCGGTTGGGTAATGTTTTTCATGGTCATCGGCGTGGCGACGGTAGCGGCGATCCCGCTGCGGATTTTGGAGCGGATCGACTGATAATGGGGGATCAATATGGCTTATGATCTGACGATGGGCGGCTTGTATGCCGTCATTCCCGCCGGGGTCTTGTATGACGACAGACTCCGGCCTGCCGCAAAGCTGCTGTACGGAGAGATCGTGCGGCTGGCGCAGAGCAGCGGATACTGCTACGCCACTAACAAGCAGCTGATGGGCGTCTGCAATTTGACGGACAAGTCCGTCTCGGAGTTGGTAAGCCAGCTCCGGGACTGCGGACACATCCGGGTGGAGATGATCCGGCGTTTCGGTGCCTCCGGAGATGTGGTTCAGAGGCGGATTTTTCTGGGGCAAATTCTGGCAAAAAATGGACCCCAAATCCATGGCGAGGAGGTCCAGGGAGGTATCCCGAAAAATCCGGATACCTCCCCCGAAAAATCGGGAGAGGGTATCCCGAAAAATCCGGAGGAATATAAAGGTATTAAGAATACAAGTATATATCCCCCTATAATCCCCCCAAAGGGGATGCGTGTGAAAACACGAAAAAGCAAGTCAACACCGGCATGGATGCCGGATGCTTTTGAGGCCTTCTGGAACCTGTACCGGACCCGTGGCCGGGCGGAGGACCGGGTGGGCGCTGTCCGGGAGTGGGACAGGCTCAAGCCGGATGAGGCCCTCATCCAGACCATGACCCAGGCGTTGGAGACCCAGAGCAAGAGCGAGACCTGGCGGCGGGGCATCGGCATCCCTTACGCCTGCCGGTGGCTCAAAAACGAGCGATGGAAGGACACCACTCCGGAGCGGTCCGAATCGGACCAGAAGGCGGAGCCGCCCCGGCGGCGCTACGTGGGCAAGCGGATCATCGACGGCCAGGAGGTGGACGTGTATGAGTAATTTTGCCAGCGTGGAGGCGGAGCAGGCGGTCCTTGGCTCCATGCTGATTGACAGCGGATGCGTCCGCCGGGTGGCGGCTATCCTGCGGGAGTCGGATTTCTCCGTGGCCCTCAACCAGGACCTGTACCGGGTGATCGTGACCATGGACCGGGACGGTCAGCCCATCGACGGCCTGACGGTCTGTGCGGAGGCGCTGCGGCAGAGCCTGGCGGAGGAGAAGACGCTGCGGAAGTATCTGGCTCAGCTGATGGAGATCACGCCCACCGCTGCCAACGTGGCGGAGTACGCGGAGATCGTGGCCGGGACTGCCCGGCGGCGCGAGCTGAAAACGGCGCTGGAGGACGGGCTGGCGGCCCTGGCGGACCAGGCCCCAGAGGACGAGGTGCTTACTCAGCTGGACGCGGCTATGACGGCCAGCAGCCAGCGCCTGGAGAGTGAGCTGCTTGCTCCCAAGGAGCAGGTAGACGGATTTCTGGACTACCGGGCCAAGATCGACGAGGGAAATATCCCATACGTCCGGACAGGCATCAAGGCTCTGGACAAGCTGCTGGGCGGCGGCATGGTGCAGGATGGATTGTACATCCTGGCGGGCCGCCCCGGTATGGGCAAGAGCGCCCTGGGCGTCAGCATTGCGGAGCATGTGGCCCAGACGGTGGGCAAGGTGGATTATTTCTCCCTGGAGATGTCCAGGGAGCAAATCATGGCAAGGCGGCTGTCCAGCCTGAGCAAGGTGGACAGCAAGCTGATCCTGATGGACACCCTGACGGCAGGTGAGTACAAGCGGATGATCGAGGCCACTCGCAAGGCGGCAGCCACGCCGTTTTACTGCACCAACGGCCGCGCCCAGAGCGCCCAGCGGATCACGTCCATTGCTCGGGCGGGCCGGGACGTCAAGCTGGTGGTGGTTGACCATTTCGGCCTGATCCTCCGCCCCGGCAAGCGGCAGGATGCGGACGAGTCAAGAGAGATCGCCCACGCCCTCAAGCGGCTGGCTCAGTCTCTTAACCAGCCGGTACTATGCCTGGCACAGCTCAACCGGCAGAATGAGCAGAGGACGGACAAGCGGCCTACACTGGCGGACCTGCGGGCCACGGGCGCCATGGAGGAGGACGCCGACGGCGTGATCTTTGTTCACCGACCGGACTATTACCAGGCGGACTACAAGCGGGAGCGAGGCGCACCTGAGCGGACGGAGATCATTTTGGCCAAGAACCGCCACGGCAGCACCGGACGCCTGGATTTATCTTTTTGGCCGGAGACCAATACGTTTAACCCGGCTTATGTGGAGTGATGTGATATGCAAGTTGGAGATATTTTGGAGATGGAGCCGACCATGGAGGGCACCAGCGGCCTGGGGACGGACGGCCCCCAGCGGTGCACGGTGGTGTGGATCCATCCGGACAAACGTTTTTTGTGGTGGAATTTCGGAGCCGCATTACCGGGGAGACTTGGCGGGAGACGGTGTATTTTCCGCTGGCTCCCAATGAGCCGGAGCAGTGCGGCATTGGCTTCCATCAGCGGCTGGACAAGTGACCGGCCGGGAGAAAGAGAAAGGATCGAAGAATGAAAGCGATAGCCATTATGAACAACAAGGGCGGGGTGGGAAAGACCGTCACCGCCATCAACTTGGCCGACATCCTGGCCAACGATTACAAGCAGCGGGTGGTGCTGGTGGACTGCGACGGCCAGGCCAACCTGACCAATTTTTACCTGCCGGGCATCGAGGTGGATGTGACCACCACGGGAGACATCCTGACCGGGGATTGTGAGCAAGTGTGGAGCGACAACCTGATCCCGCTGCGGCACAACATCCAACTGCTGCCCAGCAGCTCCGGCCTATACGACCTGGACCTTCAGGCCATCAAGGACGGGGCCAGCGCCCCGGAGCGGCTGCGGGGATTTGTGGATGCCGCCCGGGAGGACGGCGACACGGACTGGATGATCTTTGACTGCCCGCCAGGTTACACGGTGTCCAGCGTGGCGGCTCTGCTGGCGACTGACGAGGTTTTGATCCCGGTGCTGGCGGACAAATTCAGCCTGGACGGCGTCCACGCCGTGGCGGAGCAGGCGGGCAAGCTGGCCACCGCCCGGCCGGGCCTGCGGGTCCGGGCGCTGATGACACAGACCCGGACCTCCGACGTGGTGACGGAGGCGGAGAAACTCCTGGCGGCCATGCGGGTGCCGGTATGCCGGACCAAGATCCGGCGAACGGACAAGGTGCCGGAGAGCACGGTGACGCTGCTGCCTTTGCGGGAGTACAGCCCCGGCAGCAGCGCCGCCCGGGACTACCGGGCGCTGGCGGCGGAGTTGATGGAGGAGGTGTGAGCATGGCGGGCAAAAATTTTGACATCTCCAAGTTTGCTGCCGGCATTAAGCCGGTGCGGTCCGAATCGGACACCATGATGGAGATCCCGGTTGACAATATCCGGGACAACCCCCGGAACTTCTACCCGGTGCCTGACCCTCAAGCGCTGCGGGCCTTGATGGACTCCATCCGGGCCAACGGCCTGCTGGAGCCGCCTACGGTGGTCCCTGCCGGTGACGGCACCTATCGCCTGATCTCCGGCCACAGCCGCATGGCTGCCATTAAGGCCCTGCGGGAGACGGAAACCCCGGATCAGTGGGCAACCGTGCTTTGCCGGGTGCTGCCTCCTATGTCGGAGGGTCAGGAGCAGGCGGCGGTCATCGAGGCCAACCGGCAGCGGGTGAAGTCCAATGCCCTGCTGGCCGATGAGGCGGAAAAGCTGACGGCGGCTTACATCAAGCGCCGGGAGGCCGGTGAGGAACTGCCGGGCCGCATCCGGGATCATGTGGCGGAGGCCCTGCAAGTCAAAGCCACCAAAATCGCCAACCTGTCGGCCATTAAGAACGGCCTGAAAGTGCCGGGGCTGGTGGAACGCTGGAAGCGGGACGAGATCCCAGAGGCAGCGGCCTTGCAGATCGCCCGGATGGACATCAACGAGCAATACCGGCTGCTGGACTGGATCATCGACAAGAGACGGAGCTGCACCATCAACGAGGTGCGGAAGTTCTCCACCTGCTATACAGTGACGCGCCGGAAGTGCGAGCACACCGGCCGGATGTGCGAGAACGCGGAGCGGATGTATGACCATGACTACCGATACGGCGAGTGGCACGGCTCCAACTGCTGCCTGCACTGCCTGGACCGGGACACCTGCCCGGCGGCCTGCAAGTATGTGGAGAAAAAGCCGGTGGAGGAGCCGGAAAAACCGCCGCTGAATCCGGCGGTGAAGGATCCCCGGCTGGACTACAAGGTGATGGTCCCCACCTTCTGCCAGCGGGTGCGGGCGCTGCGGGAGCAGACCGGCATGAGCCGGAAGGAATTTGCCCAGAGCATTGACGAGTTTCCCGGAACGTACAGCGCGTGCGAGAACAACTCCATGTGCGGATCCGAGAAGATCGCCAAGCTGGCGCTGTGCTTCGGCGTCAGTACGGACTACCTCTACGGCCTGACGGATGAGTTGACACCGCCGACGCTGCCGGAGGGCCAGCTGATGATCGCCGGATGGATGCCCGGCAGCACCAACCCGGCGGAGCCGGGAGAGTTCGCGGCCTATGTGGACCTGGGCGACGGAAAACTTGTGAAACGGTTTTTTGACTGGGATGGCCAACACTGGATGATGCCGGGCGGCATTGAGGCACAGGCCCCCGTGGCCTGGTGGATGCGACTCCCGCCTGTCCCCGTGACAGGGAAAGGAGCGGACACATGATCCGATACACAGGGCGCGGGAAGCGCCGCAGCCGGGTCCTCCCGGTGTTGACTTTGGCGGCCGCCGTGGCTGCCGTGATCCTGCTGACGGTGGTGGCCAAGGGCGTGGTCCTATGACCGCGCCTCCGTGCCTAAACTGCCCGGATCGCCGGATCGGATGTCACGATCCGGCGGTCTGCCCCAGGTGGGCGGCCTATGATGAGATCCATAGGGCAGAGCTGGCGGCCATGCCGTCCCGTAAGGAGTGGGTGGACATGGTGGAATATATCCATGATCGGCGGCGACGCTATATGCCGGGCCGCTGGAAAAAAGGAGACAAATCATGCTGAATCATATCGTACTGATGGGCCGTCTGACCCGTGATCTGGAGCTGCGGCATACCGGAAACGGAACCGCCGTTGCGTCCTTTTCTTTGGCGGTTGACCGGGACTACAAGGGCCAGTCCGGCGAGAAGGAGACGGACTTCGTGGACATCGTGGCGTGGCGCTCCACGGCGGACTTCGTGAGCAAATATTTCACCAAGGGCCGCATGGCCGTGGTGGAGGGCCGCTTGCAGCTCCGGGACTGGAAGGACAAGGATGGAAACAACCGGCGCTCCGCCGAAGTGGTGGCGGAGCATGTGTATTTCGGAGACAGCAAGCGGTCCGAATCGGACACGCCGTCCGCACCGCCTGCGTCAGGGGACTTCCGGGAGATCCCGGAGGATGAGGAAGGAGAACTGCCGTTTTGAGAGATCAAGAACTCGTAAATGCCTTGAGATGTGTTTCAACAGCTGGCGGGCCAATAGGCGACTGCAAGAAATGTCCGTTTTACAAAACGGAGCCGGTCCCGGAAGATTTGGCGGGAAAAGTCAATTTGACAGAGTGGTCCTCCTGCGATGTTGACGCGGTGGGGCTTGCCGCAGCCGACCGGATCGCCAACCAGATCACCCACATCGCAGCACTTCAGCAGGAAATTGAGAAGCTGCGGGCGCAGAACGAGCAACTGCGGGAATCGGCTGCGCTGGTGACCAAGGAGAGCGCGGAGCTGCTTGAACGGCGTTGGATCCCGGTGGAGGAGCGGCTACCGGAGGTGTGGCGTAACGATGAAACTGCGGAGCTTGTGAACTACATGATTTACAGCCCTGATTTTGGCGTGGACATCGGCAATTATCACGCAAAAGCGAAAAAGTGGCTCTGCATGGCTCTGCCTTGCACCGTCACGCACTGGATGCCGCTGCCGTCAGGCCCGGAGGTGGAATGATGGATGCTGTGGAGTATTTGAAAACATTGAGCAGAATGTGCAACTGTGAGTGCTGCAACTGCGAGTTCAAGAAAAGGCTTAGCGGGTTTGAATCCTGCACAGTCTGGAGAAAAACCCACCCGGACGAGGCCGTTGCCATCGTCGAAAAGTGGGCCGCCGAGCACCCTATCAAAACCCGCCAGAGCGAGTTCTTGAAGCTGTTCCCGTACGCACGTGTTAAAAAAGCGAATGGGTTACCGATAGTCAGCCCTTGCGACCTCGACGTCAAGCTGGCGGGCAAATGCGAGGGGATTCCTTGCCAGGAGTGCTGGAAGAAATTCTGGCTTGCGGAGGTGGAATTATGAAAAAATGCACCGGTGAAAACTGCCCCATGCAGATGGGCTATGACTTTGAAAACTGCGCCGCAATCGAAAAGTGCCCGTATCGCACGTGGCCCGTTACCATTGCCGACCGGATCCGGAGCATGACGGATAACGAGCTAACCGGAATGCTGTACTTTTTCCGGATTGATTTCATCACGAAAGACCTCTCTGGTGTTTCGACGATGCCAGCAGATTTTCGTGAAATTAAAAAATGGCTTGAATCTCCGTGGGAGGGCAAGCCGTGAGCAAGGCTCAGAATGGAGGGAATGTGATGGAACGATTAACGAATAAAGCCTGGCGAAATTTTGACCCCTGGGAGTGCTGTGGTCAAGATAAATACTGCCAAAGAGGTTGTCATGATCCCGGCGGATGCACAAAGGGCTGTATTGTCCCTCAGCTGTATGCGCGGTTAGGAGCTTACGAGGACACAGGGCTGACGCCCGGGGAAGTCAAGTCAATGCAAGAGGAGCACTTTAGCGGTCTGGAAATGGCAAAATTGCACAGCGCGCTCATGGAACTCAAAAAATATCAAGAAGCCGACAAGGACGGTCAGTTGGTGGCGCTGCCGTGCCAATCTGGAGAGCATGTATTTACACTGCTTGATGGCCAAAAGCGTGTGCGAGAATGCGAAGTTAAATACGCAGTTTTGGACGGTTGGCTGAAAGTTTTCTATCTTGCACCAATCGACGACCCCGGAAACTTGTATAGTGCGCCATTTGGGGCATTTGGCAAGACCGTATTCCTCACCCGCGAGGAGGCGGAGCGTGCATTGGAGGCGAAAAGCAATGCTTGAAATCTGCCCCATGACGCTGAAAGAGGCCAATTCCTACGTTGAGCAGTACCACCGACACCACGGGCCTGTGGTGGGGCATAAGTTTTCCATTGGGCTGTCCGATGGCGAGAAAATCGTAGGAGTTGCCATTGTGGGGCGTCCAGTGTCCCGACATTTGGACGATGGCTGGACGTTGGAGGTCAACCGGCTTTGCACAGACGGAACTCGCAATGCCTGCTCTATGCTGTATGCGGCTGCGTGGAGAGCAGCACGGGCTATGGGCTATAAACGGCTTGTGACCTATATTCTGGACACAGAAAACGGGGCCAGCCTGCGGGCTGCCGGGTGGAAGTGCATCGGGCAAGCTGGCGGTCTCCGATGGACAGGCAAGCGCAGACCGGAGGTTGATTTGTGCCCCGCACAAATGAAGATCAGATTTGAAAGGACGGAGGAGGCGATGCAGGATGGCAACGGTTAAGTGCGCGCTGGGCAAGAGAGGGCGCCCGTCCCACGAATGGAATGACGGCAAAAAAGACCACATCTATTGCCTCGGATGGGTTGACCCCATGACGGATGCCCCATTGCCGGAGTGCGTAGCTTGTCCTGATTTCGTGGACAAGGCACAGGATGACTTAGAAGCGTTTTATGGGAGGGAGGAAAGAACATGACGAAGCGTTTTTGTGATCTTTGCGGAAAAGAAATACACAATCTTCAGGAAACTTATAGGGTCTGCGTGGAGAGCAACGCAAGCATCTACGACAGCAACCCGGACATAGTGAATGTCATAGTGGATGTGGGGGAAATATGCCCTGCCTGCGCGAAGCGTATCCACCAGACTGTGCAAGAGCTGAAACAGGAGGGCTGACAATGACACTAACTGAGATGTTTACAATTTGTGATTCGTGCGTATATGCGCCATGTCTTTGTGGGAATGACCCTGAGAACTGCGTGGCGTATGTGAGGAGGACTTCTGACAATGGCTGAATACATTGAGCGCAGCGCGGCGATTGAAGCCGCAAAGCACGCGTGGGCAAAAGGGCTTGAGCCGTCGCAGTATATTGAGGCCCTGCCTGCCGCCGACGTGGCCCCGGTGGTGCATGGAGCGTGGCAAGTAACAGACAGATTTAAGGCCTGCAGCGTATGCGGATATGCTTTTGCTCGATTATTGCCAGACAAATACTGCCCCCACTGCGGGGCCAAGATGGACGGAGGTACTGACAATGGCTGAATACATCAAGCGAAAAGCTGTGATTGATCTAATCACACGTCGGTACGAAAATCCAGAAATCTGCACGCAGGAGATCAACAGTATTCCCGCCGCTGACGTTGCCCCAGTGGTGCATACAAGGTGGGCGCATCTTGGCGGGGACGAGTGGTGCTGCTCTGCGTGTGGCTTTGTCATCACCACTGAGGGCAGTTGGGATAAGCCTACCAAAAAATACTGCGAGGATTGCGGCGCGAAGATGGACGGAGGTGCTGGCCATGAGGCTGATTGATGCGGACACAATCCTGAAAGCAGACGAAAATTCCGATAAAGCGCTTGTTTTGGGAAGCGGGAAAGCTTTGGAGATAGCTTATGCCTTGCTAAAAAAGAAGGTGGCAGACGCCCCCACCGTGGATGCCGTGATCGTGACGCGGTGCAAGGATTGTCGGTCATACAACAAACCGAAAACGGGATGGTGTGAAGTCCATCTCGACCGTGAACATCCGGACGATTTTTGCAGCTATGGCAAGAGAAAGGACAGCGGGCATGGCTGATCCGTTTGTGTGCGTCAGGCAGCGGGCGGGGCCGTTGGTCAAGGCGCTGGTGACGGATAACTACGGATATCTCCGTCGCTACGGACCGGGGGCGGTGCGGGGCCGGTGCGGACCGGCCCTCAGCCGCACCACCGTTGACAAGCTGGAGCTGCGGCTTGCGCTTTTTGGCTATTATGGTGTTTTCTACACGCTGACTTTTGACGATGACCATTTACCGCCGGATCGGGCCGGGGTGGATCGGATTTGGGACGCATTCGCGAAGCGTCTCAGGCGGTGGAAGCGCGGGCCGGTGGACTACTACGTTTACCGGGTGGAGGGCCTCCACGGTGACCACCGGCTCCACATCCACGTGTTTCTGCGGGATCAGGATTTTCCGCCGGCCGTGGTGCAGTACCTCTGGCGGACGTGGGGCAGCGCCTACGATGTGCGCTGGGACAGGGCGCGGGTGCTGTCAGAGGGCGGCTACCGTGGGCTGGCGATCTATTTCACCAAGGAGGTCCCGGAGGTAGGGCGGCATCCCTGGGGCTGCTCCCGGGCGCTGAGTAAGTACCTTCCGCCTCCGGAGGTGACCACCTGCAAGAGCGGCATGGTGCGGCTGCCCAAGGGCGCCACACCGCTGCCCATGCAGGGCCGGGACCGTCCTCAGCTAAGCGGGTGGGGGCTGTATGGCTACAGCCGGTATCTGCTGCCCGAGAAATAGTGCTTTTATTTTAATAACAAAGTTTAGTATATCTATCTATAGATAGCGTATCCTCTTGAAACCTAGGGGATATTTACGGACAACGCCGAGAAAGTGAGGGAAAAGCCTTGATTCCAGCCAGAAACGGTGATAAAATAAGCACAAAGGACGGATGGTTGACTTGCCCGATCTGCAAGCGCAACCACAGACTGCTGAGGATCACAGACGCCACCAGGGCGAGAGGCCTACCGGTCTACTGCCGGACGTGCCACAGCGAGGTGATCCTGGATATTGACGAAGGCCAGAGCGTTAAACGCCAGAGCCAATGACTCCCCGGAGGGGGCGTTGTTGGGTCTGGCGTTTTTGTTTTACCCGGAGGTGATAGCCCGTGGCAACAAAGCCGCTGAGACCGTGTTTATACCCGGGCTGCTATCGGCTGGTGCCCGGCGGGTACTGCGCAGAGCACCAGCCGAAGCCCAAGGAGCGAAGCCAGGAGGCGCAGGCCTGGCGCTGGATGTACCAGACACAGGACTGGAAGACGCTGCGCAGTGAGCAGCTCCTGCGGGAGCCGTGGTGCCGTGAGTGCGCTCAGCACGGCATCCGGACGAGGGCCACGGACGTGGACCACATCCGGGACCACAAGGGCGACTGGGCTGTGTTCACCGACGCAAGCAACCTCCAGAGCCTGTGCCACCGTTGCCACAGCCGCAAGACTGCGGCGGAAATGAGCAAAAACAGATCGCTTCGGCGACGCTGATCTCGGCGGAAATCGGCGGACGCTTGGGCGCACGGAAGCCCAGGCCCGCGCCTGCGGGGTTCCTTGCACCCTCCCCCCGGCCGGTTGAAGTTTTCGCCGCTGCCGGAAATACCGCGCCCCCCCCTCCGTGCGGGATTTTTTCCCCACGGGAGATCCGGAGGCGGTCCGGCGGCAATCAAGGCGATGGCCAAGGCGCTGCGGGAGCGCAGCGCGAAGGCGCAAAACGTTGCGGAAACGCAGCGGGAATTGAATCACATGGCATAGACCAAAAGCCTGAAAGGCAAGAGTCAGCACGTACCGGAGACCGGTGCGCGTTGGCCCTTGCCTTTTTTGTTTTCTCCGGCTTGTGACCCGGCCCCTGTGCCGGTATTCATCCTTTCTTCCCTTCCCTCCCGGTCTCCGTGCCCTACCACGGAGGCCGGGTCATGAGCCGGAGTTGCCGCCCTGCCTGCGCCGAAGGCCTGCGCTGGATGCGCGGGGTATTGACGTAGACGCGGTGGGGCGGCACGGTCCGAATCGGACACATTTCCCCGACGCACACGGCGGCGTTCGCGCCGCAGCGGGTTTGATCCTCCTGCGGCGGCCCTGGCTGCCATGCGAGGGTCGCCGTGTGCGCCGGGTATCACAGGAGGATCAGCATGGCAAAGAAAAAGACACCCGGCGGGACAGCCGGAAAGGGCGGCGTCAATCCGGCGCCGACGAGAGACGATCAAACGGTGCGTATCGCAGCGGAGCAGCTCACCATGGTTCCCATTGACGATCTCATCCCCTACGCGAATAACGCCAAGAAGCATGGCGCGAAGCAGATTAACCAGATCCGGGCCAGCCTGCGGGAGTTCGGCTTCGTAACGCCGGTGCTCATCGATTTTGACAACAACATCATTGCAGGCCACGGCCGGGTGGAGGCCGCCAGGGCGGAGGGCATGAGCGAGGTGCCCTGCGTGCTGGTGACCAACCTAACGGAGGCTCAGCGCAAGGCGTACATCCTGGCAGACAACCGACTGAGCGAGACGGCAGCATGGGACACGGAACTACTGAAAATCGAGCTGGAGGGCCTGGAGGCTTTGAACTTCGACACCGGGATCGCCGGCTTTGATGCGGAGAGCTTCGCAGAGATCGAAGCAAGCCCCTCCGGCCATACGGCTTCTGAAGATGCAGCGGAGCCGGAAGGTAAGCACTTCTGGGGCGACGAGGAGGGCGAAAGCTCCGAGGAATACGAGGCGTTTACCGATAAGTTTAAGGCCAAGAAAACAACGGATGATTGTTTTACTCCTGAGATCGTTTATGACGCCGTCAAGGATTGGGCTATATCGCATTATAAACTGGGTGACGCTCAGATCCTCCGCCCGTTTTACCCGGGCGGTGATTATGAGCACGAGGACTACCCGGAAGGCTGCGTGGTGATCGACAATCCGCCATTTTCTATTCTTTCGCAAATTTGCAGATTCTTTGATAAGCATGGCATCCGCTACTTCTTGTTTGCTCCAACGCTGACGCTGTTTTCCACAAATGCGGGGAAATCAAACTACGTGCCCGTTTCGGCCGCAGTTACATACGAAAACGGTGCCCGCGTCAATACGTCCTTTGTCACAAATTTGGGGGGGTGGCGTGTGGAGATCTCCGGGGAGTTGTTTTCTTTGATAGATGAAGCTGACAAGCGCAACCGGGGCGAGTCTCGCATTGAGCTCCCTGGATACATTTACCCGCTTAACGTTTTATGCATTCAGGATTTTGACCTTGCGAAGCATGGCCAATCATTGTGTTATTCCGATGAGGATCTTCAATTTACACGAGCTCTGGATGCCCAAAAGGAAAAAGGCAAGGCCATTTTTGGCGGCGGGTTCTTATTGTCAGAGGCGGCGGCTGCTAAAAAATCCAAAGCAGAAGAAGCCGCGCTGGAAGTCATGAGCGCACGTTTGGCTGCCATTTCTGAATCTCAGCAAAACTCCCGCATGTCAGCGGATGGAAAAATCATTTGGCCATTATCTGACCGCGAAAAGGCGCTTGTAAAAAGCCTTGGGAAGCACGGTGGTACCGTATGACGGTACAGGAGGCTGAGCGGATCATCGCGCGGACCAACAGCCCATATCTGAAACGGGATATGCAGCGGTTTATCAGAAACCAGCGGAGAAAGGAGGGCCGGAATGGCCGGGAAAAGACAGCCGACGGATGTGGTGATCGCCAACGGGCGAAAGCACCTGAGCAAAACCGAGGAGGCGGAGCGAAGGGCCGGTGAGGTAAAGATCTCCCCCGCCAAGACGGCCAAGCCGCCCAAGTGGCTGCCGGAGACGCTAAAAAAGGACTTCCGGGCCATCGGCAAGCGGCTGATCGCCGCCGGGCTCTACACGGAGCTGGACGCGGATACCCTGGGCCGCTATCTGGTGGCCCAGCACCAGTGGCTCATTGCCACCGGCGAGGCGGAGAAGGCGCTGGCCCAGCGAGACCAGGAGGGCGCTGACGGCTGGGGCAAGATTCAGGAGCGCTATTTCAAGCAGGCCCGGAACTGCGCCAACGATATGGGGCTGACGGTTACCAGCCGCTGCCGTCTGGTGGTGCCGGATACCGGCAAGCAGGCGACGGAGGACAGCAACCCCATGCTGGAGCTGATCCGAGGAGGCATGGATCGGTATGCCTGAGATGTTGACGCTGGCGCCGGGTATCGAGGTACCGACGCCGGATGACGGCGCGGAGCTGCGATACAACCAGGCCGCCGTAGAGCGTGTGGAGAAATTCTTCTCCATGCTGGTGTTCGGCCAGAATGACTGGGCTGGCAAGCCGTTTGAACTGCTTCCGTGGGAGCGCGACCTGATCCGGCAGTTCTACGGCATCGAGGTCAAGGATGATGACGGGCGCTGGGTACGGTATCGGCGTTTTTTATACAACGAGATCCCCAAGAAAAACGGAAAGAGCGAGCTGGCAGCAGGGCTGGGGCTATACCATCTACTGGCTGACGGCGAGCAGAAGCCAGACGTGGGTATTTTTGCCGTGGACAAGGAGAACGCCGATATCATTTACCGCTGCGCTCAGACCATGGTGGAGAACTCCGTCATTGGGCAGCCGCAACATCGGCCACTGGCGTGGGCACGCCCCAGCGTGCGGGAGATCCGGACCCGCTTCGGCGGGCGGATGAAAGTGTATTCCGGAGAGGTTGACAATCGACACGGCCCCAGCTTCTCCGCCATTCTTTGCGACGAACTTCACGCGTGGTCCGGTCGGGCAGGGCGGGAGCGCTGGAACGTGCTGACCACAGGATCGGACGCTGCCCGCGCCCAGCAGACCGTCATGGTGCTGACCACGGCCGGCAATGACCCAGACCGGACAAGCATCGGCTGGGAAGTCCATGAGCAGTGCCGCCGGATTTTAGCGTGGCGGCGGGGAGAGCCGGAACGCCCCCAGGACTTGGACAACACAGAGTGGCTGCCCATCATGTACGGCATATCCACCCTGACCCAGGACGACCCGGACAGGATTGCAGATCTGAACATCTATGACGAGACACTGTGGAAAACCTGCAATCCCAGCTACGGCGTGACCATGAAGGCCCGGAAGTTCCGCAAGGAGGCGCAGGCCGCCAAGATGAGCGAAGCGGCGGAGCGCAATTTCCGGTGGCTGCGGCTTAACCAGTGGATCAGTACCAAGGACGTGGGGTGGCTGCCCCTGACCCTCTACGACAAGACCCAAATCGGCCCATCCGCCAAGGCGGAGCGGGAGGCGTGGGTCGAGGAGCACCTGACGGGCAAGACCTGTTACGGCGGGCTGGATATGTCCCTCCGGACGGACCTCAGCGCTCTGGTGCTGGTATTCCCGCCCCAGCCGGGACTGGATCAGGGCGTGGCCCTGTTCCGGGCGTGGCGGCCCCTTGAGGGCGTGACGGAGGCGGAGCAGCGGGACCATGTCCCATACCGGGACTGGGAGCGGGCCGGGTTCCTCACCATCTGCCAAGGCGACATGATCGACAACCGGGACGTGATCGCGGCCATTCTGGACGCCAAGGAGCGGTATGATCTGCGGGCGCTGGGCATTGACCAGTACCTGACGGCCACCATGACGCCGCTGCTCCAGGATGAGGGCGTGGAGATCATCGCCATCCCCCAGACCATGGCGGGGATGAGTCCGGCCATGAAGGAGCTGGAGGGGCTGATCCGGGAGCACAAGATGCTTCACGTCCACAACACCTGCGCCCGGTGGTGCTTTGGTAACGTCCGGTGCGCGGTCGACGGCAACGAGAACCAGAAACCCATGAAGAACCGGAGTATCGGACGTATCGATATCACGGTGGCGTGGATCATTGCCGTGGCGGCGTGGATCGTAAAGCGAAATCAGAAGCCGGATCTGGCGGAAGCGATGCGGCAGCGAGAGTATCACTTGTAAGGAGTGGAGATATGAGAAAAAGATTTGCAACGGCAATCGTCAAAAATGTCAGCATGATCGTTTTGGTGGCCGGTGCAGCCGTTACGGCTGTAGGCGCCGGGATGATCTATCTGCCAGCCGGTTTGATCACCGGCGGCGTGCTGGCCATGGCTGGTGCTGTGGTAGCCATGTTTGGTGAGGAGGACGACAGATGAGTTTGCGCAAGGGCCTGGTGAGAGCTGGGCGGACACTGGACAGTCCCCGGCAGAAATCTCTTGGAGGGGTGATCCCAACGATGACTTTGGATAACCCGGCGGGCTGGATCTCCGGCGAGGAGAGCGTAGCCATGAGCCGGGACAAGGCCATGAAGGTGTCAACGGTGAACCGGTGCGTAGAGGTCTTGAGCACGTCTATGGCGGTGTTGCCGGTGTACACCATGAATGAATCCACTAAGGAGCGGCTGCCGGATCATCCTCTCCAGCCTATGCTGTGGAGCCGGGCTAACGAGTCCATGAGCACCTTCGACTACCAGCGGCTGATGATGTGCAACCAGTTGCTGCGGGGCAATGCCTATGCAGGTATCGTGCGGGATCCCCGGAGCGGCCGGCCACAGGAGCTGATCCCTCTGCCTCCGGACTATGTATCGCCGGTTTTCGATGATATCGGCGATTTCTGGTATGTATTCACCCACCCGGTCAGCGGCGAGATGACGCTGCTTCGTCCGGAGGATGTAATCCACTACAAGGCATACAGCGAGGACGGCATCGAGGGCGTGAGCGTGCTCAAGCGGGCGTCCCTGACCCTGAGCACCGCCCGGGCGGCGGCACAGTACGAAAACAGCACGTGGCTTAACGGCGGGCAGCCCTGCGGCATCCTGACCACGGATTCCGACCTGGGCGGGCAAGTACAGCGCGTGCAGGCAGACGGCTCTACCGTATGGGTGGATCCCAAGGAGGAGCTGCGGCGCTCCTGGGAGAGTGTGCACCGGGGGCCGGACAAGGCGTTCCGGGTGGCGGTGCTGGATCTGGGCTTGAAGTATCAGCCCATCTCCATGACCAACAGTGACGCACAATTCGTGGAGAGCAACGAGATCCGGGTGGCGGATGTGTGCCGGTTCTTCGGCGTGCCCCTCCATCTGGCCTATGCCGGAAAGCAGAGCTACGCAAGCAATGAGCAAAACGGCATTGAGTTTGTCAACTACACTCTGCTGGGCTACGAGACCCAGTGGGGGCAGGAGGACACCTACAAGCTGCTGTTGCCGTCTGAGCGGGCGGGCGGTCTGCGAATCAAGCGGGAGCTGAAGGTGTTCCTCAAGGGCGACACCACGGCTCAGGCTGCTTACTACCGGGCACTGCGGGAGATCGGCGCGCTCAACGCTGATGAGATCCGCGCACTGGAGGACCGGGGCAGGATCCCCGGCGGCAGCACCTACTATGCAAGCTGGAACTACGGCCCCCTGGCGGATTTTGCCCGCCTGAGCGTGATCCGGGCGCTGGGGAAAGAACCGGATGATGGAGGTACAGCATGAATGGAATTTTAAAGGCCGCCCATGTGGAAAAACAGGCGGTCAACGCGGCGGAGCTGGCGCTTATCAACAAGCAGGCTCTGCGGGAGCTGGCAGCCGAGGAGGTTTTTACCTTCCGCATGGCAGCCTGCGACAATCAGGTAGATCGGGATCATGAGCGGTTTACGGACAAGGCCTTGGAGGGGCTGGCTCCGATGTTTGTCGGCAAGTCTGTGCTGATGGACCACAAGTGGGCCGCCGCCAGTCAGACGGCCCGGGTCTACGCCGCTGACGTGGAGACTCGTGGCGAGATCAAGCAACTGGTGCTGCGGTGCTATATGCCTCGTTCTGACAGCACAGCTGGGACGATCGCCGCGATTGAGACCGGCATCCTGCGGGAGTGCAGTGTGGGCTGTGCGATGAGCAGCGCCATTTGCTCTATCTGCGGGGCGGATCAGTCTAAGGTCTACTGCGAGCATCACGCCGGCCAGACCTATGACGGCCAGCTCTGCGTAATGGCGCTGGATGATCCAATGGATGTCTACGAGGTGTCTTTTGTGGCTGTCCCGGCTCAGCCGGAGGCCGGCGTTATTAAGTCCAAGCGCTACGGAGGCCCGGCAGAGCCAGCTTCCGATCCCGAGACCCAGCGCATGGCGGAGGCCATGCAGGAATTAGAAACAAGACGATATGGAGGTATGTGAGACATGACTTATCAGGAATTGCTGGAACTGAAAAACAAGCGGGCGGAAAAGGTCCGCGAGGGTGAGGGCTTGCTGGCGAAGAAGGATTTTGACGCCCACAAGACCCTCATGGGCGAGGTACAGAAGATGAACGCGGAGATCGACGCCGCCGAGAGCCAGCTGGCCGAGGAGGGCCGTTTTGCCGAAGATGACGCCAAGATGAAGGCTCTGCACGCCCAGCAGCAGAAGAAGAAGGCGGAAGAGGAGACCGAGAAGAGCGTGGACGCCATCCGGTCTGAGCCGGAGTACGCAAAGGCGTGGGCTGAGGCTTTGCGGACGGGCATGACCGTGAAGAAGTCCATGGGTGTGGAGAAGTTCAACATTCTGCACAAGGCCCTGGCGGTGGGCGGCGGCACTCCCGCCGGTTCCGACGGCGGTTTCCTCGTTCCCATTGATTTCGACAACGCCATCATCCAGGAGACCAAGGACTATCTGGATCTCTCCACCCTGTTCAACGTGGAGACGGTTTCCACCATGACCGGCTGGCGTGCCGTTGAGGTGGCGGGCCAGCGGACCAAGCTGCCTCTGGTGGGCGAGAACACCGCCATCGGCAAGAATAACCAGCCCAAGTTCAAGAAGGTGAGCTACAGCATCGGCAAGTACGGCGACCGCCTGGTGGTGTCCAGCGAGCTGATGGAAGACAATACCGCCGGCCTGATCCAGTATCTGGCCCAGTGGTTCGGCCCCAAGTACATTCTGACCAAGAATGATCTGCTGCTGACGATCCTGAAGAAGCTGACCTTCACGGCTCAGAGCGCCACCACCGACAAGGACAAGGTCAAGGCCATCAAGTCCATCTTGAACAAGAGCCTGAACACGGCATACAGCCGGGGTGCTGTGCTGCTGACCAACCAGAACGTCTACGATGAGATGGACAATTGGGTGGACGGCAACAACCGGCCTATGCTGGTGCCTGACGTGTCCGGCGATTTCGACCGCTTTAAGGGCCGCCGCGTGGTCTACGGCGACAACGATCTCATCGGTGAGCACAAGGTCGCGTCTAAGACCTACGATCCCCTGTTTATCGGCGACTTCAAGGCGGCGGCAACTCTGTTTGTCCGTAAGGGCATGGAGGTCGCGGCTACGGATGTGGGCGGCGACGCATGGGCTAACGATGCCTATGAGCTGCGCTGCCTGTGCCGCATGGACGCCGAGAGCGTGGACGATACCGCTGTGGTATTCACCGGCTACGAGCGCACCGCCAACGTCTGATCGGAGGGGTGACGGATGACGGCGTTTAGTGATCGGCAGGCCAGCATCCTGAGCTACTGCCGGATCGACGATCCCACGCCGGAGGACCTGATCTTGCTGGAGGGTTTCCATTTGGACGCCGTCAGCTACATGGAGGACGCGGGCGTGGCGGAGCCGGAGGCCGGTTCCGCCCGCCTGCCCAAGTACAACACCTGCATTCTGGCGCTGGTGCTGGACGCCTGGGAAAACCGGGGCATCCAGTGTGCCGACAAGTCGTTTCCCGACAATCGGGCTTTCCGGCGGCGGTTGAACCAGCTGAAGCTGACGGAGCCGGTGCGGTCCGATTCGGACACGGAGGGCTGATATGGACGTGAATGCTGGAAAACTGAATAAGCGGGTGGAGATCGTGCGGATCTCCACCTCTGCGGATGCGGACGGCTACACTATCCCCACGGAGACGGTGATCCGGCGGCCCTGGGCGCAGTTCAGCCGCACCAGCGGCACGGAGGCCCTGCGGCAGGGTGCGGACATGGGCGACGTCAAGGTCCGGTTTCTGATCCGCTCCGGACATACAGCCATCAGCCGGAAGGACCGGGTGCGGTACAACGGCGCGGACTACGAGATCGAGTACGTCAATGACTACGGCGACAGCGGCGAGTATACGGAGCTGATCGCCAAGCTGCTGACGGCGGGAGGCTGAGCATGAGCATCAACGAGACCATCATCCAGGCGGTGACGCCCATCGTGCCGGTATGCGTTCCGGATGTGTACCGGCCCGACGCCGGGGAGACTCCGGCAGAGATCTACTGTGTGTTCAACTACACGGAATCTCCGGATGTGTTCGGTGACGATGAGCCGCAGGCCATTCGGTATCTGATCCAGCTGCACCTGTATCTACCGCTGGGGAAGACGCCGCTCCGCCTGAAACGGCAGCTCCGACGGGCCATGCTGGACGCCGGTCTTGCGGTTGGGGATTATACCAACGCCAGCGATCTGGAGGGACAGCACTACGTTCTGGAGTGTCAGGCGCTGGATCTGGAGGTGAGCTGATGGGCTTCACGGTCAGAGGGCTTGACGAGTTCTCCCTATCCCTTCAGGAGCTGGCGGAGCTTCCGAACGCGGTGCAGGATGACATGCTGGAGGCCGGAGCCGCAGTTGTGGCCAAAGCCCAGCGAGACAAGGTGATGGCCTACGGCATCTATGACCGGGAGAGCACCCAGCATGTGGCGGATTCCATCAGGCCGGGCAAAGTGAAAGTCAAAAAGGGGCGGCGGGTCATCTATGTCAGCCCCACGGGCAAGCGGAAGCGCGGCAACACAGAGACCCGCAACGCGGAGATTTTATTTGTCAACGAGTTCGGCAAGAAGGGCCAAACCGCCCGGCCTGCCGTGCATGACGCCAACGAGGCCAGTGCGGAAGCCACCACGCGGGCAGAGTTCGAGGTTTATGACAGGTGGCTGAAATCCAAAAATCTGTAAGGAGGAAACCATGGGCAACAAAGCAGTTAAAACACCTCTTGGTATGGTGTCCAGTTACTTCTTCCCCTTTGCCAGTGAGCCGGTGGGCACCCATCCGGTCTACGGCGATAAGGTGGACATGGGCGCAGCCGTCAAGGGCTATCTGAGCCTGACCACGGCCTCCGGCGACATCACCGGCGATGACGCCATGCTGCTGTATTTCGAGCAGTTCGTCTCCGGTCAGGTCGATGTGGAGACCACGCTGAGCGATCTGGAGGTCAACGCCAAGCTCTACGGCCACAGCTACAAGGCGGGCCGGGAGACCGCCAAGGGCGAGGACAGCGCCCCCAACGGCGCCTACGCCTTCATTGAGCCGATCCTGAAGAAGGACAAGACCCTGATCTACCGGGCCTCGTTCTTCTACAAGGTCACGGCCATGCTGAGCGCGGAGAAGCAGGAGGCGGACACCCGCAAGAGCGACTTCAACCCCAAGATGAACGCGGTGAGCCTGCGGGTGATGAAGGACAACGCGGACGCATGGCGCGAGCGGCAGGAGTTCCCCACCCAGTCCGAGGCGGAGGCGTTCATCGATTCACTGGCGGGCGGCACGGCGGCCTACGGCGTGACCATCACCCATATCGGCACCGGCACCAGCGATCCCGGCGAGGGCACCACCTATGTGACCGCAGGGCAGAGCCTGGCCATCGACTTCGGCACCAAGGATCCCACGGCGCTGTATGACAACGCCGTCAACGTGACCAGCAAGCTGGCCACGCACAAGTACACCGTCAGCTCCATCGCGGCGGCTCACGAGATCGTGGCCGTCTGGAGCACCTGATCTTTACCGCAAGGACGGCCCGCAATGGGCCGCCCTTGCAGGAGGTTTATGCCATGCGATACGTTACGTTTGATTTCGACGGCAGCCCTCTGCCGCTCATGCTGACGGCGGGGGCGCTTTTTGATATTTATGACCGCTTCGGCGTCCATGACAGCATCCTGCGGGCCACCGGGGCCATGGAGGACACCCCCCAGGGCTGGATGGCCTGCTGTGAGCTGGCGGAGCTTCTGATGCAGCAGGCGGCGCTGTGGCGCAGACGGCAGGGCTATGCCGACCGCAAGCGGGCCACGGGCTGGCCGTGGCGCTCTCAGGACCGGGCAGCGGTCCGCACCGCCGTGCGGAAGGCCATTGCGCGGGGCTTTTACCGGGCAGTGCCCTCCGGAGAGGACGCCGGGGAGGTCAACTTAGTTCTGGCGGCCCGGGAGGATGAGCGGGCAGAGGATCCGGAGCGGCTGCGTATCGGGTTTCTGGCCGTATGCGCCGCCCGGCTGCATCTGGCCCCGGCAGACGCTTTGCTGCTGACGCCGGGCGAGTATCTGGACATGGTGACGCTTTTGAGCGGAGGAGAGGAGGGAGACTATGGCGGTTCGGCAGATTACAACTGAGATCTCGATCAAAAACGAGGCGGAATTCCGGAAGCAGATGAAGGCTGTGAACAACAGCCTTTCCGGGATGAAGTCCGAGATGGCCAAGGTCTCCGCCGAGTTTGACGGCCAGGCAAACAGTGCCGAGGCGCTGCGGAAAAAGCAGGCCATTTTACAGCAGCAATACGACCAGCAGAAGGAAAAGGTCCAGGCACTGGCCCGGATGCTGGAGAGCGCCAAGAGCGCCTACGATGAGAACAGCGATGTGGTTTTGAGCTACCAGCGGCAGCTGAACACGGCCACGGTGGAACTAATCAAGTTCGACCGGGAGCTGAAGAACACCGACAAGTATCTGGATGAGGCCGCCCAGTCCGCAGACGGTACGGCGTCCAGCATTGATGAATTCGGCAAGGCCGTCAAGGACGCCGGGGATGAAGGCTCCAAAGGCATGGGCCAGCTCAAGGAGGCATTTGAACAGCTGGGCGAGGCGGCCAAGAACGGCGACATCAACGGCATTGTGACGGCTCTGGGCTCCATGAAGGGCGTGCTGGTAGGCGGTGCTGCTGTGGCCGGGGCCAAGGCTCTGGCGGACGGCATCATCAACATCACCGAGTCCACCAAGGAGTACCGGACCATTTTAGGGACGCTTGAGACCTCCAGCAAGCAGGCCGGTTACACCCAGGAGCAGACCACGGAGATCTACAAAAAGTTTCAGGCAGTACTGGGCGACACGCAAAAGGCCGCCACGGCTACCGCCAACCTTCAGGCGCTGGGGCTGAGCCAGGAAAACCTGCGGGTCATTGTGGAGCAAGCTATCGGCGCATGGGCTACCTACGGCGACTCTATCCCCATCGACAGCCTGTCTGAGAGCATCAATGAGACGGTGCAGGTGGGAAAGGTCACCGGCGTCTTTGCGGATGCCCTCAACTGGGCGGGAACCAGCGAGGACGAGTTTAACGAGCGTCTGGCCGCCTGCGCCGATACCACCGAGCGGGCCAATCTGGTGCTGACGCAGCTATCAGAGCAGGGCCTACAGGCCACCGGGCAGGCGTGGGTGGAGAACAACCAGGACATCATTGCCGCCAACACCGCCCAAGAGACTATGAACGAATCCATGGCCCAGCTGGGCGAGGCGCTACAGCCTGCATCCAGTTTTCTTTTGGAGTACGGGGCCGCCCTGGTGGACGTGGCCGCAGATGGCGTCAATGCGCTTTCCAGTCTGGTGGAGTGGTTCGACAATCTTTTCAACGCACAGCAGAAGGCCACGCAGGCCAGCTTTGAGGCCATCGACAGCCAGTACAACCTGGCAGACTACCAGGCCAACGGTCTGGTCAATGCCGGCGGCGTCATTGATTACGCAGCTGCCAAGCGGTTGCAGGACGCCGGGACTTTTAAGCGGGCGGCCGGTGTGTCCAAATCGGATGCGCTCCAGCGGGGCTGGAGTGTCTCGTCTGTGTCGGACCTCCTCAAGCGGCGGGTCAACGGCTCCCACGCCGACGGGCTGGATTACGTCCCCTTTGACGGATATGTGGCAGAGCTGCACCAGGGCGAGGCGGTGCTGACCTCCGGCGAGGCCAGCTTCCTCCGCAGCGCCATGGCGGCGGGGCGGACGCTGGGCGGAAGTCGGCGGAGCAACCGGGGCGTGTCCGATTCGGACACCGGCGGCAGCGGCGGCACGCCCAAGGTTTACGATCTGACGATCCCGGTGGAGCTGACCATTGACGGCGCCACCTTCGCCCGGAAGGAATACAAGTACCGCATCGCGGAGGACAACCGCCGGGGCGTCTCTCTGGCGGGGAGAGGAGGCAGCCGATGACACGGCCACCCTATATCGTAGACGGCGTGGATTTTACCGACTACGTCAACCGCTGGCAATACTCCGTGGGCTACGTGTACCGGGAGGGCTCCAACGCGGCCTTGCGGCTCAGCGGCTTACAGCCCCGGGACCTGCTGGCCATTAAAACCCGGGTCTCCGTGACGGTGAATGACCAGCAGGGGCCGCAGCTGGCGGCGCTGCTGACGGCGGTGCTGAAGAACTACGTGCAGCTCACCTATTTTGAGCCCAAAAACAACGCCGTCCGGACGGCCACCTTCATGCCCACGGTGGAGGAGGTCAGCATCCCGCCGGTGCCCGGCTCCGTCCGATGGGGTAAGGGCTTCCGGATCACCATGGAGGAGGCGTGACGATGGCAGTTAACGAGATCCGATACAAGGGCGTCAGCTACGCCACGGACGATGATATCAAGGTCCCCTCCGGGATCCTGTACGAGGTCAAGGCCCTCCGCTCCGACAGTCTGGAGGCAAACAGCCTCACCGTTACGGTGTTTTCCAACGACAAGGCCATCATGGGCTTTGCGAAAAATGACAAGGTGGAGTATTTCCGGGATAACCGCCGAGTGGGCGTGTATTATCTCCAGACGGTGGAGCGGGTCGGCAGCGACGCCTATACGCTCTCCGCCCTCTCCGCGCTGGGACGGCTCATCACCATGCGCCACGCGGGCGGCATCTACACCGGCCAGACGGTGGCGGAGGTAGTCCCCCAGATCTGCGCCCCGGTGGCGGTGATGATCGAGAGCGTATACGCCAGCCGCCAACTGTACGGCTACCTGCCATACAGCAACCCGGACAAAGAAAAAGGCAACGGCCGCAGCGCCCGGGATAACCTCTCTCAGGTCCTGTTTGCTATCGGGGCGTCTCTGGGGACCGATGAAAACGGCGTCATGCGGGTGGAGAAGCTGTGGGACGGCGTCTCTGCCACGATCACGGCGGACCAGATCAACGAGGACTCCTGCTCCACCGTGTACGAGGTCCCGGTGAGCGCCGTGGAGATCACGGAGCACCAGTGGGTCAAAAGCCAGGATACCGTCACCCTCTTTGAGGGCACGGCAGAGGACGGCACTCTGGTGACGTTTGAAAATCCCGCTCACAGTCTGACGGCGGAGGGCTTTGCCATCACCGAGCAGGGAGACAATTACGCCATCCTGTCCGCCGGTACCGGCACCCTCACCGGCAAGAGCTACAACCACCTGACTCGCATCGTCCGCCGGACGGTGACGGATGGAGCCGAGGAAAACGTGGTGACGGTGAGCGACGCCACGCTGGTGTCCCTCACCAACAGCGTGGACGTGGCCAAGCGCATGGCGGACTACTACCGCCACCGGGAGACCATCCGGGTGGACGTGGAGCCCGGCACGGAGCGGGCGGGCAGAGTGGTGCAGATCTTCCACCCCTGGGACAAGAAGATGGTCCAGGCCTGCGTGGAGAGCCGGGAGACGGTGATCTCCGGCATCCTCAACAGTCAGACCAGCGCGCTGGTGGGCTTCACCCCGGCACAGCCGGAGGCGGCGGAGTTTCTAGACGAGCGAATAGTCCTCACCGGCTCCGGCGAGTTCCAGATCCCGGAAGGCACCACAACGATCCACTATGTGATGATCTCCGCCGGACAGGGCGGGCGCTGCGGCGAAAAGGGCGAAGATACCCAATCGGGGCCTAAGTTCTCGTGGACAAACCCGGTTTTTGAGGATCGGGTAGACGGCTACGCATTGGCGCTGGGTGGCAAGGGCGGCCTCGGCGGCAAGGGCGGCATGGGCGGCAGAATCGTCGAGGGCGATCTCGACGTGTCCCAGTTGAAAAGCCTTGCCTATGATTGCGGAAAAAGCGGAAAGGGCGCCGAATTCAGCCCGGACGATCTCCCCGGGACGGACGGCACGGATACGGTGTTCCACGGCATGACTACGGCGGGCGCGTCTGCTCCTGATTGGGGCTTCACGGATCCCATCACCGGGGAGCAATTCGGCGGCATCGGTGAGGACGGCCTCCCTGGCGGAGACGGTGCCGGACGTGATCCGTCTGTAAGTGAGTACACAGATGATAGCGTCCAGCAATATGTCAATGGCACAATTGCTTATGACGAGGACGGGAACGCTTTTACCCCCGGCCCTGTGGCTGGCAGCGAGGGGAAAGTCAGTATGACCAGAATCACATCAACAGGCACTCCGCGCAGTTTCGGCTGGTACAGCTCCGGTCTGGGCGGCGGCCCGGCGGCGGGAGCCAACGGCAAAGCCGGATCCTCCGGGCGCGGCCTGCCGGGCGAGACAACCGTTAGTGTGACCGGCGGCTCCGGTGCGAACGGCATGACGGCCACGCTCACCCCCTCCAAGCCGAAGCGGTACGGCAGGGGCGGACGTGGCGGCTACGGAGGCGGCGGTGCCGGCTCCGGCGGAATTGCCGTAAAAAACGGAAACGGCACCATTACCCCCGGCACACCCGGGTCCGGCGGTTTAGGCGGTCCGGGCGGCCCAAGCGCGGACGGCTGTGTTATTTTGTACTACCGCAAATTCGGGCAAGCAAAAGCAGGGCCGTTGGTCCAGCGTGGCGGCGGGTTGTTTTTCGACCGCCTAAACAAACTTTTCATCGTGTGAGGTGTGAAAAATGACGATTGAACAGAGAGTCGCAGTTTTGGAGGAAATTTTCTCCAAGCTGAACGACTATTACACATCCGCCTACTCCGGCGAGGAAATCGACGCGCGGCTGGCGTCCGCCGGTGTGCCTATCGGCATCACCAAGGAGTACAAGAGCGTGGCCGAAATGAACCAGGACTTCACCGGCACGGACGTCCAGCGGGGCCAGTTCGTCCTGATCCTGCCGGACAGTACGTCCTCTGCGGACTACGGCAAGGTGTATCTCAAAGGCACAGCCAACTGGGTGTACGCCTTTACACTGAACACACTGACGTCCATCAAAGGCCCCATTGGCCCTCCCGGCAAAAAGGGCGACAAAGGCGATCCCGGCGAGGCCGGTTCCAGCTTCGTCATTTTGGGTTACTTTGATACGCTGGACGCCCTCAAGGCAGCCGTCCCCAATCCCAAGGCCGGTGACGTGTATGGCGTGGGCACTGCGCCTCCGTACAACATCTACATCTGGGATTCCGTCCACGGCAAGTGGGTACCCAACGGCAACCTGCAAGGCCCGCAGGGCAAGCAGGGTATTCAAGGCCCCGAGGGAAAGCAGGGGCCGGAGGGCAAGCAAGGCCCGGAAGGCCCCGTGGGCGGTTCCAGCAACTTTGTCCGTTACGATTCTGCCCAGAGCCTCACCGACGAGCAGAAAGCGCAGGCGAGGGAGAATATCAACGCTGCGAATGGAACTTTTAAAACTGTACACTTAGATAAAATTGGATGGTATCGCATTGCAACGTGTAGGTATAGTGGTGGCGGCATCTTATCGTTACAACATGGTTGGGGGTCAGGCGGTCCATCGTCGCTCAAGTTCCTTGTAACAATGGATGTATGGAATCCCGCATTGAAGTGCATCGATACTGACTGCTTCCTACCGCAGTTCACAAACGCTCGTATAGTCAAAGTTTCAGAACTCGTGACCGCTATTGATGTTTACTATAAGACCACCTATGACAATAGTCCTGTTATTTGTTTTATTCAAACCGGGCAAAATAGTGTTGAAATTCCAGAACCAAGTTATATTTCCGATAGCGACACCCTGCCAGATGGAGAGACTCTCTTGCTCCCAATGGAATATTTAAACCCTCCGATGAAACTGGGCATAGAGTACCGCACCACGGAACGGTATCTGGGCAAGCCGGTGTATGTGAAGGCGCTTAGCATTTCTCCGTTGCCGAACAATAGCAATACTTCCGTAAATATTGCTGCAAACAGTGATGGAAGCGCAGATGAGACAATCCGTGCAATTACGGCATATGGAGTAACCTCAAACGGAAACGCTATCCCAGCTTGGGCATGGTCAAGAGACCCGGCTAAAAAAATATATCTACAACTTTATTTGTGGATTGTATATTTGGAAACAACATTTGATGCATCCGGTGAGAATGCAACAATCGTTGTCAAATACACCAAGACCACCGACTGACTTATGGACTATTGCGTGATATGCGGAGCCATTGTGCCGGAGGGCCGGTGGGTTTGCCCTTTGTGCGAGAGGAAATGGCCTGAGTTTTAACTGCACGAAAGCAAGTCGGACTTTTGACTTGCACGAAATCAAGTCGGAATTACCCTAAAAACTGCAACTTTTTAAGGGGGTGTGGAATGGAAATTCTACAAATTGTATTAACTGCTGCCACCGGCTCCGGTGTGACTGCCATCATCCTCGCCATTTTACAGCGGAAATGGGCCAAGGATGACAAAAGCGATGCCATCGTGGAGGCTTTAAAGGTTCTCATGGTGGATCGCGTCCGGCATTTGGGGCAGTCGTACATCGCAGCTGGCTCCATCAGCCTGTCGGACAAAGAAGCCTTGGGAGAGATGCACCGTGCGTACAAGGCGCTGGGGGGCAACGGGCATCTCAACACGATCATGGCGGAGGTGGAGGACCTACCGCTGAGAAAGGAGTAACCATGGAAAATCTGAAAAAGCGGCTGGCAAACCTGCTGGCGGTGAAGTCACTGGTGACCATCACCCTGACGGTGATCTTCGCGGTGCTGGCCTTGCGTGGGGACATTACCGGGACGGAGTTCCTGACCATTTTCACCACGGTCATCGCGTTTTACTTCGGCACCCAGAGGGTAGCCGAGGACAAGAACAGTTGAACCCGGTTGAATAATCAACCGTAAATTTGAAAGGGGTACATACCATGGAAAAGATCTACAAGAACATCATCAACGAGGGCAAGAAGAACGGCGAGAGCATCGAGGTTATCAACACCAAGCTGAAGGAGGCCGGTGCCAACTTCCACCTGAATCCCGACGGCGGCGTGGCCAACTGGACCGAGGCGGAAATGCGGGAGGGCTTTATCCCCGCCGAGACCAAGCCGGAGGACGTGAAGCACCTGCATGACGTCATGCGCTACGATACCGAGAAGGCCGGGGAGACCCTGCGCATCCAGTGCGCCGAGGGCGTGTACGATGTAACGTGGGACGTCTACGGCCATCCGGAGAAGGCTGTGAGAGTCAATGGTTGATACGTTCGACTGCGCGAGAGCGCAGATCTACCACAACACCGGCAAGCTGACCCCGGCGCAGATCAAGGCCAAGACCGGCTGCACCCACATCATCAACGGCTACCTGTTTAACGGCAAGTTTCAGGCGGTGGGCTGGACGGTGATTGACGGTAAGATCATCAGCCGGGACAAATACCAGGACTGGGGCGTGGCCATTGGCAATGACGGTAAACCTAAGATGCTGACGGACCGGGGCGGCAGCTTCCTTTCTGGCGTGCCCATCCTCAAGGGCGGCTCCAAGCTGTACCGGAATCTGACGCCAGACGTGGCCCGGTCTGCGGCCCGGACGGCGGTAGGCTGGCTGGCAAACGGCAAGGTGGTGTTGTGGTGCGACAAGTCCAGTTTGACCCGTGAGCAGCTCCAGAATAAGCTGCTGGGGCTGGGCGTGGTGGACGCCCTCATGCTGGACGGCGGCGGCTCCACGCAGGGCATTTTCCCCGGCGGGAAGGTGACCAGCACCCGGAAGGTGCCCACGCTGCTGTTGTTCTGGGAGCGGTCGGCGATTAAGGCGGAAGATCAAGCCCTCGTATGGGGGAAGGCTCACGGCCTGCTGACGGACGCCAACGCTGGAGAGACTGTGACCCGCGCCGACATGGTCCGGGCGCTTTACAAGTTGGAGGGCAGCCATGGTTGAGATCCACGCTTACAGCAAAGCCGCCTCTGGGGGCAAGCAGCTCTCCGCCCATTTCAAGGTGCGGGAGTTTGCGTGTGGAGACGGGTCTGACGCTGTTTTGGTGGCTCCCCGGCTGGTGATGGTGCTGGAAACCATCCGCGCCCATTTTTGCGCTCCGGTGGTCATCCACAGCGGGTACCGCACACCGCAGTACAATGCCAAGGTCGGCGGCGTGGCCCACAGCCAGCACTGCTATGGCATGGCGGCGGATATTTCTGTCAAGGGCCAGACTCCGGCAGCGGTGGCAGCCTTCGCACGGACGCTGATGCCCGATTGGGGCGGCGTGGGCGTCTACGCCAAGAAGGGCTTTACCCACATCGACGTCCGGGAGAAACGCTCCGACTGGACAAGCTAAACATCTGAAAGGAGGGCCAGAAGATGGCAACAACATCCACGCGGTTAATCCGCGCTCTGCAAGTCTGGGTAACCCATGGAAAAAACAAACCGAGAGATCCGGGCGCTGTTGTCGTCAATGGCCCCGGCCCGGGCGGCGCAGGCCGTCCGGCTGGTAGGCTTGCCGCCTGACGAGGAGACGGCGGTGCTGGCGGTGGACGTCAACGGCCAGAGCTGCCTACAAGCGGCGGCGCTGCTCCACGTCAGCGTGGACGGGTTGGCCAAGATCCGGCGGCGTGCCTACGCCAAGATCGCGGATGATATGCAGGGGTAAAAAGAAGAGCCGTGTCCGATTCGGACACGGCTTTTTCTTTGGGTTTGAAGACTTAATGCCAAGTGACAACGGTATCAACAAGGAATTTCCCGGAAGAGTCCCGCACGGTAACGCGGCCTTTCAGATCGTTTCCGCTGATCTGTTCGGGGTCCGCGTATGCCTCGCTAATGACCTCGCCGGAGTCCGTGATAAAGGCCCCTTCTCCGTATTTTGAGTCGGCCACGCGGAGACCGTCGGGCAAATTAAGCGTTGCGTGCAGCCAGGTTCCGGGGAAATTTCCAAGGGAAACCGCGCAGACCTTCACCGCGTCGGGAACGTTGCGGAAGGTGGAAGGAATCTTGTAAAGATGGGCAATCATGTGTTTTTCCTCCTGTCCTATCTCAGCGCATCAATAATTTTAGATGCGCTGTTCTCTGTAAAAATGGTTTCGATTTTGGCCGCGTCAGTGTCATAGATCAGGCCGAAATAGCGCCGGAGACGGTCAGCCCGGAACGCTTCAAACCAGATTTCAAAGGGCTTCCCGGCATCGGCTGCGGCCTTGCGCATGAGATCCCGCCCTGCTTCGTCGCAGTTTTCCGGCTTGAGCTTGCCCGCAATTTCAAAAAAGCGGTTTATATCAAGCTGGATTTTCAACATTTCATCGCGGATAAATTTTTCCCGCAGGCTGGAAGCGTAGGCGATCTGCTTTTCAGAAACGCCGGTTATTTCCGGCAGCGGGTGCCGGTCGCTGAAGCTGGAAATGTAGTCGGAAAGCTCCGCGCCTCGTTTCGCGTTCTTCTGTTCTGCGTAGCAGGCGGGGCAGGTGGTGAGGTTTTCCCGCGCCCAGACTTCATAAGATCCCGCCTCGGTGGAATTTCGGCACATGTGGATGTGTTCAAACTCTTTCCCGCAGTGCTCACACTTCAAAACCATTTTCACTCTGCTCATGATCTTCGTCCTTCCTTTTCCAATCCCAAGCGTATTAGCCGCTTGATCTCCGTCTGGCGGGCCTTGCCTTCCAGCGCGGCGAGGATATCGGTATCGGTGTTGTTGTTCAGCTTCAGCCCGATAAAGGTGGTGTTTTGTGCCATCCACTGGCGTTTCGCTTCGCTATCCGGCATTGCTTAGCCCTCCTGCGCTTCCAGCAGGTCAAGAAACCAGGCAGCCCCGATTTCAGAAACATCGCGGTCACGCTGGAAACACCGGTAAGACGTCCGCGCGGAAACGGGGGCCTTGTAGTAGGCACTCCGTGAGATTTCGGTGACTTCCTCCGGGTGGGCAATGCGGTAGCCTTTGTTTGACTTCCGGATGGAATAGCTAACCTTATAGAATTCGTCGAAGCCGATTTCTTTGATATAGATCGTTTTCATTTTCATTCTCCTTTGTCGCTGTGGATCAGATGCTCCGTGGCAATACGGGTGTTCTCATCGGCGGGTTCTACGTCCCAACCTCTGTCATAGTTGCAAACAATTTCGCCGTTCCGCTTGAGCATCAGCTTGGAAATGCGACCTCCATCAATTCCCCATTTAGAACCTTCATCGTATTGCTTCATCCAGTAGTGAAAAACCTCGCCATTAACCTTGATGCTGCTTTCTTTCCACATGGTCGTTTCCCTCCTTAGCGGCGTTCCAGGCGGATCGCGGGGAGCCGCGGGTGCTTGCCGGTCTGCCAGTCGGTGTAGGCGGCGTTGACCTCGGTCATGCCCGCCATTTTGAAGCCCAGCTTGTCGAAGGCTGCGAGGGTTGGAATCAGGTCGGAAAATCTGCTGCTGATCGTAA